>Ga0307378_10006440_pt1 | contig 16062 bp, 10 predicted proteins | sample UN1MG_FD_202238 | JGI IMG/M metagenome (GOLD analysis project Ga0307378, IMG submission 202238) | Soil microbial communities from Risofladan, Vaasa, Finland - UN-1 | ecosystem: Environmental > Terrestrial > Soil > Coastal area > Acid sulfate soil | place: Finland: Risofladan, Vaasa | collected... | reverse complement strand
ATGCCGGAAGGTAGCGGGGGAAATGATGAACGATGAACGATGAACGATGAACGGAAGATACGAAATCAGGGAGTCCTCGGCTCCTCCAGCTTCTTGACTTCCTGACTTCTTAGCTTTTTGGCTTCTTGACTTCCTGACTTCTTGGCTTCTTGACTTCTTGGCTTCTTGACTTCCTGACTTCTTAGCTTTTTGGCTTCTTGACTTCTTGACTTCTTTCATGGCAAACGTATCGGAACGAAAACTTCCCCTGCTCTCGCGGATGTCAATCCACGCCATCCTGCTGGTGGGCGCGCTGTTCTTCGCGTTGCCGCTGATGTGGATGATCGCGACGTCCCTGAAGCCGCTCAGCCAGACGATGAAGTACCCGGAAAACCCGGCGGAAGTGTTCGTCGGCACCGGGCACCACGCTACCATCGAGGGCAAGCGCTATAGCGTCACCGTCGAGCGGCAGGTAACCCCGACGCCATCAAACCGCGTATTCATGATCACGCCCGAGGAGACCTTCGCCGGCGGCGAGCTTACCCTGCCCTTCCGCCGTGACGTGTGGGAAAAGTACCCCGTGTTCAACAAGCAGGAACTCGCCCGCATGAACGCGCCGGTGCAGCCCACCATGAAGCTGCTGTCGGACGACAAGAACCAGTACGACCCCGACACCGGCATCCTCACGCTCGCCTCCGGCCGAACCATTCGTGCCCGGCTGGTTCGCGAGGTCACACCCCCGCCCAACGGCGAGAAGCTGTGGCTGGTTCGCGAGTGGCGCCCGCAGGACACCGACACGAAGGAAGTGGCCGCCGCCACCGGCGACGTCTCCCGCGCGTGGGACGTATTGCCCGAATCCAGGATCGAGAGCGGGCCCCGGATCATCCCCGAGAACTACCCCGCCGCGCTCCGCCGCGTCAACTTCACCCGCAGCCTGCTCAACACGCTCTTCCTCTGCGTGATGACCCTAACCGGCTCGGTCATCTCGTCGGTGCTGGTCGCCTACGGCTTCGCGTTCCTGGAGTTCAAGGGCCGCAACATCCTCTTCGCAATCACCATGGCCACGATGATGATCCCCTTCCCCGTGGTCATGATCCCCCTCTACCTGCTGTATCGCGACCTCGGCTGGGTGGGCACATTCAAGCCGCTGTGGGTCACGTCGTGGTTCGGCTCCGCATTTTTCATCTTCCTGCTGCGGCAGTTCTTCCTCGGGTTGCCGAAGGACCTGCTAGACGCCGCCCGGATCGACGGCTGCTCCGAGCTGGAGATCCTCTGGCACATGGTCGTGCCGCTGGCCCGCCCGGCCATCGCAATGGTCGCACTGTTCACCTTCCTGGGCACCTGGAAAGACTTCATGGGGCCGCTGATCTATCTCAATCACCAGTCGCAATTCACCTTGTCGCTGTCCTTGCAGTCATTTGCGTCCGAGCATGGAGGTACGCCCTGGCACCTGCTGATGGCGGCATCTACCGTCTTCAGCCTGCCGCTGATCGTCATCTTCTTTGCGGCAATGAAGACGTTCATCCGCGGCGTCGCCATGACGGGCCTGAAAGGGTAGCGAATTTTGCGGGAACATACCGGAAATACGCAAGACTAATAGACAAAGAGGGCCTGTTCCGAGTTGGGCTCAGCTAGCCAACTGTGGAGGCGCCCCGGTGGGGCGGTTGAGACGCCGGACCGTCTTCGGTCCGCAGCCACACGGCACGTCTCTCCACCGGAGCTCATGAACGGCTCAACTGGTCAACCGGCAAACTGGTCAACTGACAAACTCCCAAAGGAGCACCCATGATTGCCCAAGCGCTGATCATTGCCTCGGCAACGCTGGCCGCTTTCCAGTACCAGTGCGACTGCCCCCCCATAGATATTCCCAGCCCCCAATTCGACGTGGCATTCGACGTCGGCGGCTGCACGGGAGCGATCGTCCGGGGCACAGGCCAAGTCTTCAACGGCGAAGGCTTCGGCTTGTTCCAGGTGGTGTTCAACGACAACGCCATCGATCACAGCCAGCGGACAGCTGTGACGTACGTCACCAAGTACCCAAATTGCCTGGAGGTACAGCCCACTCCCCACGGGCGGATGATCTTCGCTCCACCCATACGGATCCCCCTCGTTCTGCCGACGGGCGAGGTGATCCCCGAGGCCATCGAGATGAGCCGCAAGATTTATGCCCCCGACGCAGCTACCGCGCAGACCCCGGACCTCACCGGAGCCAAGGATTTCATCCGCTACTACGATCGAGTGGTGAACCTGACGACGATGCCGATCACGGTGGACGTTGCATTCGTCGGGAGGCTCGCCCCCGCGGCAAACGATGCCGTTCCCCCGATCATCCGCCGCGGCCCCGGTTGGGTGTTCATCGGCGACGGCCCCCAATACGGCCGGCCATTCGTCGGCCTGGTGTACTATCGCGGCCTCGATGCCCGCACCGACAGAGCCGTTGACTTCGAATACCCGGATCCCGAGGGACGCCTGAGCGTAGTCTACAAGAAAGTGGACCTTCCCCCCCACAAGCCCGTGGCTTTCCTCAACTTTCTTGTGCAGACATGGAAGCCTATGGCGGCTACCGCTTCCGGATCCCAACCCTCGCTGTCAACAAGCGATGTCACCACGCAGTCGATGGACGACGTAGTCAAAGACCCCGATCTCTCGGACATCCCTCCCGGTGACGGAGAAATCCTGTGGAACTGGTTCCTCGACACCGACGTTAACGTCGACGGCTACGTGAACGTTCTCGACCTCATCATCGTCCGCAACGATCTCGGCAAGACCCCCGGCAGTGCCGGAAATCCCCGTAGCGACGTCAACGCCGACCTCCGGATCAACGTCATCGACCTGATCCTGGTCCGCAACGACCTCGGCTGGCCGTACTGACAGAATGCTGAACGATGAAGGCATGGAATCCGGCAGTCGGTCGGTCGGTTGATCAGTTGATCAGTTAGCCAGTTGGGTCAGTTGATCAGTTGGCTGGTTGAATACCGCTTGTCCGTCGCGTCCCTGCGTCCTCGCGTCCTTCTTCCGTTCACCGCTCATCCTTCATCGTTCCCTCCGTCTCCCACGCCACTCCCTCGATCGCAGCCGGCTTGTGCTCCTCCTCGCGGATGCGCAAGCGGAACAGCCAGTCGTTCTGCGTCTCGTTGTAGATGTGCCCGTCGCCGAACGCCGCCTGGCTGACCGTCGCCACGATAGTGTGTTCGCCCGGCGCAACCTCGACACGAGCCCGTGTCAAGAAGCCTTCGGCCGGGGCGACCCGCGGATTCGCGATAGCAAGCCTCCCGTCCAGCCACACTTTCGACGCATCATCGCTGTTCAGCAGCCACAGAAACGTCCCGCCCCGCTCGCAGCGTATTCGAGCCTTCAGGACCACATGGCCGCTGGCACCGTTGCCGAACACGTTCTCGAAGTCCATCGTGCCGTAGCGGTTGAACAGCTTCTCCGGTGCAATCGCCTGCCACGTCACTGCCGGGTCGTCGAGCACCGCACGCGCGTCACGCGGCGAACTGAACGGCCCGGCGATCAGCCACGGCCACGGCTTCGCGATGACCAGGCTCGCCGTTTGCGCATCGGCTCGCCCGGCCGCGATGAATCTGGCCGACAGCACCCGCTCGCGGCACGGCGCCCCGGCGTCGAATTGCACGGTGAAATCCTTCGCGAACACCCGCGCCGCACCCGCAAGCTTCACCGGGACCCGCGCCGGGCAATCTAGCTTTCCATCCTCCGCATCAAGCTCCAGCACGCCGTCAAGATCGGCCGGGCCGCATCGCATCACGCGAACCGTAGCACGCAGCCGGCCGGAGCTGTCGGCAATCTCCGATTCCCGCGACAACGCCACCTCCGGTTCATTACTCGCGAGCTCCAGGGGATCAAGGTTCGCCTGCAGCGGGCCGTCCGGCGGCGCCGAGCCTTCCGGCACCAGGCAGAATTGGTCAATGCGAATGCCGTCCTCCCGCACCTGCACGTGCAGCGTGTGAGGGCCGGCCTCCAGCTCGACCGGCCCGTTGTGGTCGGTCAGCCAGAACCACAGCCGCCACTCGCCCAGCACGCCCTCCCACGGGTGTTCCATCAGCCGCCGCGGCTGGCGTTCGAACTGCGCGTAATACGAATCACCGCACTTGTCGGTGAACCACATCCGCGCCCACAGCGTATACCGCCCGCTGCGCGGCACCGCGATCGGGTAGTCGATGCGGCCGATGTCGATCGAACCCGACTCCCCGCCCAGCCATTCGTGGTTCCCGCCCCCCCCTTCCAGGCACTGGATCCAGCCGTCGCCCGACCAGCCGTCGAGCCCGACCCACATCGGGTCGGTCTTCGCCAGCTCCGGCAACCGCGCGATCTCGTGGTATGACGGCGCGAACTCGAAGTTCTGCCTGATGCGGATGCCCCGCTCGGCCTCCCAGACGATCGGCCCATCGGACGGCGCCGGGCACGGCCCCGACTCACGCGATACCACCGCAAGATCGTTCAGCGAATCCGCCGCCGCCAGCCGCACGGTTTGCGAATCGTCCGTCAGCAGCGATCGCAGCAGAGGGACCGAGAATTCAACGTTGAAGCGCGGCATGAGCCGTGTCGCCAACGCACGGACTTCCGGCTCGGCCGCCCCGGCCGACTGCCGCACCTTCGCTGCTGCAATATCCCCGCCCGCCTCCGCGAGCGCCTCGAGCGCCCGCAGCCGGATTTGCAGCGGCTGCCGCGCATCCATCATGTTCACCAGCATCAGGATATGCTCGTGCCGGCCGCTCCGCCCCAATGCGGCTATCGCAGTCAACTGCACCGCCGGGTCGGGATCGCTCAGCGCCGCCTCGATCAGTTTCCATTGGTGGGACGACGGCCCGGCCTCCACGAGCATCCGGATCGCCCATTGCCGCTCCTCCGCCGCACCATGACGCAGGCGATATCCGGGCGTCGACGAGTAACGGCTCCACACCCACCAGCTCAGACCGGTCGCCAGCACAAGGACAGTCAGGAGCACAACAACCCATGCGAGCAATTGGCCGGATTTTCCCGCCATCAGACAGCCACCCCCTCACGCACCGGGTTCATCCTCGTCGTCTGCCTGTAGCCGCACGCGCGCGCCAGCGCGCTCGCCTCTCCGAAGTAGCGCCCCACTTCTTTCGGCGCGTGCGAATCGGACCCGAACGTCAGCCCCAGCCCGGCCTCGCGGCACACGATCAGCACATCCTTCGACGGATAGAACTCCCCCACCGGCTTGTCCCTGCCCGCAGTGTTGATCTCGAAGCCCACGCGGTTGGCTGCCATCGCCTTGATCGCTTCTTCGGCCAGCTTCACCACGCTTGTGTCGGCCCGGTGGCCGAACTTCTTTGGCAGGTCGAAATGCCCGATGACGTCGAACAGCCTCGTTTCCGCTGCTTTACGGATCATCTCGAAGTACTCGCGATACACGCCATCCACCGATCCCGCCGCAAAACCGTCCTGGTACGCGGGATGATCGAACGCCCAGCCATCGAGGAAATGCACCGAGCCGATCAGGTATTCGAGCCGGTAGTCGCGCTTCATCCGCTCGATCTCCTTCGCACTGCCCGGGGTGAATTCGGCCTCGCCGCCAAGCCGGATCGTCATCCTGCCGGCAAATGCCTTCCGCACGCGGGTGAACTCGTCGAGAAACCGCTCCATCTCATCAGCGGTTGGTGCCACCTTGTCCGCGATCGGCACCGGCTGCGGCAGATGCTCGGAGAATCCCATTTCGGGCAGGCCGAGCTCGATCGCGCGCAACACGTACTCTTCCATCGTGCCGCTCGCGTGCCCGCACCAGGCAGTGTGAATGTGGTAGTCGGCGGGAAGATGGGTAGGCTCGGGGCTTGGGGCTTGGGGCTTCAGGCTATCCAACTCGGCCTCTCCTGCACATCATTTGCCGGGTCTGGTAGGGACGAACCATCGTGTTCGCCCCGGCGGATTGGCGAGGGCGAACACAATCGTTCGCCCCTACTGCAAAATCGGGCGTGGTAGGAGCCTTCGTACGCCAATCATCCCACACAGCCTTCCCCAAAGCCCGTACTCATTCAATGGTCACCAGGTTGTCGCGGTGAATCACTTCATCGTAGTACTTGTGCCCGAGCAGATCCTTGATCTGGGATGTTTTCGCACCCTTGATCTTCCCGAGCTCGCCCGAGCTGTAGTTGGTCAGGCCCTTGGCGATCACGGTGCCGGCGGGGTCGGCGACCGCAACGATCTCGCCCTCGTCAAACTCGCCTTCCACGCCGACAATGCCGGACGCCAGCAGGCTCTTGTGCCGCTCCACCAGCGCCGCCACTGCACCCTGGTCGACCGTGATCCGGCCCTTGGGCTTCGTGGTGAACATCATCCACCGCTTGCGGCTGCACAGCTTTGCCTCGCACGGGCGGAAGATCGTGCCCACCGGCTCGCCCGCCATCACGCGAAGGATGATGCCGTCCACCTTCCCGTTGGCGATCATCACGGGATCGCCCGAGTTGGTGATCTCCAGCACGTTCTGGAGCTTCGCCAGCATGCCGCCGATTCCCAGGGTTGACTTCTTCCCCGTGTCAAGCTCCATCGTGTCGTCGGTCACCTGCTCGACCACGTCGATCACCCTGCCCTCGGCGTCGAGCAGGCCATCGACCGTCGAGAGGAAGATGAGTGCGTCGGCCTTCAACACGTGAACCACCTGTGCCGCGAGCACGTCATTGCCGCCGAACTTGATCTCGTCGGTCGACACCGTGTCGTTCTCGTTGATCACCGGCACGGACCCCATGTGCAGCAGGGCGCGGATGGTATTGCCGACGTTGACGAACCGCCGGCGGTCCTCCAGGTCATCCCGTGTGAGCAGGATTTGCCCCGCGTGGTAGCCGTATTCCCGCAAGGCGGTGTCGTAGGTGACCATCAGGCGGTTCTGGCCAACGGCCGCCACCGCCTGCAGCTCCGGCAGCAGCGTGGGCCGCCGCTTCATCCCCAGCGCGTGCATGCCGGCGCCGATGGCACCGGACGTCACGATGATCACCTGCACGCCCCTCCGGCTCAGCTCCGCCACCTGCCGGCAGATGCTCTGGATGCAGGGCACGTCCAGCCCCCCGCCGTCCTTCGTAAGCACACCGGTGCCAATCTTGACGACCAGCTTCCTGACCCGCGACAATATCTGTTTTCGCAATGCTTCTGAAGACATGTTTGAGCCCACGCGCTCGCACGGGCCGCCGCATCCTGCACACAGGAATGCTGACTTCACGGTGAAAAAAGCTGGCGGGAACGCCGTAAATCTCTATAAGGACTGATTCTATTCCCAGAAGGGCGAAGTATCAAGCTATTTCCATTGAATTGGCGAATTTGCCGCGGAATCCGTTGTTCAATCTGACAGTTGACGAGTCATCGGGTCCGCCGGTTCCCCTCGAATCCGCCGGATTGGGGTATCCGTGCGGCCGAATGACCCGGAGACTGATGGGTTCCCCAACTCGAAAACCTCGTTGAATTTCACGGCACAACCCGTAAGATAGAAAGGCTCTGATGCACTCCACAATCACCGGGAAAGGCAGGAGAATGGCTGATACTGCCGTCGAATTCCAGCAGTTGTCCGAGAAGGCGAGAATCACCGGCCAGGAACACGTTTTCCGGTGGTGGGGAAACCTCGATGAACGCGGCAGACGCAAGCTGCTCTACCAGCTCGGCACCATCGATTTCGACCTCGTCCAGACCCTGATCTCGAAATATCTGCACAACGTTACCGGCAAGTTCCAGGGGGTGATCGAGCCGACCGAGGTGATTTACCTCCCGCAGACCGACGAGCAGGCCGCGCAGCGCCGCCGAATGGCCGAGCTGGGAGCCGAGGCCATTCGCCGCGGCGAAGTTTGCCTCTTCATCGTCGCCGGCGGCCAGGGCACCCGCCTCCGATACGATCCCCCCAAGGGCACTTATCCCATCTGTCCGCTCTCCCGCAAGAGCCTCTTCCAGGTCTTCGCCGAGAAGCTCATCGCCACGTCCCGCCGCTATGATGTCACCATCCCGCTCTACGTGATGACAAGCACCATCAACAACAACGCCACCCAGGAATTCTTCCGCATCAACCACTTCTTCGGCCTGGGCAAGCGCAACGTCATGTTCGTCATGCAGGAGATGGTGCCGTCGGTCGATTTCGACGGGAAGATCATCCTGAAGAACAAGGACGAGATCGCCGTCAATCCCAACGGCCACGGCGGATCCATCAAGGCCCTCTACGACAACCAGGCCCTCGAGGACATGCAGAGCCGTAAGATCAAGTACATCAGCTATCACCAGGTGGACAATGTGCTGGTGAGGAGCATCGACCCGGTGTTCATCGGGTATCACATTGCGGTGGACGCCGAGATGTCGCTGAAGGTGCTGCGCAAGCGCAACGCCGAGGAGAAGCTGGGCGTGGTGGGCAAGATCGACGGCCGTACCCGCGTGATCGAGTACTGCGACATCGGCCCCGAAATGATGTACGCCACCAACCCCGATGGCTCCCTGAAGTACGGCACCGGCAGCATTGCCATACATATAATGAACGTGAACTTCCTGCTCCGTGAGAACCGCGAGGGCTTCTCGCTGCCCTATCATGCGGCGAAGAAGATCGTGCCGTGCATCGGCGACTCGGGCGAGCCGATCACGCCCGCCGAGCCCAACGGCATCAAGTTCGAAACGTTCGTGTTCGACGCGCTGCGCGACGCACGCCGGTCGGTCGTGCTCGAGACGGACCGCTCCGATGAATTCGCACCGCTGAAGAACGCCGCGGGCGACGACTCCCCCGTCACCGCGCGCCAGGCGCTCAGCAACGCCCACGGCCGATGGCTCCGCATGGCAGGCATCGACGTCCCCACCGACGGTGATGGCAACCTCGCAGGCGTCATCGAGATCGGCCCGCTGTTCGCACTTGATCCCGAAGAGCTTGCCGCCAAGGTCGCCAGCGGCATCCTTCCGCGAGACATCAAGTTCAACGGGCAACTGCTGCTGCAGGAGGAAAGCACAACAATCTGAGAAAGAAGATAAGAAGGCAAGAAGGGAAGAAAACAAAAAGGTAAGAAGGCAAGAAGACAGGAAGATAAAAAGATAAGAAAGAAGTGACTTCTCACCTTCTACTTCCCGGCTCCTTGACTTCCTGGGTTTCTGGCTTCCTGAATTCCTAACTTCTTGACTTCTTAGTTCCTGACTTCTTAGCTTCGTGATTTTTTGACGCCTTAACTTTTTGACTTCTTATCTTCTCTTCTTCCGTGTTCACCATCCCGGGAAACAGCTATGAAGCTCACCTTTATCGGCGCCACTCGCGGCGTCACCGGTTCGATGCACATCCTCGAGCTCAATGGCAAACGCGTCCTCCTCGATTGCGGCATGTACCAGGGCCATCGAAAGGAAGCTGAAGCGCTCAACCGCAGCTTCCCCTTCGATCCCGCATCGATCGATTGCATGATCCTGTCGCACGCGCACATCGACCACAGCGGCAACATCCCGCAGCTCGTCAAGCACGGGTTCAAGGGCAACATCTATTGCACGTCGGCGACGCGCGACCTGTGCGCCCTGATGCTGCGCGACAGCGCCCACATCCAGGAACGCGACGCCGAATACATCAACAAGAAGAAGCTCAAGAAGGGCCAGCCCCCCATCGAGCCGACCTACACCATCCAGGACGCCATCGACTCGCTCAAGAACTTCGTCGGCATCGACTACGAGAAGCCCTTCAGGCCATGCAACGGCCTCCAGGCCGCCTTCTTTGATGCCGGCCATATCCTCGGCTCCGCTCTCACCCTCATCGAGGGCAACGAGGACGGCCGCAAGACCAGCCTGCTCACGCTCTACGACCTCGGCCGCGAAGGAAATCCCATTCTCCGCGACCCCACGTACATCTCGGGAGCCGATTACATCATCACCGAAAGCACCTACGGCGCCCGCGAACATGAACCCTACGAAAACATGGAAGGCCAGCTCGCCGAGGTCGTCAACCACGCAGTCGAAACTGAAGGCAAGATCGTCGTCCCCGCCTTCAGCGTCGGCCGCACCCAGACCATCGTCTACCTGCTCCATCGCCTGATCGACCAGGGCAGGATTCCCGAGATCCCCGTGTTTGTCGACAGTCCCCTCTCCACGAACGTGACCGAGGTTTTCCGTTTTCATCCCGAATGCTACGACGACGACGTGCTGTATCCGCTGATGTCGACCGACGACCCCTTCGGCTTCCGCCGGCTCACCTACACGCACAGCGTAGACGAATCCAAGGCCCTCAACCACAAGGACGGCCCCCTGATGATCATCTCTGCATCCGGGATGTGCGAAACCGGCCGTATTCTCCATCATCTGGACAACAGCATCGGCAACCCCCGCAACACCATCCTCATCATCGGCTTCCAGGCTGAAAACACGCTAGGCCGCCGGCTGGCCGAGGGCGTCACACCCGTTCGCATCTTCGGCGACGAGCACAAGGTGAAAGCCAAGGTGATCGTGATGGAAGGTTTCAGCGCCCACGCCGACCGCCCCGCGATCCTCCGCTGCATCGGCCGCGCCAACGGCGAGCGCCCCCTCCGCAAGGTCTTCCTCGTCCACGGCGAACTCGAGCAGGCCGAAGCCTTGCAGGAAGGCCTCCGGGCGGTGGGTGTCAAGGACACATCGATCCCCGAACGCGGGCAAACGGTGGAACTGGAGTGAAGAAATAAAGATCCGGGAGTTGGAACAGGGATGAATGGGATGAATGGGATAAGAGGGGAGAGGCAAGAACTCGGAAGCCATGCGTCTGAACTCTCACTTCCTCCTCTTCGCATCCCATTCATCCCTGTTCATTCCCTTCTTCCTGTATTGTTCGCCATAGGCTTCCGATGACCATTCGAGCCGACAAGAACACCTTCCTTGGCCTGCTGGCATTGCTGCTGTGGAGCACCACCATTGCGACGGCGCGCAGCCTCGCTGAAGCACTCGGCCCGATCACGGCCGGTGCGGCGGTCTGCATGCTCGGCGGTGCGCTCGGCCTCATCGCGCGCCTGCCGAGGGGCAATCCGGTTTCACAGTTCCTGGCACTTCCACGCCGGTACATCATCGGCTGCGGGGCGCTCTTCATCATCTACACCGTGTGCCTCTATGCGGCAATCGGGCTCGCCGCCGACCGCTCGCAGGTGCTGGCGGTGGGCCTGCTCAACTACCTTTGGCCGACCCTCACAATCCTGTTCTCCCTGCCTCTGCTCCGGCGCAGGGCTCGCGTTGGACTGCTTCCCGGCACGCTCCTCGCCTTGTTCGGCATCTTTCTCGTGAGGATGCACGGGGCCGACGTGTCGATCCGTTCCCTCGTGAGCAGCCTGTCGAGCAGTCCGCTCGTGTTCGCCTTAGGTCTAGGGGCAGCGATCTCGTGGGCGCTGTATTCGAATCTCGCCCGGCTCTGGGGCGGCAGAGACAGCGACGGCGCCGTCCCCGCGTTCATACTGGCCACGGGGATCGTGCTGCTGTGCATTCGCATGCTCCGGCCTGAGGTCAGCATCTTCAGCGTGCGTGCCGCCGCCGAAGTGGTGTTCCTGAGCACGGCGACCGCCCTCGCCTACGTTTTCTGGGACGTCGCCATGCGGAAGGGAAATGCAGTGTTCGTCGTCGCCTGCTCATACCTGCTGCCCCTGCTCTCGACTGCCATCAGTTGCGCCTACCTCGCGGTCATGCCGGGCGCGAGCCTGTGGCTGGGGTGCCTGCTCATCATCGGCGGGTCAGTCCTGAGCCGCCTCTCCGTCGAGGAAAAGCCGGCTGCGCCCGCACCGTCATCTCCCCAGTCAATTTCCCCTTGACCTTCCTCCGCACAGGGCATATCATTATCCATCGCGTGCTGCCGGATTCCGACTTGAGAACAAGGAGCAACCCTGATGATGCACAGGACCGCCGTCTGCTGCCGAACGATGTTGCTGGCAATCGTGCTGCTGGGCGCGGTGATGGCGGCCGGATGCGGTTCTTCCGTGCGTCGTCCAGAACCCCGGCCGGAGCTTCTGAGCCTGAGCAAGAACCTCGACGCGATTCTTGTTCGCGGCAAGCTGCCTGCCATTCCCGACCTCCCGGCCGACCAACGCGAGGCCCTGCTCGATCCCGCGTACGGCTACGTGCACGACTACGCCACCTGGATCGACAACGTGCGCCAATACAACCGCAGGCTCGAATCCGATTACAGCTATGCCACGCCCCCGGTCATCCAGGCGGCGACCGACGATCCCATCAACGCCCCGGGGCGGCTCGACAGTTGGGCACGGCAGATCACCGCCGACCCGCCAGGCATTGGTGCCGCCTTCGCCGAGACGTGCCAGCTTCTGGACGAGCTGCCGGCGGTCGTGGGGCGGCCGAAGCGGAAGCTCCCCGTCGAATCATTAACTGGGAAGAATCAGGGCATCGACCATTTTGCCGATGTCTTGGAGAACATAGCGGCGTCGATCGATCGCGATGCTCTCGGCGCGATTCCCACCGAGCAGCGCAAGCTGATGGGCTTCGTGGTCCTGTGGATTTGCCGAACCAGCGGCAGGTTCGTCAACCACTCGAAAAACGCGCCCACGTATGACATGACCTGCACGTTCGATTCATCGGACCCGTTCAAGCCGGGTGATGCCACGACATCGCTGTCGAAGACGCCGGTGCCGCCGGCGATCTACAGCTACACCGGTCTCGGCCGGTACCTGCGCTCACTCGCGGGCCAGCCGGTGCCGCCCGGCACATTGTTCGCCAGGGATGAAGGCGAGCATCCGCAGTTCGAGGGGGCTGTCGATTTCACAGCCTTGCGTGCGGCAGTGGAGGCGCTCGCGACGCTGCTCGCACCCCCGCGGCTCGATGCTCTCGCCGCCTCCCTCGCCGGTGCTCCGCCTCTGGAGTCAACGGTTCCCGGCGTGACCGGCACGGTGCTGCGTGTTATCGAGACCCCGCATGGCCGCGTCATCGTGGGCGGCCCCGGCCCAAACCGCTACACCGATGCTGGCGTCCTCGCGATCATCGACGTCGGTGGCGACGATGACTATATCTTTGCCAACACGGAGGACACGCTCGGCACCCGGCCACTGCGGGTGATCGTGGATTTTGGGGGCGACGACGTGTATGCCGTCGATGGCGTCGGCGGCCCGGCAGCCGGCATACTCGGCATCAGCGTCCTGATTGACCGCGCCGGCAACGACCGCTACCTGCAGGGGCCGTCGCCATCGTTCAAACCGCGCGAGCACGACCGCCGGACGCTCGTGCTGCCCGATCCCGAGGGAGTCGACACGCGGCTGGTGCCCTACGTGCTCCTCTACGGTGATCCCGCCCAGCCCGACGAGCCGGGAGTCGCCCTCGATGCCGGTTTCGCGTTCGGTGCCGGATTCCTCGGCGTCGGCCTGCTCATCGATGAGGCCGGCGACGACTGCTACCTCGGCCAGAAATACTCCTTCGGAACCGGCTTCTGGTCCGGCGTCGGCGTGCTGCACGACTGCTCCGGCAACGACGTCTACGCCGCCGGCACCGGCGCGATCGGCGCCGGCATCAACGGCGCCTTCGGCCTGCTCGACGACCGCGCCGGCGACGATCACTACCAGTGCCTCGGCACCTTCGAGAATTCCTACAGCGTGGGCACGGAATTCGACAACGGCTACGGCGGCCACGGAATCGGGTTCGGCTCGAGCTGGCGCGTCGAGAGCAGAGGCGGCCGACGCAAGGTAGTGCCCACGCTTGGCGGAGGCGTTGGCCTGCTGTTCGACAGCGCCGGTAGCGACAGTTACGTCGGCTCCTCTTTCGGTGTGGCATCGGGATACGCGGGCGGAATGGGAATGGCCATCGATCTCGCGGGCAACGACACCTGGTTCGTCAAGCGCGGCCCCGACGGCGGCAATCACTCCGGCTTCTCGGGCAACCACGCCCTCGGCAACGGCTGCCACCGCGGCGTCGGCTTCCTGCTCGACTGCGCCGGCAACGACCGCTACAGCGCCTCCAATCTCGGCGGAGGCACCGCATGGGACATCGGCATCGGTTTCCTCATCGACCTCGGCGGCAATGACCTCATAACCGACCTTCATGGCAAACACGAGCGCGGCAACACCGGCTGGGGCGCCGCAAAGGCCTTCGCCGTCAGCTACCACCTCGGCGGGTCGGATATCTACGAGCGAGGCACCTTCGGCGACGCAAGCACCATCGCAGACGGCTACCCCGGCGTGGGCGGCAACTTCTCGTTCTTCTTCGATATCGGCCAGGAAACCGACACCTACCCCAAGCCGGACTGGAACGGCATCACACGCCTGGGCGGAAACGCATGGGAGGAACGCGACGGCAGGAAATACCCGCAGGGCCTGGGATTGTTCGTCGACGAGCCTGCAAAGCAGTGAGGCATAGCACCATTCATCCCTGTTGAGCCATTTTCTCGGCGATCTCGGCGAACGTCGTCGACGCGAAAACCTCGTCGGCCACCGATTCGCCCCGGGCGAACAGCTCGAGGACGAACCGCTCGTCGGGCTGCGGCTCAGACCGGTACTCGCCGGCGCCGCGCCGGAGGCAGTCGACCACGTCCTTCACCGTGATCATCGACAGGTCGCGGTTGGGCTGGTAGCGCTCCTCTCCATCGCGCACTTCGGTGAGGATTCCGCAGGCCGACATCGCCCGGCACAGCTCGAACACCAGGGGGCCGGGCACGTCGAACCGCCGGCTGATCTCCGACGGATGCAGGGCAGGCTCGCCCACGTGGAACCGCCTGCAGATCCACGCCAGGATGCGGATGGCGATCCGCTCCCGCTCGGAATGGCTCACCCGCGGCATCCGCTCAAGCTGCGAATACTCGCCCAGGTTCTGGTGCGCGTAGGCCACTTCCGCCCCGAGCAGCACGATCACCCATACGAAATAGATCCACACCAGGAAGATGGGGAGCGCGGCGAACGCGCCGTACAGGGCCTTGTAGCGGATGAACCGCGAGCTGAACACGAAACTCGCCCATTTGGCAAGCTCGAACAGCACGGCTCCCACCGTCCCGCCGATCGCCGCCGACTTCAGCCGCACCGGCGTATTCGGCAGGTAGATGTACAGCGCGGTGAACGCGATCCACATGAACAGCAGCGGCGTGCCCGCGCCGACCACGAGCGTGGTGGTCTCGTGCGTCACGAGGAAGCTGATTACCGGCAGCGTTTTCAGCCATTGCACCGCGCTCGAGCTCGTGAGCGACGCCGCGAACGCCAGCGAGATCACCACCAGGATCGGCACGATCGTCAGGCTCCAGTAGTAGATCACCCGGTTCACCAGGGTCCGGGGCTTGTCGACGTGCCAGATGGTGTTGAATGCCTTCTCGATGCTGGTCATCAGGGAGATGATGCTGAGCACGAGCACTCCCACGCCGACGGCCCCGATGGCGGTGGATGCTTCGCGCAGAGCTTCCTGTTTCTCCAGCAGGAAATTCTTGATGCGCAGAGCCACGTCCTGCGCCGCCTGGGGATTCTGGGAATCCTTCACGGGCGGCAAAAGCTGGTTGAGGACGAAGTCAACGATCCTGCTCTCGTACTCGCGGAACGGTGCGAATGCGCCCAGCATCGCGATCAGCAGCGCGAGCACGGGCACGAGCGCGAAGATCGTGGTGTAGGCCAGAGCTCCTGCGCGGAGGAAGCAGTTGTCGTGGTTGAAGTGCCGCCAGATCATCACAAGCGAACGCAGGAACATGATCCCGCGATGCGCCCATGTGTTTTGCGGCTCCATCCGCCATAGCCGGTGGCGGGTGAAGTGCAGCGATCTGTCCTTGATCTCGCGAGGGCTGAGCATAATCAGAAAATGAAGAATGAGGAATGAAGAATGAAGAATGAAGAGCGCTGCCTGCCACGATCGAGCTGTACCTTACGTTCTTCCGCCTTCGTCGCCCATCCCTTCGGATGCGTCTTCTTGCCTTCTTGATTCCTCATTCTTCATTCCTCACTCATGTGATCAGTTCCACTTCCCGTGTCACGTTCAGGCACACCAGCGTGATGTCGTCGTGCTGCTGTGCGTTGCCGGCAAAACTTCTGATGGCGTCCAGCACCGCTGCCGGGTGGTGCGAATCGCTGCCGGCGGGGGCGGCCTTGAATGCGTCGAGCAGTCGCTCGCTTCCGAGCATCTCGCCGCGCTCGTTCTTCGCCTCGGTGGCGCCGTCCGTAAAGAGGAACAACCGATCGTCGTCGGTCAGCTTCAGTG
>Ga0307378_10006438_pt1 | contig 16063 bp, 20 predicted proteins | sample UN1MG_FD_202238 | JGI IMG/M metagenome (GOLD analysis project Ga0307378, IMG submission 202238) | Soil microbial communities from Risofladan, Vaasa, Finland - UN-1 | ecosystem: Environmental > Terrestrial > Soil > Coastal area > Acid sulfate soil | place: Finland: Risofladan, Vaasa | collected... | reverse complement strand
GGCAGTTATCGGTAAGATCTTAGGATCGGTTACCAATTTGGTATCGAAGGTCAAGAACTTTTTAGGTTTCCATCCAATAGTTAACTTTAAGTGTCACTGCTGATAATGGATTGGTAGACGGCCTCAGAATATGCCATAAATAAACGGTCTCCTCTTTCATTATTCGTAGTCACCACCATCTCGCTTTTAATCCTCTCGATCAGGTACGGACTTATCGATTTTTCAGTGAGCAGAGACACGGGTCTCGCTCTGTTCTCTGGGCAGCGAACGCTGCGAGTGAGGCGCGGCCTATTGGACATCGCCTCCACTCGTCTTGTTGGCTGTCTTTCTCTTCTTGCTTGCCTTCTTCTCGCTGGCAGCACTCTCGGTGGGTTGCTTCTCTTGTTTGTGTAGCATTTTCTCAACATATGCAAAGAACTGAGTGCCCTTTTGGGTTATGGCGTATCGACGATACTTGACGCCTGCTACTTTCTCGTTTTGCACCAACTCATATGTCTGGAGCTTGGGGCAAAGAGTGAAGAATGCGAAAGACTGCAAGTCGGTCATCCCAATCTGATTTGTGATCCCGCTCATCAACATATCTTTGAAAGACAGAGCGAGATTTAACACAGACACTTCATCTGGAACGTCGGATGCATTTTCAAATGACTGCTTGGCAGTGGTCACGTCGACTTTTGTCGAGGAAAGCAAGTCCACCAGTTCTGCGAACTCCTCTTCTAATGCAGAAGAGCTGCGGCTACGCTTCTCAATCTGCTTCGCTTGTGAGGCAAGTTTCTCACGGAGTTTCTGGTTCTCTGCATGCAGACGGGTAAGCTCGTCAGCGAGGGCTTTGGTGTCGGGTATCTCGGTTGCTCGCACCCAACCTTCAAGCTTATACTCTGATTCAAGCTGAGGTACGGTCTCCAGGACGGCTAGTTTTACATCCTTGTGGTCGGTAAAGAAAGAAGGCATCTTGCTCAAGACTTTCTGTCTGAAAGCTTTGAGTTTGTTCGGATTGTCTTTCTCGAGGACACTGTTCCCAATAGCCTTCACCTTTAACTCCAATGCGTGCTCATCGATAACGACCGCAAAGTGTGGCTTGCCAGAACTCACAGCAAAATCATACTCCAATTCTATGTAACTCAAACCTGAGTTTGGTTCGATGGAGCCATAGCGTCCCCCAAGAATTATCATGTATATATCAGAATCAATGATCCAGCGCTGGATGACTTCCCACTGGCTCTTGTCTCCAGCAGTGAAGAGCTCCATTCCTGCAGGGATATGCCCTGACTTGAGAATGGCTTCGACAGCGGCCTGCCTCTCATCAATCAAGTCCTGGTAGGTCGATGAGATAAAAACTTGTAACTTGGATTTCATGCTCACTCCTCTCAGCCAACAGTTACTTTTATATTATTGCTCTGTATGCTTAAAAGCTTTGCGATTTATTAGCATATGTTTAAAACTTTGAAGTGAACGGGCACCACTTCAAAGCGATCCCTCAACAAGGTGCTGTTTCGTGCAATATAAAAACCTCATGTGAAAAATTGTATTGCAAAGCTATAAGTTATCAATCAAGTATGCGGGAGCCATTCCGAAGGTATCTGTCGGAGAACGCACGCATTAAGATCAAATATATCCCTTATAACCTCTTCCCCATCACATACACCTCAGCACTCCGTTTTCGTGAGGCTTCCGATGCGTACGCTCTCATTATTTTGAAATTATGCTTTACCCACTCACCATGCCAGAAAAATAATCCGATAGCAGATACTTTTATCTTTGACCATGCCTTTTATCATTCTTGTTTGTGGAGTTGATGTAGACGATGGACGTGAAGGACATCCTGAAAGTAATCGTAAGCATCTTCCTTTGTCAGCTCGCAGGTGTGATTGGCGCAGTCGCAACGAGTGCCTCGATCCAAACCTGGTATGTCACGCTCACCAAGCCCTTTTTTACCCCGCCCAATTGGCTCTTTGCGCCCGTGTGGCTGACGTTGTACACACTGATGGGCATCTCCCTATTCCTCGTCTGGCGGCAAGGCGTTCAGGATCCTTGCATGAAAATGGCACTTGCGCTCTTCGGTATTCAGTTACTCCTCAACGCCTTCTGGTCGATTGCGTTCTTCGGGCTCAGATCACCGCTTGCAGGGCTTAGTGTCATTCTGATGCTATGGATTGCGATCGCAGCGACCATTGTGAAGTTCTTACCACTCTCGAAACCCGCGGGATTACTCCTCATCCCCTATATCCTCTGGGTGACCATTGCCGCAGCGTTGAACCTCGCAATTGTGCTCTTAAATTGAGAGAAGGAGAGAGATTTGAAGCGACCAGATAAACGATGATGCGGGCGAATGGCAAAGGAAAACTTCCCCTCAAATCCCTAGTCGTCCAAGGAGGTTCTTCAGTTTTGTAATATCCTCCTTCGTAACGTCAAATTCGGAGGCATAGGGACAGAGATGGTCCATTACAGCTTTACGGAGCTCTTCGTCGTAAATTAACGGGTATATCCGGCATCCTTCCGGTCTATACGGATATATCCTGCAGCCGTCCTCTGAGAGGAAGGCGCATCGTCCTGCAATGTTCTTGAGATGCCGTCCACCGTCTACTTTAATCGTAAAATCGCTCAGATCATAGCCCCGCTTCACGATTTTCGTTACGTCAAACACCGAAAGCGGCATGCTCGTTTCGATGCAACACCGTACGCATCTATGGTTCACGCACGGAATCCCGCTTCCCAGGGGGTGCTTATGGCTGCTGCGGCTCTTCATCGCAATAACTTTCTTCTTCTCAAATCAAATAAATGGTTTAAAAGCGTCTACTTTTGTGGGTGTGGTGTGATACGCGGTAAACTAAATGGATTTCGTCGTCTAATCAGTAAATTTGCTGGAAATCACACCATGCTTCTTTACCTCAAGATGAGCTCAGGCTTTGTTTGTACCCCTTCCCCACTACATACACCTCCGCACTCCTTTTGCGGGAGGCTTCCGGTGCGTATGCTTTTACGGAACGGAACTTCTCCTTCACGCTCTTATAGAATTCGGGGTAGTACTCACCCTGGAATATCTTCGTGACGAAGCTACCATTGTTCTTTAACAACTCAGTAGCAACATTGAGAGCGGCCGTACTCAATTTACACGATCGATACTGGTCCAGATCTTTGTTACCTGATAATTGCGGCGCTACGTCTGATATCACGACGTCCACCGCTTTTCTCTCTTTCGATGCGAGCGCCTCTTGTATTGTAGAGATAGTCTCTTCGTTGGTGATATCTCCCTTCAGTACCACAACACCCGCTATAGGCGCCATCGACAGCAGATCCACGCTCACAACCAAACCGTGCTCACCGACCAACTCGCGTGCGATTTGTGACCAGCCGCCGGGTGCTGCGCCGAGATCGACGATAACGTCACCCGACTTGATGAGCGTGAACTTCTTGGATATCTGCAGCAGTTTGAATGCGGACCGCGACCGGTATCCCGCTGTTTTCGCCTCCTTGTAAAACCGATCGTGCTTAAGGTCTGCTCGTTTTACCATGTGCTTATACTAACGCACGCAAAGAGGAAAAGATAAACTTAGCTCCGTCTTTAGGCCTCTGCGTCGAGTCGAGGATATGAATTCTGAAAACGAAAGAAAAACGAATCTTATGCTCTTATTTCGCCCGTTTCACGGTTACTGCTATTTCGTCCCAGTCCTCTTTTACGCCCTTCAATGCCGAAACCGCACTTGCAATTGCCCGTCCGATAATGTTTTGCACAAACATGTTCGCGTCGATCTCTTCTCCATCCACCACTATTACCAGGTCTACGTCTTCTTCCATTTTTGTTACCTCCTATTTTCAGTCTATCCCTTATATGTTCTTACCGAAAGAACGGCTCTCGATACTTCGTTGCCAACCGCAACTGGTTAAGGATATGTTCGTCGTCCGTACGCTCTACGGGAACGAGATTATCATCTCGGAGCAAACAGCCTTTGAGCTTGCCATCCGACGTTATTCGCAATCGCGAGCAGTTGGCACAGAACTCCGTGTTATCGATCGGGTGCACGACCTCTACCTCCACACCGTCGACAATATACTTCTTCCTGCGCTGCAGTCTTCTTGTTCTTATAGCAGACGCCTTCGATTTGAGTTCCTCTTCGACTTTACCGAAGTCCGCCTTGTACTGCTGCAGAGGCGAGTCAAACGAGGGAATCAACTCGATGGGCTGCAGGATCGCCGCGCCCCCATCGCCGCGTTTTTTACACTCACCGACGAACCGCATCATATCCACGAGTTCATCGTCATTTATACCCTTCAGAACGACCATATTCAGCTTGATCGGCGTAAGCCCTGCGTCAATCGCGCTGTAAACGCCCTCAATTACCTGGGGGAGGTTGTTGCTTGTTCGCGTAACGAAATCGTATCGGTCCGCTTTAAGCGAATCCAAACTGACGTTCACCCTATCGAGGCCCGCATCAGCGAGGTCTGCCGCATAGTCCTGCAGTAATACGCCGTTGGTCGTTACCGAGATGTCATCTTCAAACGCGCGCATGCCCTGCACGATCTCCGCGAGGTCCGTACGCATCAACGGTTCGCCACCGGTTATTTTTATCTTTCGTATGCCGAAATGCTCGGATGCCACGCGTGCGATCGCGATTACCATCTCGGCGCTGATTTCTTTCTTCCCGTGTCTCGCCCGTCCTTCGCCCTCGTGATGACAATAAATGCAGTCATAGCTGCACCGGCTCGTCAGCGAGAACCGCAAGCTCCGTATCGCCCTGCCGTAATCGTCCACCAATCGTTCCTTAGCTGCTCCGGTTCCGTCCGCTCTTTGTTCCATTTCTCATATCAGCCTCAGGTGAAGATCATACTCACTGCCAGCGTAATAAGCGCAAGGCCTAATGCAACGCCGTAGACGCTCCTGTCCCATGCTAACACCTTCCTTCCGTCCAGGACGCTAATCGGAATGAGATTGAACACGGCGAGCCAGGCATTGATCGTCATGCCGAACGTGCCGATCAATCCGATTGTGCCGTAGGGAACGAGACTGTGGAGCGCGAAGAAAAGAAACGCTAAGAGCACGTTCATCATCGGTCCCGCTACCGCTATCTTGCCGTTTTCCTCTCGCGTGAGATACGGATTGAAGATCATCACCGCGCCGGGCGCAACGAATATAAAACCGAGAAACGCGGTGGCTATCGCCAGAAGCAGCATATGCGGCGCCATTCTGAATTCAGACCATGCGCCGTAGCGTTGCGCGACCACTTTATGCGCGAGTTCGTGGAAGATAAAGGCAAAGCCAACGGTAACCGCGGAGATGACGAATATGGAAAACAGACTCAGCGGGTACCACCGACGGAGTATAATGGTGAAGGCAAGGGCTATCGCAAGCCACGCTATCACCAGATGCTTCAGTTCCGTTTCGCTCGTGCGTATCGGCATTCTTTGCTATCCGACTGGATTAGAATAGATAGCCCGGGACGGATTCGAACCGACGTTACGAGGTCCAGAGCCTCGCATGCTTGACCGCTACACTACCGGGCTATTTTCTTATCTGCGCTTTCTCGTATAAAAATCTTGGATTGGAACAATGTGCTCTTTGTATTTCGAAACGAACGTGAGCACCGCGAATATCAGGATAACGAGTTCGATACCACTGTCGATAATCGGGATTTCGGGTACTGCGGGACGTGGTGTGATGACATACAGGAGTTCACCAACGTTGCCCGGCACGATCCACGTGAAGATCACGTGTAAGCCCGTCTCCGTCAAGCCAAACCAGAAATCAGGGTTATAGCTCTTCTCGACGACGGGATAGAAGAGAAACACGCCGTTATAAAACGCATCTAAAGCGATGTGGGATGCCAAGAGCAGCGATGCGAAAGCGAAATAGCGGTCATCAGGTATCGTGCTGCTGCCCTTTAACCTTTTGGAGGCGACCAGAACGAGCAGCGGAACCAAAAGAATAAACAGGTTGTGCAGCGTCGCACGATGCACGCCGACGAACGAATCGAGGTCGCTGATGAGCCCGAACGGGAGCAGGAGCAGTGCGGGCTTGAACTCGTCTTCTTTCAGGACGGCAGCGAGGAAGAAGAGTGTAACGGCGAGATGGAGCCCGATGCTTGGCATGGTCTAGTGTATCTGTTGAGATTTCCCCCTTTAATTCCTTTTTGCTCCCTTCTTATGCGTGCCGTTATCAAAACCAGGCTAGGGGCGAAATTACTTCTTCCGCTTCTTGCTGCGTGTTGTTATTCCCAGTAGCACACTCAGTATGCCAATTAACGCGATCGTGCCGATGAGCGTGAATACGGGGGCCACGACCGCTCCTCCTCGGAGCCGCTCCCAGAGACAGATCGGATCGTTTGCGGGTATGTCGCACCAGTGCGAGATGAACGCCTGCTCGGGCACGAGATACAAGCGCAAACCACTTTCGTTATACGCTCCACCCACGCCGCTGGTATACAGGTTGAGATTGAGGTTGTAGCCCCCTTCCGTTCCCAAGAATCCTGCCGTTTGCGTGCTCGCGATGAAGGTCATGTTATAACCGTCATCAGGCGAGGTATTCGAGTGTTCCTGCGGCACCACCAGCTTCACGTGATAGCCCCCCTCAGAGCCAGAATAAGCGGTGGCGTTCGCTACCACCAGTACGGTTACCAGCACGAGTATACCGAGGAGGAGGATTCCGAGTCGTCGAGTGCTCATCATTCCAGACTCACCCCCGTTGTTCTGAAATACCGCACGACCGTTTCGTTCTCGAGATCCACGATCACGAGCAGTCCTCGGCCATCCGTGTACTCGATCTGGTACAGTGTCGCGTTCGGCAGGTTGCCGTAGATCACCGGATACGTTTGCGCCAGTTCCGTGAGGTTCGCGGGCGGTAAGGCCGCGATCTCGTAGTGATACCCGGGGTTCTCGGCGATGAACGCGCCAACCTCCGGCTCCTGCGCCGCAATGGCGAGCACTTCTCCCTCCACCACCTGCTCTGTTCCTCGCAGTCCTTCCTGCTCTGCCGAGGGCTGCGAGCCGTCGTCCGTAATACAGCCTCCACTGTACGTCACCAGGGCGATGAGCGCTACAATGACCGGTATGCGGTGCTTCGTCGTCATCTTCCTTCCCTTCCCTTCTCTTACCTTACGCTTACGCGGTAAACTTGATCACGTCTCCGGCCGGCACGGTGTCGCCAAAGGTCACGTCTGCCGCCACAAACGCTGCGGAATCCACGTCGATCTCGATCATCATCTGATACATATTGCCCGGTATCAATCGCAGTTCCTGGACCGCGCCGAGCGGGATGTTGAAGACACCGTCAAATACGCTGTCATTGAAGGTGCGCTGCCAGACCTGGTTCTCCAGCGTGTCGTTTATCGTAACCTGCACGCTGCCGGTCTGGATTGGATTGCCCGCGGCATCGGTGAGCTTCCCCTGTAGCGTTACGATGGTAGGCTGCGGCAGGTACTTCAGTGGATACTCAACGCCATAGTAGACGAAGGTTTTATTCGCACTGGGTGCGCCAATGACGAGGTCGGCGTAGCCGTCGTTGTTCAGATCTCCGGCGTTAGCTACTGAATCACCGAATCTACCTTCTGCGGTGTGGTCGTCGATGGTAACGTCAGAGAAGCCATCGAATGAGGGCCCGCCGAAATAGACGAAGGCTTTTCCCGCAGCACCGGGTGCGCCAATGACGAGGTCGGCGTAGCCGTCGTTGTTCAGATCACCGGCATTTGCTACAGACTCACCGAAGCAACTTGCCACGGTGTGATCGGTGATGTCAACGTCAGAGAAGCCATCGAATGAGGGCCCGCCGAAATAGACGAAGGCTTTTCCCGCAGCACCGGGTGCGCCAATGACGAGGTCGGTGTAGCCGTCGTTGTTCAGATCACCGGCATTCGCTACTGAACTACCGAAGTCACCTTCCCCGGTGTGGTCCGTGATATCCACGTCAGAGAAGCCATCGAATGAGGGCCCGCCGAAATAGACGAAGGCTTTTCCCGCAGCACCGGGTGCGCCAATGACGAGGTCGGTGTAGCCGTCGTTGTTCAGATCACCGGCATTCGCTACTGAACTACCGAAGTCACCTTCCCCGGTGTGGTCCGTGATATCCACGTCAGAGACGTTGTCAAAGCTAGGCCCGCCGAAGTAGACGAATGCTTTCTCCGCACCGGATGCGCCAATGACGAGGTCGGTGTAGCCGTCGTTGTTCAGATCACCGGCATTTGCTACTGAATCACCGAAGAACGATTCTGCGGTGTGGTCTTCTATAGTAACATTAGAGACGTTGTCGAATGAGGGCCCGCCGAAGTAGACGAAGGCTTTCCTCGCAGCACCGGGTGCGCTAATGACGAGGTCGGTGTAGCCGTCGTTGTTCAGATCACCGGCATTTGCTACGGACCAACCGAAGAACGATTCTGTGGTATGGTCGTCGATGGTAACGTCAGAGGTGCCGTCGAAGCCGGGCCCGCCGAAGTAGACGAAGGCTTTGTTCGCACTGGGTGCGCCAATGACGAGGTCGGTGTAGCCGTCGTTGTTCAGATCACCGGCAGTGGCTGCTGAATAACCGAAGTAACTTGCCCCTTCCGTGATGTCCACATCCGAGAAGCCGTCGAAGGGCATGGCGCTGACCATGCCGGTCCCTGCTACCACTATCGAGACGATTCCCAGAACTAAAACTATCTCAAATATCGTTTTTATTTTTTCCATTTCGCTTAACTTCAGGGTTATATAACTCATGAATTGTTTATACGACAATCACTAACTCCTTGTATTATAGCATACTATAAGCTTTTCGGTTCTTTGCTTCCTGCAAGCGAATATATCTTACACCTATCTTATCGCCTAAACGCTCAGCAAACCGCTGATCGTGTGCGCACCACCAACAATCTCTCTATGGCCACGCAAACGAAGAGTTACTTCTTGAGTGCGTCCTCTAAGAGGTCGCCGATGAACGTGCCAATGATGAAGATGACCACGAGGATTACCACGCTGATGAACGTGCCAATCGCACCGGCAGCGAAAAATACCACTCCCCCGATAAACAACCCAATGAGCCCGAAGACAACGCCGAGAATAACCCCGTAGATCGCGCCCTTCTTGAGCAGTGCCATGCGATCTTCCTTGCCCGGGTTCGCGTAGCCGTACACCAATCCCACAATAAACGTCAACAGTTCCAAAATCATTGCTCTCTCACCTCACACAAATATACAGATGAAGGGAGTATATAAACGTTTCGGGGATTTCGTCTGATCTTCGATTAAACTTTCTTTTTAAGAACGGTTGATGGTGAAGCGTTCTTTTCCAAGGACAGCTTTATTTTCTCCTCGATTATCCTGTCCGAATCGTTCATCGCGCTCTCGGTATCACCGAAATGCGCTTTCGCAGCCCGCAGCTCCTCGATGATCGCATCCACGTTTTTTTCGGACACCAGCTCGGCGAACCTCGTGGCACTCGCGATAAATGCCTCATGTACCCCGTTCATCTCGAAATTCGTCTGGATCTGCGCGTAGAGGTACGGGTCTTGATGCAACAGCCGGCCCACGAAATCCAGTACCACCGCGTACATCGGGCCCATGAGGTGCCGTGCCCGGTCAACATCGAACTCGAGATCCTTCAACGCGAAGCCAAAGGAGAAGAGGACGAAATGCGGCAGACCCTGGATGACCGTCATGATCTCGTCATGCTCTTCGGCTGTTAATACTTCGAGCTTCGCGCCGTTTCGCTCGAATATGCGGTGGATCTGCTCATAAAGCGGCCCCGTACGAACAGGCACGAATACGACCGGCATACCACGCATGCTCTTCGTCGACGGCCCGAATAACGGATGCGTACCTAATAATTCCACCTCGCTCGACGTACAGCGCTCCATCATCGCTACCGGGCCTCGCTTCACCGACGTTACGTCCATCAGGAGCGACCCATCATACAGTGCCGGTCCCACACGCTCGATCACGCGTTCCGTTACATCGATCGGCACGGAGACGAGTACGATATCCGTATCCGCAAACTCCTCTTTGAGCGTACCCGGGTCTGTCGTTAACAGATCGATCGTTGAAAAAGCAACACCGAGTTTGTTTGCTACGAGTTCTGTTTTATCGCTTCGACCCACGATCCTAACGTCAACGTTGTTATCTTTGAAAAACTGGGCGAACCATGCCCCCATACCGCCTGCACCGCCGAGTATCGTTATCCGCATATCAACGTGCCCTCTCTTCTCTGTACTCTACCGTACCGTAATAACTGGCTACGTACGCACAGTCCTCCTTGCTTATTATGCTCTGCTCTACTACACGACACTCCCGAGTATGAGCGCCAGGAATGAGATGAGGTAAATGGTGTAAAAGCTGCCAATGCCGCCGAGATTGAAGAACGCGCTTCCTACTTCTTCCCGGGGCAGTGTGACCAAAGCGATCAGCATTCCTAGCAGAATCCCAACGGCCGCGGGCACAAAGATCAATACCCCTGCTACAACTCCGAGTGGCAGTTCTGCCGGCGCGAGAATCAGGCCAAGCGGAATCGCGAAGAGGCCCACATAGTTCGGGACGACGATGCCGACGCCGCCTTTCACTTCCGACACCATATAGACAATGAGCGTCATGAGTATGGTCGCCATGGTCACTTCCAGTAGTGGTAGTGGCTCGCCTCCTGGCTGATTGAAGGAGAGCAGCAGATAGATCGAGAATAAGAGCGGTATAACGAAACCGCCCAGATTCAGCGTTATGTGCGTCTTATACCGCTTTTCAGCGTCGGCATGCAGTTCCTCTGCGACGGGTACGCCGTACAGTTCACCGATACAGCGCGCTTCTCGCTCGCTATACTCCGGCTTTCTGGTTCGCACCGTCTGTATCGGGATCTCGATAATACTCGTCAGCAGCATCGCAAGAACGACAATAAAGAAGCCCGTATTCTTCCCAAAGCCCTCAGCACAGCACAGAAAAACGGTCGGTATAAGTAACAGCCCATAGAACACAAGGGGCTTCGCCTGCGGCTTGTTCACTATTTTTCTCATCTTTTTAAAAGGTTGCTACACATTGCTATATAAAGCATACGCTTTGATCTATCTGAAATGCTCGACCACACAGTGCGAACAAAGTTAGAGGATTTGAGAAGGAGATTAAGAGAAAGAGAGAAGTTACTCGTTGCGTTCTCCGGCGGTGTTGATAGTGGCGTATTGGTACAAGTCGCCCATGACGTATTGGGCAAAGACCGCATGCTGGCGGTAACGATAGCCAGTGAGCTGGTTCCACAGCGTGATTTGGAGCACGTCAAGCGTTTTGTGACTAACACGGGCATCGCGCATAGGATCGTGCCTTTTCGATGGCAGAGCAGCGAACATTTTGTCCGCAACCCACACGACCGCTGTTATTATTGCAAACGAGAATATGCAAAGCTCTTAAAGGCCATTGCAACTGAAGAGGGCATAAAAACCATTGCGGAAGGCGTTACCGTTTCGGACTTCGATGAATACCGGCCAGGCTTTCTCGCGGCCAAAGAGGGCGGGTTATGGCACCCTCTTGCCGAAGCGGGCATCACGAAGCAAGAGGTGCGGCAGATAGCGAAAGAGCTCAAGCTCCCGTTTTGGGACAAGCCCTCTTCGCCCTGCTTAGCGACACGCGTAGAATACGGCGAGCGACTCACGAAGGAGAAACTGGCGATGATAGAAGCGGCAGAGGATTTCTTGAAGGATTTAGGGTTCACGCAACTCAGGGTTCGGCTGCATCGTGGTGGACTCGCCCGTATAGAGATTGCCAAAGAGGAACTGGACACCTTTTGTGATATGACTCTGTTCGAAGCGGTCTCTCGGCAACTGAAAACGTTCGGGTTCACGTACGTCACGCTCGATCTCGAAGGCTACCGGAGCGGGAGTATGGATACGTCCCTTTAACCCGTGAACTTCGCACGCTCTGACATTTTATAAGAGAGCGGTAGTGGTCGGAACGGCTTATCTTTGATTGCCACTGCAATTATTAGCTCCTCCAATTCCGAAGCGGTCATCTCCGCTTTCTTTTGCTGCTTCTTGTTCGATTCCGCACGGATCGTCACGTTCAACGTTTGACTTTCCACTTCCTTATCCCCTACCACAGCAACGTACGGGACCCATTCGCGACCCGCGTCCCGTATCTTCTTTGACACGGTCTCATCGCGGTCGTCCACATCCACCCGTATTCTCCCCTTCAGTTCCGGCAGAATGCCCTCGATGTAGTCCAGATGCCGCTCCGCCACCGGGATCAAACGCAACTGTGTGGGCGAAAGCCATAGCGGCAGCATGGGCAGAATCCCCGCCTCCTTCTCCAGATGCGCCTTCTCCAGTAACGCATAGATGCAGCGCTCGATCGCACCGCTTGGCGAGCAGTGGAGTATGATCGGTCGCTTTCGCGCGCCGTCCGTATCGGTATAGGCTATTCCGTACCGCTCGGCATTCTCAACGTCTATCTGGACCGTGGAGAGCGCCGACGCCTTCCCTAACGCATCCACGAAGTTGAACTCGAATTTGAGCACGAAATAGAAGAACCGTTGATCCCACTGCTCGATCAGTACCGGCTTGCCTGCTAAGCCTGCCAAACGATCGATAAGCGCCTTGTTCGTGCCCTCATCGTAAAATTCCTTCGTGAACCGCAATGCAACTTCATAATCGTTCGGTGAGAACCCTATCTCGGATAAGATGTGCATACAGAACCCGTATTGCTTCTCGAATTCCGCTACTGCCTCGTTCATGTCTCGGCAGAGCGTATGCATATCAGGCATCGTGAACTTCCGCAAACGCCGCAGCCCCACGAGTTCGCCGCGCTTCTCCTTTCTGAACGACGGCGCGAGCTCGAAGACCTTCAACGGCAGGTTCTTGTACGAGATGCTCATCTCGGAGCTCATCAGGAACTGTCCAAAGCACGCGGCAAACCGCAGGAACAAATCAGGCTTGCCTCCTTTGCCCAGCATCGAGTACTGCCGCGCAGGAAAGCGTTCGAGGTAATCCTTCAGCGACGGATGCAGTGCACTGTACATGATCGGCGTCTCCACCTCAACGGCGCCGTAGTCCGCCACCGAATCCCTGACGTAATCCTCCAGCAGCGACTTTATAAACTTACCTTTAGGGTAAAACCGCATATTTCCGGGATCCGAAGCGGGCTCGTAGTCCGCGATCTCCAACCGCTTCATCAGCTCCACGTGCGGCGGTATCCGGTCCACTTCACGCCGCTTCTCGCTCTCGTACATGAAGAACTTCCTCAAGTTCTCGTCCTTATCTTCAAATTCAAAATCGTCCGTCCCGACGAGGTTACCTTGTCCATCCGTAAAGAAGAAATGAGATATCGCTTTCTCCTCCGCTTCCAGCGCCTTCGATTTCTGCTCTACCGCTGCTGTAGCAGCAGCCGCTCCTTTCGCGTCCGCGCCTTCGAGAGCCGTTATCTTCCGCGACAACTCGGATAACGGATGCCCTTTGCAACGCAGCGTGAACGATTTGTACCAGCCAAACGGCGCTCTCGTCACTTCCACGTCTCGTGCGAGCAAAACCTCCTCGAGACCTCGCAGGATCTCGACGCTCGTCTCCGGCGAGGCCAGCTCAGAGCTCAAATGCGCGTACGGATACAGGACAATCCGTTCCGCCTTCACCTGTCCAGAGATCGAAAGAGCTTCGTCCGCAGCCTTCTCCACCACGTAGCTCGGATTCTGTTCGTCGCCGCGTTCCACCGCGATGAACGCAACCAGTGGCTCTTCTATTCGCTCGTTACGCCTCTCAGCCGCTATATCCTCGGCAACGCGCGTCTTCGACTTCGCCTCGTATTCTATATAATCAGCATGGATGAACAGCAGTTGCATGCACTTTTCACACCTCACTCACAACCTTCCTTTGAAAAAGAAAGCGTGACCAAAGAAATAACTATTTTTTAATAAAACTTTTTCAGGGCCGTCTCGTGTTAAGCTCGCGATTGATTCATCTTATTTGAAGTTACATTTATGTTACTATCTCACTATCTCTACTATAGCAATATAGCAATGGAGCGAATAGAACTGAGTACGAGTGAAAGTACCGAGCTGGTTGATATCACCGGTGAGGTGAAGGGGATCGTGAGCCGCAGCAGCGTTGAATCCGGCCTCTGCGTGATATTCACGAAGCATACAACCACGGGTATTATCATCAACGAGAACGAGGGAGGACTGAGGAGCGATATCTTAACGCTCCTGAACGAGTTGGTCCCGCGCGGGAAGGGATACCTCCACGATCGAATAGATAGCAACGCGCATTCGCATCTCCGGGCTGTGGTGCTCGGATCGAGTGTAACGATCCCTATTGAAAACGGTACGGTGGCGCTTGGCACCTGGCAGAGTATCATCTTCGTCGAATGCGACGGGCCGCGCCGGCGCGAAGTGCTCGTTCAGATCGTGGAAACTTAAATAGAACGCCCCAGTGTGGTAATGGATATCCGCTGGGCTTGCGGAGCCCAGCATTCGGGTTCGACTCCCGGCTGGGGCATTTTATGTCATGGTTTAATGCCCCCCTCCCATCCCCTACACAACACCGTACCGTCACCGTTCGTGTATTTCACCGGTTTCTTTTCGGGGAGCCGGTAGTCCTCATCGGATGCGGAGTCGTCGTTTATCGAAGGGAAAGAAGCGAGCTCAGCAAATGAGCGCGTCCAGGTCAAAATCACTATCAAGATCAACATTAGGATCAGCGTTGCCACTTAAATTTTCAGTATCTGACATACGTTCCTTCACTGAAGAAGGAAAAAGAAGTTAGGGTATTTAAGGGGAGTAAGAGAAAACGGTGCTGATAATCGCGGATATGATTTTGAGTTCTTTTGGGGGAATTCTATCAAAAAAGCCGTCGATAACCACAAAGAGGCTAATTATCATTCTGCAGCTGACTATGATGGAGGAGGGACAGCTAACTGCTTTTCGGCGTAATCACTAGTTCTCCAATAACTGCTAATAAAAGTGGAAATACTAAAAAGATTAATACACCCCAAAAATAATCTACGGGGAATATTCCCTCTAGTAAACTAGTTATTATATCTAATAATCTTCCGGGATTTTTAACCCACGACATAAGAATATGAATAATCGCGAGAAATATCGCTACAAATCCAAGAAGAGACAAACCAAACACATATTTTGTAAATTCAAAATTAGCTCCTGTTCTAGAACCAGAGTGTATATATACACATCTAGCCATAAAAAATAAAAACCCTGCTGTAATAAAATATGTTCCCCAATAAACTGATGTATTTCCAATAAAGCTTAATTGAGCAAAATATAGGGAAAATCCTAGTTGTAATATTAGGATGAAGTAACCCCGATACAACTTTATAACTCGACTTATAAAATTTTCATTATTTCCATAATGAAGAAGATTATTCAGTATAAGATCACGATATCTATCTGAGGGGGAATGGGATATTAATAAAAATGACAAAAGAATTCCTAGTATGACCATTAGAATAAACCTCATTAGGCCGCTCTGCATAAACATATTAATTATCAAATCCATCTTGATTGATAAGATTAACATGAAGTAGTATATAGTTTCCTTTTTATTTAAAACCCTTTGCCGCAATTTTAGTCCTCTTCCAAATCTGACTTATGGGGGAGGGGTCGCCGCGAAAATAATTAAAGAGGAATTTGATTATCAATCATTTGCACTGTGTATTTTAGTTAACTATTTGAAGACGAAGACGCGGTGTGATTGTTATTTGATTTTTAATAAATTAAGTTCCTTCTTCCCGCCAAATATTTTAGACCAAAAACCCTTTTTTTCTTTTCGGAAATTAGAATAAGCTATTTCGAGAGCAATGATGAGATCAGTTCTTATTTCTTGGGTTTTGAAAAAATTTGGTTCGCCGTTTTCAACCCGCAAAATTAAAGTTTCAAGCTCGAACGCACTGATCATTTTTTGACATTGCTCTCTATCAAAGGATTGTTTTTTTATTTCTTCTGCCCGCTTTCTCCATCTGTCTTTAAAATCTTGGATGGTCTCAACCATGTTATTTGGAATAAAGGAGGCTGTCCAACAATTATCTACGAATCGATAGAATACACTTAGATCTAAAGCTCACTTGCTATCCTTCCAGCTTGTGTTAACGTGTCTATGAATTATTGGACGTGCAAAAACCGGTTGATTTTT
>Ga0307378_10006436_pt1 | contig 16065 bp, 19 predicted proteins | sample UN1MG_FD_202238 | JGI IMG/M metagenome (GOLD analysis project Ga0307378, IMG submission 202238) | Soil microbial communities from Risofladan, Vaasa, Finland - UN-1 | ecosystem: Environmental > Terrestrial > Soil > Coastal area > Acid sulfate soil | place: Finland: Risofladan, Vaasa | collected... | reverse complement strand
GACATTGTTCACCGCGATCTCGGCAGTCTCGGTCGGGATCAATTCACTGCCCCACCACGTGTTCACCAGAAGCAGGATCAAGGCCAGGACCGGACCCATCACGCCGAGTGACGTGAAGGCTCCCTCTGTGCCCGATGCAGCTCCCAGGTGCTTCAGCCATTTAAGCATCAGTCTTCTCCTTCTGCTCAGCTCCCAGAGCGATCCACGTGACCGCTCCAGTCACACCGTACTGGACCAGAGCCTTCTGAAACGCAATGAGGTCGCGCTCAGTGGCCGATCCAAAGTCTCCATCAGCCAGCAGCCGGTAGCCACGAGCGCCCAGGAGCGTCTGTAGTGCCTCAACCTCCGGTCCCCTGCTGCCGCGCATCAGTCGCGGCCAGCCTCCCTCCACAGGCGTCTCTGCGCCGCTGGAGAGCATGTTGACAATCTCGCCCGCAGTATAGGTGCGATCCACTCCCCGCAGCCTACCGGCTCCGTTCGTGCCCCAGACCGGCACCTTGCGGTCGCTGTAGACACCATCCTCGAACATCCGCATCTCCCTGGTGCGGCGAGGGACGATGCTGCGAGGTCTAATCCAGCCCATGAACCCATCGGCAGCAGCAGCTCTGTTGCCAGCGTTCAGTGAGGTCGTCAGCCGTGCCCGATGGATGCCTCCGGTGTTGTAGTCGAACGAGACCAGTGCATCCAGTTCGTGCTGCTCCAGAGGCACCTTGACGGCGTCTAGGACACGCTTCGTGTACTTGCCCACGTCATGCTTGAACAGCGCCAGAGCCTCGGTGAGAGGCATCTCCACATTGCGCGGCATCGAGCGTGGGTCAGGTGGCCCAGCCATGTGAGTGTGACCACCGGCAATCGTCCAGACGCCGACGCCGTCGAGGTAAGGCTTGAGGACGATGCCCTCCTCGCCGAGAAGGTTCGCCAGCCCTCTGTTGCTCATCTCTGTTGCCGACATCAGTAAGGCTTCCCTTGGTTGAACAGCACGCCAGTGCGCTTCTGCAATTCGATGACCTGATCAGCTATCGTCCTCTGGCTCTGCTGGATGTTTTCGCGGAGCAGATCCAGCTCACGCTGGTTGTGGTTGATCTGCCCCTCGATGGTATGCTTGTTCGCTTCGATCATAGCAATGACAGATGTGGGATGCCCGTTGCTAGTGTGGTCGCGAAACTCCGTGGTCACGATACTCACATGTTGTGCGAGCGTCTCGACTTGCTTCGTCAGGTTATCGTAGTAGCCGTTGATCTTTGAGTTCATGCCAAACGACACGAGCGTGCCCAGCGCAATTATACCACCAAGCAGGAAACTCATTGCCTGATAGTTTGGCTTCGCTGCATCAGTGAGACGGTCTTCGATCTCATCAACACGCCTCTCGGTCTTCTCGACAGATACGAGCGTAGGTGCATCGCCAACCTTAGTCTCAAGGCTTGCGAGACGCTGAGACACAGTGTCAAGAACGGTGACCACGCGCTCCTGGGTTCGCTCAATCGCAGCAATAGCTGTCCAGTGAGCATCCGTTCCATTTGCCACCCGCGCACTCCTAGTTTTTCTTGTAGTCGTCGTCATGCCAGCCCTCCCGGCTCACTGCATCCTATCGAGATCATCGACATAGCCACGGACGTAGACATCGAGGTCGTCGGTACCATCGTTCAACGAGTGATATACCTGCGCCGATGTGTTGCAATAGAACGGCAGCGTGACGCAAACCTCCGTTCTGTTAGCTGCGGCGGAGACCGTAAACGTCAAATCGTTAGAGCCGGTGGCGTCGTCAGGTGGCCCCATCGCGTAAATAGTCCATTCTCCATCAACCTCCAACTCAACCTGCACAATCGGGCGAACGCGAACTCCCGCAGGGATTTTGTTGAGGGTCTCAAGCTGCCTAGTTATAGCTGCGGTCTGTTCCCCACCGCCGATCTGATCAGAGCCTTCAGCCGCCCACCAGACGTGGTCGCCGACGCGCCAGAACGCATAGATGTTTGCGCTGGCGTCTGTCATTACGCTGTGGATGCGCCGCTTCTGAGTGTAGCCAGACGGCATCGTCGGTGACGACGCAGAGGTCGAGGCGAGAGCGTCTACCGCACCAGTCGTGGGATTGCGGATTGCGAAGATGTGGTAGGTCGTGTCGAGCGCGATGCTGCCCGCATCGAGCATGCCCGCAGCAGCTCCAGCGGCCCACGCAGCGTCGAGCTGCTTCCCGGCGAGCGCACCAGCCAGGACAATGACGCCGGTCCCATCATCGTCGCAGCAAGAGCCAGCCGTGATGTTGAGATCGTGGTCGGCGTCTGAGCCGTTCGAGCAGATCAGACCGTGCTTGTACCCAACGGGGACAGGGTTCTGCGGCCCGATGACCTCATAGTGGTCGCCGGTCGGATTGTAGACCGCGACGAGCATCTGCCCAGCCTTCAGTTCGCCGCTCTCGTACTCATGCAGGGGACTGCCCTTGTACAGATACTTGGCACCGAGACCATCCACGTTGAGTGTGACGTTGTCGGTGTTAGCCCTGTCCACACGGAAGCAAAGGATCGACTGGTCGGAGAGAGCTGTGTGCGTCTGGTTCGTCGTCAGAGTATAGGCGTTGCCGCTGCCCGCTGTCGTGAGAGAGCCGCGCTGATCCTGATAGTATTTGGCAATCGCAGACATCAGCTCGCGGATTACGTCATTCACCTTGCCAGCAAGCATGCCCTCTGGCGCACCGTTAGGTGGCGCACCGTTGTTGTCGGCTGCCGTCATGTCGAGTTCAGAAAGATTGCTCATCCTAGTTCCTCATTAGGTAATCGACTGCTTGGTCAGCGCCCTGGCGCAACGCCTTGTTCCAGCCCTTGACGAAATCCGGTGACAAGCTCTCTGCGACGTACTGCCCGCTCGCCATGTTGTTCAGCTTCGCCACCAACGCTTCGCGCTCGGTCGGAGGCTTGTCCAGTATCTTCGTGAGGACCGATGCCATCGTGTAGCGAGGCACGCTCGTGATCCCGTCGATCATTTGGTTCCTCGCCGTGCCCAGCCAGTTTCCCGCTCCAGTGCGTGTGCGACCGGCCAGGATGCTCGCCGTAATGCCCATACCTGCCGCAACGAGAGCCTTCTCAATCGCCGCGTCGCGAGCCTCATAGTCTCTCTTGGTCGCAGCCTCGCCGGGAAGCAGCTTGCTGCCAGCCTGGAGGACGACGCCCATCGCGAGAGCCTGGGCAGCAAAGCCAAGCAGACCACGCTTCGGCAAACCCTTGAGCCGATGCTTCGCCGTGCCCTCAATAGCGCCGAGACCTGCCTGGATGCCTCCGGTGAGCGCAGCGGTCTCTAAGGGATCGCCTCCCTTGATCGCTGACAGCATGAACCCCTCAAGGCCAGCTTCTGCCGACTGGCCTGCCCAACGCTTCGCACGCAGCGCAAGCGGTCGCTTCCACATGCGCCGCGTCTGCGCCTCGGCCCTGCTGGCGACGTAGCCTTTGTCGGCTGTCTTGTCTGCGATCTCCTCAGCCTTGTGGATACGAGCTGCCGACTTGGTCTCCAGCTTCCGCGCCGCATTGGCGAGCGGCATCTTGCCGGTCATGAGACCAAGCACGTCCGTGCCGATTTCACCTGCCATCGAGGTGACCGGGAACTCCGCAGAGATCGCGTCACGGTCAGCCTCGACACTGTCAGCGCCCGCGCCGGTCAGCTTGCCCATCACATCGTTCGCGTTGGGTGCGTACTGCATGAAAGGACCAGTCAGCTTCGCACGCTCCTCTGGAGGAGTGTTGACGCCTTGGAACCCTGACCTGATGGGATAGGTCGCGAGATCAGCCAGCGCGAACGGCGTGGCCAAGGACATGTCGATAGCATTCAGGCCACCTGACATCAGCGCAGCAGAGCCTGGAGAGGCTTCCTTCCTCCAGTGCTCGCGACGCCGCTTGGTGTCCTCAGACATGTGCAGGAGACGCTGGTAGGCGTCGTAGGCTTGTGCCTGGGTCTGACTGACCTGCACCGCCTGTGTGCCCGCCCCAGCCTTCTCAGCAACGCTCTGATTGACCATAGGGTCATCGAGAGGCACAAGGCGTGCGTCGGTCTGAGATGCTTCAAGAGGGATCAGCCTCGCATCCATCTATCGAACTCCTGCCTTTGGAGCCAAGCCGTACCGCTTGCCCCCGATGATGACCTCAGTCACTCCAGCGGCCAGCAGCCGATCGATCTCAACCGTGGACGGCTCCACTTTGTACGCGGGGATTTTCTTCGGCTGTCCGGTGCGAGGATCAGTACTCTCAGCAACACCATCAGGCTGCGGAGCTGCTGCCGCTGCCTTCTTGCGAGCGCGTCGAGGCTGCGCCGACACAGTCGGAACCTCCGCAGTTGGCTCGGCGTCTTCTGTCGTGTCCTGCCAGGGATAAGTCTCGCCGCTGTAGTCCGGTAGCTCCCATCCCGGCACGCCGCTGATGTACTCCTCGGCTTGCCCAAGGAGCTGCTCCGCGATCTTCTTCTGCGTCGCAATCGGGAACCCTTGGCCGAGACCTTTCTCAGCGCGAGCCTGTGCGCCGACAGCGTTCGAACTGCCAAGTGCCACGTTCGCTTGCGCCTTGAGCGCATAGGCGACGGCGTTCAGAACTTTCTTCTGCTCTGCCTTCGGCAAGCCTGAGATCATCTCACCACCAGCCGACAGAACTTGCCCGACAAGGTCGTCATCGGAGATGCCCGACGCCGCAGCGGCTGCGAGGTCAGGGTTGTTCAGAAGACGCTGCGCATAAGGCTTGTCCTGAAGGTAATTGAGGGACTGGTTCAGGCCGTAGAGTTGCTGATAGTCGGTGAACGCACCGCGCCGCTCCAGAGCGATCTGCTGCCCCTTCTCTTGGAGGTCGAGCCTCTTTTGATCGTTGCCGAGACCTGCTGCCTCCGCTTGTACGGCGTAGAGAGGGTTCGTCAGGTTGCTCACGAGAGCCTGCACGCTCGCCTGCGGCATCGTCTCATACGCTTTGTTCAGAACCTGATCCTGTGGGGCGTCTGGGTTCTCCTGCTTCCATTTCATGAAGGCAGCGAGACCTGCTTGCTCCTGCTGCGCCTGGGATAAAGCCTGACGACGCACATCGTTCATGATCGACTGCTGCTGCCGCTCACCGGCATAGGTGTTCGCACGACCGAGAGCCGTACCAAAGTTCGTCGGATGCGTAGGGTTAGGTGCCCCAGCTTGCATGAGGCCGACGCCCATGTTGAACGCAGGGTTCTCCATCAGCCCACCGATGGCACCACCTTGAGGCTGGCCGGTGTTGCCTCCGCCCATGAACAGAGCCTGTGCGAGTTCATCGAGGTTCATAGTCTTCTCCTAGAAGATGCTGCCGATGCCGCCGATGAGACCACCAGCGAGCGCACCGATGCCTGTGCCAATGCCTGGGAAAACAGAGCCGATTGACGCGCCGGTCGCAGCTCCTGAGAGCGCACCACCAGCGCCTTGCGCGAGCTTGTTTCCTTCGTAGAAGGACGGCGTGACGACGCCAGCGACGGCGTTCTTGCCCTTCGTTGAGCTGGTGCCGCTGGTCTTGCTGGAGAACGAGCTGTCCTGCCCAAGCCACGGCTGGAGGAAGCCAAGCTCACCCAACGCTAGCTGCGCCTGTTGCAACGTGCGTGCGTCCTTGCCCTGGCCGATGCTCTCCATGATCGAAGACGGCGTCAGCGCCATGCCGGGGAGGAGACCAGCAGCCTTGAGCTGGTTCGCCCGCTCGAACTGGTATTGCTGCGCGAACGGATCAGCGAACGCTTGCGCCATCGCAGTCTTAGCCAGACCGCCATCGCTGCGTCCACCTGCTGCGAACGACGACAGCACTCCAGGCATACCTTGCCGGAAGGCAGCGTCCACCGCTGCGTTGAACGCATCGCCACCGTAGAGGTAATCGCCACGCGCCGTGTCCGACATGGTTCGCAGCGACGTGTCAATGGCCGAGTAAGGATCGACACCGTGCGCCACATCACTCGCCATGCCCCAGCTCTGGAGCAGCTCCGGTGGTATGTCAGCGAACCCCTCGCGGATGTCGCCGTAGTCACCCAGGCTCCCGCGCCAAGCGTCCTGCACCCAGGTCGGAGCAGTTACAGACGTGGAAGACTGACCAGTCGTGTTGCTGGTAGACTTGGTCTTGCTGTTCGTGATTGTGTTCTGTTTACTTTTTTGAGGCTTCGGTTCAGAGCTGCCGCCCATAACGCTTCTCCATCAAGATCGCCTTGGTGCGCCAGCCTCTCTCTTTGAGCTGCTGCGCAGTTCCAGTGCGTGCAAAAGTCTCTAAGCAGTACGCTCCCGCTCGATCACACACATCGTCCATATAATCGCAGAACGGGTCTTTCCACACATCCATGTTCCATCCGGCAATGCCGACAACCTGACAAGCAAGACCGCGCTCACGCTCCTCGAACCTGTATATGCAGCTCCCGACAATGCGGTCATCGAGATAGCCGACAATCATGCGGTAAGTTCCCGCTGCGAGGCTCTCAACTATCTGAGCCTCAGTGAGTGTGTCGCCAGCTCCTCGCAGGAGCATCCGACAGTATTGGCGTCTAAGCACCGGCCAGATCGCGGGGAGGTCTGGCCCTACATGCTCGATCCTAAGTCGTGCTGACGGCTGCTCGGTCAGTGACACGTCTCCAGTTTGTTCCATCGCTGAACGCCGGTACAGCTCCACCAACGTCATCGGTCACATAGACCATGCCGTATGTCCAGTCTTCAGCGTCGGGGAGATCGGCAATGGCATACGCAGCGAGGCGCAGCGGTCGCGTCATCCCCTCCGATCCATCCTTCGGCAAGCACGAGTTCGCTCGAACAGCGATGCGCCGACGATGCTCCGTGGGATCACTCCACTGGAGCGGCGCAATAGGACGATCTGTACGATCAACCACGGCGTCCCCCAGATCCTACGTCACGCTTGTCAACGATGACGCCGAACGCCTTGCTCCACGTGCCTCCCACGTTCAGCTCGACGCGATGGTATCGACCATTGGTGCGGCACACGACGCGACCGCCAGTGCGAGGCGTGAGGATGTCTGACCAGATTACCGCTTCGGCAATATCGTTGCGCGTCCCAATGCGAGCCGTAATAGAGACAGCGTCTCCCTCCACCATCGGACGGAAGCCGCCGACACGTGTGCGCCGGTCGCCATCGAACATGTACTCGCGAGTGACGATGGTCGCGGTCCTTTCCTCCCCGTTGAAGAAGCCAGACTTGTAGTCCGTGAAGAACCCAGCCAGCGTGCGCTGCCCGCCGATGAGCGTCGGACTGTCGAGCGAGATCGGGATCACATCGAGGTCCGCGTACAAGCTGTCGAGACCTTCCAGAGTGACCGCAGAGCCTGACGCCTCCCACAGCAGGTCGCAAGCCTGATCGATGTGAGACCAGCGACCGCGCCCGTAGTCGAAGCAGATAATCTTATTCGGCGTGCCGCCATCGCTGCCGCCGCCAGGGTAGCTCCAGAACACTCTCTGGTTCGCCGGGTCGGCAGCGGAGCTGATCCTGTTGAGGCTCGAACGGTCGAGGTCGGCGAGGACAAAGTCATCCACACGGTCGAGGCCGATAGGCTGAACCTGGGAGCCGTTTGCCAGTGCATAGAACCCGCGAGACGATAGGAAGAAGATGATGTCGTTCGCCCTGACCGCAGCTCCCGGCGCGATGAGGCCAAGGCCGGGGACAATCTCATCGAACTGGAACACGAGAGGCGCACCGACGAAGGTCATGCGAGTGATACTCTCATCCTGAAAGATGATGCCGTACTCGCCGCCAAAGATGCGCTGGATTTTCCTCTGTGGCAGGTCTTCGTAGTCAGCCAGCGTCGAGGGATCGACCGTCCAGTCTGTCGGATCTTGGAAGGCGCACCAGCGGACACGCCAGGGAACCTCGTTGTCCACGCTGTCATTCGTGTAGCCGCCCACGACAAAGTCGCGGATCACGGCCACGTGCTTGAACTTTACAGCAGTCGTGAGATCGGCAAAGGCCGTGCTGCCAAGCGTGAGCGTCTGGGGATTGTTCGTGTAGTTCGTGGCGATGACCGTGTTGCGCCACTTGGCAAACTCCCAGGCATCGCCAACCGCAGTGTCGTACCTGTCAGGAGACTGGAAGATCAGCTCGGCCACCGACATGGTCGCCGTGGAGCCGTCATGGTCGATCTTTACCCAAACGTGATCCCACTCTGTCTCTCGGTCGGTGCATGTGATCGTGCGCCCAGCACTCTCATCAGCAGTGTCGGTAAAAGCGGCAAGCGTCCCGATCACTGTGCCATCCGTCGAGTTCGCAGGTACCGTGCCCTCCTTGCCGTACATCGTGAGCGTGACGCTAGGGTTCGCGCCACTCACGAAGCCAGCGTCGTCAGAGCCATGCACGACAACTCGATGTATCTGGCTTGCCGCCGCGAGCGTCTTGCCTACCCACGCACTGGTGGCCGACGCCGCAGTCGCACAAAGACTTACGTTCTGGGTCGTGTCGTCATCGAACGCAGCAACCAAACCACCGTCGCCGGTCATGTCTCCGATGTTGGTGCCGACGCCTGTCAGCTCGATGGCAGTCCCAGCTTGCAGTGAGGCGTCAGTCCACGCATCACCTACGTTGATGTACAGCTTCGTCTCATCGCCGCAATACTGGAGGACCGCATCACTGTCGTCGCGGAGCTGTACAGCGCCACGCGGATAGGCGTCGAGCGCAGTAGTGACCGTCACCAGCTCGCGGAACGGACCATAGCCGCTCGGCCCAGGCACGCAGTTGAGAGCCTCGGCAACGCCGTCGATCTCAATCGCAGCCTTGTCAGGCTCCCAGGAGCCAAGGTTGAAGACGTGAGCTGGCATTAAGGACGCGCTCCAATAGGCCGGGACACGAGCGTGCCCACGTGTCTGCTTTTCTTGTCAGAGAGGTTCGCGGAGCTGAGATACTCCTCGTACAGTCCCTTCCACGTGGGGATGCGCTCGTCATTGTCGAGGAAAGGTTCCGCCGCCACCAGCGAGCCGTAGAGATACAGAGCTGGGTAGTTCGTCAGGATCGGGTTCGTCAGGTTCGAGCTGCTCAACGCCGTCACGTCAGCGTAGTAGATCATCTCCGCGCTGTATTCACTGTCGCAGACACGGTCGAACTCGATCTCCTCGTGGATCGTGTACCACTTAGGTTTGCCAGACGCGCTGTTGATCTGCCGCGTCATCTCATCCTCGTTGACGAACTGGAGCCTTGTGACTGGCGTCGTCATCAAGCGCAAGTTCCGCATGTGCCTGTAGCCGGTCGGCAGCGCGAGGTAACGCACCGTGGTCGAGCAGCTCGCCGTCGCACGCTTGATCATCTCACGCACGCGCAGATTATGCTTGTGATGCTGCTCGGCGAGATCGATGAAGGTGTCGATGCGACTGGTTAGGTCATCGTTGTCGAGCCAGTCGGCGATCTCAGCCTTCAGATTGTTGTAGTTGTCGAGGCTCATGGTTCTTCGTCCTGCTCGTCGGAGCTGTCATCAACCTCTGTCTGGACTGTCCAGGGATCGACCAGCTCATCCTGCTCTGTGTAGTTTCTCTCACTCTCAAGCGCATCTGACCAGCCTGAGAGTTCCTCAGACTGCTCCGCGGAGACGTCCTCGAACTGCGCACGCTGAAGAAACCTGCTGAACCTGCTGACAGTCGCCGTCACTTGCACCACCACAGTAATGCCAAAACCACGACCGACCGTCACCACCGCGCTCACGGCAGCGGAGGCGTTCTTGCCAACGTCCTTGAGAGCCGAAACCGTCACGTCAACGGTGCCTCCGCTCAAACTGACGGCTGCGCTCTTGATCGCTTGCACCAGCGCAGTGACGGGGATTGTCGCCGACAGCGCCACCGCCTTGAGAGCCTGAACGGCAACCACCACCGGCACTGAAGCCAGCTTCCCCACATCCTTCAGCGCCAGGACCGTAACCGAAACGGAGGAGCTGGGAGCTGTGTAGGCCACGCTCTTGACCGGCACGACCGTCGCATCGACGGCCACACTCTCAGCCTTGGCCACAGAGGTCTCCCCGCGAGCCACAGTGGCGTCAACAGCGATGCTCGCGAGCTTGCCCACCTGCTTGACAGGATCGCCGACTGTTACATCCACGGCACCGCCAGACAGGCCCAGAGCTGCGCTCTTGACCGCAGAGACGGTCGCCGTAACCGAACCTCCCGACACAGCATAGGTGACAGCCTTGAGCGCAGTCACAGTCGCGTCCACCAGCACGCTGACAGCATAGGTGACCGCCTTGCTGACAACCTCGACAGTCGCGTCCACAGCAATCGACGCCGAGATCGACGCCGCCTTGAGAGGGTCGGCGACGGTCACCGCGACATTGATGGTCGCGCCCTGCGCGTAATTGGTCCCGCCACGCGGAAAGTCAGGACCGGCTGTCGGCCCTCCTACCCCAATGCCGCCGGGACCGCCTGTAGGACCGGGAGGAGCCATGCCAGCTCGCCTTTACTCTGTCGGCTGCGTCGGGTCTAAACCGCCGCCCTGCCCTGCGCCTACGCTCCCGGCGTCGCCCTTGTCGCTGCACCAAGAGAATTGCTGCGCGGCTGCGGGCAATTCATCCCAAGCCGCGTAGCACTCGGCGAGCGTGTCAAACTCGCCAATGGCTTCGACCGGGACGCGCCCCCGCAAGAGCGATTGGTGAAACAGGATTGCAAACGTGATCGTGGAAACTAGCGCGAGCTTGTTCATGGGTTTCTCACTTTTTTCGACGGCGCTCTGCCGCCCTTCTCAACAACCTTTGCCCGAACCAACTCCCTCACTGTATCAGGCTGCGACAACTCCGCGTCCTCCTCGAAAGGGACGCCGCGCTCTAGCGCGTCAAGGCGTTTTTTTAGCTGCTCGTTCTGAAAGTCTTTTCCACTCGCACGATAGCTGGCCGTCGCCTCCCACATATTTACAATCGGGTTCTCGATTTCCGGTGTCGGATCATTAATGTCGATCTGCTCCATCTTGTGCCAGCCATCCCCGCGCGGACGCTTCACGATGCGCTTGAACTTACCTTCAAGGAAGCGGTCGCCAATGAGCGAAGGCTCCGGCCCAATGTCGCCCTCGACTACCGCCGTCGCGCCTTCCGGCACAAAAGAAGCCCAATCGGCTTCCGTCCATTCGTCAAGGATGACAAGCCTCGCCGTCACCACGGCGTCCTCGATGATAACGAGCGTCTTGGTCGGCTTGCCTTCGTCAACCTTGACCACGCGCGACGGCTGGCCAACAGGTGCCCCTTGTCCATGTGCCGCGCCCGCAAGCGCAAGCAACAATGCTGCGAGTATCAAGCGCATCTACCCCTCCACCAATTCGTCAATGATGCAGATTGCAGGACCGCCAGCGCCGCCAGCCGATCCTGTTGTGTCATTATCAACCGCGCCGCCGCCGCCGCCGCCGTATGACTGTCCAGTGTTGCCCGCGACATCCGTTGTAGAAACATCGGGAGCCATACAATTCCCGCGTGATCCCTTTCCTAAAAAGGCATCGCCACCAAATCCCGCACACCAAGTTGTCTTGGTTTCTCCTCCATCTTCGGGAGTTGCATAGCCATCCGTTCCGCTCGCGCCGTCAACCTCAAAATCACCACCAGAAGCCACGCTGCCTCCAGCACCTGGGGTCCAATTGTAGAAATACCCAGTGGTGGCTGCCGCTCCGGTGCCGCCACCAGCGTACCCACCGTCAACGGTTAGCGTGCCGCCTGTGCCAGCCGGGTTAAAACTGCTGTCCGTAGCAGTACCGCCAGCGCCGCCACTTGTGTTACCCGCAGCGCCAACCGCGCCGATTGTGACGGATGCGTTCGCGCCCATTTCGGTCGCGTCATAGCTGATTTCGGCATACTGCCCGCCGCCGCCGCCATCGGCAGGCTTGGCAATAGTTGCGCCATCGCCATTGTCCGATCCGCCGCCTCCGCCCCCTGCCGCTTGGCAGCGCACAAAAAAGCTGACAGCGCCACTCGTCGGCGTGTAGGTGCCCGTTGCCGTGATAACTTGTCGAACGAGCGTGTAGGTCGTGTCAGCGTCATTTGTGTCCGCATAGTCCTTAACGGCTGCGGACGTGGGGATCGACGTATCGTTATCGTTGGAGCTAATCCCCTCGCTCTCAATAATCGTGAAGGTGTCTGACAGCTCGCTATCGGCCACCACATCTGCATCCAAGGCGCAGGTGCCGGTCGTGCAGGTAAAATCACCTTTGTCGGAGTTGAGAACCTCGTCCGCTTCAGCAGAGCCATCGATGCGAGCGTCTTCGATTGTGCCCGCCGAGAAGAAGGCCGTCGCGCTGTCGCCCGTAAGCGCAGCTCCAGCCTCTGCGTCACCGGCTGCGTAGTTCCCGCTGGTCTGAGTACCAAGAGCGAGGTCACCTTGCAGGTCCGCGAGGTCGAGCGCACCCTCAAGGGTCGTCTCTGTCGTCGCGTCGATGCTGCCGAGACCTGTGAGACCAGAAGCATCGATGCTGGCGATGTCCAGAGCGGCCACGCCGTCGATGAACGTCCCAGGCCCCCAGCGAGCGCACACTATGTGCGTGCCAGCCGGAAGCGTCAGTGCCACTCCGCTGCCGTCGCTCGACCAGCGAGCTGTGCGCGATACCGTATCGGGAGCTGCATCGGTAAACGTCGCCCGACCATGCTCCCACTTGCCGTTACTTGCCTCGATTGAGTACTCGAACGTGTCGCCGCTCGAAATCTGCGAGCCGATAGCGACGTACTCGATGCCGCTCGTCGTATATGCCCCAGCCAGATCTACCGTGCCTGTGCCGGTCGTCGTTGTGGTCTCGCATGCGCCCACGATGTCGTAGTCATACGCAGCTTGCGCAGACGCCGGGAGCAGCAGGAGAGCGAGAGCGAGGAGCAGTCTTTTCATCGCGACTAGCCTTGGTCGAATACTGTGTCGATGGTGAAGGTGATGCTGTCGTTTGTGGCAAGGTTCAACACCGAAAAATCCGCGTACATGCGCAGCACCGCGCCGGTCGCAGCTCCAAAGATGCCAACCTCAGTGATCGCCCGCGTGGCAGTCGCCACGATAGTGCCCACAACGCGAAAGGTGTCGTCGGTCGTAGTGGTCGTCACCGCAGACGGTGTGCCGTCCGTGCGGCTCTCAGCAGCCGCCGTAGCTAGGTCGGTAGATGTCGCTCCCTGCCCAGAGCCAGTGCCCCAGCCAAGATGCTTGACGACATCATCCGCGACCAACGCATCGACAACAGCCTTCAGGCCGGTGTTTGTGATTGTCGAAGCCATTGCTTCACTCTCCATCGTTGCCGGTTAAGGATCGTGATCGGATGAGAAATCGCGTACCAAGCCGCATGCCATCCGCTCTTGTGTGTTAGCCGCCCCCAATCCTCGACCGATCCATCGGCGCGAGTGATGACGGCATGCACCCTTGCGTGAGTTCTCGCTTTCTGCGTCTGCCTCACTTTCCTCTCCCCATGTCAACGCGGCCAGGAGCTGTGCGAAAGTTCCTGAAAGCCGGATCGTTCAAAAACTGGTTCATGATGCGCTGCGCCCGATCAGACTTGCCAATCATCAGCTCGCGGAAGCTGATCTTATGGATGCGGCACAGCTCCTCCATGATCGTACCGGGGATCGACGCCACCTTCCTGCCGAGTACGGGATGATCGACAGGCTTCTCGTTGTAGAGCTTCTTGTTCGCCTCGATGAGAGGCTCCACATCTTCGACAGTGGTGATCGTAATCCGATCCTTGCCATCGTCTCCGGTGTGGAGCCAATACTGATCGATGCGATGCCCGTTGCGCTCTGTGGAGAGCAGCTTGGCCATTACAGTGTAAACCCTGCCATGTTGCCAATAGACACGACGCTGGTGCCGCCTTGCCCAATGACGAGCTGCACGGTGTCACCGGCCTTGCCCTCCAGCGGAGACACAAAGTCGATGACGAGGTCGTTGGTGACGTACCAAGACATCACCACCACATCATTCATTTCGAGCTGAACCAAGATGCCAGTCGCGGTCTCGGCAGCAGCTCCGAACGACACGCTGATATGCGTGACGAAATGTCGGCCCGCACCAGATGGAGCAGCCTTCGTCAGCGTCTGTGCCGTGTCGGCATCGCTGACGCCACTCTCAATCCAGTCAGCCGGTTTGGCGACTTGCGATCCCATTAGGTTGCCTCCAGCTCCAGAGTGATGGTGACACGAGCTGTGCCGGTAGACGCGCCGTCAGTCTCGACCTCAATCGCCTGACCTTCTGTGAACGTGTTCAGTGCGGTCGGTGTGCAGCTGTCTACGTCACCAGACGCTGAACTGGCTTGCGCCACGGTGATCAGGCCACCAGTCACGGCAGTGCCGCCGATCTTCAGCGTGAGGTCAGCGTCGGCAGAGCCGATAGCATCGTTCAGGCACGACCAAGCCTTCTTGATCTTCCCGCGAAAGCCGGGAACGAAATAGATTTGGTCAGCCGTCGAGATGTCGGTGATGTCCACGGTGACAAAGCGCCGGGACAGTTTCGGTGTCTTGGGATAGGTGGAAGCCATCTTCTGAGTTCTCCTTAGTGCTTCATCCTAAACAAGAGGCGCGGAACACCACGCTCCGCGCCCCTATTTTCTTACGAGGTCGTCAGGTCGCGAACTGCGAACGAGGATTTCTCGTTGCACGCTTCCAAAGTGTACTCGCAGAGGATTTGCTTCTGGTCGGTGTCGCCGGTCTTCGCCAGCTCGGTCGTGACCATATTACGACCGGGGAGGAACGCCACCTTCCAATACTCCATCTCCAAACCAAACACGTGGTCAACCTGAGTGAACCGATCCGGTACAATCTTCAGGCTCATGGAGAAATCGCCTTCGTAGATGTCGAAGGACGTGTGGAGCGTCTTGTCTTCGGCTTTCTGCATCTTGGTGCCGCCGCCGAACGTGGAGGCAATCTGCCTGTTCCACGATCCACACAGCAGGATGTCGGGATTGCCCCCTTCATCGTAACAAGACTTGATCACCGTCTTGAGCTGGTCTTCGGTGAACTGACGCGCCGAACCACCAGTGATGTAGGCAGCAACGCCGTCGCCAGCAGGTTCCGTGCCCGCTCCGTTGTTGTCCACGCTCGTGATGATCCACGCAGGAACACCAGCACACTCACGTGCAGTCGTGTCGTCACCGCCGACCTTGGCGTTGTTCGCGAGCAGGATTTTCTCCATGTCGCGCTTCAGCTCCTTGGCCCGCTTGAGCATCTGGTAGTCCATCTCGTCTGCGCGACCAGCGGTCGTCACAGAGCGAGCTGTACCGGACACTCGTGCCACCTTGTCCGAAATTGCCGTGTAATTTCCACGGCGAGTGGTGGGCGAAGAAGCGTCTGTCGTTGCATCGTCACCTTCGATGACGAAGTTCGTGGCCGATGCCGCTGCAAGAGCGTCCACCTGCCATTCGTGGTTTGTGTTCGTCGCCTTGATCTGGGAAGCCATGCTCAAGAACGGCGTATCGACCGGCGACACGTCATAGATGACATCCACGAGGTCTTCGCGGATGCCGACCATGTCGTTGGTCGCGTAGGTCGCTGAAGGCTGTGTCATAGCCTATGCCTTTCGCTTTGCTCGGAGCAGAGCCACAGCGTCATCAATCGATCCGCTCGAACGCAGTCGTCGTTGCTGCTGCGCAACCTGCTCTTGGTTGACTTGCGATGGAGCCTTCGGTGTCCCAGGCTTGATCATCTTGGGCACCTTTCTCAATCGCTTCTTCGTCACATCAACCTTACCTTTCGCCTCATCATACAAACGCGCCTTCTCAGCGATAACGAGAAGACGATGATCCGCCGCAGTGTTGATGTCCTCCTGCGTGAACCCTTGGTTCAGAAGAAAGTCCGTCAGCTTGGCTTTCATCGTCGGCAGCTTGTCGGCACTGCCCCAGTCAGGATTGACCTTCGGCATTGCCTCTTGGAGCTTCTGCCCCTGTTCAACAAGGTACTCGCCCTGACGCTGCTGAAACTCCTGCTGCCGCTGGTTCACGCTCTGCTGGTAGTGCTGAACGAGATGCGACTTGAGAGCCTGGAGCTGCTGTTGACGCTCCGAGAACTTGACCTTCTCTGCCGACCATACGGCAGGGTCTTCTTCGTGGAGCGTATTCCAGTCAACGCCTTCAAACTCAGCAGTCAGAACCTTCTCTGCCTGTTCGATGATTGCACCGGCTGTCGCGAACTGAGCCTCTA
>Ga0307378_10006434_pt1 | contig 16070 bp, 24 predicted proteins | sample UN1MG_FD_202238 | JGI IMG/M metagenome (GOLD analysis project Ga0307378, IMG submission 202238) | Soil microbial communities from Risofladan, Vaasa, Finland - UN-1 | ecosystem: Environmental > Terrestrial > Soil > Coastal area > Acid sulfate soil | place: Finland: Risofladan, Vaasa | collected... | reverse complement strand
TTGTTTTTTGGGCAAATTTATATTAATATTGTTTTTTAAACACATAATTACCACAATCCCAAATCCTATTATAGCCATTATTTTTCATATTATCCCATTCTGATAGGGTTTCATCAAATATATTTAACTTATATTTTAATTTATGTTTCTGAAAATTAACCCTTGATAATAAATCTAGAGAATTTTTAAAATACCAATAATTTGGTTTAGATTCATGACTAAACGTAAATCCAAGAAATTCATAAAAAACATTACTATTAGAATATCTTCGATCTGCATATGTTATCAATTTTATGGGGCTAACCGTTTTTTCAAAATGTTTTAACAGTTTTGATGCCCCCCCTATAACATTAATATTAAGTTTAGTAGCAAAACGTATAATTTCATATTCTGGTGAATTTTTTGTTATTTTACGTTTACCAAATGTCATAACACAAACAAGATCTTCATTATAAAACAATCCAAATTTGTATTTAGATTTTCCATTTCCTTGTAAATGATTAGTATTTAAAAACACTTTTTTTGTTTTATTGTCTATTTCTTTGATAATAGTATTTCTAGCATAAATACGATTGGTGTTTAATTTTAATTTTGTCAATATAATTGATTTAATTATATCAGATTTAAATATCCACTCGTTTTCAAATATGTGTATAAGGTGTATGCCCTTTTTTTCACATAATCGTGTTTTATTTATATGATAGTTTCGTTTTTTTCCAGTTAATTCCGAATGCCAATAAATACCATCAACTTCAATAGCAAACTTATAATCGGGTAAATATAAATCTATTTCTTTTCCGTCTAATATAATTCTATCATTCTCAATAAGGTTTGTTGTTATATTATCAACAATAAACTGTTTTATTTCCTTTTGAATTCTAGATGAATGACAACTATTACAATAAATATTTTGCCATTTACCATTATTCATTTTATAATCAAAAACATTATTACAAATATTACATTGTAATTTAAATTTTTCTGAATTTAACCCATTGTTTGGAGTTGATAATATTGTAATATTTTGTTCTTTAATTTTTGGTAATATTTCATTTAAATGTGAATTAATTCTACATTGTTGTGCATATCCTTTATTACCACATTCAAGCGAACAGGTTTTTTGATACCCTTTAATAAAATTTATATATTTAGAATTTTTATTACATTCAATACAGTTAGGTATTTTTACAATATTATTATGCAAAACATAAAACCGTTCACTCCAAGAATATTTCTCTGTAATTGGAATAATATCCTTTGTGTAATATAATATAGAACATAACATATCAATACCATTTAAACTGTTTATAAATCTACCAAGTTTACCTTTATTAGTAGTTTTTACTTTTGTGTTTATATAAGATAATACATCTTTTTTATCCTTTAATATATATTTGTTATTTTTAAATGTATCAAACACTAAAATTTTAAATTTTACATTATTTTTAATTGTTGTTTTAGAACAGGAAGACCAATTATTATTTTCCCTTATACATTTATTTTTATTACATGTCTTGGGATATCCATATTTAAACATTTTAAATTTTAACGGAGTTTTACATGTTGGACATAAAGGTTTTTTGTTTATATCATTTAATATACAATATATTTGTTCACCAACATTATTTGTAAATGGTATTTCATTTTGTATTTTTTTATATAATATACTATTTTTAAACCAACCTCGTCTTAATATTGCTGAATTTAATGTACCTGTTTTTGTTAATAAAGTTTTAAGTATTTCTTCTTTAATATGATTCATTTATAGTGTCTCCTTATAGAAATAATTATCCCAAACGGGCAAAAATCAAGGGATATTTTTTATTATATCCCTTGATTTTATATAATATTACAACAATTCAGTAAAATCTTGATCTGTTCTTGTTGCATAAAAGTTAATAAGAATATATTCAGCAGTTCTAACAGGCTTTAAATATATATCCACAACCAATTCATTATTATCAATAACAGATGCAGTATTATTTCTCTCGTCACAAACTATTAAATAGTCATATACACCTTCATTATTTTTAGCTATTTCATAAATAGGTGTAAGAATATTAACAACACGAGTTCTTGTAAACACTGTGTTTGGTTCAAATACAAAGTATCGCATAACCGCATTAGTTGCCTTTTCAAGCACTAAAAATAATCTACGCACATTAATTCTATCAAATGCACTAGGTTTCTTTTGTAATGTTTTTTGACCCCATACAGTATAACCATCACCAGGGAAATAAACCACTGGATTGATAGAAATCTTATATAAAAGATCACGTTGTTTTTGTGTTGGATTAAGGGCAATATCAGAAATATCTCTAATAATACCATTGTTTAATCCAGCAGGAGCATACCATGGTTGTAATGCAGCATCCATTTTACACATAATATTGGCTTCATAACCAGAGAATGGTATCCAAGTATGTGCACCAAGATTATCATCATAAATTTTAACCCAGTTCGCATATGTACATGCGTAATTGGAATTCGAACTACCGAACAGGTTTTTCAAAGGCCAATAGATATGTGAACTAAAGTTTTTACTAGTATCCTGAAGTGTCTTAAGATTACCTTGAACAAAGATATGTTTAAGAGCATCAGAAATCAACAAACAATCTTTACGTGTTTCAGAACAAAACTGATTAAGTCTATTATAAATAACAACCCAATCGTTTTGAACAGACGATGCTGAACCATCAGTTTGATCTGCAAGATATGTTGATTCAGTATCATATGCTTCAAAAACACCTTCAAGATACGTAGTGTCGTCATAATCTTGACAAGCATTATCATCAGTTACACCTTGCGAAACTACTGTAAAAATAGTGCTTAATCCACCATCACAAACAATATCAATAGGAACTTGTTCTTTATTTTCAGCAAGTCTTAATGACCTTGAAAGTTTAGTAGGTATATTTCCAACATATTTTATCTCTGCACTTGTTGGGTCCACACGAGGACCAATAGCATACAATGATTTAAGATTTGTACGAACAAGTTTACGAACACCGCCTGGAATCCAACTATTTTGACTTGCAAAATTTGGATTTACATAAGTTTTCATATACACAGAATCACCATTAATCATATTTGCTATAAAGTATGATTCTGCTTGTCCGTTTGGAGAGTATGTTCTAGTTGCATCCAATGATCCAACATAAGATTCTCTAATATTTGCTTGAAGTGCAACACCATCTTGTGTAGATGTGCTGCTTTGACGAAGCCTGAACAATCCCATGATAATTGTATCATCATAATCAGAAATATCTATTGGAGTTGAAGGAATCGTTTCTAAATCTTCAGATACAGAATCATTAATTTCAGTACCACTAAGTAATGTTTCAATCATTGTTGAAGGAATAATATTCCAATCAGTAGCACTATCATTGTCATTATAATTAACAGCACTAATAGAATCATAAACTGTATCATTTAAACTAGTGTTATCATGAATACCAAGATAATATCCAGCATAATTATTATCAACAGAAGTTTTGATTTCATTAATTACAATAATACCAGCATTACCAATAGCATCATAAGCACTAATAGAACCAATAGCAGTTGAATTAGGAGTGGTTGTCCAATTAAGTTGTCCAGATTCCCATGCCAACGCTTCAGTTTCCGTTAATACAAATTGGCTAGGTGCACCAATTTCATATGCGGTACCACTAGAATATGTGGTAGTATCATCACCACTAAGTACGCCTGTACCAGTAATAGTCACAGGAAATAGTAATGCACTATATTCTGAAGAATATCCACCACCACCACTAAGACCATAAGGCAATCTGTTGGTAAGTAAATTACCTGGAGATTGTAATACTTGCATTGCAGTATGATACATATATCTTTCAGCAGCGTTTGTTGGTATACCATAAATTTGCTCAAATTCAGTAATACTAGTAATATTAATCAATTCATCAGTTGGTCCACTATCAGTAAAACCTTGTATAAAAACATTTGTACCAACAGGCAAAGTTGCACGTAGAGAAAGATCAATTTCTCTTATTTCAATTCCAGGACTTTCAATTGTTCTTGCCATTTTATATCTCCTTCTTAAATACTATTAAAGTGTTCTAATGTTCTAGTTTTCTTAATTATTTACTTATTTTTAAGATGTTTGATTGATTTTTTTACTCTAACATTAATGACTATAACCTATTATAATTAAATATTATTAATTATTGTTATTTATCTAACAAATTAAACATATTTATTGGTAATTAAGAGTTATAACCCAACGGGTTCGCCACCTTCTAATAACACTATATCCATTTGATTAAAAACAAATACAAAATTAGATTCTAATTCTGTTTCATCTCTATAATTATATCTGATTTCTCCTAATTCAGTAATAAACGAATTATAATAATCAAATTTTGCTATCTTATTATTATATTCATCTAATGCAAATACAGTTAATGTGGTTTGATAATCAGTATATTTTGGTGATAATATAGAATTTTTAATGTTTTTATCAGCAAAATAAGTATCCATACCACTCGGTCTAATTTTATTCATTTTATCTAACCATTTCCATAACAACCAATAATTATTAAATGCATTATCTATGGTAAAATTAATTGCTATCGGTTGATACTCAGGTCTTGATTGTCCAGTTATTTTATATGGTTGACCACCCCATCTTACGTTCTGTGCTGGAACAGAAACCGAAGGAACTACAACCCCCCAAATAGAAAATTGAAGAGCATCCTCTTGAATATATTCTTGTGTTCTTGGACTTAAAATAGCAGTGTTAAGGTCTTTAAGTACTTGTGGTAACGTTAAAACCAGTATAAATTTATCTGATCTTGCTTTATTAGTAATCGATTGATGTATTGGTGACATAAATATCCTTATAAGTATTTATTCAACCTCTTGATAAATGAATTGATTTATGGTATATTATCTATATGTATAAATTATATGAATATGTTGTTGACGCAATTATGAATGATGAAATAGTATATACTACTATGAAATATATAATAGACGAACAACAAGTTGTTGTTTATTATAGTTTAAATAATGATATGTGGTATAAAGCAGAAGGTATTGAACTTTTACACTTGGACATAGATGATAAATTAGTATTTAAAAAAAATATATCAGAACAAGAACTTAAAAATATGTTATTTTTAGAAAATTTATAAATGAATAAGAAAAAGAAAAAGAAACATATAATTATGTCAATTCCAAAGGGATATAAATTTGCTATGGTTGGTGTTGGAAAATCAGGACTTATGCAAGCAGATAAAAAAGAATTTAAAAGAAAAAAAGAACGCAAAAAAGGAAAGGATCAAATAAAAAACGAGTTACATAACGAATATTAATTATAATGTATGTTTATAATACTAGGTCCAACATCATTCTTTTTAGCTTTTATTAGGGTGTTATTAACTATCTTATATTTAATTTTTTCTTTTCTTTTATATATTTTATCTTTAACTAGTTTTCTTTTTTCTTTAATACCCAAAGAAACAATGGTTTTAACACGAGTGCAACAATCGTTTATTATCCAATTACCAATGATTTTTTTACCTTTGTTTGGGGTATCATTACTAGATATACTAATAACCGGATTATCTACCTGTTTGGTTTTCTTTCTTTTAACAGGTTTATCTATAGATTTATTAGATTTTCTCTTCCGTTTAACAGGTTTATCTATAGGTAAATCTATAGGATTATCAATATTGGCTGTCTTTTTAAATAATTTAAACATAATATTTCTTTAAATATTTATTGAATTCACTCATAATATTTGGTAATATACTAGTATGAATATAAGTAAGATAATATTTAAGATTAAACAAAATCGGCTAAAACCAAAAGAACGTGTTTTATATGCTATTACAAAAGGGACTTATATTGGTTCCTGTGTAATATTTATAAAACCAAAAGACCATCCAAAAAATAACATATATGCAGCTATAGCTATAGGCAGTAAAAATATGGGTGACAGTACTATGGATGGTGGTATGGATGCAATACAAATTCCTGAACATGATGTGATTAGTGGATTAACTCACGGAATATTAGATAAAATAAAAAAAATACCAAAAGAATTATATTGGTTGTGTTGTAAAGAATATGAAGAAAGAGTAACTCTAAAAGAGAAGAATAGCGAAGAAAGCGTAAACCTAAAAGAGAAGAATACCAATGAATCTACTAATTGATGGCTCAAGTTTATTGTGGAGAACACATTACGCATCTAATGCACAAAACCTTACTGGTGTTTCGTCAGATATTTATTTATTTCTTAAGTGTTTAAAATCATATGCAAACATGTATAATACTAGAAACATTTATATTGCATGGGATAAAAAATTAAATACCGAAGAAAATTTTCGTATACTAAAAACCAATGGTGAATATAAAAACCATAGAAACGAAAAAAACGCTAAAGAAGTATATGAATCTCAAGAAGATATACACAAAGTTACTGAAATGTTATCTTGTAAAAATTTGTATCCATGGATAATGGAAGCAGATGATATTATTGCGTGGTTATCTAAAACACTTGAAGGTCAAAATATTATCATAACAACAGATTGTGACATGCTTCAATTAATAAATAATAGAACGTGTGTTTATCATCCACGCAAAAAAATAATAATTGATCATAAAAATTTTACCACTACACAAGGAATGCCAATAGAACACTATATTGCTTATAAAGCAATTCTTGGTGATACGTCAGATAATATTAAAGGTATTAATGGATATGGTCCTGTTGGGGCAAAAAAATTAGCAAAGACATGGATAGAAAAAACAGAACCAATTAAACCTGAATATGTAAATATCATAGAAACAAATACACAATTAATGGATTTAAGTATTGGATATACCTTTGCTGGAACTAAAGAAGTTGATATTTATCAAGAACAATTAAACAACTTAAAGGATATTACACCGGATTTTGTCACATTTGAGGATTTTTGTAATAAACACCATTTTGATAGTATTATTAAAGATATAAATCAATGGAAAAAAACTTTTGAATCATCACGATTATTAGATATTTTAAATAATATAACGGTTTAATCCATTAAATATACTAAATAATTAAGAAGGATTGCTTTTATGACTTCATATGACAAATTATGTACTATGTGTAATGAATCTACCACAAACAGTATGGCAGAATTATTAACGAATTTGTTAAAAATAAATACTCCAGAAAAAAATTGTGTGGTTTCTAACCCAATACAACCAGATGATAATATTGGTGAATTTGGTAATAGTTTAAATGTTAACATAAAAACAACCGAAGAAGGTGGTATTGAAATAGATTCTAAAGATATGGCATTTAAAATATCAAAAGATGTATTCGAAGCTATTAAAGTGTTTATAACTAAAGGAGATAATTAAATGGGTGTTTTTATATCAAATAGGCAAATCGATTGTAATTTTTGTGGGTTCCCATCAGTTCGTGGAAAAGAAAATTCTTCTAAAAAAACTAATGGAGAATTATATGTAGAATGTCGTTGGATTTGTCCACGATGCGGTAATCTAATACGATTAGATGATAAAATTGTTCCATCACAAAAGAAAGATGTATAATGAACGAATGTAATTCATTTAAAGATGCGGTAAAAAGAGTGTTGGTTATAGAAAAGAAACCACTCAAACCACCGTTGAAAATTAAACGAAAACATGTATGTACATATGTTTCAGAAGCTATGGGTAATACTAATGTTCCTGGTGCAATAACTCCAGCATCATATGCTGGTGGAATAAAAGGAATACCACCATTTTCTAAAGCGTCTACAGATGATAATGTATCATCTATAGATATGAGAGATATTGGTAGAGAAGAAAGTAGAGTAGCTAAATCTACTAATAGAAAACCATATCCACTTGAAACAATAATAGATTTTATAGCTAGTTCAGGAGAAAGCCTACGAAATGCCCAATCAATGATACAACTATCTCTTAAAAAAAATAATGTTTCGCTTAACAAAGAACAAAAGAAAGTGTTAGAAGATGCCCAACAAAATATTAGTACTAGTTTAGGTAATATTTGTAAGGCAGCAAAATCAATAAATAATATAAATATTAATTGACAGTAGTATGGTAATATGGTATTATATTAAAAATAGGAGAGTGTTATGTCAAACCCATTTATCAATACAAAAACGGTTTCTATGTCTATAGATAATAGTAGTTTAGTTTCTAATATCGAATGGAAACGTATAGGAACCGGAAAAAATCCAAAAGGAAATCTTGTCATTATATTTAATAATAAAACTAATGACAAATATACATATACTAATGTTCCAGTTAATGTTCTACAAGAAATGCTTTTGTCAGAATCTATTGGACAATATTTTCATATAAATATTAAAAATAAATATGATACACATAAGGAAATTATATAATGGAAACAAATAAACTCGGAAAATATGCAACTATTATAATATCATGTACACTTACAATTATTATTTCTGCCATGTGTGCATTGCCCATTCTTTTTTGGGGGTGTTCACTTAAAAAATATGCGGCAGTGTTTTGTATACTTGTAGCTGTTCAACTTTTTATTGCCACATTATGGAATTATTTTATAAACAATAAATTAAAACTAAAAGAAAAAGAGATTATTGCAATTGATCAATTAACTAATGCTATGCAACATGTACAAGTAACATGTGCATATTGTGGAATTATGAATTATGTAGAAATATATGTAGGCAAGAAAAACACATATGAATGTACTACATGTAACCAAACAAATGCGGTTCAAATACAAATATCATGTTCTAGAACACTTACATCAAAGACACAAAAAGAAGATATTACCAAAATTTTTAAATCTATTGATGATAAAAAATAACTAAGGTATTATTATGGATGAGTTTACAAAACAAACCCTAGCAGACGAAAAATATAAACAAATACGAAACGCTCCCCCAAATGAATATACAGGAGACTTTAATACTCCTTCGTATAAAGAAGTGCCTAATAATGCTATACACCCAACTAAAAGTGATGACATCAAAAATTTTTCAACTCAATATAAAGAAGATTTCGATAAAGCATCTAAAGATTTTTGGCAAAAAAATACACAAACAGGATTAACAAAATATAATGGTGGAAGTTTAGTAGCTAAGTTTATGAAAACTGAATATACAGTAGAAGAACTACTTAAACAAATAGGCGTTTTTCTTAAAGAATCAATTGCTAATGAATTGATTGAAAAAAAGATACAAACAGACGAACTTACAGAAAATTTTAACGCTGTTAATATAGCATTAAAACTATTAGCAAAAAATATTCAAAAATTAGATACTACTATTAACGTGGAAAATATATCAGCATATTTACATGGGTTTATTAATTCGTATATTAGTAACCTTATACATAAAAAAATAGAAAGGGATACTATAAATGCGACAAAAAAGTAAAAAAAACGTACCAGAATTAACCGATAATAATTTAGAAAATATGAGTCCATTACAATTATCTCGATGGATTGCATTATTCGAGGGTGTAAATATCATAGCAGATGAAGCAAAAAAATATGGTAAACGATTTAATTATATGCATATAAAACAACCAGCACTAGAAGAATATGTTAATAAAATTAGTATGTTAGTTTATAAAGAATTAACGGGTAAAACATTATAAAGTAATAAGGAACGGAATATAATATGCAAATGATACCAGGATATATTTTTACTGTTAGAACTCCTAAATCAACATTTAAAAAAGGAGAAACATATAAAATATATAATATTACTAAAATAGAAGATAACGAATCTACTAGTTTTAAATATACATTTAATTCTGTACACGGACAATTGGAAGTATGTTTTGAGTCTATTGATTATGCAGAAAAATTAATAACTAAAATATCGGGTTAATTACTAATGAACGGTAAAGGCGATAAGTGGAGAAATGGCATTGACTTTAAAAAATATTGGGATAATTATCCTATACCACCAACTAAAAAACAATCTACCGCTATTAAAATAGAAAAGAAAAAACACGGAAAAGTTAGATATAGTTACAAATAACTTTAATACTTTTTCATGATACCATTAACTTCGTTTTCCCATTGTGTTGTATCATAATCATTTAATTCATCCATAAAAGATTTTGAAATATCTGCATAATCTTCTAAAATATTTCCGTTGACATGATTAACATTTAATGCAAGAGATATTGCTGTTGTCATTTGAGCAACGGCTTTATATATTTTTTCTGCTGCTTTTCCAAGTTGTTCATCAGAAACACCATACATTATATTACCCATATTTACATCTAATCGTGTAGCAGTTTTTATACGTTTTATAGCGTTGTTTATATCTTCTATTATTGATTCTAATTGAGGTCCATATGTATTCATATAGTCTTCATACATTTCTTCGGCAATTGCAGTTATAATGGATTGTGGAGTAGGTGGAATAACCTCGTCATAGTCTCTGGGGTCAAACATATTTTCCATAAAATATTCAATAAATTCATCATATAAATCATTTTCTTGATAATATGATAATGCTTCTTCTTCATCACCTTCAAATCCCTTTTCCTTTTGAAGCCATTGTGCTATTTGAGATTCATAACTTTCAGGAGCATTATAAATATCTTCTTGAACAAATCCTTTAGCTTCTTCTGGATCAACATATTGTCTAATTTGTTCTGGTGTTAATTCTATTTGTCCCCACCTAATTCCATTCGTCATAATATCATCAACAGTATTTTCTGTAGTACCACCAGTAATTTCAGTAGAATACTCAAATACCATTTTAGCCCATGTTTGTGGATCATCAATTTGATGTGCCTTTGTCCATTCGTTAAATCCATCGGTTAAGTTAGATGTAATATTTTCAAAAATTTCATATGCAGTATCATAAAACCGTTTAAACAAATTTTGAAAAAGTTTAGAGTGAATGGAATATGGATTATCTTTAAGTTTACTAAGCTTAAATTCAAGCTCATGTAACATAAGAATATTATCTTCAAGATCATCTTTAATTTCAATGTCTTCAAGCATAGATTCTATAAGAAAATATTGTTTAAATTTTATCATTATGTATAAATTTCTCCGTTAACTTTTGTATACTTTAGTACAATATTTTTTGTGAATTTTGTTATATTACCAGAACAATAAAAATTATTACCAACAATTTGTGGAACACCGTTTAATGTTGTAAGTTTATTATCAGAACAATGAAAAGTACCCCCAACCGTTTGTGGGGCACCTTTTAATGTTGTAAGCTGATTTCTAAAACAATAAAAATTATTACCAACAGTTTGTGGAGCACCTTTTAATGTTGTAAGTTTATTATCATCACAATAAAATCCACCATCAACAGTTTGTGGTGCACCTTCTAATGATGTAAGTTTATTACGAGAACAATCAAACGCACCACTAACTTCTTTAAATTTCCAAGGTAATTTTGTTAAATTTAAATGTGAACCATGAAAACTACCATTAATAGTAATATATCCATTTTTATCAATAGTATGATCAAAACGTTCTAAATATTTTTTTGGATCAAATATATTAGTAAAAATATTTTCGGGTATATTATACGTTGCTATAAAACCTTCAAACATATTGGTACTAATTTCATCATCTATTGCATCATAAACCTCTAATTTTCCTCCTAAATAAACAGCTACTGCAACTTTATAATAGCGATCATTTACAGGCATATCTTTTGTTAAAATATAATAAAACTTACTATCGTTTTCTATGTATTGATCCCAGTGTTTAGACTCTTTTGATGTTGTACACCATTTAGTTCCAGCACCATATTTACACGATGCAGCATGAGTTTTAGGTACAATAACCACGGCTCTATCATTTTCAAAAACCTTTTCAGCATCTTGCCCTATTTCCTTTTTAACTTGAGTTTTTGTTTTAACATTTTTAAATTGATTAATAAACGAATTAAATTCCTCAAAGGATTTAGACATCCAAAAGCCAATATCAGCTTCTTGACCTTTGATTATATTTCTAGTCTTTAAACCTCTATAAAAATCAATAGCCAATTCAACTTCAGTAGGATCAATACCCTGTTGAATCCATTTATTTTTAGAATCAATAAATGATTCAACTAATACATTTCGATTAAAATATTGTTTAAACTGTATCATTTTTCTTCTTCATTAACTTTTGTATTCTAAATTTATATAAACTATATGGTCCTTTGGTAGTCTTAACTGTTGGTTGATTGTTTTTATCTGTACCAAATCCTTTTACTGTAGCAGGAGAGTTTCTCCATTTACCTACAAGTATAACATCACCCTTTTTTATGTCAGGGTTTGTTTTTTCTGTAAAATATTGTTTAAATGTTATCATTAATAATTTCCATATATTTCATCTTCCCCACCATAGTCCCACATCGTATCAGATTCGTCTTGTATGTTGCCAGGATAGTCCTTATCGGGGCTTTGTGGTTGATTATACCCCGATAGTAGCCCTGTCCTGGTTTCCTCTCCTACGTCACCCATAAACAGTTCTTTATCAATTCCTGGTTGATAAGAATAATCAAATCTTTTACCTTTTAATACCCATACATAATGTCCTAAAAGAGTATTGGTATTAATAGTCATATCTTGATGTGCTCTATCAGTAATTTCAAATAACTGTGCACTACGAATCCATCTAGCAGACCCAGATATTGCGTCACCCAAAGAGTTTGACGTTGGTGGATAAACAATAGTAGCAGGATTATTTCCTTTATAATAACAAATATCCGTAAAAATATCATCCGATAATGATGATGTATTAGACCCATAACCAGGAACTTCGTTTACGTCCCAACCAAGTTCTGTAAGTCTGATAACATCACCCGATTTAGGTTCTTTATTTTTTCCAAACTTTCTGGCATAATCTTCCATTGTAACAAGTAATGTTACATCAGCATCTGTTTGAATACCAAATTTGGAAAGTAATATTGCTTCACTAGCAATATCTGCAAACATAACTATATTTATGGGTACTGCATAGGACGCTACAGGATCTTCACCATAAAGAAAATCTTGAGTAGTTAAACTATAGTTATAAGTATAATATTCTACCTTTGTTCCATAACGCCCAATAAGTTCATTCCAATAGCCAGAAAAAATAGCACGTTCATTATCGTTATTAGCTTTATTCAAATAACGAATAGATTCAAAATTTTGTTGCGGTGGCGTTTTACACTGTTGTTGTCTTAATAATGACGCCATAACTCTCCTATATTTTATGTGTTGATACTTTACCAAAACCAAAGGTTGGACTTAACGGTCTTTTTGGGGCTTTATGTCTTTTTTTATTTCTTGACCCACTACGTGAAATTTTATCATGTTTAACTAAAAACATTTCTGGCGTTCTAACATTTTTGGTTTTTCTCCACATAACAATACCAGTTGACCCTAAATGTTTTGCAGGTGTTTCTGAATTAGGTAAATGCATTTTATATTTAGTGGCTATTGATATAGCCTGTGGTTTTGAAAGTTTCCAAATACCTTGATCCGCCGCCTTTGCAACATCAAGAATTCGTTGTGCCATAGGAATCGCTACTTCTCGTTGTTGTGATTTAGGTACCCAACCAAGATTTTTTCTGTTCATTGATCGAGTAGATTTCATTGAATGTCTGTTAATTGGATCTTTCCATTTGGTTTTATTAACAGACGGTACCTTCTTACCAGAAAGTTCTCCTGTTATAGACTTTTTATTAGAAGTACCAAACTTTTCAGTTAATACTGTGTTTATAAAATTATCAAATTTCATCGGTTATTTCCAAAGATCTTTACCACTTTTTTTAATTATTTTAATCTCTTGATCTGTTATCTTATCATCAGATAAAATTTCTTTTAATTTTTTTATAAAATCAAAATAATAATATCGCTCTAATAACTTGTAAATAACATTTTCAGGTAGTTTGTTCTTCTTACCATACTTCCTAATTTCTGTAGGAGACATATCTTTATCAAATGCTTGTTTACGAAGACTTGTAACATTTTTATACGATCTCACAAGAGCCTCAACACCATCTTCAATCTCTTGTAATTTCTCTTGAGTCTTTTCTTTAAGCTCATTAATTTGTGTTGTATCCATGTCTTGTAGTGCTTCATAATCAATAATGTCTCTACGAAGTTCTGCTGTATTAAAATCAATTCCGTTTACACTGTTTTGAAACCGTTCCATATATTTCTTTACATTTAAATCTATATCTTCTGGTTCTTTAATCCATGCTTCATTAGCAACATCATATGCCGCATTAGTGTTACCAAGATCATACGTGCTTTTAACTGCATAATAATTAATTGGGTGTGTAGTTCCAGCAGCTAAATTACCATTTAAATGCTTAATAAGATCAAATATACGAAGCATAAGATTATCATCAGAAACATCAATTTGTACATTTACATCAATATCAGAATGTGGAGAATATTTTTTAGTAAGAATACTTCCAACAACAAAATATACCACCACTTTAGTAACTTCTTTAAATTTTTCAATATCTGTCATTATTTGTGTTTTAATCATAGGATGCATAATTGGTGGCTTATCATCAGGAAATTCAAATACAGTTGGATCTAATGAGTTTCTAGTAATATCCAGTATAGATTCGTTTATTATATTATTAATATAGGTATTAAAATTATTCATGTAATTATTTACTGTATTTTATATAAAATAAAGGCACTAATTTAATAGTGCCTTTATATAAACTTAGGAAGTTAGAGTTTTTTTATTAATCTTCAACAAACGATGCGTTATTTGCTTTATGTGCAGAACCATCGCCCTTCACAGCAAATTTACTTTTATCGTGTTTAAGACCTTCTGGTCCGGTTTCAAGTTCACCAGTACGTTTTTTATCACTGCCTTTAATAGCAGCCTTTTTACTTGAAACTTTTACACCTTTACCAGCAAGTGGTCTAGGTGCCTGAAGTTGTGAAATATTACTATTAAATTCTTCAGGTTCTGGTTGAGACTTCATCTCTTTAATAGGATTTACAGATTCTTCTGTTGATATTGGAATATCATCATTAGCATCCATTCCCAATTCTTCATCAGGAGATGGTTCCATTCCTTCGTCACCAGTAAGTTCTGCACCTTTAATAGAAGCAAGTTTACCAAAAAGCTCAGATAGTTGACTATAAATTTCGCCTTCATCTAATTCTTCTTCCATTTCACCTTCTACAGGTACGGTTTCTTCTGGTTCAGGAAAATCACCAGCTTCATCATCATATCCATCACTTTCAATGTCATCTTCATTAATCATTGCAAAATTAAAAAGATCCATAAAGGACTTTTTTGGAGCATCTGATTCTGTTACGGTTTTCTTAGTAGCTGTCTTATTAGTACCCTTGTTTTTACTTACAGGACTTAATTTAGCATCAGCTTCTTCGGGTGAAGTAATATCTTTAGCATTTTCAGCACCAGTTCCTTTTTGAACTTCAGTAGTAGATGCTGCATCAGCAGGAAGATCACCTGGCTTTAAACCACCAGTTTCACCTGCACCAGTAGCATTAGATTGTACTGCTAATGGGGTCATTTTTTCTTCAACAAGCTTTACATACAAATTTGCGATTTTATCTTTATCTGTTATCATAACTTTTCTCCTTCTTCCTATATATATTTACTAATTTACCGTTAAATTCAAGTATAAAAATCGTTAAACGGTGTTATTTTAATTATTTAGCATTTTTACGTAAGTTTTATAGTAAATAATTCATATAAGACGTGTTAATATGAAAGATAACGAAAGAGAATATTACCTTGGGGATAAAAAACTACCCATAGGATCTATAAAACAAGAATACACACCAGAAATGATTAAGGAAATGCTGGCGTGTGCTAAGGATATTATAAGGTTTACTAAATATTTTTATATAACTTCACTGGAACATGGTAAAGAAAAAATAAAGCTTTATAGACCCCAAAAAAGACTTGTTAAAGCCTTAGTGAAATATAGATTTAATATTATTCTTTCTAGCAGACAGATCGGAAAAACGACAGTTACAACCATATATGCATTATGGGTAGCATGTTTTAACAAAGATAAAACTATATTAATCGTTGCTAATAAAGAAGATACAGCTAAAGAAATCCTTTTAAGAATCAA
>Ga0307378_10006433_pt1 | contig 16073 bp, 13 predicted proteins | sample UN1MG_FD_202238 | JGI IMG/M metagenome (GOLD analysis project Ga0307378, IMG submission 202238) | Soil microbial communities from Risofladan, Vaasa, Finland - UN-1 | ecosystem: Environmental > Terrestrial > Soil > Coastal area > Acid sulfate soil | place: Finland: Risofladan, Vaasa | collected... | reverse complement strand
TTTAAGGAGGAGAAATTGAATTTTCTACCAATCAATAAAATCCCCGGGCCCTCCCCGGCATGCAATGTCGCTTGGAACCGGCACGTTCGCCCGATTCTGCGCATAACACCCCACGGCGCAGACGCCCGCCAAGATTGTGGGACGCTTCCTATCCACAGTAATCAGCCCTCCAAGCGCTCAATGAAGCAAAAGTATGAGATATCAAACCATCAATATAACAAGGCTTGACCCACTTTGTCAAGTATTTTTTGCGGACTTTTTTTCACCGCTAGAGAAAAGCTCGTGTCCCTCAGCTGAACCACCACCAGAAGCCCCTTACCAGGCTGTAAAGCATACGCGCTCAGGATGCACACCCGCCCCTGGCACACCGCGACCGATCCGATCTTCTGAACCTCAACCCAACATCTCAGTGACTATTGCCTCGGCCGCCGCCCGGGGGTTCTTGGCTCTAGTGATCGGTCTGCCAACGACGAGGAAGTCCGCGCCGAGCTCGACAGCCCGGGCAGGTGTGATGGTTCTCTTCTGGTCGTCCTGGCCACCGGCGGGTCTGATCCCCGGCACTAGCACCTTAAGCTCTGTCCCAAACTCCCTCTTCAATGCCTCGAGCTCGCGCCCGGAAGCAACAACGCCGTCGAGTCCTGCTTCCCTGGCAAGTCCGGCGAGGTGGATGACCTGCTCTTCAAGCGATCGCCGACATGAAAGCTCTTCGGAAAGGGCACGTTGGTCCAGGCTTGTGAGGAGCGTTACTCCCATCAGAAGCGGCCTGTGAGGCTTGTCGTCCCAGACCTCTCTCACGTTCCCCGCGGCCGCCTTCATCATCTCAAGGCCCCCAAGCGTATGCAGCGTCATGAGCCGAACGCCCATTTCGGCCAGGTTCACGGAAGCTTTTGCGATGACGGAAGGAATATCGTGAAATTTCAGGTCCAAAAACACGTTCAGTCCATTCGACACCAGCGTATCCACGATCGTGACGCCAGCGAGTGTGAAAAGTGCGCTTCCTATCTTGAATGACGAGACGATTCCCGAGAGCTCATCAACGATTGATAGAGCGTCATCCGCAGAATCTGTGTCAAGCGCCACAAAGAGTTTTGATGCGTCCATGCCTCCCCCGGCTTCAATTCATTCACTAAGCGTCATCGCCGCCGGCCGAGGCCTCAGCCAGCAGGCCGTGATGTCTCATTTTCGTCCTAAGTTGTTTTCGACTTATTTTGAGGTACTTCGCGGTGTTGGTCTGATTCCAGCCGTTGGCCTCGAGCGCTCTCAGAATAATGCCCCTTTCTACCTCTCTGAAATCAATGCCGCCAGAAGGCATGTCACGGACCAAGTCATCCGAGCCCGAGGCGGACATAATTGACTGCCTTATGTTCTCTGGGACTATCCTGTCGGATGTGCACATGACGGCCGCCCTCTCCACAGCGTTCTCGAGCTCCCTGACGTTGCCGGGCCAGTCGTAGTTCACAAGCGCCCGCATCACCGCCGGGGCAAACAACGTGATGCTCTTGGAGTTCTCGTCGGCATACTTCTTGAGGAAATGCTTGGCCAGAAGCGGTATGTCCTCCTTCCTGGACCGAAGCGGAGGAACCTTAATCGTGATCACGTTCAGCCGGTAGTATAGGTCCTCTCGAAACTTGCCCTGACGAATCAAGTCTTCGAGGTCTTTTTGGGTTGATGCCTCAACCCGTATATCGACCTGGACGTCCGTAGAGCCTCCGATGCGCTGGAAACACCGCTCCTGAAGGACTCGCAGCAACTTCGCCTGCACGGAGAGACTTACTCCAGCGATCTCATCGAGAAAAAGCGTCCCGCCGTCCGCCAACTCGAACTTACCCTTGTCCCGACGATAGGCTCCCGTATATGAGCCTTTCTCATGGCCAAACAACTCATTCTCCAACAGCGTCTCCGGAATCGCCGTGCAGTTGACAGCGACGAATGGCGCGTTCTTTCGAATGCTCGTGTAGTGAAGCGCCCGAGCGATCAGCTCTTTTCCTGTGCCGCTCTCGCCGACTATGAGCATTGTGGCGCGGCTGTCTGCAACACGGCGGATGGTGTCGAAGACATCTTGCATCTCGGGAGCAGAGCCTATCATCCCAGCAAATTCGCACTCAGAAGCAGCCTCGAGCCTCGCTGGCGAGGTCAAGTCCCGTTCAGTCAGCGCGCGCTCGACTAGAACGAACATCTCGTTGTAGTCAACCGGTTTCGTCAGGTAGTCGTAGGCGCCCTGTTTCATCGCCTCAACTGCCATCTCAATGCTGCCATAGGCCGTCATCATTATGACCGGCAACTTGGGATGGATACTCTTGACCGCCCGTAAGAGGTCCATTCCGCTCTTGCCCGGCAACACGTAGTCCGAGATAAGCACATCAACATTATCTGCTTTGAGTCTTTTCAAAGCCTCCTCCGCAGAGAGACTCGTCAAAACGGTGTGCCCACGCTGCTTGAGCCGAGCGGCAAAGACTTTCAATATGTTGGCCTCGTCGTCAACAACCAAAACTGTTGCCACTGCAAACACTCCTCCTAAAGCAAGAGGCCGACTGGATTCTCGATAGTTAGCCCACTCTGATATTGTAAAACCAAAAACTCCGCCCACCCACAAGAACAGGAGAAAAGCAAATGGCTAATCGTTCTTCGTCCAATCCCTGACTAGGTTCTCCCTGCGTATGTCCGCAAACTCGTCATCTTCGTCCTCGCAAGCCGGCGCCTTGTCTGCCTCCGCATTGCGGTTCGAGGCTGGTTGTGGCCCTGCAGGCTGGTCTCGCGGCTCATCGTGATGCTCCTTGGGCCAAAACGATTCGGGCATGGACTTGCCTTCACCCATCTGCTTCTTTCCTTTCAAGGTGGCGAACTTCTCTAGCTTGTATAGCTCGCTATCTAACGCCAGGCGGTCTTTCTCAAGTTCCTTCTGTCTGGAAGTCAGCCTGCTGACGGCCCAAAGGATGAACACGATGACAACCGCAACGATCACAACGATGATCGGCCCGAGTGCCCTCGGATTCTCTCCCATGGATTGGATCCAATACTCCATGTCCCTTACCTCCTTCGCGACTTGCGAGCTGTCCAAATCTAACAGTGAGAGTGCGCCATAATCCGTCGCAAGTCAAGAGAGAGCAGGAGATGATGAGAAACGGGGACACGGGGCAGTCTCGGGAACCGGTAGTTGAATGCCAGGGCCATCTTCGTTAGATTCGAGCTATCTTACAACATCAAATATGGGAACAGACTCAAGCAAACAGCCGCAGATTGCAGGATGAACTTGACCAATACTAAGGCTTGGAGCAACTCAAGGATATTCCTTATCCTTCTTTTCTGCGCTCTGATAGTCAGAACGATATACCTCCTGTCCTCGCCCAACATCCCACAGTATCGATACTTCAACTTCGACGAGGCGGACTACGAGCTCATCGCAAAGAACCTCTTCGAGGGGAATGGCTATTGCTACCTCAGAGGGCATCCCACAGCTTTCAGGCCCCCGCTGTACCCGCTCGTGGTCGCCTCAGTCTATAAGGCCTCGGGGACGCGGAACCATGCGGCTGTCCGATGGGTTCAGGTGCTCTTAAGCTCCGCCACTGCCGGCCTTGTTTTCCTTCTCGGCTTGCTTGTCTTCGGGCGAGGCGCGGGCGTATGGGCGGGCGCAATCTTCGCACTGTATCCAACGATGCTCTACTACGTCCCAAAGCTCATGACCGAGACGCTCTTCATCGCCCTGCTCTACGCCTCGCTTGTTACGGTGGTTCTCGCAATTAAGCGAGGCGCCGCGAATCTCTTCGCCGCAGCCGGGCTTCTCTTTGGCGTGTCCTTCCTGTGCAGGCCAGTCTTGCTCCCCTTTATCATTGGCCTGTTCGTCCCGATGATGTTCCTGTTGTCGAGGCGCAAGGTGATACACAGGACGGCCGTTTGCTCAATCGCTTTCCTCGCCGTCTTCGTGGCTGCGGTCTCGCCCTGGGTCATAAGGAACTACATCGTGTTCGACGAGTTTATCCCGACTGACACGCACCTGGGCTGGGTCCTATGGCATAACACGAAGGTCCACTTCGATTTCGACGCTGATTTCGCCAAGTCAAAGCGCGAAATTGACCAGGCGCAAGCGAAGGGGAAGCTGACGAGCGAGGGCTTCTTCGACGCTATCCAAAGGCACGCTCACTTCGGGGTTCAGGCGCAGCAGAATGGGATCAGCAAGGCCTACGGCCCGGCCCAGGTGCCGCGGACGGAGACTCAGATCAGCCGTTTCTTCGTGAGCAAGGCCGTGGAGTTCTACGGCCAGCATAAGTTCCGCTTTGTGAGGGACAGGGTTGCGAACTTCATCAACTTCTGGATGCCAATCTCGTCGATTGAGGGTAGGAAAGGCAAATACCTTTACTGCTACGGCGTCATTGCTCTCTTCGCCGCCATCGGGCTCTATCTCGCCATCAAAAAACAGAAACTGATTGCCTCGCTGCCGCTTCTTTTGATTGTGGCGAACTTCTGGATCGCCACGACGCTCATCATATACCACTCGCGCCTGAAGATGCCCGCCGACATCGTAACCATAGTCTTTGCGGGCTATTCGATGGACGCAATCCGCCGCGAAAAGGGCCTGAAATGGCTTCTGTGCATTGCCGCAATCGCGATTGGCCTGAACCTCATTGCTGGCCTCTTCTTGTTGTCGCTCAAGGAGCTGGTCAAGGCGGTGTTGTAAAACTGATTGCAGTGCCCTCTTGCGGCTGCGCCTCATTCAAAAGTCCAATCGGCGGTTGCCAGGTTGCTGACGGCGTCCTCGGTCCCCTGCGTGAAGCACATCGCAAACCAGGTGTACGTGCCGCTTGGCAGGCCATCCGGCAGCGCCATCTCGAAGAACGCATAGTCGCTGATCGAAAAGCCCTCCGACATCGGCGTCATCGAGTATCCGGGGCTCATCTCGGAGCCGAAGTCCGGCCAGAACCACAGCGAACCGTCCGGCAGCATTATCGCGATGTAGAGGTCAACGTCGATATCTCCGCCGGTGTTGGTCGCGGATATCATGGCAACGTGGGTATCGCCAGCAACGTATTGGTCGCGGTCCGTTGAGAGTGAGAGTTCGATGGGCGACACCGCTGCCTTCTGGTAAGCATAAAGCGAAGGGCCACCAAACGAGCAGAGAACACGGCCTTCGGCCCAGGGGTCAACAGCGACTTTGTAAAGACCAAGCGCATCGATGCCCGGACACTCGATCCACTCCCATTCAAGCCCGGCGATCGGGTCCAGCGCGTAAAGCCCGGCGCCAGGAAAACTGCTGCCTCGCATTCCAGTGCCGGCATATACGATTCTCGTGTCTGTGGGATCAATCGCGATGTCGTAAACGCACATGTCCGGTAGTCCTTCGGACAATGGAACGAATGTTTTGCCTCCATCCGAGGTCTTCTCAACCCTGTTATTACCTCCGTAGCTAACTCCAAGATACACGACGTCGGGGTCTGAGGGGTCTATAGTAACGCAGTTGATCCCGTAGGTGATGCTCGCAACTGTGGCCCAGCTCTGGCCGGCGTCAGTCGTTTTGTAGATATCTTTGACCGCCCAGACATCTCCGAGGGCTGCCCAAAGGACGTTTGGATCGCTCGGAGCAACTGATATTAGCCAGACCTCGTTTCCATCCAGGGCCAGACCTGAGTTCGATTCCTGCCAGCTCTCGCCGGCGTCCCGTGATACGATGACGCCTCTACTCGTGGTGGCAAGGTACAGGTTATTCCCGTTTTCAGGGTCGATCGCCAGACCCTTAGCACCGCAGCCAGGCTCAAACAAAGTTTCCCAGGTCCGGTCATTGCCCATATCGGTGGACCTGATGAGTCCCCCACCTCTCCAGGCATAGACCGTCGCGTCGTCGGTTGGGTCGAGCACGACCCATTCGGGAGATGGTTCAATGGTCGTGCCCGTCACGCCCAAAAGCTGCCAGTCTGTATCCTGCGTCTTCCTGAACAGGCCGCCCTCGGAGTTAGCGAATATCAGGCCAGGCACCCGATCGCTAACCGCCATGTTGTTGACGCCCCAGCCGGATATCCCGTAATTGGATGGGTACCACGACCCACCAGCATCATCTGTACGGTATATGCCAGCGAATGAGGCAAGCCAAGCGTCAAGCGGCGACTGGGACGAGACGACCAGGTCGCCCGTCACCCAATTGCCTATTACAACCCCGTCCTGCCGGGTCTGCCAGCTCGCGCCGGAGTCTGGACTTACCACAAGCCCGAAGCCCCCGGCAGCATATATCACGCTCGTGGCGGATGAGGCGATCGCTACTCTGTCCGTCTCCTCTTGCCAGATCGTCTCCCAGGTGGACCCACCGTCGGTTGACCTAAAGATCCCCGCCTCGCCACAGGCATAGACGTTCATGCGGTTGCGCCATTCGACCGCGACCCTCTTGATGCGAAGTTCTGGCTGGGGTAAGTCGAGCTCCACCCAACCTGATGCCAGGTCCTCCGAACGATAAAGCCCTTGGTTCTGCCCGCACGCGAAGTAATACCGGGCCTGCCCGGGAGCGCTGCACGTGAAGAAAGCAGTCGTAGTCGTTGTGGGAATGCCCTCGCCAACCTTCTGCCAATCCGTCAGGCCGTCATCCGAGGCGTAAAGCCCTTCAGATGTGCAGGCCACCAGAGACCCACCGTCCGCCGTGTGGCTTGTGAACGAAAGCCAATGTACCTTTTTGTCCGCAAATACATCGTCCGTGACCTGCTGCCAGCTTTGGCCTCCGTCGCTCGAGACAAGGGGAAAATTCACGCCGAAGCGGAACGCCGTGGCAAGCAGGCCCTGCCCAGCGCCGGCTGCAGCGACGGAGCTTACCAAGCCTTGTTTAGGGACCGGAAGCCTATACCAGCTTGCACCGCCGTCCCCGGACTTGAACAAGCCAGCGCAACCTGCGAAAAGGACGTTCGGGTCAAGCGGCGCCTGCGCCAGACAATACATCTCTCCGCCCCAGGGGCCTATCGGCTGCCAAGGTCCACTTGCGCCCGCCAGCTGGCCAAGGCCAAGAACAACCGCAAAAAGCGTAACCAATAAGATGCCAAGTCGAGTGAAGAAGCAACGTTTCATCGCTCTCTCCTCATTGTGATAAATCGATTCTTATCTTGCGCCCTCGCCGGATGATTCAGCACAAGATTAGCCCGAATCTCGCAAGTTGGACCACCGGTTCAGGCGGATTCACCAACCTGAAACTGATATACAACACGCCTTGTGGATTATCCTCTCACGCCGCCACAAATATGTCAACACCACAATTGCGACGTGTCCGCTAACCCTAATAATTCATAAATCGGGGTTTTATTTTGGGCAATTCGGGCAAATGGTGGAATCTAACACGCAGCATGAAGGAGTCGCTTGCTATACCTTTTTGTGTTTCGGGCGGGGCAAACACGGCCACTACCAGGCTGTGGCTGGCTGGGCTTCCGGCGCCTCGCTCTTATCCTCTGCCATCATGCGCCCTCTTCGTGGCTCTTGGTATCCTTTGTGGAGGCACTACCAGTCCTCGATCATCTCGCGGCGCGTCTGGGGGATAGTCTGCTCGGGGGCGCCCTTGCCGGCCTCGGCGTCGGCTATCATCTGGGCGAGCCTCTTGAGCCAGCCCGTGGGTGGCGTCTTCAGCGCTTGCTTCTCTTTCTTTAGGTATTCAAGCAGCGCCGACATCTTCGCGTCCCAGTAATCGCAGGTGGCCTGTACCCGCGCGGGGGCATCGCCGATGTATCCGGCTGGGTCCTCGAGTATCCTGAGGTTCAGCGGGCTCAACGTTCTCAAAGCTCCTTTGATCGCGTCGTCTTGGCGGGCCAGCTCGATCACGGTCTTGCCCTGTGCCCGTGCAGCTGACGCAAGGTCTTTCGCCTTCTGGTACGCATCTGGAACGCCAGCGAGCGACAGCACAATGTAAAGCGGCTCGGCAGTTATGTATCCCTTGCTCGCCTCGAGGTTCGCCGTCATCTTGGCATCGTCAACGACGAGGGTATTCAACGTGTCTCGCATTCGCAGCACGGCGTAGTCGAACGCGGCGACGAGCTCCACCGTGAACCGCCCCGACGCGGAGTTGGTGAGGTCGCGTTGGTGTTCGGACGTCTGGTCGAGGTATTGCGTGATCATTCTGGGCATGAAGGCCTTGTAGAGGCTTTTTATATTCTCGAAGCTCTTTGGGTTCGTCTTGTGAGGCATTGTGGATGAGCCGATGCCCATCTTCCCCCGTGGCTCGATCACCTCGGCTATCTCCGAGCGGTGCAAGTGGCGCATGTCGTCGGCCAGGTTGGCCAAAACGGAGAAACAGCTGGCGAGAGAATGGGCGAAATCGGTGACGAACTCGGGCTCGACGATCTGCGTCGAGGTGAACGTCTCTGATGGCAGAAGGCCAAGCCTGGTGAGAAAAAGCCGCTCGACAAGGTGTGCTGATTTCGGGAACCTGAGCGCCAGCGCGTTGTGGGCGCCGACCGCTCCGGATAGCTTCCCCCTGAGGTTCTGCCTCGCCGCCTCGATCGCCATCGCTCTCTTCGCAAAACGACTGACATAGACAGCAAGAAAAAGCCCAAACGTGATCGGCTCGGCGTGCATGCCATGAGTCCTGCCGATCTGGACCGTCTCGGCGTGCTCCCGGGCGAGGCGCGAAAGCGTTGAGATGAGCGAGGCGAGGTCGGGGATGAGGACCTCTCGTGCGAGCTCCTGATAACGCAGCGCGTTGGCCGTGTCGAGGATGTCGAATGACGTCGCAAACAGATGCACGAAGCGCCCAGCCTCGGCGGAGACCTTCTCCCTGATCGCCTCCACAAGCGCTTTTGACGTGTGATGAAGCGCCTCGTCGAGCTCGTAAACCTCGAAGGCCGTAACCTCTCGTGATGCGCGAGTTACCTCATCTGCAACGCCTCGCGAGCAAAGGCCCAGGTCGGCAAACGTCTCGACCAGCGCCGCCTCGACCCTGGCTTGGTAACAGATTGACGCCTCTTCGCAGACGAAGGGCATGAGTTTTGTGAAGAGCGATTGCTCACCGCCGTAATATCGGAAATCGAGCGGACTTACCGCGTGAAAACGATCCATTGTTCTGCTCCTTTCGGTAGATTAGTATCGGCAGTATATTCGTGTCGCGACCTTCTGGTCAACGGGATTAACATGAGCGTCTGGAGCAGACAAAAGATGCTATCGATAGATGTGCGGACGGCGACGTGACTGGGCGAGCTGATCGGGCGACCAGCTGGCCTGTGTTTGCAATCGTCGTCGTTGGCATCGCCCTTCGGCTCGCGATCTACTTGCACGGCAAAAGCCTGTGGATTGACGAGGCGATGCTGGGCGTCAACGTAGCTGAACGTTCCTATGGACAGCTTCTCGAGCGCCTCGACTGCATGCAGGTGGCGCCACCTCTGTTTCTTTTCATCAGCAGGTTCATGTATGCCTCTTGGGGGCACCTGGAATACTCGCTGAGGTTATTCCCTCTCGTCTGTGGGTCTATCGCGTTAGTGCTCATGGCACGACTTCTCCTGAAGCTCTCATCGCGCTTCTCTGCCGTGTGTGCAGTGGCAATAGCCGCTTTCGGCCTGTCTCAGGTCCAGTGGGCCACCAGTTTCAAACAATACGCGTCCGACGAGCTCTGTGCAGTATTGATACTTATTGCCGCTGTCGGCTGGGAATGCTTCTCGGCGCGGACAAGATACGCCCTCGCCGCCTTGCTCCCAGCGCTGGTGTGGGTGTCATACACGTCGGTGTTCGTCCTATCAGGCCTCGCAGCCGTGGCTCTGAGCTTCGCACTCAAAGAGCGCCGCGGGCCCAAGCGCGGCGCCCTCATTGTCCTTCTGTGCTCGATGGCAATCGCCTCCAGCTCCATTTACGCAGCCACCGTTCACAGATCGGTTAGATACGGGGCCATGATGAAGTTCTGGGCAGATGGATTTCCCCACCCGCCATACACGACCTGGCTCTTCGAGAAACTCGTGGACATCTTTGGGTCGGCGGTGGACCTCGAGCCCGTTGCACCCCTCATCCTCGGCATCTGCATTTGGGGCGCCTGGTCGCTCGCCAAATCCAAGCGCTGGCCGGTGGTGATGCTCGCAGCGGTAACGTTCTTTTCGGCGGTGGCCGCCGCCTCGCTGCGCATCTATCCCTTGGTTGGGGGCAGGCTCACTATCTACTGGGCGCCCATTGCGCTGCTATTCCTCGCCTCTGGCCTTGATGCCGCATATCGCGTGTTGAAAAGCTCTTTCGGCCACCAACTGGTGAGGGTTTTGGGCGTGGGTATGATCATCGGGGCCTTCTGCGGACTTGCCGCTGGCGCCTCGAAGCTAATTGTCAGACAGGAGATGCGCCAGGTTCTTAACGAGGTCGAGCACGGCGCCTACAACGATGCGTCCATTGCCGTCTCTGTCTATGCTAGCCCGGCGTTCCTGCTCTACGCGGGACCGAAGCTCAAGAAAAATGCGATCTGGCTCCAGAACTTGGGCCTTGATTCTCAGCAGCTCTATTGGGCCTGGCTCACCGCGGGCCAACCAGCCAGATTTTGGCTCGTTGTCTCGCACGCCGACTTCGATTTCCTTGGACCAACCTTGAGCGGGATAAGGCCTTTTTCTAAAATCAAGAAAAAAGTGAGGCTGGGCAACAGCGCAGCATTCTTGATAGAGCCTCGGCCTCAGCCGGAGTGGCCCAAACCGCGAAAGGAGCACTAAATGCCGCCAACCGAGACGAAAACGATACGTCGGCCGCGTTTGGAGAAAGCCGTTGAGCTGCTCTGGTGGGCAATTGTCGCATCGGGCATAGGCATCAGACTAGGTGCTTATTGGTACAACAGGAGCCTCCGGAATGGCCACAAAAGAACTAGCTTCCTTCCCAGCGGTCTTTTCGTGCGCATGTCCCCGACACGGCACGGCACGGATTCAGTATTGAACAACTGCGCGTGGGACGTATTCTTATTCAATTGTAAGTAACATACTCAACTGTTTGCGGCTTCGAGGTGTGGTTGTTATGCCGACATATTGTCTGTTCTGCCATCGTCCGATACGAAACGTGAATGAGATGGTTGAGGACGCTGGCTATTTATATTGCAGCGAGAATTGCCATTCCAGGGCGGTCGTGCTCTTCGCGGAGGATGTCCGGGCGTCGATCAGGCGGTCTAAACTCGAGAAGACACTCTTGGGCGCACAGGATGCGCCGCAACCGGGTTACCCGACCCTTCCAAAAGGCGACGCTTCCAGAACTACGATGGTCATAGCCGCGCTGTTCGAGCGGCGTGGCGATTTTAGAAGGGCGATGGCGTGCTGGAAGAAGATCGCACTTTTGCACAGAGGCAATCTGGCGATAAGAAAAAGGGCAATGAGGCGCATCAAAGACCTGAAGAGGAAGGGAACCACCCGGTGCTATCCAGAGGTGGGGAATAATCCCGGAAGAGTTTGACCTACATGCCGGCAACAGACACATTCACGCCGGCTTACTGCGGCATCGGAATCCGACCCTAGTGCTTCGATGCAGCAAGCCAGAGAAACACATCACTGAAAGGTTCTCTCATGTGCACCTACACCAGTTATCCGCCGGCCTCAACCTCTACTCGGAATGATACAGGGATACGGCCAAGTTCGGCCGGGCATATCGATCAGCAACGTGTTGTCATAAAGCAAGAGGTGCTCTGACCCGATGAGGCGCGTCAGTTGGTTCTGGTTTCTTCTGCTCTTTGCCGCAATAGCAGCGATAGTTCTGGTCTCGCTGTTTTATGAGAACGCGGCTGGCGAGACCGCTATCATCAAGGTTGACAACTTCCTCTTGGGAACACTGGTCGATATAAAGGCCTGGGACCAGACGCTAGACGAGCAAGCGGTGAGGGCCGCAATCCAAAGCGCGCTCGATGCCATGCGCCGAGTCGAAAGCGAGATGTCAGTCAACGTGAAAAGCAGCGTCGTGCACCGGATCAACGATTCTGCCGGTAGGTCCAAGGTCCTGGCGCCACGTTCCGTAATCTCTGTCCTCGATAGTGCGGCAAGAGTGTCTGAGCTCAGCGAAGGCGCCTTTGACGTGAGGATTGGAGCGGTCTCAGACCTATGGGATTTTGCATCTTTGGAGAATCCTGCGCCTCCTGACCCACAGGCAATCGCCAGAGAGGTCCGGCTGGTCGCTGGTGCCTCGGTCGAGTTCTCAGCTACCTCGGGAACGGTCTATCTGCCGACCGAGGGGATGAGGCTTGATCTCGGCGGGATCGCCAAGGGATATGCAATTGACGTTGCCTCCGAGGCCCTTAGAAAAGCGGGGATTCTAAACTTCATCGTGGATGCGGGTGGGGACATGTTCGTCTCTGGAACACGCCCAAACGGCCGGAAGTGGCGGATTGGCGTTCGGGACCCGAGGCGCCCGGGCGACTTGATGTGCACCCTATTGACAACTGACCGCGCGATTGTAACGTCCGGGGACTACGAGCGTTTCTTCATTTACGAGGGCAGAAGGTATCATCACATTCTCGATCCAGCGACAGGCTATCCAGCCTCCGAATGCCAGAGTGTTACCGTGATCGCCAAAGAAGCTACGGTTGCCGACGCCCTCGCCACAGCGATCTTTGTGATGGGCCCCGAGCGCGGGCTTCAGCTCGCGGACCGCCTGCAAGACATCGAATGCCTGATCGTAGGCGCTGATGGTAGCCGCTGCCTCTCCAGTCGCCTCGGGCACTATTTGCCCAGTGTAATGGGGCTCTCGCCCTGAATTCGCCAACGATAGAGGTGCGATGGTGAGCGATATGGTTGCCGAAGACGCCGCCCCCGAGCTCTCGATCATAACCGTCACCTATAATAGCAGGGACTACATCATAAGGTGCCTCCAGAACATCATTGCCGCCGCCAATGGCGTTCGCCTCGAGGTCATTCTGGTTGACAACGCCTCAACGGACGGCACAATTGCCGCGGTGAGGGAACACTTCTCTGATGCCCCCTGGCTCACAATCATCGCAAATGACAAGAACCTCGGCTTCGGGAAAGCCTGCAATCTCGGTGCAGAGCAAGCTCACGGCCGCTATATCCTCCTTCTCAACCCAGACCTCTTCCTACTGCCCGACGCAATGCGCACCTCGCTTGACGCCTTCACGCGGCTTGATCGCTGCGGCGCTGTCATGGCGCGAACGTTCTGGGACGACGAAATGCAGTTTCAGTTCTCATGCCTGAAGAGCATCGGACCCCTGGCCGCAATGGTTCAACACACGTCGCTCCGCCGCCTGCTCAGCCAGCGCACCTTCGAGAGATACTGGAAGATGGACTGGGCGATGTGGTCCGGCGATGCGCCGGTTGAGGTCTTAGGTGTTCCGGGTAGCTACCTCATGCTCTCTCGCGAGCTATTCTGGCAGCTTGGCGGCTTTGACGAGCGTTTCTTCATGTATTATGAGGACGAGGACCTCTGTCGGCGGATCAGAAAGGCCGAGCACGCAATATACTGCCTTCCAGATGCGAAGGCGATTCACTACTGCGCTCAGAGTTTGAAGACTTCCGAAAGAGCTGCTATGGGGAGAATCCAGAGAAGGAGCTTGATTGCGCTTTATGAGAAGCACTATCCGGTCATTGGACATGCCTTAGCCATCTGTATCCGGGCTAACAACTTTATGGTCTCCAACGCGAAGCGCATCCTCGGCCTGTGCCGTAGCAGCATGGTCTCGAGCGCTATTGCAATAGGCCCTCCAGACGGCATCGAGCTCGCCTGGCAAAGTGTTCCCAGGGCAGAGCACTACATCCTTGAGATCACGCCGGACCCCTGTTTCCTTCACAAGGTTGGGGCGAGGGTGGCCGACGCTAGATACTTCCTCGCTCACCGCGCCTACCGGATGCTCGCGCCGGATGTCTATTTCTGGCGCGCCGTGCCCATGGTTGGGAACGAGCGCACGGGAAAGGTCCAGGTCGGGCGTTTCAGGATCGTTGCAGACACAAGTGGCGAGGAGAGATAGTATTGCTCAACCAAGACTTTCAGCCCCCAGCGAACTTCCGGCTGTTTCATTACCAAGACCTTGAGTATCAGGACCGGATACTCTCGCTCATGAGGGCATCGTTTGGCAGACCGTTTCTCAAAGAGCACTGGGACTGGAAGTATCGTTCGCGGCCAATTAAAGGGGCCTGCAGCCTTGTCATGATCGACGGGGACAAGGTCGTGGGACACTGGGGATTCAGCCCGGTCAGATACAAGCTTGGCCCAAAGAGCTATGTAGCCTCCATCTCATTCGACATGGCCGTTGACAGGAAGGCCTTCGGCCGGAGGAGTGCCGCCCTGAAGCTGGTGCAAATTGGCAAAACAGCTTACTACGTGATCGAGGCGCAGGGGGCGGTTTTCGGGGCAGGATTTCCCAACACTAATTCGCTATTTCTCGGCATCAAGCGGCTGGGGTGGATACCTCTGGTGCATATCCTGAACCTGTCTTGCTACCTGAGGCTCAAGCCGTTTCTGCAAAGAAGGCTCTCAAACAGGTTCCTCGTCAAAGCCGCCAGTTTGCTGTGGCGAGCGCTGGTCAAGATCGGCCTGTATTCACGATTTCTGGACCTCTGGCCGTCGTGGGGCAGGAAGGTGCGCAAGGTCAACTCATTCGATGAAAGGGCTGATGCGCTGTGGCAGAACGCCTCTCAGAGAATCGGTAACGCGGTCGTGCGCGATGCGACATACCTCAACTGGCGCTACTTTAGCCCGCTGAAACCCGTTTACGATGTGTTCATAGCGGAACGCAAACGCCAACTTGTGGGATACATCGTCCTGCGGATACGAGAGGACCAAGAAAACGTGAAGGAGGCTGTCATTGCCGACATCCTCGCCAAAGACCATAGCCCCCTGATCGCATCACAACTCATACTTTCCGCCGTCCGTTTCGCCGTGAAGAACCACTGCGACGTTGTCCGTGCGTGGTGCCTCAAGCACTCTCGCTACCTGTTGTGTCTGCGAGCGGTCGGTTTCCTCAAACGCAAATCCCTGCTCCACTTTATCCTCAGACCTTGGACGCCAAATCCAAGCTTAGCGAAACAGATCATGACCCGAAGCGCCTGGCACGTGATGATGGGCGACTCCGACTCGGTATAGGTTCGAGGCCAAGAACCGGTCATTCTGGGTCAGATTACCCACTTAGTTGCCAGTTCGCGGTTGGCAGTTCGCAGTTTGGTGCGAGGCGAGACCGGTTCATTAGCCTCGTTGCAGACCGGGCGCAACTAGGCGCATTAGAGTTACCGATAGGTTATTGAGAACGCAGCTGTAGATGACTTATCATGCTCATAACGCGCTGGGATGTTTGGCCGACCCGACGTAGTTCTAGGGTTAACTGGTTGGGTCAGGCGTCGTGTCAAGTTTGAGAGAGGAGCAAGCAATGCCAACGGGCAACGGGGGTGGGAATGAGAGCTCATAAGTCCCAGCAATCGCTGTCACAAGTGGCTGATGCTTTTGTTGGCTCGGTCCACGACTTAATGCAACACGCACTAACGGAGGAAGACCTTCGAGTCGGGGTTGAGAAGATTCTAGGTCCTATTCTCGCAGGTCTGGGGATCAAGTCTGCACCAAGCTATGAGCGTTTGAGCACAGAGGCCAGAACGGTCTATCAGGGTCGTCCGGATGCGGTACATGGGCAGGTCATAATTGAGTATAAACGCCCAGGTACGTTTGCGTCCGACCCCGCTGTACAGCGTGCCCAGGACCAACTCGTCGATTATATGACCGCAGAGTCAGCGGCGTTCAAGACCGATCCGCTCGGCCTCTTGTGTCGGCTGGTTGGCGTGGGCATTGACGGCACGTCGGTCTTCTTTGTGAGGTATCGCCAAAAGGCTAATACAAAGGTGGCGACGATAGACAGGTCAGGTTTTGGTCGCCAAGGTCCCTATCCTCTTGGCCCCGATACGGCCTGCACCTTTCTGACGTATCTGCGGGCCCTATCTCGCCTCCCGCTCACAGCAGAGCATCTTGCTGACAGGTTCGGCCCAAGAAGCCAAATCGCTCAGAAAGCGGTGTCAGCGTTTGTCGATGCATTGGCGAACTGGCGCAATGAAAAGGTGAGTGTTTTGTTTAATGAGTGGAGGCGGCTGTTTGGGATAGTATATGGCGCGGAACTTGGCCCTCAAGCACTGGCGCCGATAGAGGCTGTTTCCCAGCTTTATCATGTCGATAAAGGTGCAGGCGTTCCGGATCTG
>Ga0307378_10006432_pt1 | contig 16076 bp, 15 predicted proteins | sample UN1MG_FD_202238 | JGI IMG/M metagenome (GOLD analysis project Ga0307378, IMG submission 202238) | Soil microbial communities from Risofladan, Vaasa, Finland - UN-1 | ecosystem: Environmental > Terrestrial > Soil > Coastal area > Acid sulfate soil | place: Finland: Risofladan, Vaasa | collected... | reverse complement strand
TACTTGTCATCCTTAAACATTTTTCGTAGAGAGGTTTGGATTGCCTGAAGTTTCAAATCATCTGAAATTATTTGATTCATAATCAAATGTCCAGTTCGTTGATTTTTAAATCTTTAAGAGTGATAAAGAAATTTCTTTTTGTGCCGTCACTGAGAAATTTAATGATAGTTTCAGAAGCAACAGCCACTGATAAAAGGATAATGTTCCGTGCCAAGGGGTATTCGCAGACATCTAGTCCTTTCGGTTCTCCGGGAACAGTGTAATTTTCATTCCAGATAACTTCGGCATAGTCCTTGAACAATCCTACATGCAGACAATTAACCTGGTTTTCCTTACAGTATTTATATAGCAGCCCTCGGCTCTCTGTATTGTCGAAAGAGTCAATAGCAATATCGATCTTGGAGAGGAATTTCTTTATATTATCTTCGGTGAGTTTCTTTGGATATGTATTAAGGACAGTTTTAGTGGAATTATACACTCTTGTTTTCATTTTTTCAGTTTTCAATCCACCAACATCAAGGCGATCCCATATCTGAGTACCTTTGTTGTGATCTTCAACTCTATCCATATCAATAACAGACATGGTTTGGAAACCCTGTCGAGCCATGTTATCAATCAAATTTGAGCCTATTGCACCGCAACCGGCAAAACAAATATGTGCCTTTGCCATCTTTTTTAAAAGCTCTTCTGTACGGTATTCCTGTTCGTGAGTGAATAAGTCCATTATTCTTTCCAATCTTTTATAATTATTTATTGTTTTTACAAAATTTCTCTAAACTTTGGTAATTATGTTCAATCATTTCAAAAAATCCCGTAATAGCTTTTGCTAATTTTTTTTCTTCCCGGGTTTTACCTTCTTTTTCATATATCTCAAGTGCACCTTTCATCAATTTCATTGAACCTTCCATTTTATTACGAAGCATTCGTCTTTCTTGAGCAATACCAAGTTGAGAGAATTTCAGATTTTTTACTGACAACGTTTCTTTAGGATTAGAACATGTGGTTTGTTCTTCCATTTCAGTATCATAGCCGTCATATGGGTTATCTTTATCCTCATTTATTCGTTCCATCTTATAACCGAATTCAATAGCCTTTATCATAGGATCAACAAGTTCACTAAAGTAAACAGTCTTTGTATCGTCCTCTGGCCATTTCTTCATACTCTCATCCAATCTTTTATTATTATGAAACCTTTTATTTTTTTAAAAGGTATTTCGCGGTATTTTACTTCTCCATTTATCCTTTCATATAAGTACATTTTTTGTATTCCGTTACTTTCTATACCGCATAGAAGCGGCTTGCCTAAGGCTTTAACCCACCCTATCATTGTAGTATCATCAAGACTGGATGGTGAAGGAAAGCCCCCTGGATGGGTATGGCTGAATCCTAAATTTTTTTTAGAATTCTTGAAAACTTTTTTCCAGTCAAAATCAACAGAACCAGGGTTACCCTTGGATTCATACTTCATCCACCCATACATGCTCTCTCTCCATTTATACCCGTAGATGATCCAACATTCTTCATTGAAACCTTCTATTTTCTCGCCCACTATAGCAGCCCCCTGTGGATTTGATTGGTTCTCTGGCCTTCCTGAATGACAGAAACTAAGCTCTTTAAATCAAAGTCCTTATCACCCGCTCTACCACTGTCGTGGTCAGTTAAACATATTCCCGCAGTTATCACCTGGTGTTTCGGGTCCTTGGAAATAACTGAACTGTATTTCTGTCCGTCAACCGTATATGTAACAAAGAGATGATCTGAGCGCTCTTTACTTTCAATAAATTTACCCCCGGCAAACTCAACATCTCTTTGAATCTTCGTTTTTTTAGATTCTTCAATAATTTTCTTATCAAGTTTGTACTTGATATTATAAGCGATTTTTTCCTCTATGGTTAAACCAGAATGGTTTATTCTTCCCGGTGTCTTTAATTTTTTTAAGGACTCTCTGAGATAATCAGTTTTGATCGGATCAGACATGTCTATGGAATCAAACCACAGGTTCGCTCCGTCATACCTGCATACGCATTTAGCAAATTCTTCCGCTGTATCATCAAACAGATATACAGGTAATAAGTCAGTGACCCGGAAACCCCAATTATTGCCCTTCATCGGGATACCGTAAAAGGCCTTCTTTTTTCTGAATGTTAAAATCAGTCGCACCTTTGGTAAATATTTAAGATATTTCTGTATTTTGTCTATGTCTGCGGGTGAGACTACCTTAGCATGTTTATTGTCAATAGCTTTAAAAGAATACCATCCAGGATCAATTTGTGGTATCTCAAGGTAAAGAACAATACCCTCGACCCGGGTGACAATCTTTCGGTTATAAAATACAGGAGAGATGATTTCCCTTTTGGTTATCATCTCTTCCTGCTGTCCAATTCTGTCGATAGTATCCAGAATGTTCATTATTTTTTCTTTCTATCGAAGCTCTCCCTTTTCGGAAGCGGTGTATCCATGATCTCATAAAGAAGATCAAGCTTTGACTTCCGAGAAAGTAAAGGTATAAGTCCCGGCAGTGCATAATAATCGCCACTTTCCGCCTCATAGTAATCAAAAGCAATTTTTGCTCTTTTTAAGCATGCACTGAATTCTTTGTTGCCATATTGAGTCTTTATATAGATGATCGTTATAGTAGGAGTTACATTGAACTTCTCTACATATTTCGGAAAAACATCATGGAAATACGGTGAATTGTTCTCACCCTCGTCTGTGACGACCACTATTTGTTCAACAGGTTTGTTCTTTCTCATAAGAAAATCCAGTGCTGCGCCGATAGAGGTTCCACCATGGGCATGAACAGGTTTGAAAGCCCTTTCCCAATCTGACATGTTTGAACCCGTTGCAACAATTTCCCGCGCTGAGGTATCAAAAGCTATTACGCTTAGATTAGCTTCAGTTGCTCCAGAAATAAGAGCGGCGACATTCTTACCTACTTCAATTGCAGTGTCCAAAGAACCGCTTTTATCGATGAAGACAGCTGTATCAACTTTTATAATACCCTTTTTCTTTATCTGGATATCGGCAATAGCTTCCAATTGTTTAGCGGTTTCTTCATCTTTAACTCTGCCGGTCTTCACTGCTTCCTTTGATTTCAATGCGGAAACACCCTTTGCTGTCTTTGCTTTTTCAAGTTTCGCAGAAATTAGCGCCTTGGTGTCCGCATTTCCCATAGCACCCTTCTCTTCCAGAGAAGCATAGTTATTGATGACTTCTTGTGGAGACATGGCATTAATCAAAGCAACCAGAATAGACGGAGTTACTTTTTCAACCAGTCCAACAGCAACAGTATAAGGAATTTTATTCTCTACAATTAACTTTGCAACCTTTGCAGGACTTTTAGCCTCTGCAATTTGCTGGAAGACATTAAGTTTACTGTCTTCAGGGTATTTGTCCTTGAAGAGGATATCTTCAGCACGGTCGCCCGGAGCTAAATGAAGAGTAGCATAAAGACCTTTCAGGTCATCCTTATTTCTTATGACGATTGAATCAAAGACTTCAGGATCACTTTCAATATGCTCCAGAAAAGCTTTGATATCATTTCTGAAAGAGGTCGGAATATTTTTGTAGAGGCCTACAGTTTTTACCTCTATGGTTACTTCATCAACCTTCTTTTTTCCCATCTGGATTTTTTTTCCGGTTTTCTTTCTCAGCTTTATCTTCTTTCCTTTAACAAAGCTGACAACCTTTCTCTTTAAATACGTAGGCAATTTCCTGAATAGAGCAAGACCAACTTCCCTGTTTTCAAGATACGGATCACATGTAAGTGCCCCTACAAACACTTCTTTATGATCTCGTATATCTCCATTCTTGAAATACCATGCTGCCAAGTGGCTGTAAAAGACCGGGTCTACTTTTTGAAGCTCAAGATGTATATCTTTCAGCTGATCGGTATCACGGTGTGGGCAGCTTAAGAAAGAGTTAAGCATTCCAACTCTAACATCCTGTTCATTTTCTCCTGCTCTGTTCATCTGTTTTCCTCCTTACTTATATTAATGTTATGTACCGAATGTAGCATTAGGCCGAATCGTTATATTTTCATTCTTGTGGAACTCTACTATCAGTTCCTCAAACTCCTCCACTGGCTTGTCGTAATGATTTGCCAGGGCCTTCTTGATCTGGTCCGCAGTCAGATCTGATGATTTGAGTTCGGCATCTTCCCCGATACCCAGATCAGCTCTGTCTTCGACGGGGATAAGAACTTCAAGATCCACGTCGTCTGTATTACCGTCATAAAAAATATGGACAGTACTCATTTTGATACCCTTCTGTTAAAATTAAAAAATGCTCTCATTTAAATTATACATACATTTGTTACAGATTATTCAAAAAAGTTACACTTTATTTATGGTACAGGTTTTTAGCAGTAGAATTAAAGAAAAAAATAAGCTAAATATAAATATATCTGGGTAAAAACGGTATTAATTAAAAAAAATAAAAAAAGTGTTGACAAAACCTTTTTTTTTCGTTATATTACCTCATAGTTCTGCGACCCAATGTATCGGGTGTACATATGAGAAACCTGGCTTTGAAACCAGGAACCTGTGTAAGAGCGATTCCATATTAGCACGATCAACTTGCGCAGAGCTTTTTTTGAAATTAAAAGGTAGGCAACCAAATCTCAGATGCTTACATAAACGTAAAGTCTTAACGGACTTTCAGCCCCGCCACCAGCTCACAAAAGGTGTGAGTAAGTGACGGGGCTGGATTTATCCCGGTTCGCCGGGAAGCACCTCTAACTTTTGTCTACTTTTTTTATAAAAATCGTAGATGGGCAACATCAAACTTTAAGGGCTTACATTGATTTTAGGATCAATGTTCCTTCTCGAAGTAGAGGGGACATCCCCGGGAAACCGGGGGAGCACTTAAGACTTGGTTGCTCATTTTTTTGTTCTTTGAAAATTTATAAAAGCGCCGTGCCCTAATCTCTGGTGCCTACATTATTTCAAATAGCTCAATTGGTAGAGCGCAAGTCTTCTAAACTTGATGTTGTGGATTCAATTTCCACTTTGAAAACCAAAACAGAGCACTATTAACTTGTACGGCCCTTTTATAAATTTTTTATAGTTCTTTGAAATAATAGTGGGAGATTGATATTTTAAAAAGGTACATTTCCTAATCCTTGGAGCTTACATTAGTTAATTGGAGGTTCAAATCCTTCTTCCCGCACCATCATAGGTGCTCCTGAGTACCTACAGTGATGCGGGAATAGCCAAATTGGTAAAGGCAACTGTCGTTAAAACAGTCTTAAAAACTGAAATTTAGCTCTATCAACTTAAATGTGCCTTTTTAAAATATTGATCTTTGAAATAAAACGCACTTCACCTAATCTATAGAGCATACATTAAAAATCGGTTCGACTCCGAATTTCCCCACCTGACAAGCTTTACAAGGCATGCCAGGTGGGGAAATAAGCCCGGTGGCGGGCATCAGATTTAGGTTCTGACAAAAAAACTTTTTGTTAAGCTCTTTCAAACTTTGGAGTGCCTTTTATTACAAGGATTGGGTGCCCACTCCCCGAGTGGTCTTTATTTGGTTCGCCCAGCCCTCTCCTAAAACATAAGCCGGGAAAAAATTTGAATTGTCCCCCACACGGTGGGGATGATCCGCGCCGGAAAGTTTTTCTTTAACTTTCCGGCTTATTTTTTGTACCATATAGTATGGAATGCCCCATTTGTGGAAACTCCCTCTTCTCTGATTTCTTAAAATGCCCAGCCTATAAAGTCTGTCTCATCTGTAATTTTTATTGTCAGGAGACAATGCCGGAGAAAGTTTATGAAGGCCCGGAAGAAAATGACGGGAAAGGTCCTGGCGCCGGCCATCTTATGCCCAATGATGAGAAAAATGTCAATATTAATCTTGCCAATGCCCTGTATAATATGTTCCTTCCCTGCACAGTGCTGGATATTGGATGTAAATACCCTATTTTTCTCCATACCCTGAAAGACAAAGTAGAAGTTCTGGGTATTGACGGTGTCTCAGAAGCTGTTAAGTATGGCCAGGAACTTGATGTCCCGGTTGTTCAAGCAGATTTTGAATCCATGGACATAACTCCCTATAGAGACAAATTTGATTTGATTACCCTCGTACATACCTTCGAGCATTTTTATAGCCCCCTTGAGACAATGAAAAAAGTTTTTGAGTGTTTGAGTTCACGAGGAGTTCTTTATATCCGGATTCCTAACATGGACGTGGAGGGTATTGATCGGGATTTTACTGGGCACCATTTGGCAATACATCCTTATATCTATTCTAATCAGGCCATGTATATGCTGAGTGAAAAACTGGGTTACGAGATATTCAGGATAGATGATATAGGATATGGGCAGAGTGATTTTTATTTTAGAAAAAGAAAAGATAAATTTACCCTTTCAGTATGTATGATCGTAAGGAATGAAGAAAAGAATATAACGGATTGTCTCGAGAGTATAAAAGGTGTAGCTGATGAATTTGTAATTGTGGATACTGGATCCACGGATAAAACGAAAGAAGTGGTTTCAAAGTATACCTCTAATATATTTGATTTTAAATGGGTAGACGATTTTTCTGCGGCCCGGAATTTTTCTCTAAGTAAGGCTACCGGTGATTTCATACTCAGTCTGGATGCAGATGATATTGTGGAAAATCCTGAAGAAATTTTACCGCTGCTGAAAGAAAGTTTTGATGCCCATGATTTTAATATCCTCTACGGAAATGATAATTTCAGACAGGCACGGTTGTTTAGAAATTTCAGGAATATTCGTTTTGCCGGTAGAGTACACGAGTATCCTGTATTAGACGGCCTGTTTTTTAAATTTTCAACTGACATGCCTACGCCTCAGCGAGTAGTTTCTCATCAGAAAGAAACAAGAGTAAATGTACGCCATAAGACTGAGAAACACTGTACCGAGGATAGGTCGGAGCGAAATTATCGCATATTGAAGAAAGAATTGGAGGGAGATCCGGATAATTCGCGGACTCTTTTTTATCTGGGAAATGCCCTGAAAGAAAAGGGACGTCATGATGAAGCTATCGAAACGTACCGGAAATATCTGAGTGTTTCAACTTGGAAAGACGAAAAATGGATGGCTCAGAAATATATAGGTTGTATTTTTCAGTGGCAGGGAAAATATAAAGAGGCCATAGAGGAGCTGAGGAAAGCCATTGAGATTGATGATCGATGGGCTGAGTCTTATTATTACATTGGTGAAACCTATTTTCTCATGAAGGAGTATGCTACCTGCATTGGATGGATGTTGAAGGCTGCAGAGAAGAAGCCTCCTTTTTCTCCCTTGTGGAAGGAAATATCTGTTTATCGGGATGCTCCATACCGTTATATTTTCGCCTGCCATGACGTATTAGGAGATCATTATAGAGCTGTACAGTACTGTAAAATAGCCTGTGAGAAGAAGCCTGATGATGAATGGCTCAAAGGCCGGCTGCAGTATTTTGAAAACCTCGTTGAAGGTAAATCTAAAATGATTGAATGTTATCGGCAGGGAGCGCTGGGTGATTGTTTGATGACAACTGCAGCTCTGCGGGGTCTGAAAAAGAAATATCCCGGCTGTTTCATTCGATATGTAACACATCCTCACAGTGCTCAGATTCTTGAAGGTAATAAATATATTGATGAACTGGTTTTGGAGCCAAAAAACGAGTTCACAGAAAAAATATATTTTTCTTATCCGGATAAAGACTCTCTTCTGGGGGATGAGAGGTATCCTGATAAGCCTTTGAACCGTCACATAGTAAAAATCTTTAATGAGTGTGCCGGATTACCGGATAACAGTATGGAAATGGAGTGCACTTTATCTGAGGAAGAGGAAAAAGTAGGGCGATCATTACGTTATCAGTACAAGAAGTATTTGACGATACATATTAAATCAGGGTGGTCGTCTTATAAGGACTGGTATAATGATCGATGGGAATTAGTTGTTGAGAAGTTATTTAGAAGAGGTTATGTGACTGTGCAAGTAGGCCATAAAGATGATTTTTTATTGAGGAATACGATAGATTTCCGTGGCCATACGGTAAAGGAAGCTGTGGCAGCTATTAAATATGCGGATGTTCACATGGGTATAGATAGTTTTACAAATCATGTTTCAGCGACGGTGTCCGCACCTTCGGTCATTTTATTTGGGAGTACTTCACCGACAGGTTCTGGTTATGATCAGAACATAAATATTTATAAAAATTTACCTTGTCAACCTTGTTACAGGGAATACAGGAGTAAAGATCCATGCCCTCATGAAAAGAAGTGTATGAATATGATAACAGTCGATGAAGTTCTGAAAGCTGTTTTTAAGCAGTTGGAAGAATAAATCTATTCTTTAATTATTCTGTAGCGGTTCATGAAACCTTTGTCTCCTTTTAAAAAGGCCTCTTTTAATCTCAGGTATTGAATTTCTTCTCCTTTTTCTATAAATTTTGGTTCCCAGTCATTCATGTCAGCTGTTTTTTTCATAATTAAGGGACTGATACCTTTAAGATTAAAGCTGCAACCATCTAACTGCATTTTTTGTAAGACTCTTCTCACTATTGCAGCTATTCCTACTGAGTTCATTTTCCAGCCTTTACTTGGGTTACCCTGTGTTAGAATTAGAGTGTTATCAATGATTCCTCTTAGAGTGAGGTAAGCTCCACGAATTGAGATGTATTTATTTAGAGCAGCAGTTGTTTCGGGATCAGCATATACGTCTCTTCTGATATCACTTTTTCCGGTGGCTGAGATTACTGTTAAATTTTTAAATAAGCGTCTTTCAAGATCACCCATTTCTAAATTTGATATTTCTAAGGAGGAGAGGCCAGTTTTAATAAGAAGATGTATTATCAAAGAGTTTCTTGATTTTGTTAATGGATTGTGACCGTATTCAGTATTTAATAATTCTTTCACTAATTCTGGTTTAATTGTTTGGGTTTCAGTGTTATGGAGTGTTTCAGGAAGATGTATCTGTAAGGCGATGTTTTCGGTTATGTGACCGTTATAGAGGAGATACTTGAAAAGCTGTCTGACCACTGTAACGTAACCGTTAGCTGTTCTATCAGAGACATGACTTCGTATTAATTCAACATATTCTTCTAACTGACCCACTGTCATGCTGTTAAAACTTTTTATTTTTTCTTTTTTTAAAAAGGATAAGAAACAATTGTGCCCTGTTAAAAGCCGGTTCCTGTAAGTTCTTATAGTCGTTTTTCTATAACCTATCAGGGAATCTATAAAATCCTTGATGTACTTTTCAGGACTACGGTTTAAACCTGACAGAGGTTGCTTAGGTTTTTTATTAAAAATGTTAGAGAATAACCATTTCATATTTCTTTCCAATTCTTCCTTCGATAACAGAGGTGACTAATACTATTGCCAGTGTGGCAATCCTTTTTTCTTTTAAGCTCTCCCATTATATTATACGAGGTTTTCAGCCCTTTTATTCAATTTTTTATTCTTCGCCTGATAATCTCTTAATAATTGTATATAACAAATAATTTCTATTCTTAGTGGGATATATCCAGGAGTGCGATTTAAAGCGCACTAACCTTGGCAAAAAGCTAGGAGCTTGGTAAATGAAGACCAAAAGAAAGTGGTTGAACCTCGATTTTAATCATGCCGACGCTTTACGCGCTCAAGACATTCCATACGATCAAACTGAAAGTACAAAAGGTGCAATAGACCGTGCAGCTGCGGGAGTTTTAGGGGCCACAGGAACGACTGGGTCTACTGGATCAACTGGGTCAACAGGTGAAACAGGAGTAGCAGGTGCTACCGGAGTAACAGGCGCTACCGGAGCCGGTATTCAGGGAGAAACCGGCGTAGCTGGCGTTCAAGGTGAAACAGGAGTCCAGGGAACTCAAGGTCAAACTGGTGCTGGAATACAAGGAGACACAGGTGTTCAGGGAACACAGGGTGGCACAGGAGTCCAGGGTCAAACTGGTACAGGAATCCAAGGAGAGACAGGAGTAGCAGGCATTCAAGGTCAAACTGGTGCTGGGATTCAAGGAGAAACAGGAGTAGCAGGGATTCAGGGAGACACAGGTGTTCAAGGAACTCAGGGTCAAACTGGTGCCGGCATTCAAGGAGAAACAGGAGTCCAGGGAACACAGGGCGAAACAGGAACTCAGGGCTCACAAGGCGACACTGGTGTAGCAGGGATTCAAGGAGAAACAGGAGTCCAGGGAACTCAGGGTCAAACTGGTGCCGGTATTCAGGGAGAGACGGGAGTCCAGGGGACTCAAGGCGAAACTGGTATTCAGGGTGAGACAGGAGCCGGAATTCAAGGAACTACAGGAGTCCAGGGAACACAGGGAGAAACAGGAGTTCAGGGTCAGACCGGTGCGGGGATTCAAGGAGAGACAGGAGTCCAGGGAACACAGGGCGACACAGGTGTCCAGGGTCAAACAGGTGCCGGGATTCAGGGTCAGACAGGTGTCGAGGGTGCTCAGGGCGAAACAGGTGTCCAAGGAACCCTGGGCTATCAGGGTCAGACAGGAGTAGGGGCTCAGGGTCAAACAGGTGTCCAAGGCGTTCAGGGCATGACTGGTGTTCAAGGAACCACCGGGGCTGGTATTCAGGGTGAAACTGGTGTACAGGGAACACAGGGTGAAACAGGAGTCCAGGGTCAAACTGGTGCTGGGATTCAAGGAGAAACAGGAGTCCAGGGAACTCAGGGAGAAACAGGAGTTCAGGGTCAAACAGGTGCCGGGATTCAAGGAGAGACAGGTGTCCAGGGAACTCAGGGCGAAACAGGAATTCAAGGTATTAAAGGAGAAACAGGAGTAGCAGGTTCTCAAGGTCCTCAGGGCACTAAGGGAGATCAGGGAGATACAGGCGTAGCAGGTATCCAAGGTGAAACAGGCCTTCAGGGCGAGACAGGAGTTCAAGGAATCCAGGGCCAGACAGGTATTCAAGGTCAGACCGGAGTAGCAGGCATTCAGGGCGAAACTGGTGTCCAGGGAGAAACAGGTGTCCAAGGTCAGACAGGGGTTAAGGGTCAAACAGGAATTGAAGGTTCAGTATTTACGGGATTTCTCTATAACGCTAAAACGGATAATCAGGCAGACACTGATCCGGGTGTTGGAAATATAAAATGGAGTACGGTAGGCCAGACTAATGCTTCTGAAATTTATGTAGACGATGCTGACAAAAATTCTGTAGATCACAGTACTTTTTATACCGCTCTAAAAGCTGGTGATACTATACGTGTTCAGCGGCAAGAAGACCCTTCTCAATTTCAGATTTTTAAAATTACGAATGTTTTAGATAGAACAGGATGGTTCCGTCTTACTGTAAGTTTACTTACTTCAAGTGGTTCTACTTTTAGTTTAAATGATAATTTAATTCTGCAATTTGGTATAGCCGGGCCACAGGGTCAGACTGGAGTGCAGGGAGAAACCGGAGTACAGGGTCAAACTGGCTTTCAGGGAGAAACCGGAGTAGCAGGCATTCAGGGCCAGACAGGGATTCAGGGTGAAACAGGGGTACAGGGAGTTCAGGGTGAAACCGGTGTACAGGGCACCCAAGGAGAGACTGGAGTTCAGGGTGAAACAGGAGTACAGGGAGTTCAGGGTGAAACCGGTGTACAGGGTACCCAAGGAGAGACTGGAGTTCAGGGTGAAACAGGAGCTGGAATCCAAGGTGAAACCGGGGTAGCCGGTATTCAAGGTGAGACTGGTGTATCTGTTTTTGAGAAGCTATATACATTTTATAATTCACTGGGGATTGCGGATGCTACACATAACATTATCTCATGGTACGCTCCGTATGATGCTACAGTCACAAATGTTCTTGGCTATCGCGTTGGCGGTGACGGTGCCAGAATTAATGCCCGGCAAGCTGGAGCGAGTACACATTTGGGTACAGATTTACTTGTCGCTGCTGATAATTCCTGGGTGGATGGAGGGGCTGTTTCAAACACTGATTATACAACAGGCTCAAAGTTGGAATTAATGATCATTGATACAACAGGATCTCCCACTCAAATAGCAATACAAGTAAATTTTAATAGATAATAAGGTAATAATATGGCTGCGGAAAGCGATGGGAGATTAAAAATAGTTTAATCACAGATACTATCCATCAAGGAAACTTTGAGGTTCTCAAACAAATTATGAGGGATCAGGAAGAGGAAAGGCTTCCTTGAAAACTTGGGATTTCTAAGATTTTCTAAGTTCTCTAAACTATGAAATTATGTTAAGTATGATTAGAAGATTAGCTTCTGTAATACTGGCAAAAAATATGGAAGATGAAGTTATCGCATTTTTAAAAGAGAATCCAAATCCTTCCGATGCTCAGGTCCATACTTTTGCCGAAGAAAATGAAGTTGATGCCCATAAACTGGAGAGCACCTTTTATAGTTTGGCTACGAAATATGTGCAATCTTTGTCAAAAGATAAAAAGGCAAATTCCGATGCCAAAGGGTTCTCTGTAGATATCGAAAAAGACACCCTCGGTAATGCTAACTTCAGAAAAGTTTTATATACAGGGAAAAAGATGCAGCTCGTATTGATGAGCTTAAAGCCGGACGAAGATATCGGTGATGAAGTACATAAAGTCGATCAGTTCTTCCGGGTAGAAAAAGGGTCGGGAGAAGCGGTAATAAATGGCAACAAGCATTCTTTATCAAATGGTGTCTCTCTCATTGTCCCAGCAGGATCGAAGCATAATTTAAGAAACACCGGGAAAGGAGAGATGAAATTATACTCGATATATAGCCCTCCTCAGCACAAAGATGGTGTGATACATAAAACAAAAGAAAAAGCAATGAAGGATGAGGGCGAACATTTTGATGGAAAAACGACCGAATAAAGAATAACATGCAGTAAAAGTAATAATCTTCTAATACTTATACCTTAATGATAAACAAAAATATCTAAATAATAAATAACAGATAGGAGAAGTTTTATGAATCAGATGGAGTTTAACCGTGAATTGTTGTCTTTTGATGAAAAAATAATGCTTGCTAAACTTGAAGAAGCGAAGGCAGCTGAAAGAGTTAGAGAGCTGGAATATCAAAAGGCCCGGTTTTCGCTGGATATTTATCTTGCAAATATGAAGGAGCAGGAAGCGGCAGCTCCACAAGCGCCTAAACCAGAAGGTCAATAACGATGCCCGGTGATCTGAAAGATCCTGAACAATCAATACCCTACTATTATGAGAACAGGTTTGATGAAGCTCCGAATCCTTTTAGTCCGGGTGCTCCGAATATGGATGGCTATTTACAATCAATTGCTGAGCAATGCAAAGGCGTGAAATTAAGTCCTGGGAAAATAAACGAATTAAAAGAGATATTAGATAGTAAGGGGTATTTTAGCCGGAATCCCGGTGATGAAACGTTCAGGTCTGAAGTGAGCCGACAAGTCAAACGTCTGATGATGGCGAGAAAGGTCGTTCAAAAATGGATCTGAATAAATCAATGATAGAGATTCAAAAAGAAAGTTCTGATTTAGCAAAGAGATTAAAAGGGTTTTTAATAAAATATGAAGAGTTGCACCGTCAAGGACATATGCAACTCATGTCTGAGAGGACAGCGTCTAAAGGTTCGATGGAAGGCCTTGAACAATTCCATCTCCTGGTGCAGATTATGCGAAGAAACAGGGATGTTGCCGGCTCTCTTGTAAGAGGTATTACAAATTTACGGTCAATGTCAAGTTTTAAATTTATTGAAGAGGAAGTTCCGAAACCTGTGGAGAAACCGAAAAAGAAAAAGCAGACTTCAAAAGTTACACCGGAACCTAAACCAGAACAAGAACTGGAACTGGAACACTTAGTAGTGGAGGGTACTGATGGCTCCTAAAAGACGTGTACGGGTAGTTACTGCTCAGGATCAACCGCAGCTGGCAGCTAAACCAAAAAGACAAGTTATCAGTACTGAGGTAAATCCCAAGGTTTCAAGCCTTACTGATAATGAAAAAAGAGCCCGGAGATACGCTACTACAACCTCAATGGGGGGCTTTAGTTTTCGTTCTGCCGACACACTTGACAGCGGTACCTCACAGTTCTATTCTCCTCAATTAAGTACAGACTTTCTTGAAAAGCCGCAGAATCTACGGGAACGGCGTGCGTTTTATCGTTTTTTCTATAATACGAATGAAATTATCGGTCAGGCTATTGATATCCATTCTACTCTCCCGCTTTCTAAACTTCGTTTAGTTCCTCCTAAGGGTAAAAATAAACACCAGAATGAGTATGTCTTTAAATTCTTTACGAAAATGTGTGAAGATATGAAACTCTTTAAGACCCTTATAGAGATAACTCACGAGTATTATTTATTTGGGAATGCGTTCATTTTCGCTGAAGAAGACGATTGGAAAGAGAGTACAGAAACTGACGAACTTGCTACAAAAAGAGAGGAAGCTAAGCAGCGGAGCCAGCTCCTGAAAGAAAAATATGATATTAAGGATAAAAATCCTCTCTTTAAAGGTTGGAAGAAACTTCTTATTCTTCCTCCGGATCAGGTAAGGGTCAGGAAACTTCCTCTTACCGATGAGGTGGCAATAGAATATATGCCCGATCCGGAAACACGGAAATTCCTGACTTCTGATGTACCGCTAGATCCTACAGACCCTACAAAAAAACTTGATTATTCTATTTCTCGTGAGTTGAGAGAAAAGGTCCGTCAAAGTGGTGTAATACCGCTGGACACCGATCCGAGTACTGGTTCTCATGTTTATCACCTGGCGAGAAAGAAATCCCAGTATGAGCCCCTTGGTGTATCTATTGTTGAGAGGTGTATAAACACCCTTATTTTAATGGATAAACTGAGGCAGGCCCAGACATCTATTGCATCACGTCACATGACTCCTATGCGTATTGTGTGGGCTGAAGATTTGAACTCGGACGATGTAGACAATCTCAGGGAGCAGGTAGATTTGGCACTGGTAGATCCTGACTTCAGTATTGTAGCAAACTATGAGATACACTGGGAAGAAATGGGGTCAAGCGGCCGTCTTCTGGATGTTGAAGCTGAGATGGAAAGTTCTCTTAATAGACTTCTTGCAGGTCTCGGTGTGACCCGGGAAGTACTGACAGGAGAAGGAACTTATACGGGCAGTAAAATATCATTGGAAATTATGAATACAATGTACCTCTTGTTCAGAGAAGTAGTTCAGGACTACATTGAGAATTATTTGTTCAAACCGGTAGCGCGGAAAAAGGGTTTTGTCGAATACGATGATTACGGTAATGAAGTGCTTCTCTATCCGAGGGTCAGTTTTACTCGTCTGGCTATTAGGGACAATGAGCAGTTCTTTGATGCTGCTTTTCAATTATATCAGAAGGGTTCAATTTCAATTGATCTCATTCTGGATATTCTTAATATTGATCCGGACTCAACCAGAGATAAGATTGAGCGTGACCTATTTACAGTAAATGATAGCCTTTTCAGTGAAATGATGAGGAGTTTATATACAAATGTAGCGGCACCCCTTGTCGATAATACGGATGTAACGGCGAAATTAGCTGAGTACTTGAAATTGAATATGAAACCTAAGGAAGAAGAGGCAGCGGAACCGGAAGGTGCTTCTCGGTTTAGTTCAGTGGAGCGGCGACAAAAGTTGGCCAAGATTATTAAGCATCTTACGGAGCACCCTGAGAAAGTAGATAAAATTTTTGCTAATGCTGCTTAAATGGAGTAAATATGTATTACCCAATTCATGAATATATTCGTAGGTTTGCTAAAGGCCTCCCGGAGGGTGATGTGACGAAAAAATTTAAGGCTCAGCCAAAAGTTAAGCCCCCGCGTCGTAAGCCCTCTGTACAGAATGAAAGTAGCCGTTCGGATTATATGAAGGTATATATGGAGGAATACCGTGGTGAAGAGGGAAAAGATTACCAGAAACTGCCTCAGAAGATAAAAGATCTCAGAAAGAAACAGAAGGAAGAGCGTAAAAAGAAAGTTACTAAAGTTACCCCCATTTAGATTCAAATTGTCCTGTCTCAATGTTAAATAATAATAATGTTTTAATATTCTCTTAAAACGTAAGTAGTCTATTGCACTAAAAAATTAGAAAAGGGGGATATTATGAGATATTTTTTCATAATTTTCACGTTAGTTTTATTAGTAGCAGCACAGGAGGAGAAGCATGACACACTCACCTTTATTAATTGC
>Ga0307378_10006431_pt1 | contig 16078 bp, 13 predicted proteins | sample UN1MG_FD_202238 | JGI IMG/M metagenome (GOLD analysis project Ga0307378, IMG submission 202238) | Soil microbial communities from Risofladan, Vaasa, Finland - UN-1 | ecosystem: Environmental > Terrestrial > Soil > Coastal area > Acid sulfate soil | place: Finland: Risofladan, Vaasa | collected... | reverse complement strand
ACATTAATTGCCCTCAACAATTTTCTTTAATTGCTGACACAGAACCGCCGCCAGTTTAGGTTCGGAACCGGCAAGCTCGGCCAGCAGTTTTGCTTTGGTTCTCTCCGACATGTAGTACAGGATTTTTGCAGCCTCATCGATACCGTTGCTGGTATCGGTGTTTGTTTTGCTGATGTTGACCAGTATTTTACCGGCACTGGAGGAATCCATCTTGTCGTAGGTTGCGGCTATAGAGACAAGGTTATTTTTTTCTATCTGAGTGATATCGACCTTGGTTTTAGCCAGTTCCTGCTGCTGCTGCCTCAGCGCTGCTACGGTTGAGGCAAGCTCCAGTCTTAGGTTTTCAAGTCTGTTTATGTCTTTCTTGAGGGTTTCGTGGGCAACCTTGAGTCTTTGCTCTCGCAGCTGCAAATCCTGCAGATTGTTGTTGTAGTCCTGCATCTTCTGCTGCAAATCGTATACGAGTTCCCTGAGTTTCTTTTCGCTCGGGACTTTTGATGGAGGTGTTTGTACCGGGCCGGCGGCCTGCACCTGGGCCGGTTCGGCGAAGGTGTCAATCGGCGTACTTGCCGGCTGAGAGGCGACAGGCGGGGGACTGGGGGCCGGTTTGGTAAGCCAGCCGAAAAGAAAGGTGCCGGCGAAGCTTGTAACAGCAACTGCACCGGCGATTATTATAAATTTCTTGCTCACGGCCTTTGTCCTTATATTATTTAGCAATTACTTTTCGCGCAAAACGAATACAAGCACCTTCGTCAAGCTGTTTCTGCTCGAGTTTTTCCTCTGATTCTATGAATTCCTGTTTTTTCCGTGCTCTCAGTTTTTTTAACCCTTCATTGAAGCGCCTGATTTTCAGCACCTCTGCGATTTTTTCTTTTTGCTTTATTTGCAGCTGGTGTACCTTGTCTTTGAGTTTTTTAATCAGCCGGTTATTTACCGGCGCGCATTTCAGCAGCAATTCCTGTTCGAGCAGTTTGTTTTGCGTATTCCCGGCCGCCACATCAGCGATTGTCTCCTTGAGAGTGGCTTGCTGAAGAAAAAGCAGTGCCCTGACCTTGCTTAGTTTCTCCGTTATATCCAGCAGCTCCATTCTCTTTATCTGCTCCTGCTTGGTCTTGATGTCCAAAACGCGCTGTAATCGCCATGTAAATCGTTTCATAGTAGGGCATTGGTTCTGTCTTTAACTTTTACTTATCAATCAGCATCCGGTCCCATGATTGCGTAATCGCTGTAAGCCTTTTTACGGTTTCTTCGAAACGTGTTCTTTCCCGCACAGGCTGCACGAGGAACTGTCTTATCCTGTCTATCAAAGCCATTGCCCCGTCGATACGCCTGTTACTGCCCGGTGAGACAGCGCCGATATTTATCAGGTCCTCTGCGTCGGCATAAGTGGCGTAAATCTCCTTGAACTTCTGGATGGCATACCTGTGCTCTTTGCTGACCACTGCCGGCATGAGTCTGCTGACAGAGCCCAGTATATCCACAGCCGGGTAGTGTCCCCTGTCCGCCAGCTTTCTGGACAGCACTATATGGCCGTCAAGAAGACTCCTTGCCGTGTCCGCCACCGGGTCCGTCAGGTCGTCGTTTTCCACAAGCACCGTCAGGATACCCGTTATACTGCCGTTCTGTGAGCAGCCGAGACGCTCGATTAGTCTTGGCATCAGGCTGAAAACGCTCGGACAATAGCCCTTCGTAGCCGGCGGCTCGCCCGCGGCAAGGCCTATTTCACGCTGGGCCTGGGCGAAACGCGTAAGCGAATCCATCATAAACAACACGTTTTGGCCCTTGTCCCTGAAGTACTCGGCGATTGTCACTGCCGCAAAAGCGGCCTTTACCCTTTGAACCGGAGGCGAATCCGAAGCCGCAACCACCACCACGCTGCGCGCAAGGCCCGACGTGCCCAGGTCCTCTTCGAGAAACTCCCGCACCTCTCGGCCACGCTCGCCTATAAGTGCCACGACGTTTACCCCTGCGTCGCTTGAGTTTGCGATGTCACCTAAAAGCACGCTTTTTCCGATACCACTGCCCGAGAAAATGCCCATCCGCTGGCCTTTTCCGCAGGTCAGTATTCCGTCAATGCTCCTGATGCCCAGCGGCAGCGGCCGCGTGATTTTTTCTCTGGTCAAGGCCGGCGGGCTGGTTGCGTCAAGCGCCTTTTTTTCGGTAGCCTGCAGCGGCCCTTTGTTGTCAATCGGTTCGCCCAGTCCGTTAACCACTCTGCCGAGTATGTTGTCGCTGAGATTTATGTACCGGGGCGTTGTACGCGCTGTTACCTTGTCACCCGGTGATATACCGCCGATGTGTTCCAGGGGCAGCAGTATGAGGTGTTCGTTTGCAAAACCGACCACCTCGGCCAGCACGCGGCGCCCGTCGCGAATGTGGATGCCGCAAAGCTGCCCCAGTCCGACAACCGGACCTGTGGATTCAACCGCCATACCGGACGCCCGCACCACATGGCCGCAGCAGTCAAGCAGCCTGACGTTCCGCAAAGCACTGTGCAGCTGCTCGAAGTCAATCTGTGGTTTTAATGTGTTGTTTACAGCCATAAGTTATTGCACCTTTTTGAGTGCTTCGTCGATTCTTTGCAGTTGTTTTTCGATAAGCGATTCGACCATTCCCTTCGGGCTTTCCAGCACGCACTCCGCTGCACCCACAGCCGGGTCTGCGGCAAATTCTATACCCGCAAAATTTTTGGTATTCTGTTGCTGCCTGAATTTTTCCAGTTTGCTCAGGTCCGCAGGATTCAGACGCACCACGATATTTGCCGTTGTCGGCGAGTTTTTAATCGTTTCCTCAACAATGGATTGAATGCTGTAGTTGCCTTCCTCTACCTCCCGCACAAGTATTTTTCTGGCTATTTCCACCGCAAGGTCGGCGATTTTGGCGCTATGACCGGCAAAAAGCTCCTCGTAAAACCCGCTTAGTTTATCGCAGAGACCTTCCAGCGTCTGGTAAAGCGCAAGAAGCCGGCCTTTTTCAGCAGTCAAATCCCGGCTTTGGTCAGCCGCGTTTTGCGCGTCGGCATCAGGTTCTGATAAGCGGTCGCCCTGGGCCTGCCCGCCGCGAGTGTGCGGCTGATTTTTTAATATCACTGCTGAGCGAACAGGTTTTGCAAGCTCAATTGTAAGTGTCTGCGACATATTACGCCCCCTGTATGTACCTTAGTGTGCCCTGTTTGTTGGCTTCTCGCAGCGGCGCCAGAATATGTTCTCTGGCCTCGTTAACTTCTTTCTCCAGCGGCTCCTGCATCAGCGAACTTTCTTCGTCGAGCATGGACGCTGCACGTTCGGAAATATTTGAACGAACCTTGTCAATAACTTCCTTTGTTGCACCGAACAGCGCCATTGCCAGTTTGCCCGGTTCAACACCTCGCAGAACTTCCTGCATCGACCTGTTGGCTATTCTCGGGATGTCATCCCAGACCACCATCAAATCCTTGACCATTGCGCAGGCTTCCTGGTCCTGCTTGCCCATTTCGTCAAGCAGCCTGTTTCGCAGGTCGCCCGGCAGGCCGCTGAGCGTCAGGGCCAGTTTGCGCAACGTCTGCTCTCTTTTTTCCGGCAGCGTCTCGCCCCTGAACAGGCGAAGCTGGTCGCTGACGATAGTGGCAATCCGCCTTTTCATTTCCGAGCCTACTGTCTCCAGATTTATCATCCGGCAAACCGTTTTGTTTTGTATATCTTTGTTCAGCAGGGCCAGCACCCCCTGGCTTTTGTCCATACTCAACTCCGACAGCACCACAGCGATTGTCTGCGGATGCTGATTTTCCAGCGCCAGAACCAGCTCGTCTGTGCTGGCACTTCGGATAGTGATAAACGGGTCTCTTTTCTGGGCCGTTTCCCTTATCTGTGACAGGATCTGCTGGGCTTTTTCCCTGCCCACGATTTTGTCGAGCATTTCGCCGAAAAAGCCTCTTACATTGAATTCCTGTGTCGCAAGCCGGCTACAGAACTCCTGGGCCACTTTTGTGCGTTCCTGTTTGGAGGCAGTCGATGAGTCCAGCTGTGAAAGCTCCACTGCCAGATCCTGAATCTTTTCAGAGGGCAATGCCTTGAGCAGCTCGGTGGCTGTTGTGGTATCCAGACTCATTAAAAGCGCCGCTGCCTTGCGTTTACCTGTTAGTGCCATTTCTTTGCCTTATAGTATTGTTTGCTGTTAACTTTCCTCCTCCAGCCAGCTCGAAAACAGCTGCTTTGCCTGGTCGGGGTTGTTTCGTAAAGCCTTTGCAATCTGTTCACGCAGTATCATCGGGTCCGAGCTTACAGCCTCAGCCGGCAGCAGCCCTGCACGACCGCCTCCGGGCAGTTCCGCTGCACCTGCACCAACCGGCGTCTTTCTCTTGGCTGAGCCGAAAATGCGAAATACAAAAAGCGCGCAAATCGCCATAATCCCCAATGAACTGTGCCTGGCTATTGCCATATAACGGGACCAGTCCTGCGGCTCGGCAGCCGCAGGCAGTTCCACAGGACGATGAAATTTCGCTTCCGCGACTTTAAGCGTGTCTCGCCCGTTGAGGTCGAGACCAAGAGCACTCTGGATGATTTCCTGCACTTCAGACAACTGCATTATTTTTTCGGTCTGGTTGGGGTCGGCCGGCGACAAGTCAACCAGTGCCGCTACTGATAAGGATTTTATCTCGCCCGGCAGCTCAACTTTTTGCTGGACGGTTTTACCGACAACCATTTCAGTAACGATTGTGTTGTCTTTTTCCGTGCCGCCGGGTACGGGTGCCTGGCCCTGAGAGTCTGCAGTGGCCGGTTCGGTTTTGGTCTTTTCCTTTATCTCTTCCTTGGTCGTGGTGCCTTTGGGTTCGTAGGTTTCGGTCACGATACTTACGCTGGTCATATCAATTTCAGCGCTGACCTTTACCGAGGCCCGCCCCGGCCCCAGCGCCGTTGTAAGCATCTGTTCGACCTTGTCTGCGAGGTTATGCTCGACCCGTTCCTTGTAATCGGCCACAGTGCTGGCTCCGTTATCCGTGGTCTGGTCGCCGGTATACGACAGAAGCTGACCCTTGCTGTCGATTACCGTTACTTTTTCAGATTTAAGATTTGGCACGCTGCCGGCAACCAGATGGGTAATCGCCGCTATATTCACCGGGCTGAGACGATAACCCGGTTTTAATCGCAAAACAATCGATGCGGTTGTGTTGTCCTGCTCTGACGTAAACAGGGTCTTGTCGGGGCTTACTATGTGCACTCGCGCGTGAACGACACCGTCAATCATCTGGATGCTTTTGGCAAGTTCCTCCTGCAGCGCCCTTTGGAGGTTGACATTCTGCACAAAGGGGCTTATGCCGATTTTATCGTTATCGAAGATTTTGTAACCGCCCTGGTCGCCCGAAGGCAGACCCTCTTTTGCCATGTCCAGACGCAACTGGTAGATTTTTTCCTTCGGGGCCAGAATTGTTGTGCCGCCGTTGCGTAATTCGTAATTGACGCCCTGCTGGCTGATTTGGTCGGTGACTTTGGCCGCTTCTTCCGGTGCAAGTCCCTGGTAAAGTGTCTGCATCTCAGGTCTGCGCGCCCAGTAAACAAGCATGCCCGCAACAATCATAAATGTCATGCTTATTGCCAGTAACAGTGCCCGCTGAACCAGGCTTACGTTTCGCCAGACCGCAATAATTTTTTCTAAAAAATTCATCGATTTTCTTAAACGACAAAAACCCTGGAGCAAACGCTATTAGGCCAGTCGGTGCCGAGCATAGTATTACATTTCTTACAAAGGCATATTCATGGTCTGCTTATAGGCCTCGATTAATTTGTTTCTCACACCCACAAGAAGCTTAAAACTCATATCTGCTTTCGCCACAGCCGCAATTACGGAACTGATGTCCTCGGTTTGGCCGCTTAACAAATCTTTTATGGACATATCCGCCATCTGCTGATGGCCGTCGACTTCGGATATGTAATTATCCATGGCCTTTACCACACCGTTAAAATTCGATTTCTTGTCGGCTTGCGGGGCGGTGAGCAGTTCGTTTGTGTGTCGATTGGCTGTTTGAGAAATCGAGCTTACGTTCGCATTCAGGTTAATCATGACTTATGTCCTTATTATTTACACTGTCTGTACCCGTCCTGTTTACCTTCGCGTACTTATCTCAGCAGTTCCAGCGTAGTATCAACCATTTGCTGATAGCGTTTCAACACGGCTACGTTGGCCTCATAGGTTCTCGCTGCGACCGCCAGGTTCAGCATCTCCACAGGCAGCTCGACATTGGGCATCTCTACGTAACCGTTCTTGTCGGCCTTGGGGTTACCCGGGTCGAAAATCTTTTGAAGCTGGCCCATATCCTTAATTATCTCAGTTACGCTGACGCCGCTGATTTCGTCGGCCTCAGTGTTGAATATGGCCTGCAGGCGGCGATAGGGCTGGCCGTTCCCGGCATCGGTGGTCCGGGCGTTGGCTATATTCGAAGAAATCACTGCCATCTGTTTGTCCTGGGCCTGCATACCGGAAGTAGCTATGTCGATGGGACCGAACATATTGTTTATTTCCATGTCACTGCCTTTCCCGCAAATTCGCGATACCACACCTGCTTATCATTTGCTATTGGACCTTCATTGCCCGCTCTATCTGGTCATACTTTTTGTTAAGCAGTCTGACATAAGTTTTGTAACGAAGGATATTTTTAAGCATCTGGCCGATTTCACCTTCGAGATTTACATCGTTTCCGTTGGACTTGACCGGCGTCTGTTTTGGCTGGTGAATTTCCGGCTGTATCTGGTCAGGTCGTACGGGACCCGCAGAGTCTAAGGCCTTTTGCAGAAGCTGCTCGAATCTGATATCGAGCCTGCGGTAGTCCGCGGTCTCGAGATTGGCTATGTTATTGGCGATAGCGTTGTGGCGCAGACCTGCAGCCTTTATACCGGTCTCGAGAAAGTCCGTTATGTTGGTTACTTTTGTCATTTTTGTGTCCCAGCGGGTGCGTATAACGGTTTTGGACTAACGTTTTTTTCAGTAATACAGCAATAACCGTGCCAAACATCGAAAAAGGGGCTTTTACCGGTTATTAACGCTGTTTTTACGCGAAAAATTGCGGTTAGCGGATGTCAGACATATTCACAGACAGTCAGAATCGTAAAATTTCTATACAACGCAGTGAGTTTTTTACACCTGCCGCAACCGAGTTTCTCTCCGTTTTTTATGCCCCAGGCGGAAAATGCTGCCGCATCGAAGGGAATTTTTCGCCGCGTGAATTGCCAATGGTTCGACACAACGTTTGAATCGTAAGATTCTTGTTCTTCTAACTCGCTTAGCCGGCAGCACTTATGCTTTACAGGAATTATCTGTCCGAAAATTGGCACAATAGTTGCTCTAATTAAAGTTTGACTTACAAGGACTGTCTATGAACAACGAGACGTTTAAAATTCAAGCTATGTTGTTTGCGGCCAATGGGTCAGGTGCAGCGGCAAGTGTCGGGGGCAAAGTGGGTGTAAATAGTCCGGCCGGACACAGCGCAGGCGCTGACTGGACTGAAAGGCTGACAGGGTCTGATAATATAGGCAATCCTGTTCTGAAAACGGGGATTGAGGACTCTGTGCAGGATTTCAAGAATACCCTCAGGAACAGAATAACCGCCCAAACGCCGGTCAAAACGCAAACCGAGGCAGAAACAGTAAACAAACAAGCTTTGCAATCTATGGGTCTGTATTCGCCAAGTCTTGCGTTTTTGGCGGATATCGTAGCTGCCGACGGAAAAGCAGAGGTTGCCGCCAAGGCCTCTTTGAATGATAAATCAGGGTTGGGCGCCGGCCAATCCGGTGATAAATTACAGGCAGCTGCGTCCCAGGTTGTTAATGTCAACAGCACGGTATCCGGTGTGCACGTGGTATTACCTACCAGCCAGGACGCCGCCAAAAACATAAAGATATTTTTATCAGGGCTGCGCGACCAATTAGTTGAGGCTGGTAGCGGGCTAAAGCAGGGCAAAAGCTCTGCTGATACGGCAAGTGGGCCGGATTCGGCAACACTGGCCGGCAGCGATAAAGTTACTGTAAAACCTGCCGCTGTCAATCAGGCTGCTGCGGTGCCTGACTCGCAGGCCGGTGAGCATCCAGATGCAATAACCGCAAGTGAGATGTCCGGTAAAGCGGATGCAGGGCAGAAAACCAAAGTCGCAGGAAACCTTGACCCTGCCAGCCAAAATACCGACCAAAACGAGTCAGCCTCTAAAAACACCCCGCAGGATGGCGAGCCGGCAGCAACCGGTTCGACAAAGGCTGCGGAGGTCTTGGTTCCCAAAGGCGGTGTTTTATCGGACGCTCAGGCGGAAAGGTCTATGAATAAGAGTTTTGACTTGAGCCAAAAATCGCCTACCGAAACTGCGGAATCAGCTTCCGAAACCGGCAAAGAAATGAGCAATCAGGGCAAAGCATTTGCTGATGACCATGCGCAGATGTCTTCACAGATGTTGGCCGGTAATGGTAAAAGCCAGCAGCAACCGGGCGCAAACAAACTTAACATCGAGCAGCAGCACGCCCAGGAGGCAGAAGTATCCGGTGCGGCAGCCAAAAAAAGCGGTACGGATATTCTCAGCAAGGGCTTTGATGGCGCAGGTTCGCAGCAGAACTACTCTTACGGCGATTTGCACATTGCCGGCGGCTCGCAGCAAACAGCGAGCTTTACCCAGGCGGTTAAGAATTCAAACCAGCTGGTAAACAGTGAAACCTCCCCCGGCGTTGGCGAGCAGATTTGGACTTCTGTCAGCAATTCGCTGCGGACAGGTACTGGCGGGCAGGAAATCAACATCCGGCTGAACCCCCCGGAACTCGGAACTGTTTCTATTAAATTCCAGCAGCAGGATGGTCAGATAGTCGGCTCGGTAAAAGTCAGCAACGAGACTACCCGCTATGAAATTGAGCAGGCCTTGCCGCAGATAGTACGAAACCTTTCCGAGCAGGGTGTTCAGATAAAGCGAATGGAAGTGTCACTGTCGGACAGAGGTCTGCCGGAGGATGCCAAAGACCAGTTGATGCAGAACGGAACTTATCACCAGAGACAAAACTTTCATGAGGGAGCTGCTTCGAACTCTCGTGAGGACCTGTGGGCCAGCAATGAGTGGCTGATGGGCGAAAATAATTATCATCATGACGCTGAATCCGGATATATGTCTGTTAACAAAGATTCTTTGAGCATATTGGTTTAGAAAATTGCTTATTCAACCTTTATGGGTACACAAGAAAACACAGGTCCGCCTGACACAGTGCAGCGCATTGCCGATAAGAGCCCGCCGCCGCAGTTCTTGGTTGATGCTGCCTCATCTGTCAATGCCGGCAGAATAAAAGAAGCCATAGATATTCTTGAGGGCGGCATTGAGCAGGACAGCTGTGCGGCGTACAGCGCAATCGGCCAGGTGTATCTGTCGTGCAGGGAATATGAAAATGCTCTGGGGTGGCTCGAGAAGGCACATCAATGTCAACCGGATTCCGCTGAAATACTTCTGCAAAAAGCACAATCGCTTACAGGCCTGAAGCGCTGGTCGGACGCTATAGGTGTTTTCCAGCAGGTACTGGATAAGGATTCTCTGCGGACCGATGTTTTGTTTTTGCTCGGCAAAGCCCTGAAAGAAACCGGGCAACTGGAAAAAGCTGAAGAATGTTTCAAGCAGGTACTCAAGGAAAAAGCAACAGCGTCGGTTTTGTTTGAACTGGAATCCGTTGCTCGCAAGAAGGGCTGTTTATCACAGGCGGTTCAATATCGCAAACAGGTACTGCAGCTGAACCCGAATAATCCGGAGTTTCTGCGGTATGCCGCGGAGATTATGGTTTCCGTGGAGCGCAAGCAGCTTGGCATAAACCTGCTGCGCATGGCAGCGAAAAGGGCTCCCAAGCGGGCGGACATTGGTTCGTCGTTGCTGCATGTGCTGCATTTTTCGCCGAATCTGGATGGTGAGATGCTTTTCCAGGAGCACAAACAATGGGGCCGCACTTACGCACCGATGGATTTGGCTCGAAGATGCCACGACAATGACCCCGACCCGGACCGGCGGCTTCGAATCGGATATATATCGCCGAATTTTTACAGGCATTCGGTTGCATTTTTCTTCGAATCGCTGCTGGACGCACATAACCGCAATGAAGTAGAAGTCTATGGGTACGGGGACATTAGATTTGCCGACGAAGTGACCGAGAGGCTCAAACCCAAGTTCTGCTGCTACCGTGATATCCGCCAAATGTCCAAAAAGGCGATTGTTGATTTGATTGAGCAGGACAACGTTGACATACTCGTGGACCTGGCCGGGCACACCAAGTACAACAAGCTGACGGTCCTGGCCCACAAACCCGCGCCTGTTCAGGTTACATATCTGGGCTACCCCAACACCACCGGAATGGAACAAATCGATTATCGCTTTACGGATGATTTGGCCGATACCGCCGACTCACAGAAGTATTATACCGAGGAACTGGTTTTTTTGCCGGAGGGATTTCTTTGTTACAGACCGGCGGATTTTGCCCCGCCGGTAACACCTTTGCCGGCAATGCAAAAAGGATATATCACTTTCGGCTGTTTTAACTGCAACCCGAAAATCAATCCTTATGTTATATCAATGTGGGCTCAGATTTTGAACAACAACAAGGACAGCCGGTTCATCCTGAAGTTTGACGGCGCCGCTGACGCGAAGATTCAGCACCTGTACACCCGCCATTTCGCGCGGTTTGGCATTCCCAGCTTCAGGCTGGATTTTTATGGATTGAAGTCACCCGCCCAGCACCTGGCGTTGTACGGCCGAATGGACATAGCACTTGATACGTACCCTTATAACGGCACGACAACGACTTTTGAGGCCTTATGGATGGGGGTGCCTGTGGTTTCACTTGCGGGCAGCTGTCACGCTTCGCGAGTGGGTTTGAGTATACTAAGCCGATTGGGCCTGGGCTTTCTGGCGGCGTCAAGCCCTGCTGAATATGTTGCCAAGGCATTGGCACTTGCGGAAAAAACAGACCAGCTGGCGAAAATCCGTGATTCTATGCGAGCTCGAATGGCGGCAAGCAGTTTATGTAACGCAAAACAGTTTGCCGAAAATATTGAAACCGCTTACCGCCGGATGTGGCAGAAGTGGTGCCGGGACCACGGCGGGGATGATTGATTATTAAGGGGCATTGCAGATGAGTGCAGACGAAAAAACACAGCAGTGGAACATTTTAAAAACGGACGATACGAAAAAGCAGCCGCCTCAGTTTCTGGTCGATGCCTCCGCGGCGATAAACGCCGGCGAAGCCCAGCAGGCAATAGTTCTTCTCGAAGGCGGCATCGAGCAGGACAAATTCGCAGCCTACAGCGGTCTTGGTCAGTTGTACTTGTCGCTTGCCGAATATGAAAAAGCGCTGGAATACATGCAGAAGGCGATGGATTGCAAGATGGGTTCCACGACGGTGCTGGTGGATATGGCCAAAGCCCTGGTGGGACTTGGTCACCATACCGAGGCTGCCGACGACCTTTGCAATGCCCTCAAGTGCCAGGACAATATAAGGGATGTATGCGTTCTTGCAGAGGGCCTGGTAGAAATAGGCGCCCCCGACCGTGCCGTTGAGCTGCTTGAAAAGATAGTGGAAAAGAACCCTGACCGAATGGACGCGGTATTCGAGCTTGCAAAGGCACTGGAGGCATGTGGCCGGCCAGGGGCGGCGAAGGAGCAGCACGAAAAAATACTGCAATCAGGCCCGCATGTTAAGGTATATGACAGATTGATACGTATCTGCCAGGACCTCGGCGAGTTTACGGATGCAGAATTATATGCGCAAAAGGCCATAGAGCTTCAGCCGGAAAACGCCCACTTCTGGTCCAAGCTTGCCTTCATTTTTATGAGAACCGATAGGAAACAGCAGGGTATTGAGCTTTTGCGAAAGGCCATGGAAAAAGACCCTGACAATCCGGTCATTGGCTCCAACTATTTGGGCCACCTGCATTATCTGCCGGATATCGACCCGGAGAGGATTTCTGATGAGCATAAAAAGTGGGGCCGGATTCACGCACCGCTGGTTTTAGCCCGAAAATCTCATAGTAACAACCTCGACCCGAACCGACGGCTTCGGGTGGGCTATGTATCGCCGGATTTTCGCTTTCACGCGGTTATGTTTTTCTTTGAATCATTGCTGGACGCCCACGACCGCCGGCAGGTCGAGGTTTACGGATATTCCTCGGTGGAATATCCTGACGCGACCACCAAACGGCTCAAGTCCAAATTCGACCATTACCGGGACATTTTCTGCACCGGTAACGAATCGGTGGTTAATTTGATAGAGAAGGACAGGATCGATATCCTCGTTGACCTTGCGGGGCATACAGCCTATAATCGTCTCGGTGTTTTTGCCTATAAGCCCGCTGCTGTTCAGGTCACATACCTGGGACATCCCGATACCACGGGAATGCAGCAGATTGATTATCGTTTTACCGATAATCTGGCCGATACCGCTGAATCCCGGAAATTTTACACCGAGAACTTAGTGTTTTTGCCGGGCGGATTTCTGTGCTACAGGCCGCCTGAGGATGCGCCCGATGTAGCACCATTGCCTGCTGAAAAAAACGGCTATATTACCTTCGGTTCCTTTAATAATAATCGTAAGCTTAATCCTTTCGTTATATCCATGTGGGCACAAATCCTGAAAAGCACCGCCAACAGCCGTTTTATTCTCAAATGGTCGGGCAAGAGTGAGCAGTCGCTGATGAAGCATTACTGCGAAATCTTCGAGCAGTTCGGAATTTCACCCGACAGGGTGCAGGTACTGGGAGCGACTAATACTTTTTCAGACCATTTGCAGCTTTACGGGCAGGTCGATATAGCACTGGACACGTATCCATATAACGGCACCACAACTACCTGTGAGGCGTTGTATATGGGTGTACCTGTAATTTCACTTGTCGGCAAGTGTCACATGTCCCGTGTGGCCCTTAGCATACTGACGCGGTTGGGATTAGGTTTTCTTGCCGCTTCGACGCCGGAAGAATATATAGCCAAGGCCTGTACCCTGGCAGGCAAGGCCGGCCAGCTTGCAAAAATTCGTGCCGCCATGCGGCAGCGGATGACTGCAAGTACACTGTGCAACGCAAAGCTTTATGCCGCCGAGATCGAAAGGGCCTACCGGATGATGTGGCAGAAGTGGTGCCAGCAGCACACAAGCCGTACCGGTGAAGCCACACACAGGGCCGCTGCGCCCGAAAAAACCCCAGAATTCAGCCAGTCGCCGGTAACCGATACCTGCGACCAGCCGCAGGGACAACAGACAAGAGAAAAACCCGTTGTTCGCATTATACATAATCTTGCCCGTTGCGGAGGAACGCTTGTGTGTAAGTGCGTGGGCAGTATGAAGGACGTGATTTTGCTAAGTGAAATACACCCTCTGGGCGGCAAATACCGCAAGCCGCTCGAGCAGACCCACGAATGGCACAAACTGCTGACCGAGGAAGAAGTTTCCGCATTTGGTAAGGACAGCCGGGCGGATTTCCTCGAAGCTATTAGTCTTATCGAGGCAAAGTGCAGCCAGGCCGACCGGCGACTTGTGCTGCGGGACTGGGCGCACCTTGATTTTATGCAGGTGCCTTTCACGTACCAGATGCTTCTGGCGGATGCTCTGGAGGAAGATTTCGAGCTTTTGCGCATAGCCCTGGTGCGACATCCTGTGGACCAGTGGTTGAGTCTGAGAAAGCTTGGATTGGTAAGGGGAAAGCTGTCTCTGCCAGCTTATCTGCGGGGCTACCTGAAGTTCGCGCAGTTCTGTTCGCAAACCGGGTTTATCCGCTATGAGGACTTCACGGCCGAGCCTGCCTGGCAGATGAAAATACTTTGTCAAAAGCTGCAGTTGGAGTACGATGAGAGCTTCCTGCAAAAATGGTGCGATTACGACTTTATAACCGGTGACGTTACCGGCGAATCGCGGGGTGCGAAATCTCGTGAGATTATTGCGCTGCCGCGAAGGAAGGTGGGTGCAGACCTGCTGCGGCAGTTCCGCGAAAACGATGACTACTGGAAGGCTCTAAAACTGCTGGACTATTCCGATGCGGCCGAGGAAAAGGCCGGCCCTGCATCGTTTGATTTAAAATCCGCGCAGGCAACCAGGAAGAAAAAAAACACTGCAAACGGAAAAAACCGTAAACTCAACGCCTCCCGGATAATCATATCAAGTATGCCGCGGTCCGGTTCCATGTGGGCCTATAATGTCACGCGCGCGCTTATCGAATCGACGGCAATGGAAGTAGAGCCTGGAGAAGTACCTTCCGAAACAGCGCCTTTTATTATTAAGGCGGTGAAAGAACCCGTAAGCGATAATAAGATTTTTTGTCTGAAAACGCACCACGTCCTGGCCGAAGCCCTTGAGGACACGCTTATTATAACTACCTACCGTGATATCAGGGATGTTTTATTGTCATTCATGAGGTTTATGCGGGTCGATTTCGACCAGGCCCTTGAGGGTGTAAACGAGTGGATGAGAACTACGGACGTGTATTTTGAAAGAAAGTCGTCCAATATTCTGAAAATCCGTTACAGTGAAATCGTCTCCAGCCCGTTGAATGTTATTCGCAGAATTGACCGTTTTATTGGTACCCAGGCCTCGTTCGAGGATATTGCTCAAATCAATCAGCAATTTTCAAAAAAGAACGTCAAAAAAGCAATTGAGCAGTTTGAGGCTATACCTGCCGAGCAGATAAAGGCAAATCCGGGTGCTTTTGAGCTTCTTAAAAAACCCGGGGACAATTGCTATCGCGTGTTTGACAAGGCAACGGGGTTTCAGACAGGTCACATCAGCTCAAATAAAGACGGCGAGTGGCGCCAGGTACTCACCGAGGCCCAGCAGCAGCGGCTTATGGCCGGAACCGCCGATTGGCTCCAGAAATACGGCTTTACGCTTTGAATTACTTGTTAACTGGTACTGCAAGAGCACATATTGTGGATACGAAACAAAAACTGCAGAAAATAATGGCCGACAGATTCACCTGTGATAACCTCACTGCGGACTATAAACAGCGATTTAAGGCCGAAATCCGCAGGATGATAGGAACTGCCGACCCTGAGATTGAGGGCTTTCAGGACCAGCGTCAGCAGCGCAGCCTTTCGGTAAAATATGTCTGGGGTCACGACCATGATTTTGGCGAATTTTCCCTGAAAGGCGCGATGGGTGACAGGCATATCGATATTCTTTCCGGTTTTATGGATAATTTCGGCCTTGAGTCCGATTTAAGCGGCAAAAAAGTGCTTGATATCGGCGTTTGGACGGGCGGAACCAGCCTGCTGCTTGCTGCCCTGGGCGCCGAAGTAACAGCCATAGAGGAAGTGGTGAAGTATTCGAACACGGTTAATTATCTTGCAGCGGCCTTCGGCCTTTCGAAACTGCAGTGCGAACCAATTTCGCTCTACGACCTGGATGTTCACGATGTTTATGACTATGTAATATATTCCGGAGTCATTTATCATGTCACCGACCCTGTATTATCATTACGTATTCTGTTCAATAGCTTAAAGGATAACGGGCAAATTTTTATCGAAACTTACGGCATAAAAGATATGTCATTTGGCGGGGGCGTGGTTCCGATGGTGCTTTATGAAGGCTCCAAACCGTGGCCAGCAATGAAAGGACAAAAATCATGTCAGCAGGTTTGCGGCTGGAACTGGTTTAGACCGGCCCCTATGACGCTTTATCTGTGGGCAGGTGCGGTCGGGTTCGAGGATATAAAGGTAAGCGATGTAAACAGCGATAACCGAATAAGTTGTGCCGCCACCCGCCGGCAGCACACGGATATGTTACGCGCAGGCCTGTCCCGCCCGCACATAAGATAAGTTTAATCAAGTTAACCGGTTTTTATGTTAAACAGGGCCATCCCGCCTTACCCCTGCCCTTAGAACATATCTTTTTTTTATAAATTTTCACTGATTTCATCTTTTTTTGCCCACGGGCGGCCCATATCAGTATCACCGGCGGTTATTTTACGGGTCCTGGGCCTTTAGCGGGGTTTTTATGCGGGAAATTGCTCAAGTTCCGCTTGTTTTGACCGATAAGTTCAGGTGAAAGCAAATGCTCACAAGCGTGCTTGTTGCACGGTGAAAAAATTCTTTTCGTGATAGGGGCTTAACAGTACCGGAAGAACA
>Ga0307378_10006430_pt1 | contig 16079 bp, 15 predicted proteins | sample UN1MG_FD_202238 | JGI IMG/M metagenome (GOLD analysis project Ga0307378, IMG submission 202238) | Soil microbial communities from Risofladan, Vaasa, Finland - UN-1 | ecosystem: Environmental > Terrestrial > Soil > Coastal area > Acid sulfate soil | place: Finland: Risofladan, Vaasa | collected... | reverse complement strand
TTTATCAAAAACAATCCCTGCCTTTTTAGCAAGTCGTATAACCGCTACCTGTGAGAAATATTGAACTCCACATCCTCGATCACCAGACCACTCATCAACAGATGCTTCAGTATGGAAATCAATAGGCGCAAAAGCCAATTCATTTAACCATCCAGTAATGTTTCCATCTTTATTGATATATCCTCCTGCTTCACTAGAACCCATAGCGATACCTAATACTGAATTTGTTTCCAAGGACATAGAACCGGCCAGGGCAGTAATCTCTCCATCATTTATTATTTCCAAAGGGACACCCCATTCCTTTTGTATATCTAAAAAAATGTGTTTTACTCTTTTTTCAAAAAGATCAGGAGAAATTCCACGAAATATTGAAGCACTCATTACACGATTATTTATATAGATCCCTGCGGAGCTTCCCCCTATAGCATCAACGCGGGGCATATGAACTGCAGCATGGTGCAACATAGACATAATTTCGTGATAATGATATTTTGGATTAGTTTGTATGCTAGGGTTCCATACTACTTCCTCACTAAAGACTGCTTTACCATCTATTACCGCACTTACTTTTCTATCACTTGCTCCGAGGTCAAAACCAATACGACATCCTTCAAGATGACCACCCAAGGGAATTGACTTTTCTTTGGTAGAATAAATTTTTTTAGTATTACTAATTTCTACAGTGAAAGGTTTTTCGTATATATTAGACATAAAGTTTACATCAAAAGCGCGCTCTCCTTTAGAAGAATATACTTCTTTAATAAATTTCCCAATTTTACCGGGTCCGGCTATGGTTAGCTTGTACCCACCTCGAAGCCATAACAATGTTTTTACCAAGCGTTCAGTATATAATAAATTTGTCGAAGCCAATTTATGTTCCGGAGGGAAAATATGTGTCCTAAAAATTGAGACACCCCCATCGTTTCGCTCTAAACCAACAGCAAGGGGCAGCCCTTCTCCTGAAGAACGAACCGCATCCAGAAAAGCATGATTCCATAAAACAGCCGGGCAAAAATTATCATCAAGCGGAGGAATTGCTCGGAGTTTTATTAAAGGAATTAAATTGCAAAACATAATTTATTCATAACCTTTCTTTTATAAATTATAAATATGGTTCCAAAAATTTTTTCGCTTCTAATATATCTTTCTTCTAGGGGATATCCCTGGTAAACATTTTTAAATAGATTAGCCGGACAAAAGTTGACAGGAAACATCCCCTTTGCTCTATCACTACAAAACTTATTCCTCTTTCTTAAAACTGACAAAGATATCATACCCACCAATACCGCTTTTATAATTTAAACCTGTAAAGAACATAAGCTTCCCATCTGTCCAAAGACTTCTTTCAACTAAGTTGGTATTAATTGGGTCACCCAGATTTTCAGGGACACCATCCGCGCCTTCCAAAACCCAGATATCATAACTTCCCAACGAACCTTCCCGGTTAGAGTCAATATATATCCTCCCGGATTCCTCATCCATAAATACACTCCACTCATTAACTTCACTATTAATTTTACCTTCAAGAGAAACCGGAGTAGTCTATTCGCCATTTTTCTTAACTGATTTCCAGACTCCTCTACCACCACAAACTTGCCTTCCACCGAAAGAACCATTGGATATTATATACATCAGTGTTTCGTCTCCACTAACCCAAATATCCCAATCTTGCCCATCACTACTTACAAGTTATGTCCAATGTCAAGAATTGGCTCCAATCCCCAATCCTTACTGCAAAAAGCTCCATCAGTTATAGATACAGGATATATCGTCCTACAATAAGATCAATCTCAGAACAACTAACTTCATAAAGATACCTCAACCATTTCACTGTTAACATATCTTTAATAATAAGCACTATTTTTTTACATCTCTTCGTAAGCTTCTCTACAACTTTTCCTTAAGAAAATTCGTTGTTTCCTTCAAAACTTCTTCCTCCCAGTCTACTCGATTATAAGTATGGTCTGCCCCTTTAATTTTCTTTAATCGAGAAGAAGGTATAACTTGTGTAAATCGATAAGCATGCTCAATAGGAACAGTCTTATCTTCAGTACCATGAATAATTAAGGCTTTCCCTTTATATACGGATAAGGTTTCAAGTTTTTTTACTTGAGAAAGGGTAGTTAAAAAAGACCTTCCTATCTTGTTTCCACCCGAATCAGTATAGCCTTTCTTGGTCAGTTCATTACGTTGTTCTTCAGTTTGCTCCTGTTTTATAAGTTCTTCAAGGTCTGCCACTGCTGACCAAAGGACTAAGCACTTAATATCATCTCGCTCAGAGGCCACCAAGCGAGCAATACATCCACCTAAACTTAAACCCACAATCCCCAGATGTTCTCTATTTACCAAAGGATGTTCTGTGAGAAAATCCATAATTTTCATTCCGTCTTCTACTTCTTGGGAAATGGTCATCTCTTGAAACTCACCCTCACTCTCTCCTGAACCCCGAAAGTCAAAACGAGCAGCAATAATCTTATTCTTAGCTAAAAGTCGAGAGAGTTTTACAAAGATAAAATGAGGCTCCATTCTCTGGCCCCCAAATCCATGGAAAAGAGCTACAGCTGGGAAAGGCCCCTTTCCAGAAGGAAAATGAACCATCCCTCTTAACTTCTGAGTGTTAACTTCTATAGTTACATATTCTTCTCTTTTTCTTCCCTTATCTTCTAAAGACATCTATTTTTACCTCCTTAAAGTTTTCTAAATTATTTATTCAAAGAGATATATGGCAATTCTTCACCATTACTTCATCCCATTTAACTAAATAGATTATGTATGTCAAATCCTAATTTAATTTTTCCAGTAATCTTTTTTTATCTTTGTTCGGTGCAGTTGAGAAGCTGCCTTTTGATCCAACATCAGTGTTACATCATCATGGAGCTGAAGAACGGATACTGGTACTTCAGTAGTAATAGGCCCATTCACTGCTTGATTAATAACACTGGCCTTTTCTCTCCCACTAGCCCAGCAGTACGATTCTTTTGGCCTGTATAATAGTTCCTACCCCCATAGTAATAGCTTGTTTAGGCACTTCTTTATAATCACTAAAAAAGTGAGTATTGACTTGGATGGTTTTCGGAGATAAATTCACCAAGTGAGTCTTAGGGCTTAAACCCATATCGGGCTCATTAAAACCAATATGACCATTGACCTCAATCCCCAAAATTTGCAGGTCAATTCCCCCGGCTCTTTGAATTGCTTCTTTATATTGTTGACATTCCTTTTCGATATTTTTAGTAACCCCATTTAATAGATGAATATTTTCTCGTTTAAGATTAATATGTTTAAAAAAGATGTTCCACATAAAAAAGTAATAACTTTGCGGATGTTTTGGAGGTAGGCCATAGTATTCATCCAAATTAAAGGTCATACCTCCGAAAAATCTAATTCTTCTTCCCGATGCCTTCGAATCAATTCTTTATACATACCAACAGGAGTACACCTGTAGCTAAACCTAAGACTATATTCTTTTTCTTAATAATTTGTGAAGCCAGCAACTGAGCTGCGTAGCAACTTAATTCTTTATAATCTTTTACTAAAACTATTTTCATATCTGTTCTCTATGATTAGCTTATGCGCACCTTGAAGCCATAAAAGTGTTTTTATTAACCGTTCAACATATAATAAGTTCGTAGAAGCCAACTTATGTTTTGGGGAAAAAACTTGTGTCCTAAAAATTGAGACACCCCATCGTTTCGCTCTAAACCAACAGCAAGGGGCAGCTCTTTTCCTGAAGAACGAACCGCATCCAGAAACGCATGATTCCATAAAATAGCTGGACAAAAGCCACCATCAAGCGGCAATGCCACTCTTGGTTTTATCAAGGGAATTGAATTATAAAACATAATATAATTATAACCTCTCTTTATAAATATGGTTGCAAAAATTTCTTTGCTTCTAATATATCTTTCTTCTGTTGCTCCCCCGATATCTCTCGTTCTATAGTTATAGGTCCTTGAAAACCTTTCTCTTTTAACCTAGAGATTAGCAGAGGAAAATCAACCTCACCTTTTCCAACGGGAACTTCAATCCCCAGCCCCTCATCACGATTGGGCCAGAGGGCATCTTTTGCATGCATACTTCTTACATATTCCCCAAGAATTTCCACCGCATCTAAAGGATGAGCCATACCATAGAGAATTAAATTAGCTGGGTCTAAATTTACATAAGCATTACTACCAATATCAATTATCATCCTTTTAAGTGTTGATGGTAATTCCTGCCCAGTTTCAAAACAGAATATCTGACCGTTTTTTTGGCAATATTCGACAAATTTCTTCATTACCGGGACAAATTCCAAATACAAAGGGCTTTTCGGATCATTTGGTATAAAACCAACGTGAGAAGTAATGCTTTTTACTCCTATTTCACAGATCATATCAGAAAATTTTTTTGCTAGTTCTAATCTTTTTTTACGATACTCCTCAGGGATAAAACCTACTGTTGAAACTCCTTCTTCTGTTCTATTGTAAATCTGCCCCTCAAATATCAAAAAGAAAGAACTTATTTCAATACCAAACTCTGCTGAAGCCTTTCTTATGTCTTTTGGTTTCAGTTTATCTATCATAAATTCTGCTGTACAGGAAACCTGACAAGTTTGCATTCCTAACTTAGCTACTTCTTCAAAACTCTCTTTTATGTTTTCAGTAATGAGAACCATCGTACCAAGTTTCATCTTCATAACAAAATTTCCTTTCCAATCTCTGCTGATTTTATTTCTTGAAGAACAATTTCTAAAGATTCTTTTGCATCTTCAGGTGTCACTCTTTCAGGGTATTTATTATTTTGTAAACATTCAATCCAATATTTTATTTCATTAAAATAACCGCGAATTTCAGATATATTCCCATCAGTATCAATAGAATTTATTTTATCTTTTGTAATATTTAAAAGCTCTGAATTTTTCTCTTTATATATTATTAACGGTTGAGTTTTTGAATTATATTCAATAACTGTTCCATCTTCGAATACTCCTCTTATTTCTTGCATGAATCCGTAAGATTTACTTAAATCCCAACCCCCTTCAGCGTTTACTATCGTATCTCTATATCTATATGCTGAACATATATGTTGCCATCCTTTTTTATCATTTTTCCCTAAAGAATAAACTGATTTCGGTTTTCCTAATAAATAATAAATATAATCTACATCATGGATATGAAGATCGAGTGCAGCACTGCCACTTCTATTAGGGTCAAAATACCAATTATCCCATGCATATATAGGAGGCGCGCTAATACGAGTACATTTAAGAACTTTTAATTTACCAAATTTTTTTGAATCTACAATCCTCTTAAACTCAATATATTCTGGCCAAAAACGCAAAACCATACCAATCATCAATTTTACTTTTGCCTCTTTTATCTTTGTAATTATTTCTTCGCTATCTTTTAAATTAAGTGTAAACGGCTTCTCGCAAAATATATCCTTTTTAGCATTACAACATTTTAAAATAAATTCTTTATGCAAATATGTCGGAAGACAAATATCTATAGCATCAATTTCACTACAATTTATCAGTTCATCTGAATCGGCAAAAAACTTCGATTTGGTTAGATTTACAATCTTTTCTGCACGTTCCGTACTTATATCTGAAACGCCTACAACCTTAACATCTTCCAAAATATTATAGCAATTAGCATGTACTGTTCCCATAAACCCACAACCAATAATTCCAACTTTTATCATAATATTTTTCTCCTAATTTTATAAATATATTTTTTCTCCGGATTCTATCGATTTGTTTGCTGCCAATGTTGCAATTAAAGTTTTTAAAGCATCGGAATAATTACATTTAATCTTCGAATCATCTTTAGTTTTTACTGAATTAATAAATATAACATCCTCTTCCCAATATCCATCTATTTTTGAATTAATAGTTTCTGTTTTACCATTAGTAATTATCTTTAAAGTATCCAATGAATATATCTTTAAATGCATATTTTTTACTATAATTTCCAATTTTGGAAACCAACCCGAAAGAAGACAAGTAGAATTTATGCAACCAATTGCTTTATTTTTAAAATGTAAATTTACAGAACTTGCTTCATTAATATTATAATTACAATGACTAATTGTACCTTTATATCCTTGAGCGAAAATCATATCTATTTCTCCAACAAGATATCGAGAAAGATCAATTATGTGTGTAGTTTGTTCTACTATTTGGCCTCCGGATTTTTCTTTTATAGTCCACCAGTCCACAGGTGCAACTCCGCCAAAATATTTACCACACACTAAAGCAACTTTTTTGCCTTTTAATAACTCTTTTGCCTTTTCAACTATATCTAAATATCTGAAAACATAACCTACGCTTACTATAATCCCATTTTTCTTAATAGTTTTTTCTGTATCCTTCGCTTCATCTATATTTAGTCCAATAGGTTTCTCGATAAAAATATTTATTCCCTTTTTTGCGGCTAAAGATTCAATGGACGAATGAGCAAAAGGGGGAACACAAATATAACAACCATCCAACCTTTCCTCATCGAACATTTTTTTGTAATCACAATATACTTTTGCATTAAATTTTTTGGCTTCTTTTTCTGCTCTTCCCAAAAGAATATCACATATTGACACAATTTCTACTTCTTCCATCTCTGAAAGATTTTTCATATGAATACGAGCTATCGTTCCACTCCCTACAAAACCAATTCTTAGTGGCATTTTATTTATCCCCTCTATTTAATATTTTGTCCATACTAATCGATGTTTCAAATATCAAACTTTCAGGATAAAATTTTGGAGGAAATAACTCAGCAATAATATAACTATTATATCCAATTTCCTTAAGTGCTGAAATCACATCAGGCCAGTTAACATCACCATAAAGGAGATTTACAAAGCCTTCCGCAGTGCCAACAGACTTTTTAAAATCCTTGACGTGCACTTTTTTAATCCGGCTCCCTAAAATTTTTATCCACTGTTCTGGAAACCCCATTTGAAGCACATTACCCACATCAAAGTAAACTCCCACATATGAACTGCCAATTGAATCTATAAAGTGCTTCATTTCAAGTGGACTAAGCAAAAATTTGTTCCAAACATTCTCAATGGCAATATTTATCTTATAAGTTTCCGCAATAGGAGCTAATTCTTTCAAAGCCTGAAATGAACGTTCATAAACCTTATCGTAAGAAACTACGGGGAAACCGGGCTTAAAGAAAACATCTACCGCACCGGGAATAATTAATATAGTATCTACTTCAAGCCAATTTGCTACTTCCAACATCTTCTCAACAATCCCCTTGGCTTTTTCCCGTTCTGAAGAATTATCGCTTGTCAGGGAATAATCCCAGAAAAGTCCGGTAGCCAAACTGCTTATTTCAACACCGATAGAACGAGATATTTTCGCAATCTTTTGAATATCTCTTTTGGTAGAGCTCAATGTAATTTCTCCTTCTTCTCCAATTGCTACCTCGATACCATCAAACTTTGCTTCTTTTGCCAAATTGAAACAATCTTTTAAACTCATATTCACAGGGAATGCCCACTGGCTGATACCTTTCTTTTGAGTATACATTTCTTATAACCTCCTTCATAATTAGTATTATTTTTAAAATAACATACTCAAGCACAAATAAGATTTTTTTATCTTAATTCTAAAAACTCTATTTTAAATGGTTATTTTAGATTGGACGGAAATCAATCCGTCTTGGTGGTGGATAGAGTTTTTTGCATTCTTCAATAAGTTCGGAACTGTATATAACACCTCTCTGTTTTGCAAGCATTTTTGCATTATACTTAAACCATAGCTCTGTTAATAAAACCTCTCCTTCGCGGATAACAGCATATTCATGTTCAAAAATCCCAGCGACAAAGTCAAGGTGTCCTGTTTCAAGGGCAGCAGCGCCGGCCATAATCTTTATTCTTTCTGCAGAAGCCAATTTGTCAGGAAGACCTTTGTAATATTCCCATGCCTTTGCATAGTCTCTTTTGTCATTTAACAGACTTATATATTCTTCAGCAAGAGATTGGTCACAAAATTCACCAAAAAACTGCAGTGCTTTTTTCATATACTCAATTGCACTATTAAGATTGCCCTTATTTTTCTCAGCAACAGCCATATTTCTATAGACCCATGCCGATGGACATTTTTCCAATGACTCCTTCCATACCACAATGGCCTCTTTTTCGCAGCCTTTCTCGTACAGCATTACACCATAATGAAGAAGTACATTCCAATTACGGTTTTGTGAATTTTCAATGCTCTTTTTGAGCAAAACTTCCCAATCACGCTGAATCATCCATGATACAGGTTTATCACATGCATCGGTTTCAGGTAATATCCCTGTGTTCAAAAGGCACAGCCAGGGATACTGTTCAGGTCCAATACTTGATAATGGGAACATAAAACCATCAAGCATATTTTTTTTACCCGCGTTCTGCATTCGTAATAATTCTAGAACACCCCAACCTGAGCCATCATGTAAAATTTCCAGTGAGTTATTTAATGAACATTCTTGAAAATAGCTATGGTTTTTGTATAAAGCTTCATAAGATATCAATTTTCGGATCTCCTCTTCAACAATAGATCGTGCAGCAAACCAATCTGTCTGATGTGCTTTATCTCTATCCACCGAAGTTATACCAAAGACCTGTGTCCACTCCCAGACCGCATGGGGAGGCATATCCATGCCATGAAGCTGTGTGGGGGCAAGACCATCTTGCATTTCCACATAGCCTTCACCCGGTACTGAAAGATATTCCTGCCAGTGTCTCCCCCCTGCGTGATTTCCCCAACAGAATATCTTACGATAATGCAGCATACTTGTCGAGGTTTCAAAAAACATTCTTCCATCCTCATAAACTGCTGCTTCCCACGGTGCTTTTTCATTATCAGGTACCTGAAAAAAATACTCATTAGAAAAACTAGATACCCAGGGATAGGAAAAATCCTTATCTGGGAGGGATGGCAATACTGGCATTTTGGATATACCATAATCTATTTGGTTATTTTGTTCTACAGCAGGATTGATATAGATCACTTCATCCGCCGGTGCAAATACACGCATACCTTCAGATTCCTCAACAGCAATGTTAGTCCACCAGTACATGGGTACGCTCTCATCTGATGGATTAACTATACTTGTATATAAATAAAGCATATTCGAGCCTGAAGGCAAGTGAAAATCAAGCTTCCAGAATACTTTTTTGCACCGTTCAAATTCATATATACGTAAAAAGTCCCCTTCTTTTTTATCCTTGACTTTGGCAACATATACTGGTGAGCATGTTGTAAAAGTATGTCCTATCTGTCCAATATTCCATTCAATCCCGCCAGAAAACCATGCATTCCTAATTGCAAGATTCGCAAGTTGAAAAACACTGTTCCTATATAATATATTCTTCCCTGTTTTTTTGTCACGCAAGGAATAAAGCCTCCCACCAAACTCAGGCAAAAACACAGCCTCAATAAGATCATTTTCCAGTATAATTTGTTTAAGGCAGATAGGATGGCGTCTTCTTGAATATCTGTCCTGCATGCGGTAAGGCAGTACACGAAAGGCTGCCTCATAGCCCAGAAGCTCTTTTTTGTTATCAGGAAATGACTCTATCACTGTAGGGAAAAGGTTATGTTCCCGCGCTCTAAAAAAGGGAAGGGGGTTTTCTCCTTCAAGTAAGGCACCCTGTATAACAAAAGTTGAAACTCTTATAGACATCGTTTTCCTCCTTATTACCCTTTAATTGCACCACCTGTGATTCCGGCAATAATTTTTTGCGACAATAAAATATAAAGAATAAAAGTAGGTAAGAATACAATAATAACTGCTGCAAAAAGTCCTGCCCAATCTCCAACATAGCGCATTGACTGAATTGTGAATTGTAGTCCTACTGCAAGCGTTCTGAGCTCTGTTTTATTTGCAAATACCAAAGCCATAAAATATTCGTTCCATATTGCCATGAAATTGAAAATGCCTACAGTTATAATTCCGGGTTGGGCAAGTGGGAGCATTATCCGCCAGAAAGCTTGATATAGAGAGCATCCGTCTATTAGAGCAGAATCTTCAAGCTCCTTCGGGAGCGTGGAAAAAAAACCAGTCAAAAAATAGACGGTAAAAGGTACGTTAGATGTTATATAAAGAATGATAAGCGTAAACATGGAGCCTATCAATTTGAGCCTTATCATTACTGCAAACAAAGGGATAACTACCATAACTACCGGTATTGACATGCTTACCAAAAACGTGTTTATTAATAATTTGCGGCCTGGAAATTTCATACGTCCAATGACATATGCTGCCGGAGCTGAAATAAGTATAATGCCAACGCTCGCTGTGCTAGTATATACAAAACTGTTAAAAAAATATCTGGCAAAATTTTGATTAACTAATGCATTCCAATAGTTTTCTATATGAATACCACTTTTAAAAAGAGTGCCAGTAAAAATTTCACGTGTTGTACTGAATGAGGCTGCAAAAATCCAACCTATAATAACTATGCTGAATAATAACCAGATCAGAAGTAATATATAGGCAGGTGTAAGTGGTGCATCTTTTTTTAAGATTGATTTTAAATTTGTCATACTCATATACATACCTTTCTAGTATTCAAGCTTCTTTTCAGGAATTGCCAGGTTAATTGCACTATATAAAACAACCACTAATATTGTCAGGATAGCACCAATTGCTGCTCCTACTCCCACATTTATATTACCGCCAGCTGCAAACATAGATGATCCGAAAACCACATTATATAAATAGTAAACCGGTGTAATAGTCTCAGGAACAGGAATCGGTGAAAACATCTGAGCCCATACAAAAAAGTTAAATGCGGCAACACTCCACAATACTATACAAGTCCTAAAAACATTTCTTATCAAAGGCAGAGTGATTCTGGTAAACTGTACAAAAATACTTGCACCTTCAAGCCTGGAAAACTCGTAAAGTTCTTTAGGTATTCTCTCCATACCCGCAAGAAGTATAAGCATAAAATAACCTACAGACCCAAAACAGAAAGCTATAAGCATACTTGTAAATATAAATCGAGGTCCGGTCCATTGAATATCTGCCAGGGCACGGATGCCCAATGCTCTAAAAAGACTTTTTAAAAGTCCAAAGTCTTGATTGCTATAAGCATATTGTGTCCACATAGTAGCAATAGCTACAGCCGAAATGGTATTCGGGAGATATATTAATGAACGCCAGAATGCCTTGAAACGCACACCGGATGTCAGGATAACAGCAAATAAAGTCGCAAAAAATACACTTATTATTCCACCAATAAACCATATTTTAAATATATTTATAAGAGACTGGCGGAAAAGTTGGCTTCCTATAAGATTTATATAGTTACTAAAACCAATGTATTCCCACAACGACATACCATCGGCAATACCTTTAACTTGGTAAAAGCTCATTAATAATGTACGCAGTACAGGATATAAAAAGAAAAAAAGAAACGATAGTAGTGCAGGAGTAAGACAGACCATTATAAATGTCCTGTTCCGCTTCATAAAATCCTCCCTAATGGTTTTCACAAGTAATGATTAAAGTGTGTATAGATCCCTATTCGTTTACAAAACATTTTATCTTGAAATGTCACCCAAATAATGATTTTCAAGAATGCATAAGGTTTTTCTTATGCATCCTTGAAAATATGAAGGATTATCTATCACTTAGTTGCTGCCGCTTTCATATTATTTACAAATTTGTTTGCCGTCACCCCTCCTGAAATAAGTTTAGCAAACTCAGAGAATGCGATTGTTGTTAAATCGCCGCCATCCCATATATTACAAGCCCATGCATGATGTTTTGTAGCACCTTCAAATAACGGTTTTACCTCTGACAATATTTCAGGCCATTCTGTATCAAGAGTTACAGGCATACTAAGGGCTATATCAGAAAAGTCACCCTGAGTTTCCTTGTTTACAATATAAGTAAGAAGTTCAAATGCCGCATCTGCATTTTTGCTGTTTTTATTAATAACATAGCTCTGTGAGCCGAACTGCATTACAGTATTATTTTCAGTTGCATTGGGAATGTTAGGAAATGCAAATGCGCCCCATTTAAAGTCTGGTCCTGTAGTACCTTTTAATTCATTAGGCAGCCATGAACCATTCAGGTACATGCCGGCTTTTTCGAGAGCCAGTTCCTGCTGACCAGCCGGATATTTATTACTTGCTGCCGTCTCTGAAATATATCCCTTCTTGTAGAGGTCTTCAAATGCTTCAGCAAACTGAGCAACTGCAGGGTCTTTCCACATAGCACCTGTTTCGTCCTGCATAAGCTGTGACACCCATTCTTCACCTTTTAATAAGCCCAGATATTGTCCTGTAAGCAAATCCAAATATGCATCATCAACAGTTATAGGAGCAACTCCTGCCTTTTTTAATTTTTCACATACAGTAAGAAATTCATCCCATGTTTGTGGAGTCTTGTCTATGCCTGCATTCTGGAAAACATTCTTACTATAGAATATACAAACAATATACGCTTGGTTCGGTACATAATACTGCCCTTGATCCTCTGAAAGGCTGGATGTCCAGGTTACAAGTGCAGGAATCAATGTATCCTTGAATGCTTCGCCATCAGTTGTGGTATAAGTCTTTGCAAAATAGTCATCTAACTTAAGAGTATAGTCTACACCAAGATTACCGGCAAGCCATTCGGGGTCATTTTCAAAAATATCAATATTCTCTCCTGCATCTAAAGCAGCTTTTAGAATCTTTCTAATGTCACGTCCGCTCCACTGAACAGTAACATTTATTCCTGGGTTTGCAGCTTCAAAATTGTTAATTGCAGCCTTGATAACTTTGGCCTGCGGCTCATTTTCACTCCACATGGACCAGTAAACTATTGTTTTTGTTCCTCCAGCTGCTGCCCCTGCTATTAAAGATGCGGAAACAACAAATGTAACTATCAGTAGCCAAATAAATAATTTTTTCATTGTAAAACTCCTCCTAATTTTAAAAATTAATAATGGGTACGATAAAATTTAACTCGGGATTTGTTTTAAGTACTGGTACCGCTACTAACCTAAACAAATCTCACTTATTTTAATCTCATAGACATCATCTCCTTCCATGGAAATTTTACCAGGCATTTTTAAAAAGATTACACTTGTTCTTTTTAATCGTTCTTCTATTGATGCCTGGCTAGGCTATACATTAATTTTCGTTTCGCACTAATTACCCATCTTTTTTTGATGTTTGATAAACAATTCCTAAAGCTTATAAGATAGCAAACCTTTTTAAATAAAGTTTTTATAACTTTTTCTCCAACATTATATATTTTATCCAGGGTTCAAATCCTATTTTTTTATAATAATCTACTAAATCGGTCCAATCAATTACCATATGTTTGTAGCTTTTTTGCTGAAAATATTGGATAATATTAACCATTAAATATATCCCATATCCCTTCCCCCTGCAATTATCTGCAATTCCTATCGGACCCAACCCCAGAGAATCTTTTTGCCATTTAAAACACCAGTTAATATTTGGCCCCAAATAGGATGATTTAAAAGTGTTGGTTCTGGCAAAACCTACTATATCATCAGAATCCCATAGAAGCCAATAATCCTCAATACCACCCGAGATACGCCCAATATTTTCAGCTTCAAAATACCAGCGTTCAGGGAAATTTTTTTCTAAGAATTTCAACAAAAAAGGGCTTGTTTTCTGGGTAGCTGTTTCTATGCGTAAGTTTAAATCCTTTTCTTTCAGTAGCACCTCTTCATTTATTTTTTGGGAAATTTTAAACTTAGAAATATTTTGATAAAGGTCATATACTACACCGTGCTTCCTAAAACCTGATTTTTCCAGTAAAGATAAATAATCACCCTCTAAGCTACTTGGTAGACCTGACAAAAAATTTTGAGGGTCTCCGCCAAAATGCACTTCCTTTATACCATTTTTCTTAAAATCCTCTTCTACTAATTTAAACAATTTGTCAACTATTGAAACAGCGTTGGGGATTTTTTTGTTCACAACCAACAGACTCACCCATCCTTGGTCTGTCTTGCATTTTTTAGAAATCGGCATTGTCAAATGTTTTGTTAACATAAAAGTAATTAAATTATCCCCTTCAAAAATACCCCACGTATCAACGTTTACCCCGACGAATGGAGAAAAAATATTTTGCTCTACCAACCGTGGGATAATATAGAATGACGGGTTAATTTCGTTCCATAAATTTATCCCTTTATACACTTCATCTCTGGTAGTAATTCTTCTACATTCCATATAATGCTCCTTAAATAGTTTGAAAAAATAAAATCGCAAATAAATACTTATATTTTCAAAGTTATAGGCAAAACTCCCTGAGCTTTATGTTTACCAACTATTATTTCACTAACTGCTTTTAAATTAAATGGGCTATAATCATAAGTAGTTAAAAAAGTAGATACTTCCGGGAAAACTTGAAGATCATAGGGATTACAAAGGGCCAAAACAATAAACGGTATATTTAGGTTTTGTATTTTTCTAATTATTTTAACTTGATAAGGATTATGAATAGCGTTAAAACTGCAAACAATAATCCTATCAATTCCCTTTAATGAAGGCATTGTATCCTTGCCTTCAAAAAAAGTATAGTGTTCAACCTCTACTCCTTCTTCCTTTAAAAAATCAACTAATAAATTTTTATTCTCTATATTATCTTCTACTAACGATGAGCGTTTTAGAAAAAAATCTAAAACCAATATTTTTTTGCTATTGAACATATCAATGGGAATTAAATTGCTCTCGTCTTTAACTAAAGTTACTCCTTTTTTTGCTATCTGATAGGCAAGTTCTTCATCCATGTTTTTATCTATCTTTCTATAGTCAGAAATTGGTGGGTTTTTTAAACCAATTCTTTTCCCCTTCAGTTTAAGTATTCTTAACACAGATTGATTGATTCGTTCTTCAGTAATTCTACCTTCTTTTACTGCTTTAACTACTGCCTCTATGGCTGCAATTTGTTTATCTAATGTATGAGATACCAAAACTATATCACTGCCCGCTTCGATAGACATAACTGACCCCTCTATTGTACCAAAACTATTAGCAATAGCTTTCATTTCCATACAATCAGTAATAATTATACCTGTATATCCCAATTCCTTTCTTAGTAAATTTGTTAAAACATTGTATGATAAAGTTGCGGGAATATCTTCTTTTGGTTCTATGGAAGGAAAGCAGACATGGGCAGTCATAATACTGTCAACCCCTGCTTGTATGGCTTGCATAAAAGGATAAAATTCAACTTTCTCTAAATGATTCCTGTCATGTTTAACAACTGGAAGGGTTAAATGAGAATCGGCAACCGTATCGCCATGTCCGGGAAAATGCTTGCCACAAGCAATAACCCCTTCTGCTTGTACCCCTTTAATAAAAGCTACGCCCAACTTGGCAACCCAAAAAGGATCTTCGCCAAAAGACCTTACCCCTATAACCGGATTCAAAGAATTACAATTAACATCTAAAACGGGAGCAAAATCCAAATTAATTCCTACTGTTTTTAGTTCCTTCGCAATTGCTTGACCCATTCTTTCAGCTAATTCTGTATTTTTTGTAGCACCTAATACCATACTTCCGGGAAAATGTGTTCCTCCAATTAATCGGTGTACTATACCACCTTCCTGATCGGTGGAAATCATTAACGGTAATCCTACTCTCTGTTTTATTGATATTGCTTGTAGTTCATTAGATAATTTAGAAACTTGTCTAAGTGATTTTATGTTACGCCTAAAATATATTATCCCACCTACATGATAATCTCTTATCATCTCTGATATTCCAGAAGTGATCTCCGCACCGCTAAAGCCAACTTGAAACATCTGCCCTATTTTTTCTTCCAGAGTCATCTTAGAGATTAGCTTCTTAAAAATTGTGGTATCTTTTTCTAATTTGCTTTTGTTTTCATTTCTCATTATAGAAGCCCTCCTCAATAATTAATGCTATTAAGTAATTATAGATATTATTAATATTTTTAATAAATAAGTAGATGCTTTATTTCTGGATACCTCATATTGTAAATTTTAACCTTATACTTAAATTTTTACTTATCTATTCATAATGAGATATATTTTTTACATATTATCTTATCTTTAAATATGATTAAGTTAACAAAGGTTATCCCTTTATTGCCCCTCCAGCT
>Ga0307378_10006429_pt1 | contig 16083 bp, 19 predicted proteins | sample UN1MG_FD_202238 | JGI IMG/M metagenome (GOLD analysis project Ga0307378, IMG submission 202238) | Soil microbial communities from Risofladan, Vaasa, Finland - UN-1 | ecosystem: Environmental > Terrestrial > Soil > Coastal area > Acid sulfate soil | place: Finland: Risofladan, Vaasa | collected... | reverse complement strand
TGGCGGAGAAGCTGTTCCCGGAATCTATCCCCGGCCTCGGCACAGCCGGAGCTTTCAGAGCTCGTCGGATCGCCTTTTGGATGAGTCATCTATGGTCCTTGCGCTCAATTAAATGGTCACGTCGATTCTAGCTTGAACGCGGGAGCGGTCAATCGCCTTTCCGGGTGAAAGCCGAGGTGAATTTCTTCTTTTGGACATCATCGACAGCGGTGACGAGGTCTTCCTTCGGGGGTGAGAACAGTCGAGATTCGGTCCCCTCGGAGAGGTGCGGGTTTGTCTTTTGATAATCTTCATTAAGCGGTATAATGAAAATGGTCCATGGAAAACAACAGGCTCGTTTCGGTGTCTTCGGGGGTCATCCTCGTCTTCCTGATCGGTCTTGTCCTGCGCCTCGCCAAGCCCGTCTTCTTTCCCTTCTTCCTGGCTATTTTCTTCTATTTCATCCTCTCTCCGCTGCTGGAGATCTTGCTGCGTCTTAAGATCCCCCGCCCCCTGGCCGTTTTCCTGATCGTCGTCAGCTCATTCTTCATCCTCTACCTTCTCGGCGTCCTTTTTTACAACAGCGGCAAGGCCTTCGCCGCCTCCGCGCCTGACTATGCCCAGAGGATAAGCGGGTTCTTCAGTTGGCTGGCCGAAAGACTCCGTGCTTCCGGGCTCAACTGGGACCCCTGGCTCTGGAGCAAGACGCTGGACAGCGGCCGGGTCACGGCCTTCTTTCTTCGTTCCCTGAACCAGATCTTCTCTCTCTTTTCGACCTTTATCCTGGTTTTTGTCTTCCTGATTTTCATGCTGGCCGGCCGGGGCAAGCTCAAGGTCAAGGTGGAGAGATCGCTCAGTTCCCGGCGGGCTCAGACGATCAACCAGATCATCGCGAGGATCGATCATGATGTCCAGAAATACCTGGGCATCAAGACCGGGATCAGCATTCTCTCCGGTTTGATCACGATGGTCATCCTTCTTGTCTTCGGAGTCGAGTTCGCCGTCCTTTTCGGGATCCTGACGGCGGTCTTGAATTTCATCCCTAGCCTGGGTTCGATCGTTAGCCTGGCCCTGATTTCGATCATCGCCGCCTTTCAGTTCGGGAGTGTTTTTCCCGCTCTCTGGATCCTCCTGATACTGGGAGGGCTGGACGTGGCCGTTTCCAATCTTCTGGAGCCGAAACTGATGGGCCAGGGACTCGGATTGAGCCCGCTGGTCGTCCTCTTTTCCCTGTTCTTCTGGGGTTGGCTCTGGGGAATCGCGGGTATGATCATGGCGGTACCACTGTTGGCCGTCATCAAGATTATCTGCATCAATATCCCGGCGCTCGAACCGGTCGCTCAATTCATGAGCAAGTAGGGGAAAGCGGACCGCAGCGGGTGCGCCCGTTAGGTGCGGGTGATGATTTTACCCTGGCTTGAGGAGTCCTGAAGGAGGGCCAGCCGCCGGCCGATATCCTGGAGGTAGGCTCGCTCTTCGAGACGCCCTTGGGCCAGGTGTTTGACCGCCAGGATCGTATTCTCCAAGCACTTGATCTTCTCTTCCGGAGTGTATGTTTCCAGGTTCTGGGGCAGGATGATCTTCCGCTGAAAGCGGCACTGGTTGAGACTCCGGAGGATGGCCTCTCCGGCCTCGTTCTTAATCTGTCCCTCGTCCTGAGCAAGCACGATCAGGGGACGGCCTTTCTCCACCCGGGTCTTGGCATATTCGAGCGCCAGGATGGCGTTTTTGTCGGTGAAACCGGGTCTCTGCTCCCCAAATTCTTGGAGCGGCGCCTCGATGTTCAGGGTCAGCCAAGCCAGCCGCTCGTCGTTCAGGACTTCCTCGGAGAACGTTCTCTTTTTTTGGATGACCTTGTTCTCCTGGTAGGGTTTATGCCGGGAGAGATAGGGGCAGCCGGGAGGGCAGTGAAGCTCTTTTTCTCGCAGTCGTCCGCAGCAGAGGGGGCAAAGGGAAGATCCCAGGGCGGGACATGACCTCTTGGCCTTTCTCTGTTGGCAGTGGGAACATCTGGCCATGGCCCGGGTGATCCTCAACAGGTCAGATGAAAGGCCCCGGCCGTTCTCTTCCGGCCGGCCAATCTGTTGAACAACGCGGCCGCTTTTTTGGTCTTGTCGACATGGAGCTCGAGTCCTTTCTCCCGGGCCGCTCTCTTGACATCTTCGTCTACCTTCATCAGGCCAAAGAATCCCGTCCCGACGACCAGGACTTGGAGTTCCTCCCGGAAGACGTCCTCGAGGTCCGCCCGGACCAACCGATGGCCTTCTTGTCGCCACCACGAGGCCCGGATCATCTGGGGAAGGATGATCAGGTCGGCTAAAAAAGAGCGGCCGTCCACCCGCATCCGGCCGAATTCGTAATGTTCGATCATTTCTTGAGTACGAATGTCTCGGCCGCCAGGACCTTCATCTTGTGTCCGAGCAGACTCTTCAGCGCTATCTGGGCGGCGCGTTGCTCGGCGTTCTTCTTGGAATGACCTTTTGCCTTGGCCAGGGGATAGCGACCCAGATAGACCTCGACAAAAAACGTCTTGCTGTGATCGGGTCCGATCGAGGTGACGGTCCGGTAGGATGGTGCGGGCAGGTTTTCCTTCTGGAAGTATTCCTGCAGAGCGGACTTGTAGTTGTTGATCAGGAGCTCGCGGCCGGCGCTCTTTTTGTATGATTTTTGCAGCAGGGGGAAAAGAAGGGCCTTGGCCGTTTCATAACCTTGCTCCAAATAGACCGCTCCCAGCAGGGCTTCGAAGGCGCCGGCCAGGATATTCCTTTTCCCGCGGCCGCCGCTTTTTTCTTCCCCTTTTCCCAAGAGTAGAAACTTATGGAGGCCTATCTTTAGGGCGAAGTCAGAGAGAGATTGAGTGCCGGCAGCGGCGGATTTGTACTTGGATAGGTCACCCTCCTTGAGGTTCGGGAACGTGGCGCAGAAGAAATCGGCGATGACCAGTCCGACGACGGAATCGCCCAGGAATTCCAGGACTTCATTATCCGGCCACCCCTCGCCGAGATGTTCAAAAGCATAGGAAGAGTGGGTGAGGGCTCTGCGGAGAAGGTCCTTGTCACGAAATTCGAGGTCGATGGCCTTCTCGATTTTGGAGAGGTTCGTTTTCATCGCTCTGCAGAAGAACTGAAGGGGAAGACGACCTTCCCTCCGACGATGGTCATCTGGGGAGCGCCCCTGAGCCTCCAGCCGTGGAAGGGATTGTTTTGGCTCTTGGAGACGAAGGTTCCCACGTCGACGTCGACCTCTTTGTGAAGATTGAGGATCGTCAGGTCGGCGTCGGCGCCCGGCGAGATTCGGCCTTTGCTTCTGAGTCCCAGGATCTGGGCGGGCCGGGTAGAGAGCATTTCGATCAGCCGCATCAGGGGGATGATCCGTTTTCTGACCAGGCTGTCCAGGAGCACAGAAACCGCCGTTTCCAGGCCGGCGATTCCGAAGGGAGCCCGATCGAAACCGAGCGCCTTTTGTTCAGGAGTGTGGGGAGCGTGGTCGGTGGCGAAGACATCGATAACGCCCTCACCGACGGCCTTCTGAAGAGCTTCGGTATCCTCGGCATCACGCAAGGGGGGATTGACCTTGAGGTCGGGATCTAGGCTTTCGAGGGCGGCATCGGTCAGGACCAGATGGTGGGGAGTGACTTCGGCGGTCACCGGGACCTTTCTCTCCTTTGCCCACCGGACAAACTCAACGGCTCCCCGGGTGCTGAGGTGAGCGATATGCACCCTGGCGCCGGCCGCCTCGGCCAGGATGATATCCCGGGAGACCATGACGTCTTCGGCTGCGGCAGGAATCCCTCGAAGTCCCATTCGGGCAGAGATCGGGCCTTCATTCATCATGCCTCCACGGCTGAGGTTATCGTCTTCGCAGTGATCGATGATCAAGGTGTTCAAGCCCTTGGCGAGTTCCAGGGCTTGCCTCATGATCCGGCTGTTCTGGACTCCGCGGCCGTCATCAGAGAAGGCGACGGCCCCGCCCGCCAGGAGGTCGGCCATATCGGTCAGTTCGTTTCCGGCCAGCCCTTTGGTGATGGCGGCGATCGGCAGGACGGAGACGACGGCCCGTTTTCGAGCTTCGGCGACGATGTATTCGGTCACGACACGAGTGTCGTTGACGGGATTCGTGTTGGGCATGGCGCAGATCGTGGCAAAACCTCCCTTGGCCGCTGACCGTGAGGCCGTGGCGATATCTTCTTTTTCCTCCTGACCCGGTTCCCTGACATGGACATGCATGTCGATGAAACCCGGGGCCACCACAAGCCGGGCGGCATCGATCACCGGGATCCCCGCCCCCTCGATCCTGGGTCCGAGGGCGAGGATTTTTCCCTTTTCGATGAGGATGTCCAGCGTCTCGTCGGTCCGGGAGGAAGGGTCGATGACCCTCCCGTTCTTAATCAGAAGTTTCATGCGCGTTCTCTCTCGGAGTTCTCTTTCTTCTGAGCCCGGCGGGTTCGGTGATCAGAACCTCATCGCAGCCATCGACTTCGGTCAGCTTCACCTGAACGAGCTCCCGCTTGGAGGTGGGCAGGACCTTCCCCACGTAGTCGGCCCGGACGGGCAACTCACGGTGGCCACGGTCGATCAGAACGAGCAGTTGGATCGTCCGCGGCCTCCCCAGGTTGAAGAGTCCATCCAGGGCCGCCCGGATGGTCCGGCCGGTGTTGAGAACATCATCGACCAAGAGCACGTCCATGTTGGCGATGGAGAAATGGATCTCTGTCTTCTGGACCAGGGGAGAGATGTCGAGCCCGGACACGTCATCACGGTAGGGGGTGATATCGAGCGCTCCGACCGGGATGTCCACTCTCTCGAGCTCCCCGATCAATTGGGAGATGCGCCGGCCGAGGTAGATACCGCGCGTCCGGATGCCGATAATCACCAGGTTTTTCAAGTTGTGATTGCCTTCCAGGATCTCGGTCGTCATCCGGATGAGGGCTCTCTTGATCTTGCTCCCGTCCATGACTCTGGCTTTGATCTTGACTTTCATGAACGATCTCCTAGGGGCGGCCCCTTCCCTTTGAAAATGCCCGAAGAGGAAGAAAAAGTCAATTGTCTGGGCCTGTTCATCGTCCGGGTGAGACCCGAATCACCCCCAGAGCCGATGCCTTCTTCTCGAAATACAAACGCGCGGCGGCCACGTCTTTCCGGATCTGCCTGATCAATTCGTCCGCTCCGGGGAATTGTTTTTCCTTTCTGAGCCTGAGGAGAAAGTGAAGACCGATTCTCTTGCGGTAAAGGACGCCCTGGAAATCGAAGACGTAGGTTTCGATCTGCGCCGAGCCGGCGCCGAATGTCGGGCGGTCTCCGCTGTTTGTCACCGAGGGATAAAGGCGGCCTTGGATCCGAGCCAGCGTGAGGTAGACTCCCGGCGGAGCGATCTCATTTTCCGCCCGGATATTGGCCGTGGGGAAACCCAGGTCCCGGCCGCGGCCCCGACCTCTGATCACCCTGCCTTCGACCAGGTAAGGGCGTCCTAAGAGTCTGTTGGCTGTGAGGATGGTCCCTGCTTGAAGAAGGCTCCGGATGCGGCTGCTGCTGACGATCTGTCCGTTTCGGAAAACGGCCGGGCGCGGATGCACGGCGAAGCCCATTTTTCGGCCATAGCGGCGCAGGTCATCGACATCCCCGCGGCGGTTCCGGCCGAACCGAAAATTTTCACCGATGACCACTTCTTTAGCGGCCAAGAAAGTGACGATGAACCGATCGACGAACTCTTCGACGGTCAGATCGGCAAAGGCTTTGTTGAAGCCCGCCAGAAGAACGGCCTCTATTCCGCCGGCCCGGATGCCGGCCAGCCTCTGGTCCAGGGTCTGGATCATGGCGGTCCGGCCTCCGCCGAGGACCTTCTCCGGGTGGGGCGAGAAGGTCAGCACGAGGGAGGTCAATTTCCTCTCCCGCGCTTTATCGATCAGGAAGCGAAGGATCTCTTGGTGGCCCAGATGAAGCCCGTCGAAGTTGCCGATGGCGACCGCCGTGCCGTCCGGAAAAACCGGCCGTTGCTCGAGCCCGCGGAAGACCTTCATGGGATCAGAGGTTGATGATCTTGACCTTCTCCAGGTAGCCTGCCTTGAGCTGTTGGAGACAGGAATCCAGGAATGTCTCCTCCTCCGGGCTGAGGTTCCCTTTGGTGCGATCCTTGAGCAGGTCCAGAATGTCGATCATCCTCCGGGCCAGCTCCAGGTTCAATTCAGGCTCCGCCTTTTCCGGATCTCCCAGGAGGCCGAGCTTAAGCAAGGCCTGAGTGAAAATGGGAAGAACGATCGAGCTGAAATCCAGCGGAGGGAGGAATTCCTGGCGGGATGGCTCGCTTGGCTCTTTGGGGCGCTCAGGGTCATGAGAATTTTTCTTGGTCATGGTCGTCCTCTTGCGGGGCTCTCTCTCCCGGGAACGGGAATTGATTTTTATCACCGCCTCGACTATTGTTCTGAACGACAATGCTACAATTTTTCCGGCGATTTTTCAAGGGAGCCCGGTATGGAGAAGAAAGAGAGTGTCGGACGACGGTTCGAGCGGTAAACTCTGGGAAAAGGTCAAGAAGGAGGCGCTATGATGCCGGCGCCGATCTCTTCCTCATCACCAGGCTGGCCTTGATGAATTCGTCGAGGTCGCCGTCCAGGATCCTATCGACGTCGCCGATCTCGATCCGGGTCCGCAGGTCCTTGATCAGCTGGTAGGGGTGCAGAACATAAGACCGGATCTGATTTCCCCAGGCGATATCGGACTTGGTCTCTTCCATTTTCTCGAACTTCTCAAGTTGCTTTTTCTTTTCCCTCTCGTAGAGGCGGGCTTTCAACACCTTCATCGCCGAGGCTTTGTTCTTGTGCTGCGACCTCTCGCTCTGGCATTGAACGACGATCCCGGTCGGAAGGTGGGTGATCCGTACGGCCGAGTCGGTGACGTTGACATGCTGACCGCCCCGGCCCGAGGACCGGTAGGTGTCGATTCGAAGGTCCTCGGGATTGATGGAGATGGCGATGTCCTCCTGCACCTCGGGAAAGACGAAGACGGCGGCGAAGGAGGTATGGCGCCGCTTGTTGGCATCGAAAGGCGAGATCCGGACCAGCCGGTGAACGCCCGACTCCTGACCGAAGTGTCCGAACGCATAATCGCCCTCCGCCCGCACGGTGACACTCTTGATCCCGGCCTCCTCTCCCGGCATCGAGTCGAGGATCTCAGTTTTGTAGCCCTTGCGTTCGGCGTATCTCAGGTACATGCGCAGGAGCATCTGGGCCCAATCCTGGGATTCGGTCCCTCCTGCGCCGGGGTGGATGGTGAAGAGAGCGTTACGGGCATCATCCTCCTCGAAGAACAGGGTCTGGAGTTCGGCCTCTTCGAGGCTTTTCGCCAGGGCGGCGAGAGCCTTTTTCAACTCTCCGCCGACGTCCTCTCCCTCGGCCGCGAGCTCGGACAGGACCTCGACCTCCTCTTTCTTCTCTTCCAGCCGGGAAAAGGCCTTGACCTCATGTTCAAGCTTTTTTCTTCTCTGCTGCAGCGACTGGGACCTTTTCTGGTCCTGCCAGGTCGCGGGCGATGAAAGCTCGGTGGTGATGGCGTCGAGTTGGGTTTTTTTGCTCTCTAGGTCAAAGAAAACCTCGGAGCTCTTCGAACTTGAGAAGGTGCTCTTTGATCTGGGCCTGGAGATCAGAAGGCTGGTCCGCGGGGGGGGGATTATTTGCGCTCATCGGCCTTCTTGACAAGGGCAAGAATAAAGAAGATACCTGTGAAAGTCAAGCTCAGATAGGAGAGAAGATCGCCGTGGCGGGCATAGAAGGATAACTTTTCGATGGGCCTGATTCTCCCGGTCAGATAGGTCTCGGTCATCAGCCTGGAACGGGCCTGGATGCGGCCATAGGGGTCGACGATGCCGCTGATCCCGGTTGTCGCGGCCCGCAGCAGGAAACGCCTGTTCTCGACCGCCCGGAAGACGGCGATGCGGAAGTGCTGCTGGGGGGAAGCGCTTTCTCCGTACCATCCGTCATTGGTGATGGTCACCAGAAAATGAGCGCCTTTCTTGACGAACTTGCGGACCAATCCGGGGAAGATGATCTCGTAGCAGATTGGCGACCCAAATTTTATCCCTTCATAGGAATGGAGGACCTGGGACTTCCCGGGGGTGACATCGCCGATGGCGTGGGTCACTTTCTCGACGAAAAAGAAAAGCTTCTTGTAAGGGGTGTATTCGCCGAAGGGGACGAGATGCATCTTGTGGTACTGGGTCATGGACAGGTCGGGGTGAAGGCAGAGGGCAGTATTGAGATAAAGGTGCTCGCCTTTCTCGACGGTCGTCTCGTTGGTCCCGAGAAGCAGCGTCCGGCCGGTCGTCTGGACGAACCGGAAAAGGGTCTCCTTGAAATAGATGTAGAGCGGCTCTTCGCAGCTGAAGCAGAGTGGTACGGAAAACTCGGGCCAGATGATGAGCCCTGCGCCGGTCGCTGAGGCCCGGCGGCTGAGCTCGAGGTGACGGGAAAAAAGGGTTTCGATCTCCTCCCCAGAGATGCGATCCCAGTAAATGTCCGAGGAGACATTGCCCTGGAGGACGGCGACCTGAAATGGTTCTCCGGCCGGAAAGGATTTTTGCAGGCTGAGAAATCCGGCCGCGTGAACGGCCAGCACAACGGCCAGGGCCAGAAAGAACGGAGCTTTCCTGCGAGCCGAGATGGACAGTACGAAGAAGCCCTGCAGAAAGACGAGCACGAAAGACAGCCCATAGACTCCCGTCACGGAAGCGGTTTGCAGAAAGGGAAGGTTATGAACCTGGCTGTAACCCAATAGACCCCACGGAAACCCGGTGAAAAGGTAGGTGAAGACATATTCCCAAGAGATCCAGATCAAGGGCGCAGCGATCAAAGCGCCGCGCGGAAAGGTGAGCCCGATCCCGCTAAATACCGCAGCGAATGCGCCCCAGGAGAGGGCCATAAAAACGACCAGGACGAGATAGATGAGGATGCTCAGCAGCGGCGATAGCCCACCGTAATGAGCGGGAACATAGGGAATCCAGTAAAGGAGGATGCCATAGTAGACAAACCCGCCGATAAAGCCGATGCGGAAGGCCGGCCAGGGGCGTTTTTTAAGAAGAGCGAAGAGAAGCGGGATCAGGCAGACCCAGGCCAAGAAGAAAAGATCGAACTTGGGAAAACACAGAGCGGTCAGCAGACCGCTCAAGGTTGCCAGCAGAAAGGACATCGCGCCAACGCTTGTCAGTCTCGAACGATGAAATAGTCGGTTTTTCCGCCGGCCGCAGCAGAAAGCTTGGCCCGAACCTCGTCCGCCTGCTCCCTGGTCAGGAAGCCACCGACTCTCACCCTGTAGACAGGAGTCCGATCGGTCGGCTGCGGATCCATGACCACGACTGTATAGCCCATTCCCCTGAACTTCTGGGCAGTGGTTTGAGCGGCCGGCTGTTCGGCCAGGGCGGCGACCTGGACATAATAGAGGTTCTTTTCATCGACCGGCCTCTGTTGGCCGAACTTGGGCGCGGCCTTGGGCTCGGTCTTGGGGGGTGCGGTCTTGGATCTCTCGGGAAGGATCTCTTTTTTGACCGGCGTTGACGGCGCTTCGGCGGCCGTCGGCTTCCCGGCCGGCTCGCGAACCGGCTCCTGTCCCGGTTTCATCTGAGGCAACGTCGTGATCTTCTCCTTGATCTGTTCCGGTTCTTTTGGAGCGATGATGTTGGCCTTTTCGGCGACTCGAGCGTGCTTCTTGCCGACCGAGACGCCGAGCAGAAAGATGACGACACCGATGATCAAGATGCCCAGAAAGATGATGGCCAGCTGGGTGCTGGAGACCTGGATCTCCCGGAATTCTCTATTTTTCATCACGATTTATCGGCTCGTGGCTTGTCGACAGCAAAAGATTTCAGGAATTCGATGGGGAGAGGGAAGATGATCGTCGAGTTCTTTTCCGTGGCGATCTCGGTCATGGTCTGCAAGAAACGCAGCTGCAGGGTTTGGGGATTGCGGGAGATGATGTCGGCCGCATCGGTCAGCTTGGAGGCGGCCTGGAATTCTCCCTCGGCATGGATGACCTTGGCCCGCCGTTCCCGTTCCGCTTCGGCCTGCTTGGCGATCGCCCGGACCATCGTTTCGGGGAGGTCGACATGCTTCATCTCGACCATCTGGACTTTGATCCCCCAGGGGTCGGTGTGTTTGTCCAGTATCTCCTGGAGCTGGGCATTCAGTTTTTCCCGCTCGGAGAGAAGGTCGTCGAGCTCGACCTCCCCGAGCACGCTGCGGAGCGTCGTCTGGGAAAGCTGGGAAGTGGCGTAGAGAAAATCCTGGACCTCGATGATCGCTTTGAGCGGTTCCATGACCCGGAAATAGACGACGGCGTTGACCTTGACCGTGACGTTGTCCTTGGTGATGACGTCCTGGGGCGGAATGTCCAGGGTGACCAGCCTCAGGCTGACTCGCAGCATCCGGTCGATGGGCGCGAAGACGAAGATCAGTCCCGGCCCTTTGGGCTGAGGAAGGACCCGCCCCAAGCGGAAGATGACACCGCGTTCGTATTCACGCAAAACCTTGATGCAGTTCAAAAGATAGAGGACGATAATCCCGACGATGATGATCGGAACCGATAAGACCATGGAAACCTCCTTTCTTTCCGCCCGGACAGCCGCCAACGCGAACCGACCGGTCGGGTTTCCGTTCACAACTTCTCGACGTGGATCTTGAGGGAGTCCAAGACCCGAACAACCTTGACCTTGGATCCTTTGGCGATCGGCCCGTCGGCTTCGGCATTCCAGATCTCACCGTGGACGAAGACTTTTCCCTCGGGGCTGAGGTCGGTCTGGGCCAGCCCGACCTCGCCGATGAGTCCTTCTTTGCCGGTGGCCGCTGTTCTGGAATGGGCGCGGACAACGAGAACCAGGAGGAAAAAGAAGATCAGGGAGAGGCCGACGGCCAGAGGAATGATGACGGTCAGGCTGGGCTGGAGCTCGGGGATCGGAGAGTCGATGAGCATAATGGAACCGAGGACCATGGCGATAACGCCTCCGATGCCGAGTATACCATAACTCTGCACTTTGACCTCCAGGATGAACAGCCCGATGGCCAGCAGGATCAGGATCAGCGCAACGTAGTTGAGGGGGAGTATCTGGAACGAGAAAATGGCCAGGAGAAGGCTGATCCCGCCGAGGACACCCGGCAGAATGGCTCCCGGATGGGAGAATTCGAAGTAGAGACCGAGAAGCCCGAGCATCAGGAGGATGTAGGCCAGGTTGGGGTTGGAGATGGTGATCAAGAATTTTTGCCGGGCGGTCATCGGGATGTCGATGACCGTTTCCCCCTTGAGCTCAAGCCGAGTCACTTCTCCATTGAAGCGTCTGACCGTTCGTCCATCGAAGTGATCGATGATCTCCTGCTCGCTTGCGGCCACGAAATCAATCAGTCCCTTGTCGAGAGCCTCTTTTTCGGTATAGGACAGGCTCTTTCGCACCGCGTCCTCCGCTGCCTGGACATTGCGGCCTCTTTTTTCCGCCAGTGTCTTGATGTAGGAGGCGGCGTCATGAGTGATCTTTTCCTCCATGGTCTTGTCCATGCCTTGGCCGGTAATCGAGATTCCCACCGGGTGGGCGGCTCCGGTGTTCGTCCCAGGTGCCATGATGAAGAGATCGCTGGCGATCCCGATGTAGAATCCGGCCGAAGCAGCCCGCGCTCCTGCCGGAGCGACATAGGTCACGATGGGGACCCGCGAGGCCAAGATCTTGGCGATGATCTCTCGCATGGCGGAATCGAGTCCCCCGGGAGTGTTCAGGACCATGATCAGCAGGCGGGCGTTTTCGCGCTCTGCCTTTTCGATCGAACGGGTGATGTACTCGGAGGAGATCGGGTGCACCGGCGCGTCGACGACGATCCTATAGATTGACGACCAGCCCGGAAGAACGAGAACGCAGAGAAGGACGACCGACAGGATGGCTCTTTTCATGTTGGTTTCATTATAGGGACTCGCGGAAATCAAGTCAATAATGCGGCTTGACTTTTTGGAAATGATTCATTAATTATAATCTATCGTCCAGCCGGACCGAAGGAGATTCAGATGATCAAAAACGATATTGCCCTGGCCATCGAGAAGAATTCGGAATTCAACAGGGCCAAATCGTTGCTGATCGTTGAAACGATCCTGAAGTCCTTGAAAGAAGCGTTGGGAAAGAACCAGAAGGTCGAGATCCGGGGGTTCGGAAGTTTCCGGGTGGTCGATAAAAAGACCGGTTACGGACGGGACATCCGCCGGAAGAAACAGATCAAGATAGAAAAAGGAAAACGGATCAAGTTCCGCTCCGGCCAGGAACTGAAGAATATGCTGACCAGGAAATAAACGGCCAGTGCCGAAAGCGCCATCCCACCGTCCGCGACACTTGCCCAGTCATCGCCTGAACACTCGAGGGCCGAAGCGCTTTGGTCCATCCGGGCTGAATATGTACAGCCTTCATGATCGGCCAAGCAAGGTGGATGTCCACGATTTTGCCAAACCGTTCGAGCCCGAAGAGCGTTTGGCCGGCTTTATCGACAGCCTTCCGAATATCCTGGCCGGGAAGGACTTCAAGGACTTCCTCGCTCTTATGCAAACGGCCAGGAGGAAAAAAAAGGCCATCCTCTTTGCCCTGGGCGCCCACGTCATCAAGGTGGGGCTCAATCCGGTCGTCATTCGGCTGATGAAGGACGGTTGGATCACGGGGCTCGCGCTCAACGGCGCCGGCATCATCCACGATTTCGAGATCGCCTTTTGCGGCCGCACCTCCGAGGACGTCGGGACCCAGGTCCGGTCCGGAAAGTTCGGGATGGCCCGCGAGACGGGAGTGCTGTTGAACAAGGCCATCAGAAAAGGGGCCGCGCGGGGAATCGGACTGGGCGAGGCGGTCGGTCGGATGATGGCCGATTCCCATTTTCCCTACAGATATCTCAGCCTGATTTTTTCCGCCTACGAGCTCGGGATTCCGGTGAGCGTCCATGTCGCTATCGGGACCGATACCATCCACTTCCATCCCGGGGCCAGCGGCGAAGCCCTGGGCAAGACATCGTTGACCGATTTCTTCCTCTTCTGCTCGCTCCTGGAAAAGCTCGAGGGCGGCGGGGTCTTCATCAACATCGGTTCGGCCGTCGTCCTGCCCGAAGTCTTTCTAAAGGCCCTGAGCTACGTTCGAAATAGAGGAACGAAGCTCGAAAAATTCTCCACCGCCGTGTTCGATTTCCTTCATCACTACCGTCCGGAGCAGAACGTCGTCCGCCGGGCCGTGGGAAAAAAGGGGAGGGGATTCTATTTCATCGGTCACCACGAGATCATGGTCCCGCTCGTCGCCGCCGCGCTCGCGGCCGACTTCTAGACGGACTCCTTTTCTCCTGCGCTCGTTTCTTACGGAAATCCGCCAGCAGATTCTTGTACACCCGTTCGGTCTGGACGGCGGTCTCGTCCGCTGATCCCGATGTTTCGATGAGATAATCGGCCTGTTTGATCTTCTCGACCGTAGGCATCTGGCTGCGGACCCTTTTCCAGGCTTCGCGCCGCGTCATCCCGTCCCTCTTCATCAGGCGCTCGACCTGAAGTCTTTCCGGGCAGTGAAGGACGATGACCTTGTCGAAGAAGGGAGCGAATCCCGATTCGATGGTCAGGGCCGCCTCGGATACGAAGATCTTATGAGTGCCTTTTTTTTCGAGCGTCCGGATGGCCGTCTTCTTTTTTGCCAGGACGAGAGGATGGATAAGCCTGTTCAGGAACTGCCTTTCCTGGGCCGACGAAAAGACGATCGTTCCCAGGCGGGTGCGGTTGAGGGTCCGGTCGGGATTCAGGATGTCTGTTCCGAAATGGGCCACGATGTGGTGCCAAGCCGCCCGGCCGGGCGTCATCAGGTCGTGGGCCACCCGGTCGGCCGATTGGACAAAACAGCCATGATCGGCCAAGAGCTTGGCGACGACGGATTTTCCGGTGGCGATCCCCCCCGTCAGAGCCACGGTCAGTATGGACACAGGGGTGTTATTTCGCTTTCTTTTTCTTCTTCCGGCCGGCCTCGACGAATTTGAAGTCCTTGTTGAAACGGATGGCGACACCCTGCCGCTTGCCTTTCTTGTCCGGTTCCTCGAGGCGGACCGTGATCCCGCCGAGGTTGAGCTTGATCTCCTTGCCGCCGCTGAGGTTCTTAGGCAGGTCGATCATGAGGTTGAGCCGGGAGCCGACGACGACCCCCGAGTCGAGGCAAAAGTAGGCTCCGGCAGAGCTGATGTTCTCGAGAGTGGTCGTCTCGGAAAATCTCGCGCCGTGGGGAAGGCGGCCTTCGATGATCGTCGAGAGCGGCAGGTCGAGTCGCCATTCTCTCCGCCGGTTGGCCTGGATGGAAGGAATGGCCTCTTCCTTTTTGGGTCGCTGGGCTTTTTTCATTACAACCTCTGCTTGACTCCCTGCTAAAACAGGGCGGAATTTATTGCATACAGGGCCAGCTGGAGACGGCTGTGCGTGTCCAGCTTGGCATAGATGCTCTTGATATGCGACCGGACCGTGTTCTTGCTGATGAACAGGATCCCGGCGATCTCATCGTTGCTCTTTCCTTGGCCGATGAGCCGGAGGACTTGAAACTCCGTAGGGGTGAGCTGGTCGAGCGTTTTCTCCTTGAGGTCCCGGCCGACGACGGAGATGATCCTGTCCATGATGCTGCTCATCTTGTCCCGGGGGAGCCAGATCTCTCCTTTATGGATGACCCGGATCGCCTCCGAGAGCTGACCGGCCGGATCGGCCAGGTCGAAATATCCCCTGGCGCCGGCGTTGATCAAGCCGACGATTTCCTCGTGAGAAGGGATGCTTCCCAGGATCAGAAGCTGCGATTTGCTCTGGAGCTTGGAGATCTCCTTGATGGCCTTGCAGATCTCGCGCATGTTGGGCAAGGGCTCTGTGTTGGCGAAGAGGATGACCTGGGGGCGCAGCTTTCGGATCGATTCCATGAAGCTGTCGATGGTGTTCTTTTCCACGTTGGAAATCTCGATGCTGGTATCCGCTTCCATGGCTTTCAGGATCCCCGAAAGAATGATCTCCGAAGGACAGAAAATGAGGATCTTGATTTTTTTCTCTTCCGCCGGGATGCTTTTTTTACTCATATTTCACTCACTCTTTGTATGTCTTAGCCCCAACGCCGGGAAGTCCGCTCTCACTCTTGGCCCGGCGAAATTCTATTAAATCACTCCCCCCTTGTCAAGTAAAGGTTCGGCCATCGGCTAGCCTTCGGCCGTTCCGCGCATGAAATGGCTTCTGCGAGGCCAAGAAGCCGCGTTGACCTGGACGCAGACAGGAAGAGAGAAGCTAGTGGTGCGTCTCACAAATAACTTGGCTTTAGAACGATCCATAAAGACGCGCCACCGCGGGGGAGTTTGAGGGGGACGGCGTCGTTCCCCTCAGGGGGTCAGCGGAGCGGAGCGAAGCGCCGAGGGGGGAGCTTGACTCCTCCCTGGAAGTGTCGTCTCTGCGGAGGACTTTTGGAAGAGATTTACGAGACGGGACACTAGTTGATAGTCGGCGGAATGGGAAGGAGTTTAAATTTCTTGTCCAACTGCAGCGAGACCAGCTGCTTTTTCCGGAGCCGCGTGGAATCCATCTGGGCGAGCCTGACAGTCCCGGACAACTGCAGTTTGAGGCTATTCTCCAAGATCAATGTCTTCGGGATATCCAGCGAGATGTCCAACTTGGCTCCGATCGTCACTGGGGAGCGAAGCCAGACGGTGGCCTCCTCGGCGCTGATCGAGCCGATCAGGGTTTTCTCGCGAAACCTGTTTTCCATAGCATCAAAACCGGTCACCAAAGCGGGAAGAGAGAGCTCAAAGGCACGCTCTCTCTTCCCGGCCTTGGAAGCGCCATGGATGGAGGGTTTTAGGGTCTCTTGCTTTTCTTCCATGTTCAGAATGTCATTATCCCCAGGGCTCGCTAAGAGGGCAATCCCTCTTGGCGGTGAATCGCGGGGTGATTTTTTTGACATTTTAGTCATCCAGAACGATTAAGCCTCGGTGCTCCCCCGCTTTTCCCCTGAGGAGAAGTCGGAGAGGCCATTTTTTTATCCGTCCGCTTTGATGAAGTACTTGTTTTCGAAGCGCAGAGAAACTCGCTGCTTCGAGGGATGGGAATGGTTGGCCTCGACCAA
>Ga0307378_10006428_pt1 | contig 16083 bp, 13 predicted proteins | sample UN1MG_FD_202238 | JGI IMG/M metagenome (GOLD analysis project Ga0307378, IMG submission 202238) | Soil microbial communities from Risofladan, Vaasa, Finland - UN-1 | ecosystem: Environmental > Terrestrial > Soil > Coastal area > Acid sulfate soil | place: Finland: Risofladan, Vaasa | collected... | reverse complement strand
GACGCTGGGGATGGCGCGGCCGGTGCCGCTGACGATCCCGAACGAAAGGCTGGCCTGGCCGTCGCGTCCGAAGCCGAAGGGGCTCCCGAGCGCCAGGACGAACTGGCCTCGCCGGAGTTGGGCCGCATCGCCGAGCGGGAGGACCGGCAGGTCGGCGGCCTCAATCCGGATGACCGCCAGGTCCCTCCGCGGGTCGGACCCGACGGGCTTGGCGCGGTACCGCTTCCGGTTGGCCAGGGTCACGTGGATCTCGACCGCGTCGCGGATGACATGCTCACTTGTCAATATAAATCCATCCGGCGAGATGATGGCGCCGGAGCCGTTGCCCTGGGCCTTGAAGGGCGGATGGGGCGTCCGCCGGAACCGGTCGAGGAACTCCTTCAGGTCGTCCGGCACGTCGGACCCCTCGTCCAGTAGCGACTCCTCGGTCACCTCGCGGACGACGAGGATGTTGACGACCGCCGGGCTGACCTGGTCGGCGGTCTGCTCGATGGCGGCCTCGACGGCCTTGGCGGCCTCGGGCGCCGCCCGAGGCGTTTCCGCCGCCGGGGAGGCCGGCGTGCCTGCCATCGCCGCCGAGACCATCACGAAGATCGCCGCCACCGGCGCGATCGCACGTCGTATCGCCAAACGCATGGGTTTCTGCCTCCAACGCGCCCTTTCGGGCAGCGGTCAAGTGCTAGACCTTGCCCTCCGTCGTCTCGGCCTCGGCGTCGGGCGGATCAGCGCTCGCCCCAGGCTTGGCGGCGGCCGTCACATGCTTCGCCTCGAGGATCTTCGCGCGGATTTCCTTGGCGATGTCGGGGCTCTTCTCAAGGAACTCGCGCGCCCCGTCGTGGCCCTGGCCGAGGCGGACGGGACCGAACGAGAACCAGGCGCCGCTCTTTTCGACGACGCCGCACTCCGCCCCCAGGTCCAGCAGGTCGCCCTCGGCCGAGATGCCGCGATCGAAGAGGATGTCGAACTCGGCGTTCTGGAACGGCGGCGCGACCTTGTTCTTGACGACCTTGGCGCGCGTGCGGCTGCCGACGGCCGTCTCGCCGGCCTTCAGGGTCGTGATCCGCCTGAGGTCGATCCGGACGGAGGCGTAGAACTTGAGGGCCCGCCCGCCCGGCGTCGTCTCGGGGTTTCCGTACATGACGCCGATCTTCTCGCGGAGCTGGTTCAGGAAGATGACGGCGGTCCTGGACTTGGAGATGGAGCCGGTGAGTTTCCGGAGGGCCTGGCTCATGAGGCGGGCCTGGAGGCCGACGTGCGTGTCGCCCATCTGGCCTTCGATCTCGGCCTTCGGGACGAGCGCCGCCACGCTGTCCACGACGATGACGTCCACGGCGCCGCTGCGGACCAGGAGTTCGCATATGTCCATGGCCTGTTCACCCGTGTCGGGCTGGCTGACGAGCAGGGACTCCAGGTCAATGCCGATCCGCTTGGCCCAGGCGGCGTCGAAGGCGTGCTCGGCGTCAATGAAGGCCGCGACGCCGCCCTCGCGCTGGGCGTTGGCGATGATCGTGAGGGCCAGCGTGGTCTTCCCCGACGCCTCCGGACCGAAGAACTCGGCCACCCGGCCGCGCGGCAGGCCCCGGCCGCCGAGCGCGAGGTCCAGCGAGATCGAGCCCGTCGAGATGCACGGGGCGTCCACGTGGAGGTTCCCCGAGAGTTGCATGATCGAGCCTTTGCCGTACTGCTTTTCGATCTGCGAGACGACGCGCGAGATCGCGGCCGACCGCTCCTTGGCGCCGATCACCTGCTCCACGGGTTCACGTTCGGTTCTCTGCTTAGCCATCGTCGAGGCTCCTAACGTTGTCCGCCTTGGGCGGAATCCCTGCCCCGTGCCTAAACGACCAAAAGGTTAACCGCAAAGATCGCAAAGAGCGCAAAGATAATATACGCGCCCGCCAAGGCGGGCGGCTAACTGTGACCTACGTCCCGATTAGGCCGATCCGCGCCAGGGCCGTGTACGTCGGCCCTTGGGGACCGAGGGCGCTCTTGAAGATCGTCACCTCGCGGGCCTCAAACGTCGGGCCGGTCTGCCCGCTCATCGAATCCAGGATGCCCTCGAGGTCCCTCGCGCCCTTCGGACCGCGGACCCGGCCGAGTGTCAGGTGGGCCTGGTAGGCGCGGTCCTCGGCCTTCTCGGCGAAGGCCGCCGTCGCATCGGTCAGCGCCTTCTGGAGCGCCAGGAGTTGCCCGGTGGTCTCCTCCAGGCCGATCCAGATGACTCGCGGGAGGCCCCTCGGCGGGAACCGCCCGGCGCCCGTGGCGCGAAGCACGATCGCCGCATGCCCCGCAACGGCCTCGCGGACGGACTTTTCGAGGTCCGCGAGCGAATCGGTCGGCACCTCGCCCAGGAATACCAGCGTCAGGTGGATGAGGTCGGGCCGGACCCACTTGACGTCGCCGCCGGCCCGCCGCAAGCGCTCTTGGCTGTTCGCCAGGTACGCGCGGACCTCTTCCGGAAGTTCAATGGCGATGAAGGTTCGGACCGTCTCGGACATAGTACGCTCACGACCCGTGCGCGGACAGTATAGCGGCGAGCGGAAATGACGAATAGCGAAATCCGAATGGTGTCAGAACGCCAGCATATCGTGGTAGGCGAAGAGGCGGTGCTCGATCTCGTCAATCGCCAGGGCGCCCACCCGGCGCAGGCCGAAGTCCTCGATGGCGAAACTCGCGAGGACCGTGCCGTAGGCCATCGCGCGCACGAGGTGCGGAAAATCATATTCCCCCTGGCGGGCCAGGTATCCCATCATGCCCCCGGCGAACGAGTCGCCCGCGCCGGTCGGGTCGCGCGCGGCCGTGGTCGGGTACGCCGGCAGGGGGGCGATGGACCCGGCGGGGGCGTCGCCGGCCGCGTCGCGGCGGGCCACCAGGAGGGCCCCGTGCTCGCCCTTCTTGATGACGACGAACTTCGGGCCCCACTCGAGGATCCGCCGGGCCGCCAGGATCAGGTTGACCTCGTCGGCGAGCATCCGGGCCTCGCCGTCGTTTAGCACGAGGCCGTCCACGCGCGCCAGCAGCGCCAGGAGCGCGTCGCGCTGGGTCTCGATCCAGAGGTTCATCGTGTCGGCGACCACCAGGTCCGGCCGCGCGACCTGGTCGAGGACCGAGCCTTGAGTGACGGGGCTCCCGTTGGCGAGGAACACGAGGCGCGAATCGCGCCACGCCGCCGGGATGGTCGGCCGGAAGTCGCCGAAGACGTTCAGTTGCACCTCCTCGGTTGTGGCCTCGTTCATGGCGCCCTGGTACGAGCCGCGCCAGCGGAACGTCTTGCCGCCGGAGACGACCTGGAGGCCGGCCGTGTCGATGCGGCGCGACTCGAGGACCTGGCGGAAGGCCGGCGGAAAATCGTCGCCCACGACGCCCACCAGCCGCACCGGCGCGAAGAACGAGGCGGCCGTCGAAAAGTACGTAGCCGACCCGCCGAGTTCGTCCGCGACCTCGCCGAAGGGGGTCCGGAGCGTGTCGAATGCGATCGAACCAACGACCAGGAGCGAGTTCGTCATCGCCGTCACCTTATGCCTGATGAGGGTCCGCGTCAAGAGTGCTCGCGCCCCCTCGACTGCGCTCGGGGCAGGCCACGGTGCAGACGACGAGCGTTTGCCGCGCCAGCGGGCCCACCGGCACGAACCGCTCGACCCGAAGGCCCGCCTCGGCGGCCTCGCGGGCGATCGCGCGGCGCGTCTGGCCGGCGTACCGCCCGCGCATCCGATCCCGCAGTCCCCGCCAGGAGCGGCAGTTGTAGAACGAGCATAGGACCCACTGACGGCTGACGCGGCCGAGTTCTTTCAGAACCTGGGCGCGCTCCTCGCGCGCTTCGACGCGGTGCAGCAGGCGCATGGAGAAAGCCAGGTCCACCGCCTTGTCGGCCAGCGGCAGCCGCCGCACGTCGGCCGCCAGGAACGCACATTCCAGGCCCGCACTCCGGGCCGATTGTCGGGCCAGGCGGAGCATCGCTTCGGCCACGTCGGCGCCGATGACGCGCCGGCCTCCGGCGCCCAGGATCGCCAAGAATCGCCCCGTGCCACAAGGCGCATCGAGCACCGGCCCGCCCACGGCCAGTTCCTCGATGAGCCGCTCGACGCAGCGGCGCTCGGCGGCATCAACCCGGCGGCCGTGGGCCGAGCGGCCAAACCGCCGGTCGCGGTAGTTCTCGGCGTCGTCGGCCGTCCCGTAGCGGCGGGCGAAGGTGTCCAGCGCGGCGGCCGGCCGGCGGCCTTTACGGACTTCACGGTTGACCAGGTTGTGGCCCAACGCCACGCCCCGACCTATGACGGCCTCGACCGGCGACCGCACGAGGCCGCGACTCTCGCGCCGGTCCAGGTCCGCGGCGGCCTGGACTACCTGCGTCACGCGCTCCTCACCCGCACCGGCCGCGAGCAGGAATCCGGCCAGGGTGACCAGCATGTCTTCCATCGCCGCCGGCGACGGACCGGATGAGAAGACCATGTGCCGCAGGTCCACGAGCGTGACGGCCGGCGGCTCGGGCGGGCGGCGCTCGGACACCAGGAGGTTTTCCGGCCGCACGTCGCGATGCCAGGCGCCCTGGGCGGCCAGGTCAACGAGGACGCGGGCGACCGCGCGAGCCAGCCGGTCGTGCTCCTCCTCGCGGAGCGCTCCCGACCGCAGGAGTTCCGCCAGCGACCGCGCGCCGGCGACGCATTCCATCCACAGGTACGTCCGCCGCTGGCCGGAAACCGTCTTTTCGTGTACCAGGGCCAGCGGCTGAGGAACCGGGAGGCCCATCTGGCGCAGGCGCAGCAGATGGGCGAACTCTTCTTCCGCCTGGCCGCGGCCCAAGAGGCGACGGAGGCGGCTGCCGAACGAGTTCCGATGGAAGACTTTGACAAAGACCTCGCCGGGAACCGCACCGGCCCGAGGCAACAGGCCGTAGCCGCGCGATGACACGCCGCGTCCGGGCGCGCCGACAACGGGACGCAACCGCTCCGCGGGCTGAAAAGCCTGCCGGAGCGCCTCGCGCAGCGGAGCGGCGACAGAGGGGGCAAAACGCCAGCCAAGTTTCGGCACCCGCGGCTCCCGTCGTCGGCTTGTTCCTGGTGCGAAGCATAGCCCGGCGGCAGGAAGAATCAAGCGCTTTGCAAGTCAGGCGGCCTGGCGGCGGCCGCGGACACGATGAGCGGTCTGGCGCCGGCGCTCCGGCCGCATCCAGTTCGCCACCAGCGGTTCGCAGACGGCCACGAGGAGGCAGACCATGAGGATATACTGCCAGAGTTCGCGGCGGGCGCCCGTCTCGAATCGCGCGACGAGGTCGGCGAGGCCGGCGGCGACGTGGGTCTCGCGGGCGCCGAAATCGGCCCGGAGTTTCTCGTCGGCGATCTCCGCGAGGTCCGACTCGGCCCCGTCGGGGTTCGTGGCAAAGAGGCCGGAGGCCTGGTCGCCCGGCTCGCCGCGGCGAGCCGTGGCGGGCCGGCCGACGGTCCGCCAGGCGTAGTAGCCGAGGTTCCAGGTCTTGTCGAAGCGGAAGAGGTTGCGGCCGGCGGCGGGCCGGGTCTCGCGCTGTTCGCTCACGGTTTCGCCGGAGGGGCCGAGCGGGCCGGAGATTTCGATCGTGGCGGGCGTCTGGACCTCGGGGGCGAGATCCGCTTCATAGACGGCGCCGGCGACGAAGTGATCCTGCTCGCGCGGGCCGCGGGACGCCAGGTGGGCGATCCGGACCATGAGCGGCAGGAAGAGATTCCTCAGCGGCAGGTTCGACCACTCGGGGGTCGCGCCGACGGCCACGAAGAGAACGCGTCCTTCGCCGAAGGATTTTTCCGAGAGGAGCGGGTCGCCGCCCGAGAGTCGCGCCAGGACCGCTTCGGCCGGCACGCCCTCGGTCCGCATGTACTCATAGACAAGAATGTCCTGATAAAGTTCGGCCGAGTCCACGAGACCCTCGAGGTACGGCGACGGACCCTGGACCTGCGTGACCCGCTGGATGGAGTTCTTGAGGACGGCGTCGCCGACGCGCTCCTTCAGCCGGGCCGGGAGGAGTCCTCCCCGTGCGGCCCACGGGTCCTGGAAGAGGCGGTTGTACTCGGCCGGCTGGACGTTCGGACCGCAGAAGACGAGGAGCGTCCCTCCGCGGGCGACGTAGTCGGCCAGGGCGCGGACCGTCTCCGGCGCGAGGCCCCCCGCGTCGTTCAGGAAGACGGCCTGGTAGCGCGCGAGCGCCGCCGGGTCGAAGTTCGCCACGGTCGTCTCGACGGGCTGGATGGCCCACGGGAAGTCTCCGCGGCCGCCCGAGGGGTCCAGCGCGCGGACCAGGTAAAAGTCGGCGTCCTGGAACGGGACGTCGCCCTCGCGGGTCTTGACGAGAAGGACGCCGATGCGGTCGGCGATGTCGAGCGCGATGCGGCGCGAGTTGTCCATGTCGAGCGAATCGGTCCCCTCGAGGGCCACGAGGATCCGGTGCGGTCCCGGCTTCTCGAACGTGTGCGTGAACGAGACGATCTGGCTGGCGCCCGGCGACCCCGCCGGCGCAAGGTCCACCGGCTGTTTCTGGCGGGCCTGGCCGAAATCGTCCACCGCCAGAAGGATGTGGCGCTTCTCGGGGGCGGGCCCGGCGTTGCGGACCGTCACGTCGATCCGGAGGGGCATGCCGACCGCGCGGCCGGGCGAGACGATCTCGGCCGCCGTCAGGGCCACGTTCGTGAGCGACGGCTCCGTCGGCCGGATGATGGCCACGGGGATTTCCGGGTGCCGGCGGGGCTCCTCCAGGTTCTGGAGACCCTGCCACGAGAGGCCCTGCCGGTCCGTGATGATCCAGAGGCGCTGGTTGGCGGTGTCGGCCTTCGCGAGGAGGGCGTAGGCGGCCTTGACGGTGCCGACGAGGTCGGCCCGGCCGCTCGAGAGCGGCGCGCCGTCAATGTCCTTGAAGAGTTTGGCCCGGTCGGCCGCGAGGCGGTCGGGGACGGCCTCTCGGCCGGGGTTCGTGAGGAGCACGGCCGCCTGGGTCGGCCGCCACCGGCTTTCGAGGATGGCGCGGGCTTCCTGCTTGGCCTTGGCGAAGCGTGTGTCCTGCTCGAATCGGACGCCCATCGAGTAGGAGTTGTCGAGGACGAGGACGGCGGCGCCGCGCTCCTCCTCGGCGAGGAGGCCGAACGACTCGGAGAGGAACGGTCGGGCCAGGGCGACGGCCAGGGCCGCCAGGAGGAGCATCCGGAGGAGCATCAGGAGGAGGTTCTCGATGCGTCGGCGTCGGGCGGTCTTCTCGGCCGCCGACTTCAGGAACCGCAGCGTCGGAAACGGGACCTGCGGCGCCCGGGCCGTGTGGATCATGTGGATGATGACGGGGATGGCCGCCGCTACGGCCCCCGCCGCCAGCCACGCCACCCAGTAGGTCGAGAGGAAGTTCATCGTGGGTCGCCGACCGCGCCGCGCTCCCCTTCGAGTCGCGGCTAAACCTATTGATAATAATCTATTTCATTCGCTGGCGCCGCGCCAGGTACGAACTCAGCAGCAGGCCGTAAGGCACGCTCGTATCCGTGAGGACGTACTCCGTGTCGGAATCGGAGCAGGCCTTCTTGTAGCGGTCAATGAAGGCCCGGACCTCGGCCAGGTAAGCCTCGCGGACCGCCTTCGGGTCCACCTGATACTTCTCGTGGGTTTCGAGGTCGAGGAACTCCGTGAGTTTCGAGAAGGGGAACTCCAGTTCGGCCGCATCGAAGATGTGGAACAGGATGACGCCGTGCTTCTTGTGTCGGAAATGGCGGAGGGCCTTGACGACCTCGCCCTCGTCGTCATAGAGGTCGCTGATGATGACGATCAGGCCCCGCCGCTTGATCATCTCCGCGAGGTCGTGCAGCGGTTTGGCGAGGGCCGTGACCTGGCCGGACTTCAGGGTCTCCAGGCGCCGGCACATCTCGTTGACGTGGGCCGGAGAGCCGCCGGGCGGCATGTGCAGGCGGATCTCGTGGTCGAACGCCACCAGGCCGACCACGTCCTGCTGACGGGTCATCAGGTAGGCCAGCGTCGCCGCCAGGAACGAGGCGTACTCGAGTTTCGTCAGGCCCCCGCGACGGCTCGCGTAGTTCATCGAACCGGAGCAGTCCAGGAGGATGTGGCACCGGAGGTTCGTTTCCTGCTCGTACTGCTTGACGTAGTAGCGGTCGGTCTTGGCGTAGGTGACCCAATCGAGGTGCCGGAGTTCGTCGCCGGGCGCATAGGGTCGGTGCTCGGAGAACTCGACCGAGAACCCGTGGTGCGGGCTCCGGTGAAGGCCCGAGATGAAGCCGTCGACGACCGACCGCGCGACGACGTTGAGGTTCCCGAGCCTGAGGAGCGTCTCGGGGTCGAGATACCGGTATCGCGATTTCGATGCGCCTGCGAGTCGCGTCATGCGGTCCCCTCGCTGCCGGCCTGGCCGCGATACGTCATCAGGAAGAGCGTCGTCGTTCCGTAGGTTCTTTCATCGGCCATCGCAAAGTCCGGCCAGGGCAGGGCAACGGCCTTGCCGCGCTCGGCCCGGAGCATCACGACCGCGCCGCGCGCGAGGCGCCCCAGCCGCACGATCTTCCCTGCCATCTCGGCCAGGCGCTCCTGCCCCCGCGCGTCGGCCGTCAGGGCGTACGGCGGATCGCAGAAGACGAGCGTATAGGCGGCCGCGCCCGACGCATTCGACGGGCGAAGCCACGGTCCCGGCCGAAGCGCATCGCACCGGAGAATCCGCGCCCGCTCCATTAAACCGAGGCGGCGGCAATTGGATTCGGCGACCGCGACGGCGGCTCGGTCGGCGTCCACGAACGTCGCCGTGGCGGCCCCGCGGCTCAGGGCCTCCAGGCCCAGCGCCCCCGACCCGCAGAAAAGGTCCAGGACCACGGCGCCGGTCATGTCCTGGCCGAGGATATTGAAGAGGTTCTCGCGGACCCGGTCGGTCATCGGCCGGGTCGTGAGCCCCTCCGGCGCGTCGATGGTGCGTCCGCGATGCACTCCGGCAACGATTCGCATACGGAATAGAACCTTGAACTTTGAACCTTGAACTTTGAACCTTGAACCGCCTTTCATCGTTTTCATGCTAGCGGCCGGAGGGTGGAGAAATCAAGGCCGCCGGGGAGCAAAATGGGCGAGGCATTGACAGCCCCGCCGGGATGCTTAAAATGCGCGGTACGGACGTCCCCATAGCTCAATTGGATAGAGCGTTGGCCTCCGGAGCCAAAGGTTAGAGGTTCGACTCCTCTTGGGGACGCCAACTTAAGTCCCGCTCTGGTGGAAGGTTACGGTTTTCCACCGGACCCCGTTTTTGTGGAAAACCCCGGTTTTGACCCTTTTGTGTCAGTTTTGTGTCAGTCGGACGGGACTCCGGCAACTCCCCGACCAACTCGCTCTGGACCTTCCGAGCCTTGGCCAAGTCGTCCTCGTGCACGCTGAGGTAGTAGGTCTCGGTCGTCTGGATCTCGCTGTGGCCCGCGAGCTGCTGCACCACGTGGATCGGCAATCGCCGTGCCCAGTTCGTGATGCACGAGCGCCTCATGTCATGAATCGTGTATGGCCCGACGCCGGCCCGCCGGCAGATCGTCTTAAAGCGACGAAGCAAGTTGTTCACAAGGTCCAGGCCCGATCGCCACCGGCCTTCGGAAACCTGTCGGCGATAATACTCCCATCTTCCGTGCTCCATAAAAACATAAGGGCACTCCTCCGGGGCGGCGGCCTGCCAAGCGGCGAGCAGGCTGACCGCCTGCTCCGGCAGGGGCACGGAGCGCATCTCGTGGTCCTTGGGTTGCCAGGGTTGGACCCAAGAACCTCCGGCCTTACGCGTCACGTGAACCTGGCCTGGCTGGAACTCGACGTCCTTCCAGGTCAGGTTGGTGGCTTCCCGCAGCCGCAGGCCCGTGCTGTAGACTAGGACCAGGAACGCGCGCCACAAACCATCCGGGGCCGCACGGAGGATCGTCTGGAATTCCGCCGGGCTGCAGTAGGCGTTGCGCTGGCGTCCCACCTTGATCCTCGGGAGCGCGAGGCATGGATTTTGCCCCGGAGCGAGATAGCCTCTCATGATGGCCAAGTTGAAAATACGTTTCAGCGAGCGGAGCTCTCGGTTGGCCGATGAGGGCGAATGGCCCGTGGCCAGCCGCGCAGCCCGAAACTGCTCCACCTCGCGCGTCGAAATCCTGTGGAGCGGCCGCTCCCAGCCCACGTGCTCGGCCAAGAGATCGATCGCCTTCAGGTGAAGGTTGAACGTGCTCCTGGCCAAATGGCCCTTCATGACCTCCGCGTGCACCGTCTTGTACTCCTTCAGCGTAACGCTCGGGGGCGGATCCCCCTTTCCATTATGGACTTCGATCTGCTTACCCTCTACGAATTGCTCAGCCTCCTTTCTGGTCTCAAAAGCCTTACCGTACCGCTTCCCGTCCAGACCGAACCAGCGCACCAGCCAGCGATGGGCTCGCCTCTTCGGCCATTCGCCCCTGGGCAATGGTTGGCCCGATCTGTCCTTGGGAATCGGCCCGCACCACCTTCGATACACACCGACTTTCGTTGTCGCCATGATGGTCTCTTCTGGCCCTGCCCGGGCCTTCGGGCCACCACGGACGACTGACCCAGTGGCCAGTATACGTCAGGGCCCGGGAGGGCGCAAGCAGAATCCGTGGACCTCAGCCTTCCGTCTTCACGGCCAGGAACCGGTCGAGTTCGGCCTTACGGTACCAGACGCGGCGAGCGTACTTCGTGGCGTTAAGTTGTCCCTTGTCGCGCCAGTAATTCAGGGTGCGAAGGGCCGACCGTGGCGTGTGACCACCCGTTTCATCGAGCCGCAGATACTGGGCCGCCTCAACCGGCGTCAGCAACTCCGGGAAGGTCGCAGGCCGTGGCGGCCAGTCTCCATTGCAGCTCTGCGGATCCATTGCCGCCACGTCGGATTGAGAGTTCCGCTTGAACAAGGTATTGTCCTATCCGCATAGGCTATAACCGCACGCAAGGCAAACACGGCACCGTCCTTCTGCGACCATTTTCTGCTGGCACTCGGGACAAACGTCGGTTGGCCGTCTAGATGGATTCGCCGGCGGCGGTGCTCGCAAGATGGTCTCGCCCTTCAGGAGGCTCGCCGGGGTCGGCCTCGATCCTTCTTTTTGTACAGGGATAGTAGTCATGTTTCATCCTCGCCATCTTCTTGGTCTTGTTTTTCCTGGTTCGAGTCATGGTAACACTGCTCAACACCATTTCCGTCATGCTCTCCCCACTTGTCGCATTTTTCGCAGGCGGTAACTTCGACAGCTTCTTTGCGGTCGAGGCACCAGCGGGTTGGCACGGATGTCCGGCCAAGGCTGCCCATATTGCTCCCTGGGTGAGGACGGTAGGGTTCACGTGAGAGCCCGTCGGGCGCAAAGTACGGCCGGGCTGCCAGCGGTGGTTCGACCATGCCCCAGGGCCTCTCCCAAGGTTCTTGGGGCGCAGGGGGTTCTCGGCTGAAGGAGCCATAGACAAACGGCGCGGGAGGTCCTGGCTGGATAGGTGGTGGCTCGGGTTCGCCAAACGGCCGAAACGGCGGTACGGTGGTCCCTTCAATGCTCACCTCCAGTTCACCCAGCATGCGACCCAGCGGATCCATCATCTCGGCATCGTTCCCCGGCGGGCCTAATGCGCGGGGATCTCGCCAGCGCTCGACGGAGTCCTCCACCGCATCGAGTTGCTCACGCAGCGGGTCCCCGTAGAAGGGCGCCATTTCACCGTCCGTGCTCATAGAGGTCTCTCCAAGATGTTCATCCAGTCAAAGCCAAACTCCAAGCATGCACCTGCGTCCAGAAGAATTAGCGATTTGGGCTGTTGCGCCGAGTCTTGACCTTGCCGGCACTTTTCAACCGCTCGTTCCAAGGCCTCTTTGAGGAGACGGTTCGGCGTGACGGCCAGGACCATGTCCACACCCTCGATGTTCGTTTCCTTGACGAGGTTCTGGGCATCGTAGTCGAGGTTATTGCAGCAGATCTCGATGATGACGCGCTGACCGCCCGGCATATGGAGGACGGAGTCGGGCTCGATCCCGTGTTCACGGGCGATTTCACTTTGCCTTTGAAAGAAGAATTTTGTACCCAGGGCGCCGAGGGCTTTTTCGACGCGGCCCAGGAGGTACTCGTGAACGGGGCCCGATTTATAATGGGCGACCTTAAGTTTGTGGCTCTTGGCCCAGTCGGCGCCTTTGGGGCTGAGTTGGTAGAATCGGAGTTTGTTGCCAAGGGTCTCCTCGGTTTGGGCGATAAAACCCTTGTCCTCCAAAGGCTTGCGGGCCCGGACCTCCCTGGCGCTGTCCATGCGAAGGGCGTCGCGGCGATCAGTGATAAGTTCGGCAGGGCGTTCGGCGATCCGTGTGAAGACCAGCAAGGCGTCGCTGCTGAAGGCCTCCGGCTCTTCCTCGGCGGACGGAACGCTTTCCTGGACCCCGTCTTCACGCCAATTGACCTCAGACAGGAAAGCCTCAACGTCCGCCTGAATCTCGTCGTCGCTGGGCCGAGGCGGGAACGAGAGCTCGTCGACGCGAACGCGGAGCGGCGACGGATGTCCGCCGTACTGGACGATCACCTCCCGGAGTTCGAGTTCAGAGATTCTTGCTGCCTGCTCGGGTGCCATGCCCATCGATCGCTGGGCGGTCCAGATGCACTGGGGGTTCGTGAGTCGGGTGACGATGCGGGAGCCGAGGTTGCCCAAGACCGCGGGCGGCAGAATGCTCATCAATTGGTTCGAGAGTCCTAGCTGGATGCCGCGTTTGGCGCCGGTGGCGGCCAGGGTCGAGAGGGTGGAACTGCCGATGTCGATCCGGCGCTCGTCGGCCAGAAGAAGATGCACTTCTTCGATTACACAAAGGTGCGGTATCGAGGCAGGATGAACCTCCCTGTATCGAGCGAGCCATGTGAGAAGGTAGTCAGCCAGGAACTGAAGAGGGATGCCTCGGAGACCGCGCAGGCGAAAGATCACGGACCGTTCGGCCAGCCGGGGGAGCATGTCTGATCGGGTCACATGGGCGGTCTCTTCGAAGGTGTTGCAAAGCATCGTCAGGCGGTTCACGATGCTCTCAAGCCAAGTCGCGCTACGGACTTTGCCGCCGACAAACTTGAGTCCGGCTATCCGGTCGCGCACTTCGACAAGGGATGGGTAGGTGGGCGCCCCGGCCTGGGTCACCTTGGAGGCGATGAGGTTGCGCATCTCAGTATTGAACAAGTTCAGGCTGCCGTCGCGCAAGAACGTCTCCTGCCGGAGCAGAAGGCACACGTCGTCAAGCCACGACCGCCAGTTGATGGTATCCGCGGGGGATTGAAGGAGGTTCATCCTGAGGTCGGCCAGACTGAGAATGAGGGGTTTTCTTTCAGGGACGACGGCCGCCGCCAGGCGGGCGTACTCGTCTTCGAGGTCGAAGATCCAGCACGGTCCGCCGAGGTCCATGGACTGACGGGACACATGGAGGAGGATGAACGTCTTTCCCCAACGGGTCGGCCCGAAAACACCGATGTGCTGGACGTCTGCGGCAGTGCCTTGCGGAAGGGCCAGGACCGGGCCTTCGGAGTCACCGTTCAGGACCCGGCCAATTCGGATACTTCCTGGCGGGAGTTGGTCGACCAGGGGAAACGCAGAAGGATCGTCAGGGTCCATGCCCGCTTGGCGGAGTTTGGCGCGGAGGAGGTTCCTGGCGATCCTGGCGCCGTCGGCGCTGCGCGCGGCCATGTCGAGCAGCCGCCGGACGTCCTCGCGATGGCTGCCGAGTAACTTGGCGAGACGATCAATTTCTGGATCCGCCACGGGGAGGATTCCTTTCTCCGAACGTCTGATTGCACCAGGCCAAGCATGAGCCGCCACACCCGATGGCTGCGCCCGCGGCCATAGCACCGGGGATAAGGAACGATAAAGGCCAAGGCACGCCGGCCTTGACCATGACATATTCTCCGACCGTGGCGGCTACGATCGCCCCGAAAGCGGCAGGGATAAAAAATGTCGGACAGGAGAAGAATATTCTCCTGAGGGGCCTCAGGATCATGGTCACAAGCAAGAGCACAAGCAGCAGGTAGATCACGGGACAGACTCCTTACCAGAACCAGTATTTCTTCCAAAAGCAGCTGGTGCAGTAGGTGACGACTTGGCCATCGTCGATGAAGGATTTGCGGTGCCGTGAACAGCAGCAAGATGAGCAGGCGGCACAGACGGCGAAGCAGCCTGGAGTGGAACAGAGAATTGCTCCGCAAAAACAGGTACCCAGAACCCGCACGTTTTGGTCGAGCCAATGATTGTTGGTACAACGATAAGTAATATAGAGATCGGTCTGCCGCGCGTTTCCCTTCTCGTCCGCGGTCTCGACGTGTTCGTGGAGGAAGGAGGCGCCTTCATCGGCGGCGTGGGGTCCCAGGAGCCGGATCGTGGTGGTTCGCAGGCCGGGATGGCGGTCGAGCATGTCCAGGCAATCCCTGAGCTGTTCAGGCGGCTGCGGTTTGGCATCGACGGCGGCCAGCGGTGCTGTCGGCCCGGCAACCAAACGTCGAATCAGGAGCCACAGGGATCGCCCGGCCCCCGTCCTTGTGGCCGTGCCCGGTTGAGCGTCAGCCTGCGGGGAGGCGGAGGGGGGCGCTTCGAGGGCACCCGCGGCTCCGGGCTCTACTTCTTGGGGGCCGCCAAGTTTGGGCTCGGCCGCGCCGGAACGGGCGTCGATCCGTCTTTCTTCACTATTCATGCCATCAGGTTCCACAGGCAGACTCCTGGACTCGGTCGTGATGAGTGGATGCGCCGAGGCAGGCCCTCGTGAGCCAGAAGAGAACCGTGCCTATAAGGACGAGGCCCAGGCCGACCGCCAGGGCGAAGACCACCTTCTTGTAGATCGCCTCGTAGATCAGCGTCATTGGGATCAAGGACCCTTGCACGATGCCGGGGGCGCCGTTTTCCGGCGCGAGGACCAGAGCGCCTTCTACATGAACGTCGCGCCACCACCTGACGCTGTTGGTCGGATCGACGGGCCGCATAGACCAGCTCACAGACTGGCCGGGTGCGGCCCTGAAAAAGCCGTTTCCGTCGAGGGGGTTTTGCAGCAGGCCCCGCACGCGCAGGTTACGGGCGGCGGAGGGTGCCAGGCGGCCGCCGACAAACCCCAGGGTGCCGGTGCCGACTACGCTTTGCGAGGGGTCTCCGGCCCGGTAGTCGCGGACAAGGAAGACGCCTTTCTCATCGTAAAGGACCACTTGCACGGGTTGCGGGGTGATGAAGTTGACGAAGACCGTGGCAGGGGTTGAATAGTTGATGCCGTAGGCTGGAGGCGGCGGCAAGAGTTTCAATGGCCAGGTCATCCGGCGGCCGGCCCCGGCGGCCTTGCCGGTGAGTCGGATCTCCACGGTCTGCGACCCGGAGCGAACGGTCAAAGGGACGCCCTCGACCTTCACCACATCCCCGCAAGGCGCAAGGCCCAGCACGGCCCCAGGTGTAAGCATGCCTTCGATGGTGACGTTGAGTTTGACGGGCACCGTGACCATGCCCGCCACAAGATCGCTCCACTCGGGCTCGCCTACGGAGGAGACCTGCTGATGGATCTTCGTGGTTCCAACGGGCGGCAGGTCGAGAACGGCCGAGAACTGTAGCCGGTCGGATGACAGGATCAGCGTTCTGGGCTTGGAGACGGGGACCATTTCAAGGTGGATCTTGATCGGCCGGCCCTGAGCCACCTCATCCAGGGAAAGGTTCTTCATAAGATCCAGGTTTAGCTCCTGGGTCGGGCCGTGTGAGAGCGTAACCCGGCCGGGCGTCACCTTGACGCCATCCAAGCCGCGGACCTCCCACGGGACCTGTTCCCGCCATGCAAGCGGCGGGGTGGTCTGGGGTTCCAGGCGCAGCCGCGTGGGCCAGCAGGCGAGGCGGTTCGAAAGATCGTCCCACCGCGGCTTGTCGCGGACGGACAGGCTGGCCCGAACGGTTACCGTCGGACAGAGCCGCGCGACGGGAAGCGGACAGAGGATCTGATTGGGGTTAATAATGACGCAGCTCAACCCCCGGTCGGTCCTCAGGAGACTCGGACCCTGGAACCGCAGGGGCAGCGTGTAGCCCTGTGTCAGATTGAGTTGTTCGGGGTCGAGTTTTACGAGCAGTTTGAACACCCGTGGTTGGGCCGGCGCGCCCAAGGCGAGGCGG
>Ga0307378_10006427_pt1 | contig 16085 bp, 11 predicted proteins | sample UN1MG_FD_202238 | JGI IMG/M metagenome (GOLD analysis project Ga0307378, IMG submission 202238) | Soil microbial communities from Risofladan, Vaasa, Finland - UN-1 | ecosystem: Environmental > Terrestrial > Soil > Coastal area > Acid sulfate soil | place: Finland: Risofladan, Vaasa | collected... | reverse complement strand
CGGGTCAGGCTTTCAGGCATTCCAACTCGCAGCCGGCGATCTGGCGAGTCCCACCGATCCGCAACTTCCAACCGGGCAGACGATTGGAACGCGGCCTGAGGCAGCGTGCGGCCTTCCTCGTCGGCCCTGGCATAGTGATCTTGCAGCATCTCCAGCGGTTGCGTCTCCACTTGGTACGCATCCATCTCGATCGTATCGGCGATACGCTTCTTCTCCGTGGAGAGCATCCTGCGATCGCTGGCCCGGACCCTCGGGGGAATCTCCTTGCGCTGCTGGAGCAGTCGCTGGACTCTCGCTTCGGCGTTGTGAAGTTGCTCGCGGAGCCCGGCGTGCGCGACTTGAAATACTCGACACGGTTGAGGATAGTCTTCAGTTGCATCCTGTGGCGGCTCCGCAAAGACGAGTTCTCGCAAACCCATCTTCACCGGAAATCCCACAGGATGCACCTCTTTCTCCACCACGCCCATCGGCTGTACTGACACACGCCTGGTGAAACGGAGTCGGGCGCTGGTGGGGAGCAACCCGACGAGGGGCAACCAGGTCAGGGCGGGTGAATGATCCCGCTGGCGCCCTGGGAGTGCAAATCTACGCTGCCAGGGCCATCTTTACCACATCATTCATTTGCCCTGCTATCCCTCGGAAACCCCAAACCCCAGCTCACCACAACGTCCTCACTTCACCCACAGATCCTGGCGAACAGCCCTGAATTCTTGCGAATTCAGCTACGCCCTCTTTTGCAGCGGTGGGCAAAAGGCAGGAGGGCGCAGGACCCAGCAGTCCGGCGCCCTCGTCGCCTTTCGGGATCTTCTTCCCGTTACTCCATACTTGCCAGGAGGCACGACCTCTCGCTAATCCACCAAGTACAGCCGGATGTTCCGATACTCAATCGGCGCCCCTTCCGACTGAAGCCCGATCCAGCCGGGCACTTCTTCCACCTCGGTGGCCGTGTTCTGCACCTCCCCGTTGACTTTCAGCGTCAGGTCGCCGCCCTGGAGGATGATCTCGTACTCGTTCCACTGGCCTTGGGGCTTCTCGTTGGAGGGTTTCCTCTTCGCCGTGTAGCGCCCTTTGGTCCGCTCCGGATCCCCCTTCAGTGGAAAGCTGTTGATGGTGAAGATGTCGCCTGCGTGCTCGTGGGCCAGTTGGGCCTCGACGCTCTTGGGCCAGACCTTGTCTTCCCCCACGATCCGCAATAGCACGCCGTTGTTCCCCGGCTTCGCCCCTTCGGGCCAACGCCACTCGACCTTGAGGACGTAGTTGGTGTACTTCTTTTCGGTGCGGAGGTAACCGATCGGCTGACCCTCGCAGCGCAACAGCCCGTCCTTGATGCTCCACGTCCCCTCCATCTTGGCGTTCGGCTCGCGGAGGTAGTAGGTCCATCCGGCAAAATCCTTCCCGTTGAAAAGGACGGCCTCCTTGGGGCACTTCTCCGCGGGAATCAGCTTGACGGAGCGGAACTGGATCTGGCCGCCTTCCGACTGGAGGCCGACGTGGCCGGGCACGACGTCCAAGCCGGTCGCCTCGTTCACCTTCTCGCCGTTGACGGCGAGGGTGAGGTCGCCGCCGACGAGCGTGATGTCGCACTTGTTCCACTCACCCGGCGGTTTCTCGTTGGCCTTGATCTTTCCCACGCTGGCGAAGTCGCCGAGGAGCTCGTGGTCCTTGATGACGCGCAGCCGGTCGGCGTCGCCTTGGACGCTTGCGCCGTAGAACCCCCAAACGTCGCCGGCATCGCCGCTCTTGAGTTGAGCTTCGACGCACTTGGGGAGGAACGAGACCGCGTCCCCGGCGATCCTCAGGAGCACGCCGCTATTGCCCGGCTCCGCGCCCGGGGCCCAGCGCCACTCGACGATCAACTTGTAGTTCGTATACTTCTTCTTGGTAAACAGGTACCCGAGCGGTTCCCCCTTGCAGTCGAGGAGGCCGTCCCGGACGCTCCAGACGTCCTCCATCTTGACGTTCGCGTCGGCCAGGAAGCAGTCCCAGCCGGCGAGCGACTCGCCGTCAAACAGATCGACGGCCTGGTCACACGTCTCGGCCGCGGTGGCCGCGCCGGCCAGACAGACCGCGACCGCCAGCATTGCGGTCCTACTTGCGATGCGAACCATGTTGCGTTCTCCTTGGGAAAACGGGATCGGGATGGACACGGGTACGCCCCCCGCCGCGGACTCCGTCACTTCGTGAGCGGCGAAAGTCGGACGTTGCGGAAGTGGATCTCTTCCCCCTCGGCCGTCAGGCAGATCTTGCCCGGGACGACGTCGCAGCCGGTCGCCCGGTTCACTTCCTCGCCGTTGATCCTGAGCGTTACCACGTCGCCGTCGGCGATGATCTCGTACACGTTCCACTCGCCCGGCGGCTTCTCGGCGTCCTTGATCTTCTTGACGTTGGTCAGTTTGCCGAACTGGGGGTGTTCCAGGGAGGTGGTCCGCTCTTCCGGGCCGGCAAGCCCGTAGCCGTCCAGGCCCCAGAAATCGCCCGCGGCGCCGGCATTGAGCTGCGCCTCGAGGCTCTTGGGCCAGATCTTGTCCTTGCCGGTCATCCGCACCAGCACGCCGCCCGGGCCCGGCTTCTTGCCCTTGGGCCGGCGCCACTCGAGCTTGAGAACGAAGTTGGTGAAGTCCCGCTCGGTGCGGAGATAGCCTTTCGGGCTTCCCTTGCAGATCACAACGCCGTCCCGGATGAGCCACACGTCTTCCATCTTCACGTCGGGCCCCTCGTGAAACGCTGTCCACACGACGGCCTTGGCGGCGCCGGGCGCGGGCCGAAACAGGTCGATTTCGGCGGCCGGCTCCTCGTCGGCCCAAGCGGTCGCAAGCGGGAGAAGCATCAAGGCCGAAAGCAGGACGGTGCGGAGCGTGGGTCTCATGGGGGGCCTCATCCGTATCAAGGGACAAAAGAGCCTGGGCGGCGCGTGCCGCCGAACCGGTCGCGACACGTCCCCCTAATTTAGATGGCCGCCACGGCCGATGCAACAGGCGACCGGCACGTTACAATACCGGCCATGAGAGAGCCTGGATTCGAGATCTTGCACGAATCGGACGCCTGCCTGGTCGTGGGCAAGCCCCCCGGTTTGCTGACTCAGGCACCCCCCGGGATCGACAGCCTGGAGGTCCGAGTCAAGGAGTACCTGCGAGGCAACGGCGACGAGCGGGGCCCCATCTACTTGGGCGTCCCCCACCGGATCGATCGACCCGCCTCCGGGGCGATCGTCTTCGGCAAGACCCGCCGGGCGACGCGCAAGCTCGCGCAGCAATTCGAGCGACGCATGGTGACGAAGGTCTACTGGGCGTGCGTCGCAGGGGACGTCGCGCCGGCAAGCGGCACGTGGCGGGATTACGTCCGCAAGGTGCCGAACGAGGCCCGGGCCGAGGTCCTCGAGGCCGACCATCCCGACGCGCAGGTGGCCGTGCTGGGCTATCGGACCCTGGGCGACGGGCCGTGGGGCACTTGGCTCGAGATCGAGCTGGAGACAGGGCGGACCCACCAGATCCGCGTCCAGACGTCCAGCCGCGGACACCCGGTGTTGGGCGACTTCCAGTACGGCTCGTCCGTCCCCTTCGGTCCCCAGCACGAAGACGAGCGACTGAGAGCGATCGCACTGCACTCTCGAAGCTTGAGCTTTCGACATCCCAAGACCCGCGAGGCGATCCGCGCCACCGCTTCGCTACCGGCGGAGTGGTTGGACCTGGGGATTGCGAACGACGGATGATGGACGACCGCACGCGCGTCGCTTGCGGTTTTCAGCTTGCGAACGTGTCTAGCTCGGGGGATTCCACGCGGACGTAGTCTTCGTACCGCATGCTGACCGAGATGCCGTGATCGCCCGCGTTGAAGTTGATCGTCTCGTTCTCGCCGAGCCGCTCGTCGCAGAGCGTGGGCAGGCCGAACAGGCTGCCGAAAGGGGGGATCGAGCCGGGCTCGAGACCGGTCAGCCCCAGCACTTCGTCCCGGTCGGCAAACCGGAGCTTGCGCCAGCGGCGCGCCCGACGCACCTCCCGGCTGGCCAGCTTGCGATCGGCCGGGATGACGAACATCACGAACCGGCCGTCGGCCTTGCACACCAGCGCCTTGGCCCCGCTTGCCAAAGGAGTGCCGCGGATCTCCGCCGCCTCCTCGCTGGTGTAGACCGGCTCGTGCCGCAGCACCTCGAAGGCGACGCCGCGCGCGTTCAACAACTCCTCAATCCGCTCAAAAACCGGCTCCGGCATGACCGTCCTCATTCGAGCCCTGGCGGCGCTTCCTCTGTCATCTGGGCACCCATCTGGAAGCACTGTACGGCACGGGCAGCGACACTTCAAGGCGACTCGGCACAAACCGCTTCGAGGAACGCCAAGGAGTGTACGGCCGACCTCAATTTCCAGACGACCATTACCAGCGCGGCGTCGATGTCCCGACGACGGCTTCCAAATCGGCGGCAAATCGCTAGGATTTCCTAGACGCCTCTCGCGGCGTCGATCAGGGCGTGCCTGCATCGTCTCCACGCCCTCTGACCGAAACCGGAACCCTCCAGACGGGGAGAATCGTCATATGACCGCTCGGCAACCGGAGAACGACCCCTTTAGCGCCCGAGATACTTTCGACACCGGCTCCGGGCAAGCGGGAATCTACCGCCTGGCGAAACTGGAGGAGGCTGGGCTGACAAACGTCGCGGCACTGCCGTTTTCGATCCGCGTGCTCCTGGAGTCCGTGTTGCGGAACTGCGACGGGTACGAAGTGACTGAGGACGACGTCAAGAACCTGGCCGGCTGGAACGCGACGTCGCCCCCCGCGGCCGAGATCCCCTTCAGGCCGGCCCGCGTTGTGCTTCAAGACTTCACGGGCGTGCCCGCCTTGGTCGATCTGGCGGCCATGCGGAGCGCGATGCACCGGCTCGGCGGCGATCCGAGTCGGATCAATCCCCTGATCCCGGTCGATCTGGTCGTCGACCACTCGGTGCAGGTCGATCGTTTCGGGTCGCCCGACGCGCTGGCCACCAACGTCGACTTGGAGATGCGGCGCAATCGCGAGCGCTACGAGTTTCTGCGCTGGGGCCAGAAGGCGTTTTCCAACTTCCGCGTGGTGCCGCCGGCCACGGGGATCGTCCATCAGGTGAACCTCGAGTTCCTGGCCAAAGGCGTGTTCGTTCGCGAGGACGCGGCCGGGCCGGTTGCCCTGCCCGATACCCTCGTGGGCACCGACAGCCACACCACGATGATCAACGGCCTGGGCGTGCTTGGTTGGGGCGTAGGGGGAATCGAGGCCGAAGCCGTGATGCTGGGCCAGCCGCTCTACCTCTTGATGCCCGAGGTGATCGGATTCGAGCTGACCGGCGAGCTGCCGCCCGGGGCCACCGCCACCGACCTGGTGCTGACCGTCACGCAGATCCTCCGGCGGGAGGGCGTGGTGGGAAAGTTCGTCGAGTACTTCGGGTCAGGCGTGCCCGGCATGGAGGTCGCCGATCGGGCGACGCTGGCCAACATGGCACCCGAGTACGGCGCCACAATGGGGTTTTTCCCCCTAGACGACCGGTCCCTCGCCTACCTCCGCTTCACCGGACGAACCGATGCGGAAGTCGAGTTGGTCGAGCGGTACACCAAGGAGCAGGGGTTGTTCCGCACCGCGGACTCGCCCACGCCGAGCTACACCAAGGTGCTCTCGCTCGATCTCGCGTCCGTCGAGCCGAGCCTGGCCGGACCCAAGCGCCCGGAGGACCGCGTGCCGCTGGGCGCGATGAAGGAGTCGTTCCGACAATCGCTTCGGACGCCGATCGGTGAGCGCGGTTTCGCGATGGCCGACGAAGAGATCGGGCGTACTGCCGAGGTAGCTCAGGAGGACAGCACCGCCGAGATCGGGCATGGGGCCGTGGTGATCGCGGCGATCACCAGTTGCACCAACACGAGCAATCCGAGCGTGATGCTTGCCGCCGGGCTCTTGGCCCGGAAGGCGGTCGAAAAGGGCCTCCGCGTCAAGCCGCACGTGAAGACGAGCCTGGCCCCGGGCTCCCGCGTGGTGACCGACTACCTGGAGAGACTTGGGCTGGACAAGGATCTGGACGCCCTGGGCTTCAATACGGTGGGCTACGGCTGCACGACCTGTATCGGCAACAGCGGGCCGCTGCCGGAGCCGGTAGCCAAGGCAATCGCCGAAGCCGACCTGGTCGCGGCATCCGTCTTGAGCGGCAACCGCAACTTCGAAGGCCGGATCAATCTCTTGGTCAAGGCCAGCTACCTGGCCAGTCCGCCGCTGGTTGTGGCTTACGCCCTAGCCGGCACCGTGGACACGGATCTGGCCACGGAGCCGATCGGGGCCGCGCCCGACGGCCAGCCGGTCTACTTGAAAGACATCTGGCCGAGCCGCGAAGAGGTGGAGGCGGCGGTCGCCGAGGCGGTCCGGCCGGAGATGTTCCGCCGCCGGTACACGGGCGTGTTCGAGGCCAACGAGCAGTGGAACGAGCTGCCGGTCAGCGCAAGTGAGCTGTACGATTGGGGGGAGAGCACGTACATCCAAGAGCCCCCGTTCCTGGTGGATCTGGCCGCGGAACCGGGGCCGATCGAGCCGATCCGCGGGGCCCGCGTGCTGGCCGCGTTGGGCGATTCGGTCACCACCGACCATATCTCGCCTGCGGGCACGATTGCCCCGGAAAGCCCGGCCGGCCGGTATCTCCAAGAATGCGGGGTGACGCCCGTCGACTTCAACAGCTACGGTTCCCGGCGGGGGAACGACCGCGTGATGACCCGGGGGACCTTCGCCAACATCCGCATCCGTAACCTCTTGGCCCCCGGTACGGAGGGGGGCATCACCCGGCACCTGCCCGATGGCCGGCAAATGACCGTGTTCGAGGCGGCCGAGCAGTACCGGGAGGAGGGCGTCCCGCTGGTGGTCCTCGCCGGCGCGGAATATGGGACGGGCAGCAGCCGCGACTGGGCGGCCAAGGGCACCGAGCAGTTGGGCGTTCGGGCCATCATCGCCTCCGGCTTCGAGCGGATCCACCGGAGCAATCTGGTGGGCATGGGGGTGCTGCCCTTGGAGTTCCCCAAGGGGACCACCTGGCAGTCGCTGGGGCTGACCGGGGAGGAAACGCTCGACGTTCCGTTCGACGACAGCTTGGCCCCCGGGGACGAGTTGACGGTGCGGGCGACGACCGCCGGCGGCGAGGTTCGCGAGTTCCGAGCCAAGGTCCGCATCGACACGCCGGTCGAGCTGGAGTACTACCTCAACGGCGGGATTCTTCAGACCGTCCTGCGAAAGCTTCTGAAGGCGGATTGAGCGGCGTCCGCGGAAGGCTTCCAGGATAAGGCAACAAATGGCCTGAGCGCTCTACCGTCTGATGGCACGGCTACTGGACACTGCTCGCGGCGCCCAGCTTGGGCCGCCTGTGCCAAGCCGGGCTACGGCCGGTGGGCCACCTCTTGGCCGATCATCTCCAGATCGCGTTGATAGAAGTGGATCGCCTCGGTGGGGGTCAGGTTGAAGATCGCCCGACCATCGGTCTCCCAATGGTTGCCGTCGAAGCGAAATACCGCCGTGGCGGACCGCAGGTTCCCCACCGCATCGGGCGCCCCCGAAGACCGCCGATCGAACTCGTCCATCTCGATCGTCACGGCCACAAATGCCGAAAGCTCGCCGGTGGAACGACTTCGGGCGTAGGCCACGTCGTCATCGAAGAAGCAGTCCGACCACCGCGGGCCCTCGGCCTTGCGCCCCGCCGCACCGAGTTGCACGAACTTGGCCTCCAATCGCTCCCGCTGGTGGTGGAAGTCGCGGCAGGCCTCCGCGAATCGTGCCTTCCGCCGCGCTGCCAACAGCGGCTGCCAGATCAGGGCGGCCCCCACCAGAAGGCAGACGGTGACCACGAGCAGGATCCAGAAAAGCGGCCCCATCGCGAGCCCCCAAAGGAATTGGCGAAATGCCAAGGGAACCTATCAGCTTCCATTGTAGAACGCTGGGTAGGAAAAATGCAAGCGGCGCGCCGGGAATCGGCCCCGAAACGGCAAGTCTGCCGTGCAATTGCATTGTTCAGCGAATTGGGGTGGATTTGGCAAGAGGAATGGGCGCCCTCCCCCGAACGACGGGACACCGTGCATGTCGAGCTGACGCCGGGCGACTCTCAAGGCCAGGGGAACTCGGTCTGTGAACTTGGCGGCGGGGCCCTAGTGGTCTGTCCAGATTGACTTTGCCGGTCGGGTGCCACTGGCGTCTCGCCAGTGCAGCTACGAGAGCACGGGCAAGATGCCCGTGGCACCCGTAAACTCGAATTGGACAGACCACTAGCGCACTTGTCTTCGGACATCTGCTGCAAATGAGTCAAGTTTGTGGGGTTCAGGGGTCAGGGTTCAGGATTTGCGCGTATACGTGGAACTTCGGGCCCTGAACCCTGACCACTGGACGCTCGCCTCGGCCTGAGGCCCTGCCTCGGTAGCTGTCCAGCATACGAGAGTGGCGGCTCGGACAGGTTGCCCGGAGGTGTCGCAGTGCGGTGCGACTGGTGCCCGGCCAAGGCAAATGGTACGGTCTGGCCATGGCGATTCTCGGGGCCCACATGTCGATAGCCGGCGGATACCACCGGGCGGTGGAGAAGGCCGCCGCGTGCGGCTGCGACTGCGTCCAGCTTTTCACGAAGAACAACAACCAGTGGCGGGCCAAGGAGATTGCGCCGGAAGATGCCGAACGGTTTCGCCACGCCCTTTCGGAGCTCGGCATCTCCCATCCGACCGCCCACGACGCCTACCTGATCAATCTGGCCAGTCCGGACAAGGCGATCTGGCGCAAGTCGGTCGATGCCTTCGTCGTCGAGCTGCACCGGGCGGAGACGCTCGGCATTCCCTACCTGGTGACGCACCCGGGGGCCTACACCACCAGCAGCGAAGCTCGCGGGCTTCGCCGAGTGGTCCGGGCCCTGAATGAGATTCACCGCCGGACGCGGGGCATTCGGGCGAAGTGTCTCCTGGAGACGACGGCGGGCCAAGGGACTTCGCTCGGCTGGCGTTTCGAGCACCTGGCCACGATCCTCGACCGCGTGAAGGACCCCGACCGGCTGGGAATCTGCTTCGACACGTGCCACGTCTTCGCGGCCGGCTATGCCATGGGGTCGCAGAAGGAGTACAGGACGACGATGCGAGCCCTGGACGCCACGGTGGGGCTTGAGCAAGTCAAGGCGTTCCACTTGAACGACAGCCGCCGCGAGCTTGGCTCCCGCGTCGACCGCCACGCCCACATCGGACGCGGCAAGATGGGCCTGGAGCCGTTTCGACGCCTGCTGGCCGACCGCCGGTTCCGCGAGATTCCCATGTACCTGGAAACGCCGAAAGTAAAGGAGAACGGCCTCGACCTGGACGTGACCAACCTGCGGGTGCTGCGGGGGCTCATCACCCGGCCGGGATAGTGTGCGAAAACCGACGTCCTGGCGGAGCCAGAGGGGTTGAGTGAGAAAGGGATCTCAGGCCCCATACCGGTCGGCGCCGATTCCCGATCTCCTTTGGCCAAGCCGCTGGGCCCGGCGAGGCGGCGTTCCGTTGACCCTAAAGGGGTATGCCGGTACATTACTCAGGAGCGCGATTCGGGGGCGGACCGCGTTTGCCGGCCCCCCCCAACACGACGGAACAGGGCTCGTCTTGTCGAGAGGCCGGTCGGATGGGGTTGACCTACTTCAAACGCTACCGGATGGAGATCGATTTGGTCGGCCTCGACTGGTCGCCCCCTGCGTTGCCGCGCGGCTATCGGTTTGTGGGGTGGGACGATTCCCTCTTGGATGCGCACGCGGAGGCCCAGTACTCGAGTTTTCGGGACGAGATCGATGTCAACGTGTTCCCTTGCTTTGGGGAATTGGCGGGTTGCCGGCGCTTGATCCAGGAGATCACCCGTAAAGAGGGGTTCTTGCCGGAAGCCACCTGGCTGGTCGTATGCGACGGCGTGCGGACGCGAGAGCACGAGCTGTGTGGTACGGTCCAGGCGATTCGGGACCGCCACGGAATGGGGTCGGTGCAGAACCTGGGGATCACGGCGCCGCATCGCAACCGCCGTGTCGGGACCGGTCTGCTTTATCGGTCGTTCGAGGGATTCTTGCGGACAGGGGTGACCCGGGTTCACTTGGAGGTGACGGCGCAGAACTTGGGAGCGGTGCGGCTTTATCGTCGGGTCGGGTTCACGACCACCAAGACGGTCTTCAAGCCGGCTGAGGTGGCGTGTTCGTGAGGAGTTGGGAGTCAGGAGTTGGGAGTTGGGAGAAGGGTGACAGAAGCGCGAAGGGACAAGAGGAACCCACGGGCGTCAGAGCGAGTGACGCATCTCTCCACTCCCTTCTCCCCACCCCCTACTTGTTTCCGACTCCCCACTTCCCAAACAAACCAGAGGAGAGCAGGTGGCTGAGACGACCTTTTCTCACGCGCTAGCCAACGGCCTGGTGCTGGTCGCCGAGCCGATGTCATGGCTCGAATCCGCGGCGTTTGCGCTGATGGTGCCGGCCGGTTGCGTTTACGACCCGGTCCAGCGCAGCGGATTGGCGAGTTTCACCTGCGAGATGGCGCTTCGGGGCGCGGGCGAACGCGACAGCCGCCGCTTCATTGGCGATTTGGACAACCTGGGGGTCCAGTGGAGCGACTCGGTCAGCGAGGCCCACACGGCCTTTCGCGGGGCGACCCTGGCGGCCAACCTGCCCACCGCCCTGGCCGTCTTCGCCGACGTGGTTCGGCGCCCGCACCTGCCGGGGGATCAGTTGGAGGCCGGCCGTCAGGTGATGCTCCAAGAGCTGCGGGCCGTGGAAGACGAGCCGGCGCAGAAGGTGATGATCGAGCTCCGCCGCCGCCACTACCCCCGACCGTGGGGCCGCCCCGCCCAGGGTGAGCTCGAGGCGTTGGAGACGATTGCCATCGGCGACGTCCGCGAGCACTTCGCTGAGGGTTTTCGTCCTAACGGCGCGGTGCTCGCCGTCGCCGGACGTTTCGACTGGGCTCGTTTGCGGGAGACGGTGGAGAGGTCGTTCGGTGATTGGGAGCCGGGCGCCGAGCCCCCGATCCGCGAGGAACCGTGGGCACGCAGGCACGATCACCTGGCCTACGATTCCAACCAGACGCAGATCGGCATCTCCTACGAGAGCGTGCCCTACCGTCATCCCGACTACTTCCAGGCGTGGGGCGCCGTGGGCGTGCTCAGCGGCGGCATGAGTGCCCGGCTGTTCACGGAAGTGCGCGAGCGACGCGGCCTCTGCTACAGCGTCTACGCCTCGTACCACTACCTTCGCGACCGGGCCGGAGTGTTCTGCTACGCCGGCACCAGCGCCGACCGGGCCCAAGAGACGTTGGACGTAATGATCGCCGAGCTGACCCGGCTGGCCCGCGGCGTCGAAGCCCACGAGCTCGACCGGCTCAAGGCCCGCATCAAGAGTCTCCTGATCATGCAGCAGGAGTCGAGCTCCGCGCGGAGCGCGGCGATCGCCCGGGACTGGTATCACTTGCGTTGCGTGCGCACCGTGGACGAGCTCGGTCGGCTGGTCGACGATTTGACGTGCAAGAGCTTCAACGCCTACCTGGCCGAGCATCCCCCCGGCGACTTCACCGTGGTGACGCTCGGTCCGCGCGAGTTGGAGGTGCCCATTGGAGTTTCGTGAGCACACGCTGGAGAACGGCCTGGAGATCATCGCCGAGTGCAACGATCGGGCCTATTCGACGGCTTTGGGTTTCTTCGTCAAGACGGGCGCCCGCGACGAGACCGACGCGATCGCCGGCGTGAGCCATTTCCTCGAGCACATGGCGTTCAAGGGAACGCCCACGCGCACGGCCGACGACGTCAACCGCGAGTTCGACGAGATGGGCGCGGACTACAACGCCTTCACGGCCGAAGAAGGGACCGTCTACTACGCGGCGGTCCTGCCGGAGTGCCAGGATCGGGCGGTGGGACTGCTGGCCGACATCCTTCGCCCGACCTTGCCCCCGGACGACTTCGATTCCGAGAAGCAGGTGATCCTCGAAGAGATCTTCATGCACGAGGACCACCCGCCGTTCGGGGCGGAGGAGAAGTGCCGGGCGGCTCACTTCGGCTCACATCCGCTCTCGCGCAGCATTCTCGGCACGGTAGAGAGCATCACCGGCTTGACCGTCGAGGCGATGCGCGAGTACCTCGAACGCCGCTACAGCCCGGGCAACATCGCGCTGGTGGGCACCGGGCGGATCGATTTCGACGCGTTGGTCTCGACCGCGAGCCGGCGTTGCGCGTCGTGGGAGCCCCTCGAAGCCGGGCGCCCTGCGGCGTCCGCGAACTCCAACGCCGATTTTATCGCGATCCAAAAGAAAACGGCTTCCCAGCAGTATGCGGTGCGGATGTCCGACGGCCCCAGCGCGATCGACGCGGATCGCTACGCCGCCGCCCTGTTGGCCACGGTGCTGGGCGATGACACCGGCAGCCGGCTCTATTGGGAGCTGGTCGACACGGGGCTGGCCGAGCATGCCGTCCTGGGCCACATGGAGTACGATGACGCCGGCCTCTACGTCCTTCACCTGAGCTGCGACCCGGACCAAGCCGCCGACAACCTGCAACGCCTCCTCGACCTCCTCCGGCAAGCGGAGTCTGACGGGATCAGCGAGGAAGAGCTCGATCAGGCCAAGAGCAAGTTGAGTTCGCGGGTCGTGCTCTCCGCCGAGCGTCCCCTGAACCGGCTGTCGGCGGTGGGGGCGGAATGGGTGGTGCGTCGGGAGTACGTTTCCGTGCGCGACGTGCTGGACGCCGTCACCGCGGTGACGCGCGACGACGTCTCGCGCCTCCTCGCCCAGTTTCCCCTCTCGCAGGGCACCACCGTGACGATCGGCCCGTTGGCGGGGTTGGCTCCTCCGACGGCGAAGAGGTGAGGGGTGACAAGGTGACGGGGTGAGGGGGTCACAAAGTGACAAAGTCGCCCACCTGTTGTGGGACGGGTCGTCTCCTGACCGTGCCACCTTCGGGGCCAGCCGTTGTGTAGCGAGACCTTCGGTCGGGCCGTCGGCGGGGTCGGGAGACCCGCGCCGAACACGGGTGGGGTGAAGCCTTCGGCGCGCGACCCTGTCACCTTGTCACGTTGTCACCCTGTCACCAGCCGCTCAGTCCTCGTCGCCCTCGTCCTCGCGCAGGCCTGACTCGTAGTCTTCCAGTTGCCGATAGAGGTCGTCGGGGCCGATGGGGCCGAGGTCGAGGCGGCAATCCAGCGCGGCCATCACCCGCTCGTCGATCGTCCGTCGGATGACCTCGCGCACGTCGTCGCCCACGAGGTCTTTTTGCTCCGAGAGCCTCGCCAGGCGAACGATGCCGGTCGGGTCCACGTCGGAAGAGCGAAACGCCTGCGGGAGCCACTCCTGGCGGTCGGCCAGAACGGCTTCCAACAGCGGATCGGTGAGGAAATCGACCCGCTTGGCCCGCGACGTAGCGGCGTCCAGGTGGATCAGCCAGATCTCGGCCAGCTCGTACGCCGTGGGGGAGTCGACTTCGATCACATAGGTGAATCGCCCGGGCCGGAGGAAAGCCGCGTCGATGTTCTCCTTGCGGTTGGTGGCGGCGATGACCACGAGCCGCTGGCTGCGCCGGGCGAGATTGTCCATCAACTCCAGGATGCACCCCACCATGCGATTGTACCAGGCATCGGGGGCTTTGGCGCTGGTGCGGCGGGAGCCGAGGCTGTCGAACTCGTCGAGGAAGATGATCGCCCTCTCGTGCTCGCTTGCCTGTTCCCACAGCCGACGCAGGTTCTTCTGCATGTTCCCCGCCCACATGTCCTCGAACACGCTGGTGGGCGGGGCGTAGAACGAGCACTGGGCCTCGCCGGCCAGGCATCGGGCCAGGTGCGTCTTGCCGATGCCCGGACGCCCGCATAAAAGGACACCACGGGGTAGCTCGGCGCCCCACTCGTCCAGGATCGGATCGCCCTTGAGATAGGCGACGATCGTCCGCAGCCGCCGCTTGACCTGCCCATGCCCGCCGACGTCGGCCAAGGTGCAGGCCGGCTTGGTCAGGTAGGGCGAGAAGTCGCGGATCCGGCCCTCCCCCTCGTCGGAATCGTTGCCCTTGCGGCGCGTGCCCGACTCGTCCCGCTTTTGCCGGGCAACCAGGAGCTGTGTTTGGGCCTTGTCGTATCCCAGCTCGTCCGCTTTCTCGAAGTCGGCGATCGCGTCGTCGTACTCCTCCTGGTACTGCCGGATGAGCCCCCGCGTGTACCACGCCTCGCCCAGCTTGGGGTTCATCTCGATCACCTTCGACAGATCCCCTTCGGCCCGGTCGTACTCTCGTTTTCGCGTGTGGGCGAGCCCGCGGTTGAAATAGGTCTCCAGCAACTCCCCGTTGATCTCCAGGGCCAAATCGTAGCACCAGATCGCTTCGTCGTACCGCTCCAACTGGTAGAAATCGTTGGCCAGATTGTGCAGCTCGTGCTCCACGGAGAGCGCGTCTCCGAATCCGGAGAAGACGGACTCGATCTCGGGCGTGCCCTCGGACGGTTCGAGTGCCGGAGGCCCGTCCGGGCAACACTCGTCCAGAAGGATCTTCACTCTTCGGTGGGCTCGCTCATAGCGCGCACCGTCGATCCCGCTCAGCCGCACCTCGAGTCGAACCAGGCGCCGGGCCAAATCGTCCGGAATCGACTCGCCGGAACGGGGCAGCGGCGGCGCGGGATCGGGCGTGTCGATCGACTGGCTGATCCGCCGCTCCCGGGCCACCTGCTCATCCAGCTTCTGCTTGCGACGCAACAGGCGGGCCAGCTTCGGCGACGACCGGTCCGGCTGGCGGTCGAAATCAAGGTCCGCCATCGACGCAAGCAACCGCCGAACCTCCTCCCGCCCGGCAGATCGATCCAGTTGCACCGCAGCAGTCAGGCAGCCTAGTGCCTCGACGGCCAATCCCTCCTCGGCGAATTTGCCTGCCAACAGCCGGTACTGATCTGCCAGCGATTGTCGAATCATGATCTCGGCCTCCTATCTTCTATGTCCGGACGCGGACAACTCGGACAAGACCTATGCGAGCGTCCTGCTCGAAGGGAGGCATCCTGCCCGCTGCGGGAATCGGAACCACCGTGCCGTGAGACGCGGCCAGCGGACCCTGAAAATCAAGACACGTGACTCCGGTGACAGTTCGTTCCACAATTGGGCGTTTTTCGTCCGTTCCGTGGTCCGCGATCTCGGTGATCTTCGGGCGAGATCCTGCGATTACCGAAGCGGACGCACCTGTCAGCGCTATCGGGTCCGTCTTTCCTATGGACGAACCAACGGACCATGTTGTTCGGTTGTTTCCACAGTTTGCAGCGGGGACTTTCGTTGCCCACTCGGCGGCGTCCCAACCGAGTGCCTTTTCGTACCTAAGTCCTTGACAAGCCGTACTGCGGAACCCCACGCGCCAGCAGGTTCTTGCCAAGCCACAGTATCGCGTTGGAAGGTGCGACAGGGAGACGTGACGGACCATGCACACAAAAAAAGCCGCCCTCGCCGGCGACGCAGTGCCCCCGCAAGCGTCCCAGTCACCTGCGAGGGCCCCGATGCGCCCGTCGGACCTTGTCAGCCGGACAGCCCTGCCGGCTCTCGCCCGGGCAGCCGGTGCACGAACAGCACGGCCCGATCCAGGTTTTCCTCGGCCAGCCGGACTAGGTGCAGGTGATGGGTAAAGAAGACAATCTGGGTCCTCTGGGAAAGCTCCGCCAAGACACCGAGCGCGGCGGTTGCTCGATCGTCGTCGAAGCTGATCAAGACATCGTCCACCACGAACGGGATCGGCTCGTTGCCATCGAGATGGCTCTCCAGACTGGCCAGTCGCAAGGCCAGGTAGAGCTGATCGCAGGTTCCTTCGCTCATCCCGTCCAAATGAACGGGCGCCGTTTCCCCAGGCCGGGTGCCCGCCAGCACGTCTCTCCCCTGGTCGTCCACGTCGGTCCGCAGCGACTCGAACGAACCCAGCGTGAGGCGGTGGAACAGCTCACTGGCCCGGCGGAGGATCGGGTCCTCGTGCTTCTTCCGATACCGTTCCATCGCTTCACTGAGGACGACGGAGGCGAGCCGCAGCCGGGCGTACTGCCGGGCGTCGGACTCGATTTGCGCCAACAGGTCTTCTTTGTGCTCGTTGGCGTCCGCGGCGGCGGTGCTGGTGTCCATCGTTTCCAGGACGTT
>Ga0307378_10006426_pt1 | contig 16085 bp, 13 predicted proteins | sample UN1MG_FD_202238 | JGI IMG/M metagenome (GOLD analysis project Ga0307378, IMG submission 202238) | Soil microbial communities from Risofladan, Vaasa, Finland - UN-1 | ecosystem: Environmental > Terrestrial > Soil > Coastal area > Acid sulfate soil | place: Finland: Risofladan, Vaasa | collected... | reverse complement strand
CGGGTCCAGTTCAAGTACTCGTCTGCCGCAAGCTGGTCTTCGTAGACGTCGTATTCGTAGCCAATGTTGAAAGGGGGATCAGCAAAGGCTAGGTCGACCACCCCCTCGCGAAGTGCCCGCATCCCGGCAATGCAGTCCTGATTGTAGAGCCGATTCTCTTCCATGGCATTCCTTCCCGGCGACTCAACCGCTCACTCCGGCTATGACTGTACCACTTGAGGGCGGTTCATTCAACAATCCCGCGCAGGTTTGGTGCCTACGCAATCTGTTTCCCCTTCCGGGGGACGATAACCTGCCCCCATTGACCCCCTCCCGTGACTTGATCCGGGTCCTGCGAGAGAGTCCTGGCGGCGGTCTGTGTGCGAGATCGAAGGTAGGGCGGCGCCGGCGGCCTTAGTCCTACAACGCAACTTCGCTACTTCATCCCGCCTGGCGGCCTTCCTAGGCCGCCAGGAACATGCGTCAGGCCCGATCGCGGCGGCCCGCCCAAGGCGGGCAGGCTCTGGGAAGGCCGCCGCGCGACAAGTTGCGTTGTAGGATTAGTCCCGTGTCCGGAACGCCAGGAGGTGCGTCTTGGTGCGGATATAGATCGTCGAGGCGTCGATGGCCGGGGTGGCGAACACGGGTTCTCCCAGGTCGTGCTGGTGAACCACCTGGAACGCATCGCCGGTCTTTACCACCGACACAAGCCCCCGGTTCGAGGCCAGGTAGAGATGGTCGTTCGCAACGACCGGCGAGGCGCTGTAATGCCCCGGAGCCCCGAGGCGCTCGCGATAGAGGACCTCTCCGTTGGTGGCGTTGACGGCTGCGAGCAGGCCGCCGTTGCGGACCAGGTAGAGGCGGTCTTTGTAGAAGACGGGCGAAGGGACCTCCGGGAGGTTGCGATGCAACTGCCAGGTCACGTGGGTCTGGGTGACGTCGCCCTTGCCCCCCGGTCGGATGGCCACGAGCATCGGTTTGCCGCGGTCGAACGACATGTTCGCCAGGAACTCGTCCCGGGTCCAGAAGCCGTCTTTGTCTTTGTCGATCCCGGCGAACATCCCGTCGAGACGCCCCTGGCGTTGCGCCTCGTTCGCGGGCATCGGGATGCCGTAGCCGGGATGTTCGGGCGGCAGTTCCGGCCGCAGGGGGTACGCGAAGTGCTCGGTCATCTCCCGGCGATCGAGCTTGCCGTCCCCGTTTGCGTCAAACTGCATCACGGCGTCCCAGAACGGTTGCGGATCGGGTTGCTCGTCGGCAACGCCCCCCAACATCGCCGCGGCCGCGTAGACGTGCCCGTTGCCGGATACGGGCATCGCAATCGTCTCTCGCGAGAATCCGGTGGCGAACCATTTCTCCGCGCCAGAGCCGGGATCGTAGCCGGCCACCCGCCCCCTCCCCAGCACGACGAGGTCTTGTCCATCGCTATGGCTCCATATCGTCGGCGTGGACCACCCGCTGCGATAGAAGGGGCGAGGGGTTTCCCAGGCGGTTTCGCCGGTGGACTTCCTGACGGCGAGGATCCTGGACTGGCTCAGCTTGCTGTCCGGCAGGTTGGCCTCGTTGTCGAGAACCAGGATCAGGCAGTCCCCATGCCCGATGGGCGACGTCGCCATCCCGTAGAGACTCCTGGGGGTGGGGATGGGCTTGGCCCATTGCTCACGACCCTCGTGGTCGTAGCAGAGCAGGCCGTAGGAACCGAAGTAAACGTAGAGACGCTCGTCATCGACGTGCGGCGTCGAGGTCGCCGGGCTGTTGACCTCGTGCACCCTTTCGATCGGCACCTTGGGCGCCTCCTGGCGCCACGCCAGTTTCCCGCTTGCCGTGTCGAACGCGAGCGTGACCAGGCGACCGTCCTCTACCGCCGTCAGAAAGACCCGGTTCCCGGCCAGCACCGGCGACGAGAGGCCGGGGGGAACGGGCGTTTTCCAGGCGGCGTGACTGGCATCGAGCTTCACCGGCGGCCGGCACGCGGGGGCCACGCCTGAACCATTGGGCCCTCTGAACTGGTTCCACGAGGCGACTTCGGCGCGGGCATGAACCGTGCCAAGAGAAAGCACCACCAGCGCGAACAGCCAAACCCACACGCCAGGGCAACGCGAGTTGATGCGATTCGGGGTTCCTGAGACGATCACTCGGCAGGTCCTTTCCAAGAGTCCACCCGACCCCTTGCCGGCTCTTGTGCCAGGCGTTACGAGAGAATCGGGCGTTGACTGGCATCCTAATCCCAACCCTCCCCCGAGGCAATGGCCCAGGAAGGGACGTGTGAAGGTGATGCCGATCCAGGTGTGCCGGCCGCCGCTCTAGCGGCCTCTCTTCCCGCCGCACCTGCGTGCAAACCGCGAACCCGAGCGGCAAGGCCCCGTGACCGGTATGCGGGCGATCCGCCGTTTTCCCGCCGCCGCCCCCGCCGCGGGCCGGACCGGCCCCAAACCGCTTGTCGCAATCTGTTTGCCCTAGACTTGTGGGCGGCGCAGGCCGATACTAGGGGTGTCACGCACAAAGGAGATTCCCATGCCGCTGAGGCCAGTTTTTAGCCGCAGACCGTGCGGCCGCCGTCTTCTGGGTGTTGCGGGGCTTCTGCTCTGTCTGGGCGCGGGGGCCCTGGCGGGGGGATGCTCGGGCCAGACGGCGCGGATGGACGTGGACAGCGAGGATGACGCCCTCCGGGGGGCCATCAGCAGCAAGGATTTCCGGGCCGTGTGCTTCGAGATGGCGCAGTCGGTGGTCCGCCTGCCGCAGATTCAGAGCGCCTCCAGCCCGCCGACGATCGCCTTCTTCGAGATGGTCAACAACAGCGACGAACTCGTCAACGCCGAGGACATCCTCTACAAGATCCGGACGGAACTGATTAAGAACTCCGGCGGTAAGATGATCTTCCTCGACCGCGACGCCATCGAGAATATCAAGACCGAGCGGCGCGACAAGGAGCGCGGCAAGGTGACCGCGAGCGGCGACAAGCCCCTCTACGGGGCGGACTTCTTCATGGCCGGCCGCATCGAGGGCATCCGCCGCACACGCGGACGCCGCGAGACCGAGTACATCCGGATCGCCGTGCGGCTGACCGACGCCCAGACCAGCGGCATCGTCTGGGAGAACGATTACGAGTTCAAGAAACTCTTCATCGCCGGCGCGTACGACCGCTGAGCCACCGCCGTCCCGAGCAGGAGTGTTTCATGATCGCACGACCGTCCCTGGTGCTGCTGGGCGCGATGGCGGCGCTCGTGCTGCTCGCCGGCTGTGAGCCCACCAAGAAGACGACCGCGCCCTGGGTCAACCCGCTCGACGTGCTCGAGCCCCGGCTCGTCCAGGACGTCAAGGATAACAACTACATCCTCCAGCGGATGGAGTTCGGCCGCATCGCCATGCAACTCGGGTGCGACCTGCGGGCCAAGCCGCGCCTCGAGGAGGCGTTCGAACAACTCGGCGCCGAGCGCAGCAACACCGCCGCCGCCCTCACCACCGAGCAACTCAAGTACTACAAGGGCGAGACCTACGAGCGGGTCATGCTCGCGACCTACCTCGGCACCATGGAGTACCGCGCCGGCCAGTACAACAACGCCCGCATCTACTTCTCGCGGGCGCTGTCGGCGGATCGCGCGGCCGTGGTCAAGGACTCGACGCCGGCGGCCTACGGCGATGACTTCGGTCTGGCCTACTACTGGATCAGCCGCGCGTTCGCCCGGCTCGACGACGGCGACCAGTGTGCCATCGCGCTGCGCAAGGCCGCGGCACGCCCCGAACGCAACGACGCCGCCAAGGAACTCGCCGGCGACCTGAAGCAGGCCACGGAGTGGGAAAAACCGTACCTCGAAGGCGAGGCGTGGGCGGTCACGACGTTCCAGAACCCCGAAAAACCGGAGCTGTACATGGAGGGCATCGTCAACCTGGCCGATGTGCGCGGCACCGTGGGCGACGCCCCGGCGGCCCTCCCCAACGCCGTCGCCGCCAGCCCGGTCGTCCGCTCGACCGACTCGCGCGAGGAATTCTTTACGCCCGCCTACCAGGCCGCCGCCAACACCGTGCTGTCGGTCGAGGTCGGCCGCCCGCCGTTCAAGTATCTGGGCGGCATTGAGGGGGAACGCACCGAGTTCGGCCGCTCGCCCGTGCCGCCGCGCGTCGTCCGCGTGTACGTCGACGGCCACGGCGCCGGCCAGGCGTTCGAGGTGGTCGACCTGTGGGACCAGGCGGCCACGCAGGACCGCATCGCCGAGAAAGACGCCGCCCAGGCCGGCAAGGCCGTCGCCAAGCACGTGCTCTCGTACATGCCCTACGTCGGTTCGGCGGTCGGGCACTGGAACGTCCAGGGCGACGTCCGCCACTGGACGACGTTGCCGGGCAAGGTCTTCGTGTTCGCCGCCCAACTCGCCCCGGGGCCGCACACCGTGCGCCTCGAGATGTACGATTGCCGCGGCAATCTCCTGCCGCGATGGACCAACACGTACTACGGCATCGGCGTGCCCGCGGCGGGCGAGGTGTGCCTGACCCTCGTCCCGAATGCCGACGGCGACAACCGCCTGCCGCCGGACCTCGTCGGGAAGGCCCTGAAGGCCGGCGCCACGCCCGCCGCCTCGTACGGCCACTAGCCTAAGGAGCATTCGATGCATCCATGGAGGATCGCGCTGAGCGGCGCCCTCGTGCTGAGCCTGTGCGGCTGCAACGCGGCGCCCAAACGGGGCGACCAGGGCGGCCGCGTCCTGCTCGAGTCCAGCACCACCAAGCACAACGTGCTGGTGGCCCGCCAGGAGAGCGACCGCGTCGAGGGCGGGCTTCTGCGCATCCGCACCCTCCTCGACAACAAGGAGAAGGAGAACGTCTGGGTCGACATCCAGGTCGTCTGGAAAGACGCCTCCGGCTTCAAGGTGTACGAGACCAACTGGGCCCCGGTCATGCTCCCGGCCCGTTACGTGAGCACGCATGAGATCGTCAGCATGCGCGCCGACGTGGCCGACTACGAGTACCGCATCCGCGGCGGCACCAAGACCGTCAAGCCGTTCGGGAAACAGTGAGACACGAGGGACGCCCATGCGACTGACCGCTCCCCTGATGGCGGCCCTGGCCGTCGCCGGCCTGCTGGTCGCCGGGTGCCGGCCCGCTTACAGGCCCATGCCCTATCTGCCCAAGCCGGCCCAGGCGCCGAAGGCCCTGGCCTGCCACGACGGCATCGGCCACATCCAGGGCAACAAACCGTGGATCCTGGGCGGCACGTGCTGCTGCACGCCCACGCCCGCGAACTTCGCGCTGCACCAGACGCAGGGGACCGTCGAGAAATCCATGACTTACGAGCAGTTCCTGGCGCTCCACAAGGCGAAAGGCGTCGTCACCGACCTCGACCACAAGAACTGCGGCAACCTCTGTGCCCAGGGTCCCCACGTTCTCCTGGGCGGCAAGTGCATGGCGACGCCGACGCCGGGCACCGCCCTGTACGAGCGGGTGACCTACGGCCCGCACACGCCGCTCGACTCGGACGGCGGCCCAGCCGCGCCGTAAGGCCGGCGGCAGCGCCGGTGCAACCGCAACGCGCATGCAGGCACGCGCCCGCTCCGGCGGGCCAGGTCTCAAGGAGGCCGATCATGAAGGCGGAGATTTGCGGCCGTACACGTCGCATCGTCGGCGGGCTGATGGCGGCCCTCGTCGTGGGCCTTGCCGCGGCCCTGTGCCTGGCGGACAAGAAGATCCAGGTCCTTCCGCCCCCGCCCCCGCCGGCCGACACCAAACCGGCGGCCACGTTCAAGTACGACCACCAGGTCCGCAAGGTCACCCGCGACCGCAAACCCGTCATCGCCCTGCTCAGGCCGGGCGACGTGGTGCAACTGGCCGAGTATCTGCCGTTCGGGCGCGGCGTGGCCATCACGACGACCCGGCCCGACGGCACGAAACGCGAGACCATCATCAAGGACGGCACCGAGGACGCGCCGGTCCGCATGCCGGGACCCATCCGCCAGTACCTGACGCGCGAACTGCTCGACACGCGCGAGTTCGTGGTGGTCGAACGCGAACGTATTCTCGAGATCGCCCGCGAACTGGCCCTCGCCAAGACCCAGGCCGCCAACCCCGACACCGTGGCTCGCCCGGGGCGCCTCATCGGCGTGCACTACATCGTGGAAGGCTCGTACTGGGCCGCGGGCGGCCTGCCCGCCGCCGATCCCGCCCTCGACGGCGTCCGACGCGAGATCGCCCGCCGCCGTCTCCCCGTCGATCCGTCGCAGGCCTGCGTCATGTACCTCACGGTCACCAAGGTCGAGACCGGCGAGGTCAAGGCCGTCGCCTGCGGGGCCGACCTCCGGCCGCTCGTCGCCGTCAAGAAAGCCGTCGAGGACCTGGTCGACCAACTGGCCGACATCGTCGAACCCATCAAGGTGGCCCGGGTCAACCCGGAGACCGGCCTCGCGCTGCTCGACATCGGCGCGGGCGACCGCACGAAGGCCGGCGACGTCTTCACGCTGGCCGCCGCCGAACCCGTCAAGGCCGAGGTCGTCAAGGTCCAGCCGCTCTCGTGCGTCGTCAAACTCCCCCCCGGTGCAGCCAACTCGGTCAAAGAAGGCCAGGAAGCCCGCCGCGCAACGCCGCCCGAACCCGCCACGGACCAGAAAGGCGGCTCTTAGGGGTCCGTCCGGGCAACCTCTCGCGTGCCGACCTGGCGCGAGAGGGTTTGACGCCGGCGGCGTCCGGCGGTACGCTGGGCGAGCGGCCTCGCCGAAACGGGGGCACGCCCAGGGTTGCCCGTGAAGACGACCAGCATATTCAACCACGTCATCGGCCCCGTCATGCGGGGACCGTCCAGTTCCCACACGGCGGGGGCGTTTCACATCGGGGCGATGGCACGGTCGCTGCTCGGTGCGGCACCGACGAGGGCGGTGATCGCTTTCGATCCGGCGGGTTCCTACGCCAGGTGTTACCGCGAGCAGGGCGCCGACCTGGCCTTTGCCACGGGGCTGATGGGCTGGGCCATTACGGACGAGCGTTTCCCCCGGGCCCTTGAGGCGGCTGCCGAGTCCGGGCTCGCGGTCGAGTTCGCCGTCCGCCAATTGGACGACGCGGCGCATCCCAACGCCGTGGATATCCGCCTCTCTTCCGCCGAGGGCCGAGACCTTTGCGCGCGGGCCCATTCCGTGGGCGGCGGGGCCGTGGAGTTCGTCCGCCTGGCCGATTGGCCCGTCCACCTGGTGGGCGACGCCTACGAGATCGCCGTCGAGGTCGAGCGTCCGGCCGAGGCCCAGGCGCTGGACCTCCTGTCGCAGGACGGGGCCGTGATGGGCCGGCCGGAGTCCCGGTTGCGCGCGGGTGTGTCGCTCGTTTGCGTGCGGCGGCGGCAGCGGTTGCCGCAGGAATCTCGCCGCAGGTTGGAGGCGCTGGACGGGGTTCGCCAGGTCTGGGCATGTGAGCCGGTGTGCTTCGTCCAGACCGGCGAGCCGACGTTCGCCAGCGCGACGGAGATGGTCCGCCTGGCGGGCGAGCGCGGCACGTCCCTGGGGCAAGTGGCGATGGAGTATGAGTCGGCCCTCCTCGGCCTGTCCCAGGACGACGTTCGGGCGGAGGTGATGCGGCGTTTCGACATCATGCGGCAGGCGGTGCATCGCGGGTTGGAGCAGGGGCTGCCCCGGATGCAACTTCTCGAGCCGAGCGCGGGACGAATCTACGAGGCCGAGGCCGCCGGACGCCTGGCCGTCGGCGGTCTGCACACGCGTGCGGCCGCGCGGGCCCTTGCGGCCATGCACGTCAACAGCGGCATGGGGGTCGTCTGTGCGGCGCCCACGGGCGGCTCGGCAGGCGTGCTCCCGGCCGTGCTGGTGACCCTGGCGGAAGAGAAGGGCCTCGACCGGGACGCGGCCGCGCTCGCGCTCATGGCCGCAGGGGCGGTGGGTGTGGTGGTGGGGAACCGGGCGACCTTCGCAGCAGAAGTCGCCGGATGCCAGGTGGAGATCGGCGGCCGCCGCCGCCAACGCCTTCCTCTGTGCCGACCTCGTCCTGGGAGGCTATGCCAACCCCGTTCCTCTCGATGAAACGATCGATGCGGTGTACGCCGTCGGCAAGATGCTGCCGAGCGAACTCCGCTGCACCGCCCGCGGCGGCCTTGCCGCGACGCCGTGTGCGCAGGCCATGAAGCGCCTCAGATAGGTGCGTGGAAGCACTCTTGGGAGTAAGGGCATGACGGAGCGGCAACTTCGCTTCCTATCGGCCGCCGACGTGGTTCGGGCGCTGCCGATGACGGACGCCGTGGAGGCCATGAGAGACGCCTTCCGGCAACTTTCCGCCGGCCAGGCCGTGGCGCCTCCGCGGACGCAGATCGAGACGGCCGACCCGCCCGGCGACGCCCTCTTCATGCCGTCGTACATGCCCGGCGTCCGCAAGATGGGCGTGAAGATTGTGACGCTCTTCGGGGGCAACGCGGCCGTGGGGCTTCCGCGGATCCAGGCCCTGATGGTCGTCCTCGACGCGGCCACCGGCAGCCCCCTGGCGGTGATGGACGCCACGTCGCTGACGGCCATCCGCACGGGCGCCGCGTCGGGTGTGGCCACGGACGTCCTGGCCCGGCCCGATGCGGCCGTGGCGGCCGTCTTCGGCGCCGGACCGCAGGCGCGGACGCAGTTGGCGGCGCTGTGCACCGTGCGGCCCATCCGGCGGGCCAGAATCTTTGACATCAGCGCCGAGCGGGCCCGAGCGGTTGCGCGAGAGATGGCGGCGGAACTCGGCATCCCGGTTGAGGCGGCCGCATCGGCGGCCGAGGCGCTGGCGGGGGCCGACGTCGTCTGCACGGCCACCACCGCGTCCGAACCGGTGTTTGCGGACGGCGACGTGGCGCCCGGCACGCACATCAACGCCATCGGCTCGTACAAGCCCGGGGTCCGCGAAATCCCGGCGGAGACGGTCCGTCGGGCCCGGGTGGTGGTGGATCACCTTCCCGCGGCGCTCGCGGAGGCGGGCGACCTCATCATCCCCATGCAGCAGGGCCTTATCGGGAAGGATCATGTTGACGCGGAACTGGGGGAAATCCTCGCCGGAGCGAAGAAGGGCAGGCAGTCGCGAGACGAGATCACGCTGTTCAAGTCGGTAGGCGTGGCCGTGCAGGACCTGGCAGCGGCCGACCGGGTGCTGGCCGGGGCGCAGCGGCTGGGCCTGGGCGTCGAACTTCGGCTCTGACCCGGCCCGGGACTGGAACCACAGCGCGGATGATCGGCAACGGCATGGCCGAAGACGAACGGCGCAAGGCCCTCGCGGCGCACAATCCGATTGACCGGCTGGAACCCCTCGCTAAGGGGGTGTGACTGATTTTTCTGCCAGCACAAGGCCGCTGTCACTTCGAGCGGGCGAAGCGGGTCGAGAACTCTCGCCATGGGCCAGGGCTATTCCTACGTGACAGTGAGTGATATGAGTCGCAATCGATTCAGGTCTGGCCACCCTCGCGATTAGAGCGGTCAAACCTGGAGGCAAGTGCTGATTTCGTCGGGCCGGGCAGCATCTTGAGATTAGAGCTGGTAATCGTCTCGCAGGATGCCAGAAGCCTTTCGGCGTAGGCAACTGCCGCAAGCCGAATCCAGGACGGCTTAAAACGAAGAAACCAGAAAGTGGTCAAAACCGCGCAGAAAACACCAGATGCCAGGGGTATCTGCGGCTCTTGCCTCTCAGTTATCACCCCCCAAGCGAATGAAGCAGTGCAGGCTACGGTGCCCAATAAGGCCAAGGCAATGCCTACTGGCTTCATCGCCCAAAGATTACGCCTGAAACCATAGCTAGCCAACTCGGCAAAGACCAGTGGGTATTTCCGGCGATCTCTTGTGGCTTCACGGAGATAATCAACACAACTCTCATATTGAGCATCCGCAGCTTGTGGGTTGTCGGCTTCCTCCTGCGAATTGGGAATCGACACCCCAGGGATAACGCGTTGCAGTACTTCGTGGTAACGCCGCAACGTGATCGAATTCAACCAACTGCGCCGGTAACTAAGGATAATCGTGGAAGGCTTGCCGCCCCACATGGCGAATAGAACAGGCTCCTTGGCTTTGCCTTGGTCGCGCCCCACTTCCGCCAGCAGACCTGCCAGTCCCGCTGACAATAGCCCACCGGCTAAAGCACCCCATAAAGCAATATTTTGCGGGAACCAAGAGAAGATGCCCAATGCAACCGGCAACGCCACAATCACGGTAGGGCAGAAACGAGCTTTCCAAGTGTAGAGATCGAGGCTCCAATGTGACTTACCGGCCTTCACTCGTCTTCCTCTACCTCATTATAGAAAGGAATTGGCTTAGCGGGCACACATTCCGGCCTATCCGGAGTCCCCAGGCTGTAGTAACGCAAGTAACCTGCAGTGTCTTGTGTCGAATAGACGCTCACGCCTCTTCTGTAGTAGGCGTTGGTAACTTTTTTAGACGGGTGCTTCTTGTCCCCCTTGGAAGCGGAAACACAAGCAGACTTCGTGAATGCCGCTTGGGCCAGAATGGGGCCAATTAACCGATTAAGCAATGTTGGGCCCACGTTATGACGGCTGCCGTGATGGGGAATCTGCAAGTTCCTCACCCGACGGAGGTCAATGCCAAGATCTGTCGCATAGTTGGTGGCGAGGGTCAAAGCTGGCACTCCTGCATCTCCGGTGAACAGCCAGGCATAGGCGCCATCCACAATGAGCAGTATCACGCTAGAGTTGTTCTCGGCGCTTGTCTCGTTTTCCTCGGGGTCTTTCAGTGTCTCAACATTGAAGTATTCCGCCACCTTACCTAGCATCTCTGCAACGGCCCCGAATGCCGCAGAGAAACTGGCTTCCTTCTTAGGCTCCTCGATTGGCCTGAATTGCGGAAGCAGGTTTTCGTAGTATTCCCTGGAAGGCCCCAAAATATACATGTTGCCAAGAAGACCTTTCAGATCGGTGAAAGGTTCAAAGACAGGAATTCCCTTTTTCTCCGCCAACAAAGCGAGATCGTGTGCTTGTTGCATAGACTTGCGGAACCTGTCCTCTACACTGTCACTGGTAACACGTCCGTCCTCAATGTCGTCGAGAATCTCTTCGGAATGATCCCATGGCTTGTGCATCAAGAGGCGACTCACCTGCATTTGCTCAAGAACAACCGTGAGCCCCGAGGCGTGATCGCTATCAGAATGCGTTAGAAGCACGGAGTCGACGGCATTTGTCCCGTAGTATGTATTGATGTGAGTCACCAAACGCTGGCCTGACTCCTTCGTACCTCCATCAATCACAATAACGTGTTGGTTACACCTAGGGCCGTTGAAGTCGCCGAATCGCAGCGCAATCGCATCGGCACTGCGCTCGCCATCACCAACCGGTAGGAAATCCACCTCGAAGTGCATGGTTCAAGCCTCCCGAAAGGTTAGATTGTCCCCATGCGCTGGACAGTTTGCAGGTTGGAATAGGGTGGAACCGCCGCCATGGGTAACGTCCCACTGCTCTTGCGGAGGGAGCCCGAAGGGCGACCGGACCAACTAGCAGCACGCGCGGTAACGGAACACCCCCCCACCAGCGTCGATTCTACTCCTTCTCGGCGGCCGCACAAGAAGTTTTTCGCCCGGTCCGGGCGCCGCCAGGCCGTACACGCTTGCCGGGGTCCGTCGGTCCAGGCTCCTGTGCCGCCGGAGATGGTTGTAGTACCTGAAGTACCGCCCCAGGGCTGGCCGCGCCTCCGCCGGCGTTTGATAGCCCCGCAGGTACATCTCCTCCTACAAGCACCTCAAGGACGACAAGGGCCGGTGGACGGTCCGGGAGGACGTCTGGGTCTGGTACAAACCCGAGAACGGCCCCGTGAAGTGCGGCCCGCTCGGCCTTGGGTTCACCGTCTACGGCGGCAAGCACCACTTCGGTCCCGAACTCCAGTTCGGCCACGTCATGGCCAGCGCGCTGCCGAACCAGATCCTGATCATCAAGACCGCCTGGGGCGGCAAGAGCCTTTACACGGACTTCCGGCCACCGAGTTCCGGCGGGGCGGTGGGGCCGTACTACACGACGATGCTGGCCGACGTCCGCGAGGCCCTGTCGGACCTCAAGAAGTTCTTCCCGGCCTACGACGGCGGCGGATACGAACTGGCCGGCTTCGTCTGGTACCACGGATGGAACGACGGGTGCGACCCCAAGAATGCCGTGCCGGAATATGAGAAGAACGTGGTGAACCTCATCAAGGACGTGCGCAAGGACCTTAACGCACCCAACCTGCCGGTTGTGATCGGCGAGTTGACCGGCCCTTGGGTGAAGGCAGAAGGCCAGTGGGCGGTCCTCAGGAAGGCGCAGGCCGACGCGGCGGCGCATCCGGCGTTCAAAGGCACGGTGACGTTTGTCGAAACCCATGATTTCGTTCGCAAGCCCGAGGACTCTCCCTGCCCGGGTCATGGCCACCACGAGTTTGCCAACGCCGAGACCTACTTCCTGGTGGGCAACGCCCTGGGCGAAGGAATGAAGAACCTCTGCACCGCCCCGCCGGCGAAGTAGGGGAGTGTGGGGTGCGACTCACGGCGCCGGCGCGGCGATGACCTGGAACTCCTGAAAGGCGGTGTTCTCGCCGCCGGCGCTGTCCGTCACCGGGGCCACGGCCCACACCAGCCAGCGATAGGAGCCCAGCGGCTTGCCGCCGCTCTGCCGGACGCGGGTGGCAACGAAGTCGGTCTCGGGGTCTTTCAGCGTGTCGAGGTCGATGATGGGCGTGAAGACCTTGCGGTCCTCGACGTTCCACCCAGGGTCGGCCGCGGCGGGGCTGCCGTAGAGCACGAAACGCTGGCGGCCACGGTTGCGGTTCTGGTTGTAGGAGAACGTGTTGACTTGGCCGATGCGTGCGACCGCCCCCAGGTCGAGTTTGTAGACGCCGTCCACGACGCCGTTGCCGAACACCGGGCCGTAGTTTCGGGCCAGTTTGCCGTCCGTGAGAACAGAGACGGGCTCGTTCCCGGTTCCGGGCTCTCCGGCAATGACCTTCGCCGCCAGCGCCGCTGGACGCGGGGCGAGCGGCAGGGTCTTGAAGTCGGGCGTGGCTTGGTATTCCAACAGGGCAAAGGCGTATTCAGCCACCTCGACGTTCACCGGCCCCTGTTTGCGCCTGACGTCGACGGCCAGTTTCCCGCCGGCGGCCTCATCCCGTATCGCCGCGAGGTCGCTGACCGTTTTCACGGGCGTGCCGTTGCAGGCGAGGATGACGTCGTCCTTCCGCAATCCGGCCTTTGCGGCAAGGCTTCCGGGAGGCACGCTCAGCAGCAACACGCCGCTCGCTTCGGGCAACCCGTAGGCGGAGCGGTCGCCCAGTCCGGCGATGTTGCGGACCTCGGCCTGCCACACGAAATGCCGGCGCTCGGCCGCAGGCTTGGCGCTGCCGCCGCCGGCGGGCGTCGTCAGCCCGGGGATCTCCGGCGTTTTGGCGAGGGCCTTGAGTTCGGGTTTCTGCACGCCGAACTGGTCCATCGGGAAGTTCACGAATCCCAGCTTGAGCGCCGGCGACCCTTCCTTCACGCGGAAGTCGCCTCGCGCGGGGTCGACGAACATGGCGTCGGCGACGATGGAGTTGGCATCGCGCTGCGATTGCTGGGCGAGCTTCGCCGCGGGCATCGGCTCCGCCACGCCGGCGCGGTGGACGAGGTTGGCATCCATCTCCTTGCCCCACGGCGTCGAGGGCATGCCGCCGGCGGGCAGATAGTGGTCGGTCCACATGATGTTTCGCCGGACGACGTCCTCGCTGTGCTTGTACCAGACGTGCGGGTGGAAACCGTTACCGACCATGATGTTGTTCTCGACGATGCGGAAGAACCCCTCGCGGTTCTTGATGCCGCCACCCAGGCACAGGTTGCTCTGGAGTTCGTAGCTCGTCGAACCGTCGTCCAGGTCGATGTCCCAGCCGTGGTCGCAGCGCCAGCGGTTGTTGCGCAGGATGGTGGTCTTGACCGCATCCAGCCGCACGGTGTTCTTCTCGGCCTCCCACGTCTTGTCGTCGTTGAGGTTCAGGCCGGCGAGGCCCCAGAAGCGGTCCCGGCCCCACGAGTTGAAGGACCCGTGGTCGCCCGTTTCCTTCACCGTGTCAAAGACGTCGCAGAACTCGATGACGTGGCCGCCCCAGCAGCCGTCGCCGATGTTGATGCCCGCGCGCGGCACGTCGTAGAGGGAGCAGTGGCGGACGGTGATGCTTTGGGAGAGTGCAATCTGGACCGGCGAGGTCTGCTTCTCCACGCGACCCGACCGGTAGATCAGGCAATCGTCCACCAGGCAGTCGGCGGGGTAGTTGTCGGTCTTCGGTCCCGGCGTGCGGTCCAGCGTCGCCAGGCTCTGGGAACGGTCTTTCCAGTCGCGCGGCACGCGGGCGGCATCGCGGTCGCCGACGAAGGCCACGCCGTTGGCGCCGGCCCCGGCGATGTGGCAGCCGCGCACCGTCAGGCGACGGTTGTAGTGGTTCACGAAGACGGCGTTGCCGCCGACCTGGTCGATGAAGCAGTCTTCCAGCACACAGTCTTCCGTGCCCGTGTAGAAGACGGCGCCGCCGCGGTAGGTGGTCCAGTCGCTGCGGACCAGCGGTTCCTTGTTGTCCATGAAGGTGCGGGCCGCGTGCCGGAAGGTCAGCCCCTTGAGCGTGACGAACCGGACCGGAGCCTGGGCCGTGCCGCGGAACTCCACGAGATGCCGCAGCCGCACGGCCTCGATGGTGGCCGTGGACAGGTCCACGTCGGCCGGCGGGTAGAAGTACAGCGTGCCCGCCTTGGCATCGAGGAACCATTCGCCTGGGGCGTCGAGTTCCTCGAAGATGTTCTCCACCATGCGGAACCGGCCGTGCATGCCGGACGGCCGGTTGTTCTGCCACCCGCCCTCGTAGGTCACCTTGTTGTCGGGGCCCTTGCCGGTGATGACGTAGTGCAGGCCGCCCCATTCGGACGCGTGCATGGCGTGGATGAACCCGCCGCGCGGGTCCTGCCACCGGGCGGCGCGATCGGGGCTGATGGCGTCGGCGGCATGGCCGTTGAAGTGCCGCACGTTCGGGTCGAAGTTCGGATACCGCGCCATGGGCTGGCGCCGGCCGTTGACAAAGAGTTGGTCGCTGGTGAATCCCGCGGGGACGGCGGTCTTCATGATGCCGTCGCGATGCGGCTCCCACTTGAGGTCCCGGAGCCTCGCGCCGCCGCTGATGACCGCCTGCTCTTTCTGGTAGGCCTGATAGGCGACGGGGGCCGCCTGGGTTCCGGAATCCTCGGCCGTGAAGACGAGGGTTTCGGGCAGGTAGTACGTTCCCTCTCGCAGAAAGACCGTGACCGGCTCGCGGCCCCGTGCCTGCCGCGCGGCCTGCTGGGCCCGCTGGAGGGTTGCGAAGGGCCGCTCCAGCGTGCCGGCGTCCTCATCGGACCCGTTCGGGGCGACGAAGCAGTCCGCGGCCTGGGCCCGGGGGGCGTCGACGTGGAATGCGGCGGACCCAACCACTATGACAAGGATGCTCAACACCGTTCTCATGTGTGTTTCCTCGACAAGAGCGGCTCAATCAGTACCGCGCGGTCCGATGCGGCGGGGACAACGCAATCGCTCTGTGACTCGCGGGGCGCCGTATCGCGGCTTTTCCGTCAGCTCATCTTTCGCTGCCCATCGTGCGGAGCGCTTCCGCCAGGGCATGGCCGACGAGACAGTACGTGGTGGCCGAACCGTTGTAGTGGCAGGACCAGTGGCCGCCCCGGCGCCAATATTCGTCGTTCAGCGCTTTGGTCGGCAGCACGTTATCGTCCGTATCCTTGATCTTCTGCTTTTGCTTTACGTCCCAGTACGCATCACCCTGGAGGCGCAGTTCCTGCAAACGTGTATCCCAGAACTCGGCGGTGGACACAAAGGTAATGGGCTTGAGCGACGGGTCACCCGCCACGATTCTCTGGGCCTTGCGGAATTCCACCATGGCCACCGCCTCGTGATCATCCGGGTTCTCCGCTCTCTTGCCCATCTCAAGACCACCGACACCCAGTTCGCCGATCACGATCGGCATGTCGGGCGCATCGAGGTCCTTGCGCAGGTCGCGAAACATGGCCGCAAGCACTGCTGTCCGGTTGTTTGACTGCCGTCGTCGCGTAACTAACGTTTCTTCCATGGGTTGCGTCACAAGATGAGCGGAATCGATTTCAATTCCCCAGTAAGCTCCGGCCACTCTTTGCAAGGAGTG
>Ga0307378_10006424_pt1 | contig 16087 bp, 14 predicted proteins | sample UN1MG_FD_202238 | JGI IMG/M metagenome (GOLD analysis project Ga0307378, IMG submission 202238) | Soil microbial communities from Risofladan, Vaasa, Finland - UN-1 | ecosystem: Environmental > Terrestrial > Soil > Coastal area > Acid sulfate soil | place: Finland: Risofladan, Vaasa | collected... | reverse complement strand
TGGGCAGAGTGATCCGGCCCTCTTCGGAGACGCGGACGACGAGCTTGTTGATCTCCGGGACGCCCAGGACCGAGATCTCGAGGAGGTCCTTCGCCCCGATCTTGTATTCGGCGCTCACCGGCTGTTGGGCGGCCGCCGAAAAGGCCTGGATCACGGCCAGGGCGAGGACGACGAGCCCGGCGGTCTTTATGGTTTCTCTCATGTGCGGCTCCTTAAAATTCGTAGGTCAGAAATGCCCCGACGAAGTTCCGCCGGACGTTGAAGCCCGGGGCGTTCGACGTCCGTCGGTAGAAATTGTAGGTCAGGCCGAGCCCGGCGGTGCCGGCGACCCGGACGACCGGGCCCACGGAGAACGTCCTATGGACGTCCTTCCGGCGGTCGATCACGAGGACTTCACCGCCGACCCAGACCTCCTGCGGCTCGGGATAATCCAGCGTCCCGAGCTGGACCGTCCCGTCGATCCTGAGGAAAGGCGCGATATAGAACGAGAGGCCGGCCCGGGCCCGGCCGTCGACGTAATAGTACGCGCTCTCGTTATAAGAGAAGGCGTTGTCGCGGCTGTAACCCAGGTTGAGGCCGAGCCTCCCTAGGCGGAAGACGACGTCGGTCGCGGCGACGAGGCCGGAGAACGGCCTGCGCTCCGGGGATTCGGGCTGGAACGATTTCCAGCCGAGCGAGAGCGTCCCCCGGGCCCGCCCGAGGAGGGGAAAACGGAGGCCGCCCGAAACCTCGAAGGAGGACGCGTTGCGCCAAGCGGATTCCGGAAAGACGAATTCGTAGCGCGTCCACCCTGCGGTCGTGAAGAAAAAACTCTGGGAAAATACGCGATAATAAAACTCGAAGGCGGCCGCGGTTTCCCGCCGGTCGAGGGACCGGGCGTAGATGTCGTCCGGGGCGTTCGAAGCGACGTCCTTGTACCGGAAATCCTCCAGCGAGCCCGTCAAGCCGGCCGCCGTCCCCCGGGGAGTTTCGAAGAAGAAACCGGCCGTCCCTCCCTTGACCGTGTCCTGGATCCTCCGGTCGAACTCGCTCAGGGCCCGGCGGACATGGCTCAGGACATGATAGTCGGCCGAGAGGGAGAACCTTCGCAGGACGAGGAGCCGCAGGCTCGAAGCGAAACTGTTGGTGAAAGCGCGCAGCTCTTTCTCTTTGGCGTAGAAGAGGTATTCGGGATTTTCGGTCACGGACAGGATGAGGGAGCTCCCGACGAGCCAATAACCCCTGGCCCCGGGCGACAAGGTCGCCGTGAAGTCCGAAACGATCCCGGCTGACGCTTCCCGGAAATAGACGTTCGAATCGTAGCCGACCTCGGACAGCCGGAACTCCGGGATGATCCGCAAGGGACCGAGACGGAGCCGGGCCCTTTCCCTGATGCCGTCGGCTTCCTCCCGGAAGCTCAGGTAGGACTGCCCGGAGAGACGGACTCCGCCGAGAGCGACAAGCAGGAGGGCGGCGCAACAGGATATTTTTTTCATCTTTATGCCGCGTGTCCGGTCAGGACAGGCCGAAGGGCCCCAGACGGTCCTTGACGTCGCGGAAAAATTTCATGAACGAGAGTCTCTGCAGAAGGGCGAAGATCAGCCCGCTGTGCCAGTCGAAATCGGCCTTCTCGCGGATGATCGGCACGATGCCGTCGGTCTGAGCGAGGTGGAAAAGGCTTTCGATCCGGCCGTCGCTCAGCCGGGCGCACATCCGTCGGGTGTAGTGGCCGACCACGATCTCCTTCTGGAGAAGACCTTTCCAGCGGCGCTCGTACTCGGCCAGGTCCGCGGCGCCGAAGGACGACCGGCCGAAACACTCCAGGATGACGTCCGCGGCCAGGTCGGCGCAGGTCAGGCCGTAGCTGATCCCGCCGCCCGTCGTCGTTTTGGTCTGGCCAGCCGCTTCGCCCACGGCCAGGACGCGGTCGCCGAACGTCCCGGAGAGAAGGCCCTGAGCGACGGGCTTCGTTCGGATCGGGGCCTCTTCTCCCGACCCGGGGAGGCCGTCGAAATGCGCGTCGAGGAGCTTGCGTAGACAGGCCTTGGGATCTTTCTTGGTCAGCAGGCCGATACGCGCCTTCCCTTCTCCGGCCGGGACCGACCAGGCGAAAGCTCCCGGGGCGACGTCACGGCCGAAAAAGAGGGTTGTCGTGCCCCGGCCGGGAAGCGACGCTTCGACCTGGGCTCCCTTCAGGAAATCCCGGGGCGTCGCCAGGCCGAGCTTTTTCTGGAGCCCGAAGTCGACACCCGTGGCCAGGATGGCGACGGCGGCGGCCTGCCGCGAAACGCCGCCCTGCCCGTACCGGACCGTGACCTCGACGCCCTCGCCGCCGACGGCGATGTCGTCGACGCGCGCATCGCAGGCGACGGCCGCTCCGGCCGACACGGCCGCGTCAGCCAGGGCGTTGTCGAACTTTTCCCTGTCCACGACGCAGGCGAACGGGCGTGGATGCTCGTAGGTCAGGACCGTCGAGAACGGCGAGACAAGACGGACTGTCCGCAACTCCTCGATGACCGGCCGGCGGTCGAGGCCGAAATCGTCGAAGACCTCCTGGCCGACGATGCCCGTGCAAACGACGTTGGCCCCGACCCGGGGTTTCTTGTCGAGGACGCGGACGTCGAGCCCGGCGGCGGCCAGGCGCCCGGCTGCGCGCAGCCCGCTCGGCCCGGCCCCGATGACGATGACATCAGCTCGTTTCATGGATCAAACCTTGGGCCCTCGTGACTCCCACTTGCCGCGGAAGGTGATACAGAACGACAGGGCGATGAGCTTGAGGTCGAGCCAAAAGCTCCCCTTGCGGATATAGAGGAGGTCGTAGCGGAATTTTCTGCGCCGCGGCGCTTCGCCCGGGAGGTAGACCTGGGCCAGGCCGGTCAGACCGGGCCTGACGGCGTGACGGACGTCGTATCCCGGGATCTCGGCGATCGATTCCGGACCGCCGCCGCCCCGGACTTCCTTCTCGTTCGGCCGGAGCGCCCTGGGGCCGACGAAGCTCATGTCCCCTTTGAAGATGTTGACGAGCTGAGGCAGTTCGTCCATGGCCGAGGCCCGCAGGAGCCGGCCAATCCTGGTCACCCGGGGGTCGTCGGCGACGGCTTGGACCGGACCGCTGGCGGTCTCGGCGTCCTTGACCATGGACCGGAACTTGAGCGCCTTGAAGATCCTCCCGCTCCGGCCGACGCGATCCTGGGCGTAGAAAACGGGGCCCCGGTCCTCGAGCCAGATGGACAGCGGAATGGCCGCCCAGAGCGGCGCGGACAGAAGGAGCCCGACCGAAGACAGGATGACGTCGAACGGCCTCTTCAGGAAAAGGGCCCGGCCGCGACCTCTCCTCGGGCCGGTATCCCGATTCGACCCGGCCCACGCGATGGCGGCGATGACGGCCAGGATACCGGCGGTGTCCACGGCCCAGTCGAACGGGCTGCCGAACCGGTTCGGGACGAACGACTGGAGAAATTCGTCGAGGAAACCGTAGGCGATGGCCACGGCGGCCGCCTGGAGCGCCTTCGGCTTGTTCCAAGCCAGCCCGCGCCCCGCCCGGAAGGCCCGGTAGAGAAGGAAGGCCAGGAACCCGTACTCGATGAAGTGGAGGGTCTTGCGGAAAACGATGTAGATCGAGCCGAGTGTTTCGGCGGAAGCGCGCGGCGCGAACCATTTGAAGACGTCGGCGAAGATCTCGAATATGCGGCTCGAGCCGAGGGCATGGTTGGCCATCGGGAATATGAAGGCCATCCAGAGAAGCGGCGGCAGGCCGTATGCGACGAATTTCTTCCAAGCGGACATCTTGGCCATCAGGATATCATGGATCTCAGGAGTTTGTCATAGGACCCGAGGATCTTGTCCTTGGCGAATTGCCGGACGACGTGCTCGCGGGCGTTCCCGCCGAGAAGCCGCCGCTTCTCGGGCGACCGCTTGAGCGTCCGCACGGCTTCGGCGACGGCCGCCGCTCCGTCGGGGGGGACGGCGAGACCGCATTCCTTCTCGCCGAGCAGAGCGGCCACTTCGGAATCCGGATCGGCCAGGCCCAGGATGGGCCTGCCGGCGGCCATGAAGGTATAGAGTTTCGAAGGCACGGAGAGCTGGGATTTCTCCTTGTCCAGCGGGACGAGCAGGACATCGGCCGAGGCCAGCAGGTCCGGCAGGTCCCGATAGGGCTGGAAGGGCAAGAAGGCCACGTTCCGAAGGCCGAGAGAGGCCGCCCTCTTTCGCAGGGCCTCCTTCTTCAGCCCTTCTCCGACGATGACGAAGAGGGTGTCCGGGTCACCGGCCAGAAGTTTCGCCGCTTCGAGGACGCAGTCCAGGGCCGTATTGCTGCTGATGCTGACCGTTCCGGAATACATGACGACGAACTTGTCGTGGAGCCCGTGCCGGCGCGAAACGGGATTGTCCTTGGGAGCGGGTTTCAGAAAATCCGTGTCCACCCAGTTCGGCAGGACCTCGAGCTTGGCGGCCGGGACGCCTTTTTCCCGGAGATTGCGGGCGAAGCCGTCGCTGATCACGGCGATCCTGTCGGCCAGACCATAAACCCATTTTTCGAGCGCTTTGGCGAACCGGATGCCGGCCGGGTTCTTCAGGATGCCGGATTCGATGGCCAGGTCCGGATGGATGTCCTGGACGTTGACGAGGACCCGGGCTCCGCGGACGGCTTTGGCCCAGAAGGCCGGCACGCCGAGCTGGAGGGGCGGCGTCCGCAGAAAGAGGATGTCGCCTTTCCGGACCGAGACCAGGTTGAGCAGGGCCCCGGCCGTGTAGATGTTCCAGGCCAGGAGCCGGCTGAGCGGAAAAGGCGCGCCGTTGGTCCAGAAGCGCTTGACGACGAACCCGCGGTCCTTGCGCCGGGAATAAAAGAGGCCGCGGAACTCCGCTTCGCGCGCTCGCGGCATCGTCGTGACGACCTCGACCTCGTGTCCGGCCGCGGCCAGGTAACCGGCGAGCTCGTCCATGAGGATCGGGGCGCTCCCGAAATCCGGGAGATAGTACATCGTGTGGATGAAGATCTTCATGTCTCTGTGACGGGGTTTTCGAAAGCCCACTGATAGATGAAACAGACGGCCGGGACGAGGAGGAGCAGGTCGACGCCGTAGAAAGCGGCGGTCGACTCGAAAAAGCTCCGGGCCGTGAGGAAACCGAGGATGAGGACGGATTGCATGAACAGGGTCTGGTCCGGTCCTTCGGCGGCCCGGATCCTGCGGATGACCCCGCTCTTGATCAGGAACGCCCACAGGACGACGACGGCGGCGGCGAAGAGCATAGCCCCGATGAGCCCGGCCTGGATCCCGGCGTGGAGGTACGAGTTGTGCATGTGCTCCGAGTCGAGGAGGAGCCGGTCGGCGTGAAAGCCCCAACCGAAGACGGGCGAGTTCCCGATCTGGGTCAGGCCTTTCTGCCAAGTGCTGTCGCGGCCCGTCAGGAAAACGAGTGAGCTGAACTCGCCGCGGGCCCGCCAGGTGAACCCCGACACCCAGATCGCGTAGGCGGCCACGGGTCCGGCGACGAGAAAGCGGAGGTTGACGCCCTTGATCAGGACGAAGAGCATGCTGGCCACGGCCAGGCCCAGGAGCGAGGAGCGCGACTGGGTCTGCATGAGGAGAAAGAGGGCCGGGGGGACGAGCGGCAGCCAGAGGAGACGTTTCTTGGTCGACGTGGTCGCCAAGCTGACGAAGGCGAGGATGAGGACGATGACCGCGTAGCGGCCGACGCCGTTGGCCCGGACCTCGCCGAGCCCGAACGGCAGCATATAGATCTCGAAACGGGTCTCCCGGCCGAAACCGAACCGGTAGGCTTCGGGGAGCACGATCAGCATCAAGAGGACGATGATACCGGCGTTCAGCCGCAGGATCGTCCTGAGGATGGGCAGGGGTTCGGGCCGCTCGGTGATGAACCAGGCCACAAGCAGGGGCGCGATGTATGCCGACCCCCAGTACAGGGCCGTGACCTTGTCGGGAGAATAGAAGACCGAGGCGAGAAGGCCCAGCGCTCCGTAATAACAGAGAAACCCGGGCGACGTCAGTCCGAAACGGAAGCGTGCCCTCGTCGCCAGGGCCCACAGGAGGCAAAAGTAGGCGGCCATGACCGGGAGCAGGGCGCGGGCGCCCTGGAAGAACGCGAGGGGGTCGTGGATCGAGGGCAGCGGCGTCAGGTTATAGAGGCCCGTGAACACTCCGCCCCAGGCCATGGACCAGAGGACGAGCGACAGGATCACTGGCGTTCCCCCCGCCGCGGCGGTTTTCCAGCCAGGGCGTCGCGATAGATCCCGCGAAGCGTCTCCCCGAGCCGGCCCCATTCGAAGAACGAGGCGGCCCTGTCCCTGGCCGCTTGACCCATACGGGCTCTCGATCCGGGGTCATGCCATAACCGTCCGAGGGCGCCGGCCAGCCCGGCCGCGACGGCACCCGGCCGGCCCGAAGGGACCTTGATACCCCAGCCGTCCCGGATGTGGAGACCCGGTCCGGCGAGGTCGAGGCAGACAACGGGCAGGCCGTTGGCCATGGCCTCGACGACGACGGCCCCGCCCCCATCCCTCAAGGAGGGGAAGAGGAAGACGTCGCTCCGGCGCATCCGGGCGAAGATCTCGGACCGCGGACTCCAGGGGGTCCACACGAGGCGGTCGGTGATCCCCAAGCGCGCGGCCTGCGCTTCGAGCCGCGGCCGCTCCGGGCCTTCGCCGATGAGCTCCAGCGTCGCCGAGGGGCAGATCTCGAGGAAGATCCGCAGGGCCTCGAAGGCCAGCGGCAGGCCCTTGATGGGATCGAACCGGCCCGCGTAGAGCAGGCGAAACCCCTCCCGCCGGGCCTCATCGACGGCACGCGGATTGTCGATGATGCCCGGCGGGACGGCGGGCGAGATATCATCCCGGGAGATGCCGTTGACCGGAAAATCGACGATCTTATCCCTCCAACGGGAGAGTACGCCCTGTGTTTCCTTGTTGCAAACGAGGATGGCCGAGGCCTTCCGAGCGCATCGGCGCCGGGCCGGAGTCGCGCGCCAGAGGGATTGGAGGAAGGTCCTCGACCTCTCCTGGCGCCGGTCACGGCGGGCCAGCGTTCCCATCAGCTCGTCGGGCACTCTCTGTCCGCCGCCGATCGGGCCCCAAATGAACGGGATGGGCAGCGCGGGGGCGATGAAGCTCGGCATCCAGTCGTTAGAGAAAGTTATCTGGTGGAAGAGATCGAAACGCTCCTGTCCAAACAGCGTTCCGGCGCGTTTTGCCGCCGCGCGCTGCCAGAGATAATAATAGATCCGCGTGCCCAGGTGCCTGTCGCGGAGCGCCCTGTGCAGCCGGGGCGGCAGGTCGACGTAATGGACCGTCGCCGGGCGGCCGTCTTGCCCGGCGAGCGTTCCCTCGACACCCGCGCGGTTGAAGGCCCAGGTGATCAGATGGAGATCGGCGAAGCCGGCGATCTCCTTAGCCAGGTGCCACCCCAAAATGGCCTCTCCCGGGAAATGGGCCGTGGCGGGATCGGGGTGGCAGGCGTAGGCGGACACCAGGACCCTGGGTCTGTCGGTGTTCATGATATCACTCGGTCTCCAATGCCGATCTCACCAGGCCGACGGCGTTGCCGAAGGCCCGGCCGAGATAGGACATCTTCCGGTCCCGGGCGGCGAAGGCGACGTTCATCAGGAGCCTGGCGGCCAGCGCGGCGTAACATTTTCCGGGCGAAAACTCCGGATACTTTTTCACGAAATGGACCCGGTTGAGGACTTCTCTCAACCCGAAAGCGTAGCCTCCGCCCCGGCCCCCGGGGGCTTGCAGATGGAGGTATCGGGCGCCGGCGACGACGGCCAGCTTGTAGGTCCGGCCGACCCGGTAGCTGAAATCCAAATCCTCGAGATAGCTGTATCCGCCGAACCATTCGTCGAAGCGGCAGCCTCCGAAGACCTCTCTTCGCCAGACCGAGGCCCCGCTCGGCAGCCAATCCGTCCATTCCGTTCTCGCGAGCGGCCCGATCATCGTCTGGAACCCGGAGGCCGTGACGGCGCCTCCCCTTCGAGCATAAAGCCCTATGGATTCGGCGAGGCGGCTCCGTTTGAGGACCGGCCAGTCGAGCGGCGGATGGTTGACCATGTTGAAGGCGGCGCCGCCGACCCCGGCGTCCGCCGCTTCGAAGAAGCGGAGCATCGCTTCCACGGCGCCTTCTTCCAGGACGACGTCGTCGTCGAGGAACCCGACGAGGTCCGCGTCCGGACTGACGGCGTCCAGGCCGAGGTTGCGCTGCCGCGTCGCTGAAGCGACGTCGGTCCGGATGGTACGCATGACGGGCGGAGCCGTCCGCAAGCCGACGAGAGCGGACGGCCGGGCGCTGGCGTCTACGATGACGACCTCGTCGGGGACGCGGCTCTGGCGACGCAGGCTCTGCCACATCCGGATGAGTTCGTCCGGCCGGTCCTTGGTCGCGACCACGAAGGAGATCTTAGGCGGGGCGGACATGCTTCTCCAATAGAAATCCCCGGACGACGCCCCTCATCTCTTCGACGAACCGGCCGGACGAAAAGAGTTCCGCGCGGGCTTCAAGGTGGTATCTCAGTTCGGCCTCGGCCGCCGGCTCGCCGAGCGCCGCCAGGATGAGGGCGGCCGCGTGGCCGCGCCCGGAATAAATAAGTCGGGGATGGGCGACGATCTCCTTCTGGCCGCCGCCGTCCGGAACCCAGACGATCAAGCCGGCCTTGACCATCTCCGCCACGGCGATGCCGAAGGCCTCGTTGCGGCAGCCGGAGATGCCGTATTTGTGCCGGGCCAGGAACTCGGCCTTTTCCGGCCCGTATTTTTCGCCTTCGAAACGGATCCAATCCCGGTTCATCCGGCAGAGCCCTTCGATCTCGCGGGCGTGCGCCGACCGCTCGCGGCGGCCGACGATGTGGAGATGAACCGGCTTTTCCTTGCGGACGTCACCCAGGATCTCGATGACCCGGCGGATGCCCTTTTCGGGGGCCAGCCGGCCGATGACGACGAATCCGTCCTCGCGCTCGTTCCAGGGGACCGCGGGGAAGCTGCCGGCGACCGGAGGGTAGACGACGTCGGAGGCGACGCCGAACCTCTCCCGGAGCAGGTCGCGCGTCCACTCGGAATTGGCCACGGTGAGGTTCCTCTTCCAGCCGTCGCCGCGGCTTCCGGCGACGGCACGGGCGAGCCCGAGGTAGAGCGATCTCATCGGGGAGGCTTTGTAGAATCCGCCGCCCGCAGTACCGTCGGCCGAATGGAGCTCGCGGCGGAGGGCGTCGTCGAACGAGAAATCGGCGATCCTCTGGATCCCGGCCACTCCGAAATCCATGACGTTGTAAGCGGAGATCATGACGTCGAAATCCCGGGCGTGCCGGCGGCAGTATCGGGATAACGGAAATCCCCGGAGGGCGTCGAACCGTTTCCGCATCCCGGGCGGAAGACGGAGGAACCGGCCATCGATCCTGCTCCCGTCGACCGACGTCCCGTAGTTCCGATTCAAGGCATCGAGGTCGGGCCGCCCCGTCGTGATCAAGGTCAGGCGGCTTTCGTCCTGGAGGGCTTGTAGCGTCCACATCGCGCACGCTTCGGAGCCGCCGCCGGCGACGAGCAGGGGATGGACGACGGCCACGCGGGGGGTCATTCCCTGTCCTCCGTTCCCACCGAAGCCGTCCGGCCGGCGCCACGCCGGAGCCCGAGCAGACCCGCGATGAACACCCGTTCCTCGCCGTCGAGCAGGCGGAAGTAGGCCGCTCCGGCGAAGGCGAGGACGAGGACTCCCGCGCCCCAGACGCCGAAACCGAGCGCCGTATTGGCGGCCAGGCCGGCGGCGAATAGGCCCAGGGCGGCCAGGGACCCGGCCAGGCCCTTCTTCCACACGAATCCGAAGCGGACCCGGCCGGCTTTGAACGACGCCGCCGAAAGGAAGAGGGTGAAGGCGACCAGCCGGACGGCCGAGGCCACGGCGACCCCTTTGATGCCCCAAAATCTCGCCCCCGCCCAGGTCATGGCGGTGAAGGCGACGAGCTCGAAGAGCTGGTATTTCGGGGCGATATCCACCCGGCCGATCCCCTGGAGGTAGTTGTTGGGCACGGCGATGACGGTATTGATGAGAAAGCCCGCCGCCAGGACCTGCACGACGAACGTGCTCTTCGCGGCGAAATCCGCGCCCAGCCAGAGACGGAGGAAATCCCCGGCGAAGAACATCAGCAGAATGAACGCCGGGCCGGTCGAGAGGAGGAGGAACTTCATCGACCGGGCGAAGAGCGTTTCCACCCTGTCGTTCCTGCCGCCCGCGTCGAGGTAGCTGAAGGCGGGAAAGAGGACCATCGACAGACTGCCGGGAACGACACCGACCCGGTTGATGGCCTCGTAGGGCGCGCTGTAAAAGGTGACGGCCTCGACGGTGATCAGAGAGCCGATGACGAGCCGGTCCATCGAGGAGGTCACGGCGTAGAGGATGCTGGACAATCCGAGCCAGCCGCTGAACGAGATGAGCGGCCGGACAAGTTTCCGCTGGAGGACCGGCCGCGTCCGCAGGGCGGGCATGATGCGCAGGCTCAACGTCCCCCAGACGACAAGCGCCGCCCCCCGGGAGGCCACCAGGAGGACGACGATCCCGGGCAGCCCGAACCCCAGGGCGACACCGGCGAGGGGCAGGACGTAGAAGAGAACGTTCACCGGGACCTTGACGGCGTTGACCAGGTCGAACCTCTGCGCCGCTTCGAGGACGCCGCGGAAGGACGAGCTGATGAACATCACCGGCAGCGACAGGCCGACGAGGCGGATCGTCAGGATCGTCTCGCCGACGAATCCCTCCGGGATGTTGAGGATGCGGCGGACGATCAGGGGGGCGGCCAGGTAGGACAGGAAGGCGGCCAAGAGCCCGATCCCGGTCTGGAGATAGACGGTCGTCCAAAGCGTGCCCGCCAGCTTGTCGCTCTCGTCCCGGCCCAGGGCGTCGGCGATGTACCGCGTCGTCGTCCGGCCGAGGCCCAGGTCGAAGAGGCCGAAGTAGCCGAAGACGACCCAGACGAGGGCCAGGATCCCGAAGCGGTCATTCCCCAGGGCCCTGACGACCATAGGGATGGTGACGAAACCGACGGCCAGGGGGATGACAAGCCCGAAGAAGTTCAGGACCGTGTTCCGGAAGATGATCTTGTTGCGGACGTCCATGGGCGAACCGATAGACTATCGGCGGCAAGCTACCGCCGTTGGGTTAAAACGCCGCACCTCGCGGCAGAAATTCCGGGCGTTTTATCGGCTATTGCGAATAGCGGAATGCCCCTATTATAGCCCAATATTCGGCCGGAGAAGATAGCAGTGGGGCATACCGTATCATAGCGGGCCCATCATAAGGCCGGCGATACCCCCGGACAATCGTCCGGCCGGATGAATCCAGGGGTGAAATATCACCCCGTGGCCTAGCCCTTTGGGGGGAAGGAGAACGAGGCCCGGCTACTCCCCCCCGTTTCCTTGACACTCCCCAGGCCCTCCTCTATACTCTAGTTTCCTTTAAACGGACCTGGATCCCCATGAAGCTGACTAAGAACGTCCTGAAAAAGGTCGCCGCGGCCGAGGGCATCGCCGTCGAAACCCTGGCCGGGCTCATCGCCCGCGGGCTCGTCGTCATCCCCTTTAATCCGAACCACTCCCCCGCCCGCCCCATCGGGATCGGCAAGGGTCTCCGGACCAAGGTCAACGTCAATATCGGCACGTCGCGCGATTTTCCGCGCCTCGCCGACGAGCTGCGCAAGGTCAAGATCAGCCTCGAGTACGGGGCGGACGCCCTGATGGACCTGAGCACGGGCGGCGACCTGCGCAAGATCCGCAAGGCCATCCTCGCCCGGACCCCTATTCCTTTGGGAACGGTCCCTATCTACCAGGCGGCGGTCAAAGCCATCGACCGCCAGGCGACCATCGTCGACATGACCGAGGAAGACCTGTTCGAGGCGATCGAATCGCAGGCCCGCGAAGGCGTCGACTTCATGACCGTGCACTGCGGGCTGACCATGAAGGCCATCGATCGTCTGAAGCAGCAGGGCCGCGTCGCCGACGTCGTCTCCAGGGGCGGCGCCTTCCATCTCGCCTGGATGCTTCATAACGGCAAGGAGAATCCGTTCTACGCCCGGTTCGACCGCCTGCTCGAGATCGCCCGGCGCTTCGACGTCACCCTCAGCTTGGGCGACGGCCTCCGCCCCGGCTCCATCCTCGACGCCACCGACCGTCCTCAGATCGAGGAGCTCCTGACCCTCGGCGAGCTCGTCAAACGCGCCAGGGAAGCCGGGGTCCAGGTCATGGTCGAGGGCCCGGGCCATGTCCCCCTCGACCAGGTCGAGATGAACATGCGTCTGGAAAAACGGATCTGCCAGGGCGCCCCGTTCTATGTCCTCGGTCCCCTGGTCACCGACATCGCCCCGGGCTACGACCACATCGTCTCGGCCATCGGCGGCGCCGTGGCGGCCGCGGCCGGGGCCGATTTCTTATGTTACGTCACTCCCGCCGAGCACCTCGGCCTGCCCACGGACGATGACGTCCGGGAGGGCCTCATCGCCTCCAGGATCGCCGCCCACGTGGCCGATATCGTCAAGGGGGTTCCCGGCGCGCTCGAGCGCGACCTCGAGCTTGCCCGGGCGCGGAAACGTCTCGACTGGGAGACCCAGAGAAAGCTGGCCATCGACCCCGTGAAATTCGCGGCGGTCCGGAAGCGGAGGAAGTCCAAGAGCAAGGCCTGCTCCATGTGCGGGGATTTCTGTGCCATGCGGATCGTCGGCGAGTTCCTCAACCCCGGAGGGAAGGCCGATGGCGATTGCACCTAAGGGCCTGCTCTTCGGGACGGCGGGCGTCCCGCTTTCCGCCTCCGAGGACTCCAGCCTGGCGGCGATCGAACGCATCAAGGCCCTTGGGCTCGATTGCCTGGAGATCGAGTTCGTCAAGGGCGTCAAGATGGGCTTCGACACGGCCCGCAAGGTCCGCGAAAAGGCCGCGGCGCTCGGCGTCCGGCTGAGCGTCCACGCCCCCTACTTCATCAACCTCAATTCCGAGGATCCCGGCAAGCGTCTTTCGAGCCAGGAACGGCTCCTCAATACGGCCCGCGTCGGCGCGGCCTGCGGCGCGGGGAGCGTCGTCTTCCACGCGGCCTTCTACGGAAAGGACTCGGCGGAAAAGACCTACGAGGCGGTCAAGGCCGAGCTCAAAACCCTGCTGTCCATCGTCCGGACCGAGCGGCTGCCCATCACCCTGCGCGTCGAAACCATGGGCAAGCGGTCCCAGTTCGGGTCACTCGACGAAGTGCTGTCCCTCTGCCGGGAGATCGACGGGCTCCAGCCCTGCCTCGATTTCTCGCACCTTTACGCCCGCGAGGGGAAGGTCAACGCGTACGCGGGCTTCCACCGGGTCCTGAGCAAGGTCGCGCGGAAGCTCGGGCCGCGCGCCCTGCGCAACGCCCACATCCACATCGCCGGCATCCACTTCGGGGACAAGGGCGAGATCAAGCACCTCAACCTCGAAGAGGCGGATTTCCGTTACGACGAATGGCTGGAGGTTCTGCGCGACCTGGCCGTCGAGGGCCTGGTCATCTGCGAGAGCCCCAACCTCGAAGAGGACGCCCTGATGCTGAAAAAGCTCTACTTGGGCCAGACTTCCAAGAGTTAGAGCCCTTCCCGGCTTCCCGGATTAGGTTTGACGCTGATTCGCGCCCGGGCATATAATAGCCCTTCATCCGACATCGATAAGGAGAGGCACATGGTCGAAATCCGTTTCCACGGCCGCGGCGGTCAGGGTACCGTCGTCGCCTCGAAGATCCTGGCGGACGCCATCGCCAAGGAAGGCAACTGGGTCCAGGCCTACCCCGAATTCGGCGTCGAGCGGCGGGGTTCGCCCGTCGTCGCCTTCATCCGCATCGACGACAAGCCGATCTACGACAAAAGCCGGATCTACACGCCCGACAGCGTCGTCGTCGTCGACCCGACGCTCGTCGAGGCCATCGACATCACGGACGGCCTCAAGCCGGGGGGGACGATCATCATCAACAGCGACCGGAAGCCCGAGGACTTCCCTTTTCACGGCAAGTTCAAGGTCCGGACGATCAACGCCACCGAGATCGCCGTCAAGAACAAGCTGGGCAGTCTGGCCGCGCCCATCGTCAACACGGCCATCGTCGGCGCCGTCATCAAGGTCCTCGGTTTGACCAAGCTCGACTCCCTGACCGCGGCCATCCGCGAGGGCATCTCGATCAAGCCGGAAGACAACGTCAAGGCCGCCGAGGAAGCCTACGCGCGGGCCTGAGGGAGAGATCACATGAGGGAAAAGAAAGCCAAGAAGATCGTCTTCAACTCGGCCGAGGAGATGCCGCTCATGATCTGCTCGGTCGGCAGTCAAACCCACAATCTGACGGGCGCCTGGCGGAACATCCGGCCCGAGATCGACCTCGGGAAGTGCCTCAAGTGCGGCATCTGCTGGAAGTTCTGCCCCGAACCGTCGATCGACATCGTCGACGAATGGCCGGTCGTCGATTACGACTACTGCAAGGGCTGCGGCATCTGCGCCGAGGAATGCCCGGCCAAGTGCATCGTCATGGTGGAGGAGCGGAAATGAAGAAAGTCATGATGGGCAACCACGCGCTGTCCTACGGCGCCATGCTCTCCCGTTCTCAGGTCATCGCCGCTTACCCGATCACGCCGCAAACCCAGGTCGTCGAGCTCCTATCCGAGATGTGCGCCGACGGGACGCTCGACGCCAAGTTCATCAAGGTCGAATCCGAGCACTCGGCCATGGCTGCGTGCATCGGCTCCTCGGTCGCCGGGGCGCGGGCGTTCACCGCGACCTCGTCCCAGGGCCTGGCCTTGATGCACGAGATGCTCCACTGGGCCTCGGGCGGCCGCCACCCCATCGTCATGGGCAATATCAACCGGTCCATGGCCCCGGGCTGGTCGATCTGGACCGATCAGAACGACAGCCTATCCGAGCGGGACACGGGCTGGATGCAGTATTACTGCGCGTCGAACCAGGAGGTCCTGGACACGGTCATCCAGGCTTTCAAGGTCTCCGAGGCGCTGATGATCCCGGGCATGGTCATCCTCGACGCCTTCGCCCTGTCCCACACCTACGAGGTCGTGGACGTCCCGGACCAGGCCGAGGTCGACAAGTATCTGCCGCCGTTCAAGCCGGAGATCCGGCTGACCCCAAGCGACCCCCGGGCCTTCGGCGGGCTGACCGGCGCAGAGCACTACATGGAGCTCCGCTACAAGCTCCAGAAGGACATGGAAAAGGCGCCGGCTCTGATCGAGGAAACAGGGCGCGCGTTCGAGAAGGCGTTCGGCCGCAACCTCGGCCTCGTCGACGCTTACCGTTGCGACGACGCCGAATTCGTCTTCGTCACGTCGGGGACGGCGGGTTTCACGGCGCGCGCGGCGGTCGACGAACTGCGACAGGCCGGCGTTAAGGCCGGCAACCTGAGGATCAAGGTCTTCCGCCCCTTCCCCTTCGCCAAGGTCCGCGAGGTCCTCGGGAAGGTCAAGAGAGCGGCCGTCGTCGACCGGAACTGCTCCTACGGCGCCCACGGCATCTTCTACCAGGAAGTGAAATCCGCCCTCTACGGCGAGGCCGGAGCGCCGCCCGTATTCGGCTATATCGCCGGGCTCGGCGGGCGCGACATCACCGTGGCCTCGTTCAAGGAGGTCGCCGCCCACGCCCTGGCCAAGGACAAGGCCGACGAAGAGATCGTCTGGATCGGAGTCAAGAAATGAAAAAAGAAAAGAAGATGACGCTGACCATCCCGGCTGAAGAGCTGATGGCCTGCGGCCACCTGGCCTGCCAGGGCTGCGGCGCGACGCTGGCCATGCGCTACATGCTCAAGGCGCTCGGTCAGAAGACGGCGCTCTGCATCCCCGCCTGTTGCTGGGCCGTCATCGACGGGCCTTATCCCTACTCCTCGATGGACGTTCCCATCTACCACTGTGCCTTCGAGACGGCCGCGTCGACGGCGACGGGCGTCAAGGCCGGGCTGGAGATGACCGGCGACAAGGAGACGACCGTGGTGGCCTGGGCCGGCGACGGCGGCACGTTCGACATCGGGCTTCAGGCCCTGTCCGGGGCGGCCGAGCGGAACGAGGACATCATTTACGTCTGCTACGACAACGAAGCTTACATGAACACGGGCATCCAGCG
>Ga0307378_10006422_pt1 | contig 16088 bp, 3 predicted proteins | sample UN1MG_FD_202238 | JGI IMG/M metagenome (GOLD analysis project Ga0307378, IMG submission 202238) | Soil microbial communities from Risofladan, Vaasa, Finland - UN-1 | ecosystem: Environmental > Terrestrial > Soil > Coastal area > Acid sulfate soil | place: Finland: Risofladan, Vaasa | collected... | reverse complement strand
GACAACGGAAGTCCTGAGTTTATTTGTTGTAGATTATCATCTATAGATCTATGAGTATACTCCCAATCTCCTTCCAAAGTCGTATTTAACAAATTGATAGTTAAAAAATCATACTTGTTATGAGCAGTAAGAAAAGAAAAGAATCCATTTACAGCATTAACGCTAACTAGACCGTCTGTATCAGAAGCCGAAACATTAGGAATATCTGGGACAATCTCATAATCTGATAATATTTGCGTATACAGGTCAAATGGTATTTTTTGATATTCAAAAATAACAAAGCTTTCTCCGTCTATTTCTTCTACTGTGGTAAATCGTACTCTTCCGTGAACATTCGAATAAACCTTATTATAAGCACTAACAGAGTCTGAAACATATGGCTGCAACTCGTCTGTGCCATTAGACTGTTCAAGAACAAGTTTAGCTACTTCCGCTGCATATGCTATTTGATCTTCTGCTGCCTTTTCAGTATTAGAATCAAATTCTGTAAAATCGTCAAATTCAACAGAAAGCAGAGATGCTACGACATTAGCATCCTCTCCAGTGACCTCTGAAAGGACTGTTCCGTTTTGATATACTGTCAAATCAGCATCATATCTTTTATCTATCCATCCTTGGTTTCTAGCTCTATAAGTCTTATATTGATTCGCTACAGTAACAGTAGAATCGTTAGAAACAAAACGATCAAACCTCACTGTATTACTTACCGTATAATACGTAAAACCGATACTTTGCATCTCATAGTCTACAAAAACAGAAGGGATAGTAGATGTTGTCTCTTCAAAAGCAGAAGACACACTTTCTGAATCGTCTCCAGAAAATATCTTAACATCTGTACCAAGTATTATAGATATAGAATTACTGTTTAAAGATGTTATAGGGACATCTTTGTGAGAAAAATTGATAGCGGGGATACTCTTTTCAAAAACGATAATAGAATCTGTATATATATTGTAACCATTGCTAGAGACTAACAATCCGATATCAGAACTTATCCAAAGTTTGTTGTCAAATACAAGAATCTTTCTAGCCAAAGAAGAACCCAGTGAAGCTATTGCTTCAAATGCTTCGGCATCTACATGTTTTCTCCAAACGCTACTATTAGTAAGAGCAAAAATATAACCAGAAGAATCTTCAACAATTCGCCATACAATTTCATCTGTATCTATTTCTGCTATTGAGCCCCATGAAATTCCACCATTGACTGTAGAAAATAATCCACTTTCTCCAGATACTACTATCCTACTTTTACTGCTGTCATTCCATATGGCAAATGAATTAGATGTAAAAGCGTCCAACTGAGTTGTTTGTTCAAAAAACAAATACTCGCCAAAAGGATCTACTTCGTCAAGCTTGTAAACACCTCTGTCTGTAGTTATAAAAACGTTTCTGTCATTGTCTTCTGTGATGTCTCTTACAGCATATACCCCATCCAAACCAAAACATTGAACCCATGTTATTCCGTCGCTACTGACATAAACAGATGTTCCAGTAAGAGCGAAATAACGTTCTACCGAAGCTGCATAGTAAATTCTGTGCGGTGCAGAATCTGTTTCTATAGCGACTGCCCAACTAGAACCTCCCCATCTAATCAATCCCCTACTTGTAGCTGCGACAAATCGTGAACTCTTGCTTAAAGAAAAAGACTGTACAGTTGGAGAAATATCCATAATGTCATAAAAAGTTACAGAATTGCCTATAGATTCTTCAACTCCTAACGTATTCTGAAGGATCTCGAAACCATAACCGCTATTTGTTGTCATAGGCAACTGCAATGGCAATAGGTCTTCTTCTTGTCTCCCAGTGTGATCTATTAATGGAAGCTGAGCTTTAGGGAAACGACCAGAATAAACCTTAACTGAACTTGGATATCCAACTCTGGACGCAGGCAAAATAGAATCTACTTCTTCGAGACCTATACATTCTAAAGCTATATTAGAAACTGTTAACTCTTCAGAAAAAAGTATAGTTTTATTTTCAGTGTCAACATTAAAAGGCACATCTAAGACAACCCCATTTTGCCACACGACATAACTTGTGGCTCCTGATATTTCTTCATTCGTAGTAAAAGTTTTATTATCTGTTGTAGCCCAGTTAGTGACAACTACGTTTTTATCAAGAATAATCCTCAAATCTTGAATTGACGTAGATGTTAAGTCGTGAGAATTTTTATTAAATTCTTCTTCTACCAAAGTTTCTATCAAATCAGAGAATACAACCACATCTTCTTTGACAGAAGAATCAATAGAAAAAGAGCCTCCTGAAGATGTGACTTTAGCAAGCAAAACAGATCCAATAGGACGTATAGAAGAGCTTGTCGTAAATACGTTTGCTTCGTTTCTGTATTTTCTAACCATATAGTGATAGTTCTGGGCACCGACTAAAAGAGCATTTTCATCTATAAATACGGTAAATTCTTTTGAAGTCTGCCCAACTTTTTTCCAAGATGATCGATTTCCGTCTGATCTCCAAATTTCATAACCATCAAATTCATATCCGTTTTCTAACCAAGAAATAATAGCGTCATATTCATCCGATATAACTTGAACATCTAATACAACAGAAAAGGTTTGATCATCACTATAATAACCAAACGTTAACGGATGGTAAAAATATCCATCGTCTACAGGATTAAGAGATTCCCTTCCGTATATATCAACTGTGGTAACGAAATAATAATACCTTCCTCCAGCCATTATAGAGTAATCATCATAAACAAAATTGTCTGCTGTTATAGTATCTAAGAGAACGAAGTCTGAAGCTACTAAACCAAAAACAGAATACGGAGATCTCCATATTTTATAATGTGATGGCGTTGTACTCGTAACCTCGTCCCATTGCAAGTGAACAAATCCATCTCCACGGAGAGAAACAACGCCAGTTGGGACACCTATAACACCTGTTATAGAGACAGGAGTATTAAATGAGTTGCTGGCAGTGTTACTAGTAAGACCAGAAGAGGCTACAGAATTAAGACTAATTGTATATGTAGAGTTAAGAACAAGATCGTCTCTTTCAATTCTATATGACACTTTTTTAAGATAGTTAATTCCATCTTCTATAACTGTCTCAGCCCCTGTTCCCAAATCAACTCTTTTTAAAGAAAGCTTATTATGATCAAAATCACTTATAGTATTAATCCATGAAAAAATAAGGTTACTACTACTGTCTTGATAAGATTGTAGAGATGAAGGAGATGCTGGCAATATATATTCTGATGTAGTTATTCTCTCAACAACTGTATTACTGGAATTCCCACTAGCGTCTTCGGATACTATCTTTACAATATAGTCGGTCAAAGGTAAAACTGGATTATACGTACCGTCTACAGTAAAAAGATCGATAGAAACAGAATTCTCGTCATAAACATAAATAGGATCTGATGTTTTTTCTCCATTTTCTATTAATGTAACAATATATCTCTCTGTTATAAACTCGTTGTACGGGTCCACCCCAGGAACGAAACTAACGTTTAATCTAATACCATATTGGTTTTTAGAGTTCTTTTGATCAGACAAAGAAATAGATGAAACATCTTCTGGCCCAAAATTAGATTTAGGAGCATCTATTATTTCTACTACAGATGAGTATATATTATTAATATTAACAGCATATACTGAGACACGATAAAAAATACCGTTAACCAAACTTTCTATTTTAATATCAGTGCTATCAGCACTTAGATTTTCTATCGATATAGAACCAATATTATTATATTCTTTGTCTAATTCTTGAATCCAAACTTCATATTTTTGGATATTATCTGATTCAGATTTTTTCCACATAACATCTATAAACTCGTCTCCAGGAAAAACTAAAGCATAATAAGGACTCAATGGTGGAGTTACGTCTAAAAGAGTCAATATATTAGCCGTAGACGGAGAAGGGACGCTTTCGTTCACAGTTAAATCTATTGATGTTATCCTATATGCGTAAATTGTATTTTCGACTACAGAAACATCTATGTATTCGTTAGAAGTTGAGTTTGCGACTAATGTTTCTGTCGCAAAATTATCAGAACTTCTATAAATAGCATATTTATCAAAATCAGGCTCATCACTTGGGCTGGAGTCCCATCTCAAAGATATAAAATTATAATCCCAACCTAAAACTGTAATAGAGGCAGGTGGAGGAGGAGGTATAGTATCCTCATTAAATACAGAAACCGAATCGGAAAAAGCACTAAACCCTCCAAGATATTCAAACTTCTTCTGCATATAGACAAAAACAGTAGTATCATCATTAACACTAAAAACTATATCTCCGAATGTTCTTGTAACAACTTTATCTATCATGCCCATGCCAGGACTGACCCTAACAAACAAGTTATTAGATTGGGCTATATCTGATATGCCCCATCCAGTGATTGTTCCATCTCCGACATATGAAGAAAGAGCATCTAAATGATTATCTGTAGTAGAAAAACGAGCGAAATCAGAGTTCGCACTATAGATATCATTGAGCAAAAATACTGGGAGACCATAGTTTTTAGTGTTAAATGGCATATTTTCTTAAAAATTTAATGTTGTAAACTGACTATTCTCTAACTCAAACATAATACCAAAATTCTTTACTATCGGAAGATAATCATATTTTGTACATAAATCCACATTACTGCCGCCTGCTACTCTAAATGTAGCGGGACTAGATTCAAGGGTATAGGAAGATCCATCCCATACATCTACGACAACATAATATCTTTTATTAAGCAAAAATCTTGATAAATCAGGATAGTAGTTTATAACAACTTCTTCATCTGTATCGACCTCATAACCACAACATGGTAAACTATCAGTAAAAGTCTGAGCTTGATTTGTAACAAACCATCTTTCTTGGTCAACAATGCTCTCTGCTGTAAAGAATAACCCATTAACATTCACTCCATCAAACGATTCATAAAATCTCATTCTGAAATGAAAATCTTGCTTCGCCCCTGTATTTTCAAAATAGAAATATACGAAATCAAGGAAATCATCTTCCGCTTCATCGAATACTGGAACCTCTCCTGTCCAAACAAACTTAATACCAACTCTTAAATTGGTTCCAGCTAAAGGAATATCTGACACTGAGTTTTCTACGATTGCAGTATAATCGTCAAAATCTATAGAGTTAGTGGTGTTAACTCCAAAAGTTATTGAAGAATCTGCTGGAACAGATTTATTGCTAGTTATAATGGCTTTTGTAGGTCTAGATGGAAGTGAAAAATTTTGAGTAAAAAAGAAAGTCTCACTACTACCAACAGGATAACCAATGATACAACCAGTATCTTCCTCTATAAGAGCAGAACTAGCGTTTTTGTCGATTTGACTATCTGGCGATAATCCTGGGATAATAACAAGTTCATTAACAAAATGTTTGTCTACGTCGTCATACCTGTAGCGTAAAAAAATGATTTGTTTCAACTGATTAATCGTAGAGACTTCACCAAGTAATCCCAAATTGTTGTCGCTAATAGTATCTATTACACCGTCTATCTGTCCGTGCGAGAGATTGCCAGCATTCTCTAGTTCGCTATGATCCAATAGAGGTATCCGTTCTTCGTTTAGTTTCCCTGTTTCTGATTTGTCTACGTCGAACCCATCTATCTTCGAGCCAGGTAAAAGACCCTTAACTCCAGAAGATAAGTCTATTTTTGAATCTCCCTCTCTATGTCTGTGACTTCCTATCGCATCTACAATATTTTGTTCAAAACTAACAAAATCTCTTACATTGTTATCTATAAAACTGATACTAGAATCTTCCGTAGTAACAACAGCGATCCTTAATGCCAGACCAGATATCTCTGCTAGACTTGCGACAAAGTTGATACCCCTAGTACTAGAAGAATTAGACGTTGGCAACGCATAAATATATATGGTTGAATTTGGGACAAGAGAACTAATGAAAAAAGGAGACTCCGTTTGTACAGCAGTGAATTTTATTATACCTAGACCATTAGTTATCCCTATAGATATTCCTTCAGACTCTGTGTGCCCGTTATCAAAAACTGTCCAACCACTTATTACTCCATCCCCAAAAACATTGTATAAACCATACAACTGCCTATCAATGGAAACAAAACGATCCGCCTCTAATTGAGCATTAATAATTGAATCAAGCTCGTCTCCAAAATCAAAATAAGCAAAATTATAGTATTGAGTAAAACCAGGCATTATTCCCTATCTCCTAAAAAATATCTTTTACGGTCCAACTGTCGTTCCTCCTCGTCCTACTGTAGCAAAATTACCAGATATACTAGTCCCTCCACCAGTGAAAAACAAACCTAACTGCCTCCAGCCATCAGCTATAGTTTCAGAGTCCTGCCTAATGGCATCTAAGGTGTTTTCTCTCTTTATAGACTCAGTATTTCTTCTCGCTAAAATTTCAAGTAAATTTTCTGTAGACACTTTAATCTCCTTACATTACAGCCTTTGTTGTCCCGTTTGAATGAACATATGTTTGTCCTCTAAAAGTTATACTCCCAGTCCCACCGCCAGTCAAATTAAGTTCTCCTCCAGGATCTAAACCAAGAGTTTCTCCTGTTGTAGTTACTGTGGTACTAACTCCAAACCATTCTCCCTCTATCGTTTGACCCCATTTGTTAGCTTGAGGATCTATGTCGGAAGAAACTCCAGTTACCAATATGTTATTATCGTCAATACTTATGACATCAAATATTCTTAGTGGTTGACCATACGTTTCGAAGCTATACACAAGGGGAGGAACCCAAACAGCCTTATAGTAATCCATTATATTTTTCAGTGCTTCTTCGTTACCGAATGTAGATTCTACCTGTAACATCGTTCTTTTATATCCAAGAAAGCCTTTTACACTTGGATCAGTGACAGATGCCCAATTAACTCTATCTCCTATGATGACTTCAAAATTAGGAGTAGATGTCATAGTGTGTATGTTGTTATAAACATCTTCAACCGCTCCGATCTTGCTCATACTATTAAAAACAAGTTGATATCCTGAGTTTTTAAAATCTGGGTTTCCAGTTCTAAATCTCCACTTAACATATTTGTCCAACTGAGAATTAGTGAGTGTTGACATTTTTATTCCCATAGAGTCTTGATAATGAAAAACTCCAAAAGCATCGAAGAACATCATTTTTGCTCCCCTCTTAGCAAAACCGACAAGAGCCTCATAAAGATTAGACCCATCTTTAAATCTAAAAAATGGATTTTGTATTCTATCATAACTAAAAGGTAAAGCATATTCACTATAAACATATTCTCTACCGTCTGCCGTTACACTACTATAACCACCTCTGCTGTCACAAGACAACGAAATCTCAGAAGCAGGATCACATGCTCCGAATATGCCATCACCATCATTTCCTCCTGATCCTTTACTTATTTCTTTAAAACTAGCAATTTTCAATATTTCGTAAACAGCATTAGCGTCTCTCATCCCATCAAAAAACGGAGAATTGAAAAATAATGTATCTTTAAGAATCTTAGAATAGTCTACTATCTTACATTCCATTTTTCTTATCATTGGCTCTTGTATTATAGTCCCACCAAAACAAATGCCTGTAAATAATTTATAGAATAAACCTCCCTCATCTTCATCTACTGGTCCAAACGTATAACTGCAATCATTGTAACCAGCCCAGACTTCTATATAAAATGCTTTATCTTTCATCTCTTCCAACTCCTCAGAGTGAGAAAGAGTTTCATCTCCACCTTCATTACTTACAATAAAAGAGATATTACCAGAATGTTCAGCGGTATAGAAGTCTTGAGATGTCCAAGAATCCGTGAATTTTGTAACATGAGCACTAACATCTATGCCTTCTTCATCTGGAGTCCAAGATCCTTCTTCTAACGGGACCGAAACAAGTCTTAGATTAGTAATAACAGGAGTGATACAGTCGTTTAAAGTCCATTCCTTGATATCAGATCCTCCCTCAAAAACATAACTACCAGCAACCAAACTAGCAGTGATAGCAAAATGCTTAGCATTTTGATTATTCTGTTCTAATTCTTGACTAGCTACTCCTAGATTTGAGTCCATCCCGTCCAAAGTCCCTTGAACGGCTTTAGCTTCAATAGTTATAGAACTTGGTTCTTCAAGATGACCAACAGATTCTCCAGCAATTTCATTACTGTCTTTTATATAGTCTCCGGTGTTTGTAAAGGTACAAGGGATATCTTTATCAAACCCACTATCATACGAAATCGGAGTATTGTCTCCCCTCTTAAATCCAATCTCTGTAAGCCAATGAGCATCACAAGTATAAAACGGAGTTCTACTCCCAACATATAAGTCTTCCCCTGCTGAATCAGACGTACCAGTTACACTATATCTTACTCTTTTATATGTTCCTGTTGTTCTATATTTATCAGGGACTATATCAGAAGAACTTAAAACAATATGATGCGAACCTATCCCGAAATCAGATACAGTAAAAACAGAAGAATCACTGTTTGAACCGTCTTTAGACCCTGTTTTAGGAGGAAGAGATATATCAGCGGAATTATTATATTGCAGCGGATTAAAAGAAAAAGCAGTTGCATAATTTCCGCCCCACAAATATAATTCACATTGATCAGGGACTCTAAATATATTATCCTCATTAATCGTTTGACCAGCAGTGTCCTCTATAATCCAAGGTGATCCCTCCGCTCCCAAAAATGTAACTACTATTTTACCTAAATGATTTCTAACCGACATCGTAAACCCGGTCTCTTTAAAAAGACTCCTGCAACTAATATTCTTATATTTGCTTAATAAAATACTTATCTTGCTAGAACTTCCTTCACCGGCTATATCAGCGGCATCATCAGATATATCAACTGCTTTAAAGCAAATCGGAAAAGACTTTTCTGCAAAAACAAGGAAATAATGACCGTTAGACCCTTTCATCTCAAGAATCAAATATGGTTGCTTATGAAAATCAAAATCTTTTACAGATTCCTTTACCTTTGTAAAAGATCTAGTTACAGTAACTGTTGCTGGAGCATTGGTCTCAGTACTTATCTCATCGACCACAGACTTATATGTTACAACCGCACCATTAACAGGCCACTTTCCAGTATATTGACCGTTTACTATTGATCCGCTATAATTGCCATCTGTATGAACATCTAAAAAATCATAGCCATCACCAATAAAAGCTTTAGAAGTTATGTTCTGAGGATCTTTTTCTATAGAGATATTTCTGAACTCAATAAAAAAGTCTTCACCTTTAAATAGAGGTGTTTGCTTCTTGACTCTCCAATGTATGCCTTCCTGCACTGTACTTGTATTTGCGGAACTATCAGACGCTTTAAACTTAACAGGAGCAGCAGCCATTTGAGACGGAAAGAGAACGTATGAATCAGCAGACTCAGAACTCGGTTTGAATGGTCCTAAACCTTGAGATTCTCCTCCTCCTCCTAACATCCCTGCGTTCGCAACAGTAACGGGACCAGTAACAGTAACGGGTCCAGCAGTAATTACGGACTCCGCAGTGATATTTCCTATTCTTTCATTAGGAGGAGAATTATTGGTAGCATTTACTCCATCGTTTTCTGTATCACGAGGAAGAGCGATATACTTCCATCTAGCTGCACTCTGCGATCTTGGACATGGACCGTAACATAAATATTGAGACTCTTCTGGGATCTTCTTATTATCCACTGGACTCGGGACAACAACCCATGTTTGATGATCAATATAGTCAGGGATAGTATCAAAAACTTCTTCTAAATATTTTTCTATTCTATTAAGCTTACCTGAATTAGCGAGAGTAGGTTGCCAATGGCTTGAGATATCCACACTACCTGTTGTATTGACTCTTGAAACTGATGAAGGACTTTGTGAAGCTGATTCGTAGATTGTTTCTGCATCATTTAAATTAACAGGATGAGCCAAAAATGTAGATCTGTAATTGAACTTTTGTTTCAAAAACATACCATCAATTCCAGGAACAAAATCGAAATTTTTAGCCACAGCTTCAGAAATAGATGCAACAGTGCTACCGTTAAATAATAAACCATAATTGACATGTTGTCCCTTAAGTATGGGACAATATCTGTTAACATAACATTTGAGTTTAACTCGACCAGAGTTATAGTTTTTATTGTCACCTTGACGTTTATCCTGATTCACTTTAGTAACATCATTAGTAATATAATCAGAACCAAGTAGAAATTTACTAGCCAATAGAAACCCCTCCAATTGTAAAATTAATTTTAGATTTCTTACTGTCCACTAAAGTTCCTTTCTATCTTCTAACCTCATCTTCAACGACAACGCTAAATTCTGGCAAAGATAACGTAACCCCCCAAATATCCACATCACCATCAAAATAAAAGACCCTTAACAGTCCCTTTCTTGTAAAATAAGCTCCTGGTTTTAGACCGTTAAGGACTCCATTCCCTGCATCGTTATCATCTGCTCTTTTGTTAATAGTGTAATAGTCACTATCAAGCGATGATGCCGGTCCTGCAATAAACACAGGTTTATTAGGAGAATCTTTGGTCAGGTTAAACATCTCACCTATAGATGTTTTCTTTTCCTCTGTCAAATCTCCTCTATTTTGTTCAGAATAGTAGTCTATCATCCTATTTACCATCCTTCTGACAAACAGATCTCCTTGGTAAGAAAACAATACAACAACATCCCCTGTTAATGGGTTACTAACAACTTCTATCGGTCCTAAATCCGCCTCATTCTCATTCTCTCTAAAACATAAATATTTCTGTTGTTCAGCATCCGGGATTACTATATTAGTCTTCTCTTGAGAAGTTTCTTCACAAGTAGTATTGCTAAAATCGGAGACTGAAGACGGAAGAGTCACACAGTCTTTAACACTTGTCCACTTAGAAGCAGAAAAACATAAAAACGCATTCATTGTAATCCATGTCCTAAAAGTCTCTGCACTATATGTGCTAGGCGTTTCAAATGTATCATCTGTTACATCTGTCTCTCCTGACTTTTTGTGGAAGTTTATATCACTCATATTAGTAGTCCAATTATAATAGTCATGAGACGAACTAATAAACATAGTACTATCAGCCTTGTTAACAACAGTCCTGCTTGATTTCTCTAGTCTGCTACTGAAAGTATCATTAACTCCTATAAGCCTCAAAGAACCTTTAATGTCATAATATGCCGCAAAACGAACATTTCTAATATCGAGTTTTAATTCTCTATTCCCAAGTATAAACCTTGCAGGAAGACCTTCTGATATATTCTCTTTAGCGTCTGTTATGTCTTCTGGAAGAACAGCCCATTTTTTCTTAATTCTATCTTCATAATAGCTCCACCCTCTATTTAAAGCAGCATATGCAGTTTTACCCCAACCCCAACCGCCCTGAGACTCACCAAATACTGTTTCTTGAGCACAATACGCTTCAGCATCTTCCTCTAAGTTATCAGATACACTACCCTCAATAATAACTGACATAATCTCTCTAAGAGCTTTCCCTTGTTTAGAGAAATCAGAAAGAGCATCATCTAAATCAGAAATATTTTCTGGAGCGAAATACGGAATAAAACTGTCTTCAGAATTAAACAAATACATAGGGATATGCTTGACAGCCAATAAGTCTCCACCACTAGAATCAGACTCATATAAATAAAACAGACTGACCATATCTTTTTCTCTGTTATATACGACAAATGGGTATCTGGCTGATTCTCTTTGCAATAATTTTATTAAACCATCGAACAAAAACCAAGTCTGTCCACTATCTAAAGACATAACAGCCGAGATATTCCTTCTGGCGTCAGGGTAGAAGACGAATACACGCCCCTTAGAATCAACTATTGGGATTCCATATGCCAATCTCAATGGAGTTGGTCGTGTAGAATCTGTCTGCTCCTGTTCTATAGGATCAAATGGCCAAAAACTAGTAGACTCAACATTGTCTTCTGTATCAAGTTTTAAAACAGAATCAGTCCATTTGTTGCAAACTAGTTTAACGTCCTTAACAATTATTGTATTCCCTTTTATATCAACCTGATCAAAAGCATTGGAATTATAAAGTTTATACTTATAGAAATCTTCTTCTGATAAACTATTCGCTGTCGCAGATTTTATATTTATGTTGTTTAGACCATCGGGAGAAATAATAGCCAATTTACCGAACTCTGCGAATCCCGCATCGATTCTGATTTTACCATAATTACCATTTAACTTGACAACATCAATAATAGTGAGTATTCTGTTCTTCCCTTGTCCTAAAGCACACAAGGTTATTTCGGTTGGTTTGCTTTCATCTGATAACGAATATTCAAGATCTAAATGACGCATATACATCCATGGATAATCTGGGCAACTCTCAGAACTTGACTTTAATAAGAACTGCAACATACCTGATTTTTTCTTAAAAAGAATTTTAGTCTCTATATATTTTACGGTTTCACAATCAGACTGGTATTTTATAGCTTTTGCACAGTCTACAGAAATAACCCTTCCTCTTTTATATGCGAATTTTTCACCTAAAACATGGTCTGTTCTAATCGTATCCAGACCAGAAATGTCCTTATCGTCTGGACTTCCTGGGCTAGAATCGTCAGAACTATCATCGTCATCAGAACTATCGTCATCGGTCTCAGAACTGGCACTATCGCTGTTAGGCTCATCTGCTGGATCTTCTGCCTCAATATCATCAGGATCTAAAAATGATGCTACTGGCTCTGCTTCTGGATTGTCTGGACACGCAGATTTTATAACCTCTCCATCAAACTGAGTAGTCCAAAATTCGATAGGAACAGTTTCAACTTCTGTCTCATGCTCTTCCCACTCATCATCTATCATTTTGTCCCATATTTTCGTAGCTTCTTCGTTGGTAACGCCAAAAGTCTTCCAAGAAGGATACTCTTTATCTTTTATCTCATGATATCTAACAGTATTATATATAAAATCTGTTGAAGTTATTATTGCAACATCAGAATATGGCCACGCAGCGACATAAACGCCAGCCCCCTCAACAATAACCTTCAATGGAGATAAAACTTCTACATTTAAATTTTCAAGTGCTCTTTCTGTATTTATATTACAACAATCCAATACATATGGTTCATCCCAGTCTGTATATTGAAAATCAGAATAATCAGCATCTCCATAAGCTCTTTCTATACCAAAACTCTCTACATAAATACGGAGATTAGAAGAACGAGGAACAAATATAGTGTTACTTACAGTTGTTATTTTAACACCTGTGAAAACATCTTGTATAGTATTGCCTATTATAATAGGTTTAACATCAGCCTTCTTCATAGTAAGAGTATAATGACCATCTCCTTCTCCAATATATATACTGCCACTAAGGTGATGTATATCTTTGGTTTCATCTTCAGAAAATTCCTCTCTAGACCCACTACATGGAGGACTGGTTCTATAAAAAATTTCGCCATGAGATAATGCCGCCTTAATGGAATGATTGCCTGGAGGTATATCGCTTCCATCAAAAAAGCTAGAAGTACCAACGTCTGGTGAAGTCCAAGTAGTAGTACTGGTACCAAACGTTGTCTTCCAATCTGCTGCTGCTAACATTTTATCTAATAAATCAGATTCGACTAGACTGTCAATACTTTTAACGCATGCACTTCTAAAATAACCAGATAAATAACATTGATAATTTTGAAAATCATACCTATCTGGAGCATTCTTAATAGCATCTTCTTTTTTCTTTTTTTCGTCATCTTCAGACTGTGATGCAGGCTCAGTCTTTTTCTCTTTAGCTGCATCTTCGAGGTCTTTAGCGTTCTTAGCGTTAGTTGGAGAATTTCTAAAAGTAGCACTTGTGCCACTAGGGACAAAAAAGGCACTTGATAAATCAAAAAGAGGAGGAAGAGAGCTATCAGTCGCATCAGACGGATCTCCTATTTCTCCAACCACATCAGCTTCACCTTCTGCTAACGACTGCTCTATTCTCAACTCATCTATAATATCTAAATTAGCCACACCAATCTTATCGCCGCGAGTAATAAGCCCTATAGCTAATGCAAACGAACGAATATAAGGGAGTTTAAAATGATCTTTCTTTCTCATATTAACGTGATCACTAACGTCGAATAGCATACCGCTTGTAAACACCTCTGAAAAATAGTCTTTATCTTTTTCTTTTAGATCTGTAGGTATTGATTCTTTTATACCAACATTTAACTTATCTTCTAATTTAGAGACATTACTTAAGCCTTGAGAATCAAGATATGTTGAAAACCAATCTTTAGCAACTATTTTATCTCTAGCAAAAACAACTTCAGATGTAAAAGTCCCATCCCATTCCAGAGTTAGTTTAATAATGCCACGCTTATCAGCAGCCCAACAAAGAGGTTCACTTTTTCCTTCTTGACCTGGAATATAATTATCAGAACTTTGACTGCCTTTCGATGTTATTGGCTTTTGCAACAAAGGATTATCCCCAGTATACTGCCTTAACCATCTTTTGTATATAAGTCTAGCGTTAGTTAGTAGTTCAGATATCCTCCACTGTTCTTCGAACTCGTCCTTACTATTATCTCCTAATGAAATAGAGGTATCAATAACATTTTCTTCCTCTTCTTTTTTAAGTTTATGACATCCTATCACAAAATTAAATGCTTCTACTATGGATTTAGGTTTTAAACAATTATACAAATCAAACCCTTCATCATCTCCATCTAAAGAATCCCAATCATAAAATTTATACATTCTAAGTCTATCATTACTAATCCTGGTATGGATCTGTACGATTTGCCTAAAATGACGATTTCTAACAATTCTGCCTGTAAGATAAACAGTGTCTCCTTTCTTCAAAGATCTACTGACAAGCATCTTAGTAGAAGTTAAGTCATTAGCTCCTTTGAACTCGTTTTTAGGTTCTAATCTTTTTTCATCAGAAGTACTATCAAGAACCTCCATCTCGCCAGTTCCCTCTTCTGCATCATCCCCATCTCCACCTTTTTTGACTTCCGTCTCTCTTAGAAGTCTCTCAACAGCATCTTTATCATCGTTGAACCAATAGTATAAAAATTTACTTACACCATTGTCTCTTCTGTTTTCTCCTTTCTCATCGACATCAACACCAGGCCAGTCTGCACTATATTCTTCAAATTCCGTTGTTTTAGAAATATTTTTGAAAATATTGGGTCTATCGTCCTTTCCTCCTACAGGCTTAGGAGTCAATCCTGCAAAAGTTATATCAACTACATATGCGTCTACTAAATCTATAATATATCCATTTTTCCTGCCATCTGCCTCTTTGATTAAAATTGGCTCAGAATCTTTAGTTAACGTAAATGGAAAATCTTTCATTTCCTCTTCTTCCGTGAATATGAACGACATAGTATTATTAGTAACTAAAGGTGGAGTGAATAGAGTATAAGCGGCAGACCCTTTATGATAATTGTCAGTATAACTTTGATGTATTTCTTGTATGTATGAGTCTTTCTTATCCTCATAAATATCTCTTTCATTAGAGTAATAATATGCATAATTTTTTTGATCTTCAAACAAAGCATTATGATCAAAGTAGTCATTATCGCTTAATGCAGTAGAGAGTTTTTCGGTTGTAAGACCTTCTATTTTTTCAAGAGCAGGGTAGATAACACATGTCCCGTTTTTCCCACTAGATATAATTTTTTTAGGATTTGTGATAAACTCATATCCCCAACAAGCTTCTTCTAAAAATTCTAAATCATCACCAAAATCATATTTCTTGGTCTTCATATCGTCCTCAACAAGATTATCGAACGAAAGACTTTCTGTAAGTGGGATTGACTCATTGCTATATTGTTCGGTTCCTCTGAATAACAATAATTTTAAATTATCTGAAGTTTCTACATAGACAAATAATTCTAAGACCCATTCAGTTTCAGAAATATTACTAGAACTAGAAGAACTACTTGAACGGGTACTAGAACTGCTTGAACTACTAGATCTGCTTGAACGACTACTTGAACTGCTTGAACTGCTAGACCTACTTGAACGACTGCTAGAACTACTTGACCTACTTGAACGACTGCTTGAACTGCTAGAACTGCTTGACCTACTTGAACGACTGCTAGAACTACTTGACCTACTTGAACGACTGCTAGAACTGCTAGAACTACTTGAACGACTGCTAGAACTGCTAGAACTACTTGATCTGCTTGAACGACTGCTAGAACTGCTAGAACTACTTGAA
>Ga0307378_10006421_pt1 | contig 16089 bp, 13 predicted proteins | sample UN1MG_FD_202238 | JGI IMG/M metagenome (GOLD analysis project Ga0307378, IMG submission 202238) | Soil microbial communities from Risofladan, Vaasa, Finland - UN-1 | ecosystem: Environmental > Terrestrial > Soil > Coastal area > Acid sulfate soil | place: Finland: Risofladan, Vaasa | collected... | reverse complement strand
ACCTCGGCGATATTTTCGAGTTTGAGGATATACTTGCCGGCCGGCACCGCGACAAGAATCCCTGCCACGGCCATCCATCGTAGTACGATGAACCACTCGACCCGCTCGGTCAGTTCGGCCTTGCGCGGGTTCAGCAGCTCGGAGGGAGCGCGTTCGTCTGTTTGCGACATTGCACCACCCTGAAGGTAATCGGGCACAGCTAATTCCCGCCCATCAGGGCTTCCGCCACTGAGATGAGGTGGGACGGCTTGACCGGCTTCTCGACGAAGGCATCGACGGGGAGGATTTCGTCGTCGGGCGAGAACCTGAGCGACGTAACCTGACCGATCGCCGTGGTAATGATGATTGGAACGTGCTTGAGGCCGGGCTGCCGCCTTAGCTGCTGTGCCACGCGGATGCCTTCGTCCATGGTTGTCATCATCACGTCGAGTATGATCAGATCGGGCTTGCTGTCCATCGCCTTGGCCAGGCCGCTTTCACCGTCGGTTGCAGAGTCGACATGATATCCCCGGCTCTCGAGGATCAGCTTTTCGGCCTCCACGATGTCGGGGTCGTCGTCAACGATCAGCACGCGTTTCGACATCGGTTCTCCCTTGTCTGAACTCCGGCAAGACTGCTGCATAAGACGTTGTCGGCCTCGCTTGTAATATTGTGCCGGTCATAGTGCCGGCATCGGATTCCGGCCTTGCCCGGCGCCGGTTTATTATGTTTTACTCTCGCATGTTCGCTCCGAAAATTCAAGCATCTTCTGTGCCGGCGGCCGCCGTGCCGCCTGCGGAATCAAACGCGGCTGCCGTTTGTTGCTAATGTACGCCGCCCGTGGCGGGGGGCAAAGGAGCTGAACAATGACCGAAGAATGTGTTGAATGCAAGGGAACAGGCGTGTGCCCGGATTGCGGCGGTTCCGGAATGGTTCAGGCCGAGGATGATGACCTGGCGTCGCCTGCCGAAGGCGAAGTTTGCGAAGCCTGCGGCGGAACCGGCCGGTGCTGCGCATGCGAGGATGAGCAGGAATAGCCCGGTAACGCTGTCGCTCCGTTACGCTGGTATGGCCGAACATCGCGCGGGCAAGGTTATCGATCGTCTTGCGGCGGCGGGCCGGAGGGCATGGTGCTTACGTGCAGCAACCCAGCTTTTCCTGCCGGGCGATAGTTCGCTCCAGACCCACAGCAACCCCACTATGGCCTTGCCGTCGCAGGACTGTTGCCGGCCGCCGGCAAACGGCGGATCGTCGGCGATCACCTCGCGGATGTTATCACGGTTGTAGTTATAGAAGCAATACACGCGGCCGCCGAGCACCTTCAGCAGCACCGCATACGATCGCAGTAATTTTCGGCGAGAATCGCCCGGCCGTTGGCGAGGTGTCGCGGATCGGGTATCGCCATCGCACCGGTGCTCCTCGGAGGTGCGGAGGTTGTTTCGGCAGGCGTGGGGGCCGGCAGGAATCCGTCAGGTCGCGGCGTTGTCGGCTGTTTCCCTGTTCTTGAACGCCCTGGTGATTTTCCATATGCCCAGCAGGCACATGATCGGCACTTCGGTGTAGACTACAATCTTCTCGAGGGTGGTCGGCGTTTCGCGCAGGAAATATTGCAGCGCGAAAAGCTGTGCCGCCAGCGCGATCAGCGCAAAGCCGATCGCAAATGTTTTCAGCCGGCGGCCCACAGCCGACATTCTTCCCCCGACGCTTCGGTTCTCGTTCACAGGCTGCGTCCTCCATACTGCTGCTGGTAGTATTTGAGGTACTCGCCGCTTCTGATGCGCTGCCACCATTGGGTATTGCTCTTGTACCACGCGATCGTGCGGCGGATGCCGTCGTTGAAATCATGCGCGGGCCGCCAGCCGAGTTCGGTCATGATCCTGGTCGAGTCGATGGCGTAACGGCGGTCGTGGCCGGGGCGGTCTTTCACGTATTCGACCATCGAATCGTCAAGCCCGAATTCCGCGATCAGCAGGCGCGTGATGTCGATGTTCGAGCGTTCGTTGCCGCCGCCGATGTTGTAGACTTCGCCCGGGCGGCCGCGCTCGAGCACGGCGGCTATAGCCGAGCAATGGTCTTCAACGTAAATCCAGTCGCGCACGTTCAGGCCGTCGCCGTACAGCGGCACTCGCTTGCCGGCCATCAGATTCGTGATGAACAGCGGGATCAGCTTCTCGGGAAACTGATACGGGCCGTAGTTGTTGGAGCAGCGCGTGATCAGCACCGGCAGGTTGTGCGTGTGGTGTGCCGCCCGCACGAGCAGGTCGGCCGAGGCCTTCGATGCCGAATAGGGGCTGTTTGGCGCGAGCGGCGTCGATTCGGTGAACAGGCCGGTTTTTCCCAGCGAGCCGTATACTTCGTCGGTTGAAACCTGGAGGAATCGCGGCAGGCCGGTCTTGCGTGCCGCCTCGAGGAGCTGCTGCGTGCCGGTGATGTTTGTGCGGATGAATTCGGCCGAGCTGAGGATGCTGCGGTCGACGTGCGTTTCCGCTGCGAAATTGACGGCTGCGTCGGCGCCGTCCATCTGCTTCACGGCCAGGTCGAAATCGCAGATGTTGCCATGCACGAATTCGTATCGCGGGTCGCCTGCGAGGTCTGCGAGGTTTTCCGGATTCCCCGCGTAGGTGAGCAGGTCGAGGTTTACGATGGTGGCGACGTTGCTGTTTGCCAGCATGTGGCGGATGAAATTCGACCCGATGAAACCGCATCCGCCGGTGACGAGCAGCCGCTTCATAATACTCCCAACGAGGAGCGGACCGCCTTGCAGGCGGCCTGATCCTGCCAAGCTATCTGTCCATCTTGTTTGCGCCGCCTTCCGCCACGAGGCAGGAGGCGCGGTGCAGCGATTCAAACGTGCCGGCGTCGGTCCACCAGCCGTCGAGGATGTCGTAGGTCATATTGCCGGCTTCGATGTATGCGTTGTTGACGTCGGTGATCTCAAGCTCGCCGCGCTTGGAAGGTTGAAGCGTGGGCAGGACGTCGAACACCGCTTCGTCATACATATAGATTCCGCTTACGGCGAAGTTGCTGGGCGGGTCGGCCGGTTTTTCGACTATGCGGACCAGCCGGTCGCCTTCGAAATGAGCAACGCCGAAGCGGCGCGGGTCGGGCACTTCCTTCAGGATGATTTTTGCTCCGGCCGGTTGCGTGAAGAAGTCGCCGACCGCGCGGCAGATGTTCTTCTCGATGATGTTATCGCCGAGGATAACGACCAGCTTGCCACCTTCCGCGAAATCGTTGGCCAGCTTGAGGGCGTCGGCGATGCCGCCTTCGCCTTCCTGGTAGGTGTAGTGGAGTTCCTTGAGGCCGAATTCCCTGCCGTTGCCCAGCAGCCTGAGGAAATCGCCCGCGCTGTCGCCGCCGGTAACGACCAGTATGTCCTTGATGCCGGCGTTGACCAGGCACTGGATCGGATAGTGGATCATCGGCCGGTCGAAAACCGGCAGCAGGTGCTTGTTTGTGATCTTAGTGAGCGGGCGCAGGCGCGTGCCCAGGCCGCCTGCGAGGATAACGCCCTTCATTCAGCGGTCCTTCCTATCCCAATCGTAGGGGATGTCGGGGCTGTGCGCCGGCGTGCGAAGCTCGTCGGGCTCGAGGCGATTATACGGTTCCGTGGTGCAGTTGAGCACTATCGCCTCGTAATCGCTGATGCACTTGAAGCCATGCATCACACCCGGCGGAATCTGGACCATCAGCGGGTTGTGCTCGCCCAGGAAGAATTCGTTGACCTGCCCGTGAGTGCTCGAGCCTTCGCGGCTGTCGTACAGCACCAGCTTCATCATCCCGCGGATACAGGTGAAATTGTCATGCTGCTTGCGATGGTAATGCCAAGCCTTCACCACGTTGGGGTAGGCGGTGGTGATGTAGGCCTGGCCGAACCGTATGAACAGCTCGTCGTCGCAGCGCAAAACTTCCATCAGCCGCCCGCGCTCGTCGGGTATCGGCCGCAACTGTTTGGTCCTGACGCCGTCTATCATTGGTAGCCTCCGAGTGTCTGCCGTTCCGTCTGTTATATTATCAGAACAAGCGGGGGTCGACTTCAATGAAAATTCGCCGGCTGTCCACCCGAGTTTCCCGCCCCGGCGATGCGCCTGCCGTTTTCACCGCCCGCCGGTTCTGCGGTTCGGCGTGATTGTATATTTTTGTAAATATGCTCAACCTGCACAGTTTTTTCGCTGAAGGCATACCGTCGCCGGTATAATATAGATGGGCATGCATTGCCTTTACGACCGGCATTCGAGGTGCGGGATGAGCTTGCAGATACGCATCCTGGCGGTCCTACTTGTCGGGGCGGCTGCGTACGCCGCGGCCGAGCCGGCGATCGTGAAAGAGGAATTCACCTTCACCAGCTCGTTCGACGGCACCGGCCCCTTGTACGCGACTGCGGTTTTTCAGGACAACGCCAGAAACAATCCGGTGATGATCGTTCAGCACGGCGACGGCGGCTCGCGCGAGAATGTTTTTTTCTCCGCCGAGCGCATCGCCGCGCGCGGGTATTTCTGCGTCTGTATTTCCACGCGCGGATGGGACAAGTCGGCCGGCGCTCACGATGAGGGCGGCGTCGAGATCATGGACATCTTCGACGGCCTGACCGCAGCGGGCAAGCGCTACGGCGACAAGGTCGACGAGTCGGACGTCTCGATCATCGGTTACTCAAACGGCGGCGCAAACGTCTTTTTTGCGACTGTCAGATTCCCCTACCTGTTCCGTGCAGCCGCCGCATTTTTCGGCATAGCCGACTATGGTGCCTTCGTAGAAGCCGCCCGGTTCAAGGACTCGGTAATCCGATCCATCGGCGGCACACCCGAGCAGGCGCCCGATAAATATACCGTCCGAAACGCCGTGCTGGCCGCAGGCAACCTCAGCGGCACGCGCTTTCACATCTTCCACGATGAGGAAGAAACGCTGTGCCCCATCTCGATGAGCAACAAATTCGCCGAAGCCGCCCGCAACGCGGGATACCGCGATATTGTGGTCCATCTCAGCGGGAAAAACGACCAGAACCGATGGACCCACGGCTACAACAACGGCCATCTGTCGCCCGCGGAAGATCGCTTCCTCGACGACCTCGAAAAACGCAAGCCGCCGAAACCGATCATGCCGCCCACCGGCGACCTCACGGTGCTTGGCTTCCTCGGCACGCCCGCCTTCACCGCTGTAGCAGGCAAAGGCGACGATGCCGCCGCAAGGTTGAATTACGACCTTCGCAACGGCACAGCCCGCTTCACGTTCACACCGATGACGTCCGCCAGGAACGCCACCGCGCGCATAACCCTGCAAGGAGTGGCCGACTGCGACGTGGCGGTTATAGTCGACGGCAAAGACACCGCTGTCATCAACAAAGGCGCGAAGCTTCAGGCGCAGGCGACCATATCGTCGAAGATCGAATTCCGCGAAAAAAAATGACCGCCGGACGCGCAGCCTGCCCCTCAGATGGTCACTTCCATTTTCAACGACCACCCATTGCCGTTTGAATCCCAGGAACGGCCGTTGTAGTAGCAGAAACCCAGCGATTCATATAGCCTGCGGGCGCGGGCGTTGCGCTCCATCACCGTCAGGCGCACGCCCGGCCGCCCCGCCTCGCGCGCACGCTTTAGCAGGAACAGCATGACCTGCCGGCCAAGCCCCAGCCCCGCAGCAGTATCGACCAGGCCTATTCCCAGCGTGGGAACCTCCTGTGACCAGTGAAACAGCAGGCCATAACCCAGCGGCATCGACGGCCGGCGCTCTTCATGCACGATGAACCGGAGAGCCGACGTATCGACATCGACCGAGGAACACAGGTCTTCCGCCACCTCGTACGAAAACGGATGCGGTGCAAAAAGCCGCCGCGCCTCCGGGCCGAATCCCTGGAAACATCGATACAGAAGATCGACGTCGGCTGGTGTCAGCGGACGGATCGACCCGCTGCGTCCGTCGCGAAGCAGGACACGCCTTTCGTTCATCGCTCCACCTCGCCTGAACACGGCCGCCAGCCCGGCCGCCGCTGTTCATTTCTCCAGGCAAACGCTGCGGCCATTGCTGCAGCACCAGATGCAAAACGCGCAGAAGGATCGCACGCAGTAAAATTGCGACGCCTTTAACGTTGACTTTCGCACCCCCGGAATTATACAATAGTCGCTTGGGAGACGCAAGCGGGCGCTCCCCACGGCCGGCCGTTTGAAAAATTTTCCGGAGACTTGCAATGAAATCGATATCAATGATCTGCTCGGGAATTCTGGCAGTGACGGCGCTGGGCTGCTTAAGACCGCCCGAGCCGCCGCCGAGGCCGGAAAAAACGAAAGCGAGCGTTGAATACTGGATCACCGGCATGAAGAACATCAGGCCGGCTGAACTCGACGAAGACCAGCGCAAGCAGAAGGAGCGGTTTCTCGAGCTCGCATGGAATCAGCTCATGCTCGAGGGAGCACCGGCCGCACGACGGATCAGGGAGGAACTCGCGGTCACGCCCGACGACGCGTACTTCCAATTGAGCGCCTCGATGGTGTTGTACCAGATACAAGGGTCGGCCGCGCATCCGGACATAATCGCCGCGCTCGAGCGCTCGGCGCTCGCCGACAATCCATTCCAATATTTCTATCTGTGCCACCGTCTGGCCCACGCTCGCGACGAACGCGTGCTGCCGGTGCTGCGGGTTTTCCTCGCCAACGAAAAGACCATTTTCATCGACAAGGATGCCCCGATGCTCGACGCACCGACCGCCTGCATATACGTCTACGGCGTGTTCGGCCCGGGAGCCGTGCCCGCACTGATGGAGGCATGCAACGATCTCAGCCCCACGGTGCGAGCCAACGCCGCATCCGTCCTCGGGTATTTCGGCGACACTACACCGCTCGCGCTGTTGCCCGACATGCTCAAGACCGACGCCGCCGAGCGCGTCAGGGCCTCGGCAGCGAACGCACTCGGGCAGATGGACCACACGGCCGCAGTGCCGCCGCTGGCAGCGGCCCTCACGAGGGATGGCAACCCGAGCGTGCGCGCGGCCTGCGCGTTCGCACTGGGCGAGTTGCAGGACTCGAGCTGCCTCAACGGCCTGACGATTGCAGTCAACGATATCTCCCCCCCGGTGCGCGAATACGCGGTGGTGAGCATCGAGCTGCTGATGCTGCCGGAGTGCGCCGAGGTGCTCGAAAACAGGCTCGCCATCGAGAAACATGAAAGCGTGCGCCTGCTGATCCTCCGCGCGCTCGGCAACCTCGGCTTCGAGCGGTCGCTGACGGTCTTGCAGAAGATCATTGACGCAGACACCAGGGAATCGGCCGAGGCGGCAAGGGCCTACCAGAAGATCAGGGGCATGGGGCCGGCCGAGCGTGTGCCGTATCCCGACCTCGACGGTATCCAGATTTCCGAGTCGCAACTGGATAGTGTGTTCGCTACGCTGTGGGAGAACTACGGCGCAGGAATCGATACCGAGAAGAAAACCATATTCCTGTCGGCCACCGCGGCGCATCTGCCCAAGCTCGACGAGCTTCGCAGCCGGATACTGCTGAAGGTTACCGACGACGCCCTGTACCGGCTGGGCGAGGTGACCAAGCTGATGCGCCTGATAAAGCGCCGCGACCGCGGCCTGCTGTGAGCGATAACATTTCACCTGCTATGACTCGAGATACCGACACCTCCGGAGCGCCGCGTGCAGCCGTGTGGGCAGCAGCGGCGCTCACGCTGCTTGTGATTCTGCTGGTCGTTCTGCGGGCGGCGCCTGTAGGCGTTCCCGGACAATGGACAATCGCACCCGGCACGCCGACATGGTCGGGGCTGTTCTACGCGCTGCCGCTGCTGGGGCTGATCCTGCTGCTGACTGGCGCCGTGCTGCCGAAAATCGAGAACGCAGGACCGGCCGAAGAAGCCGCCGCCGTTGGAATGCTTGCCGCCTTTCTGCTTGCCGCGCAATTCGCCATCGGGTCAATCGGCACCTTCGGACCGCAGGAAGCCTTCATTGCCGTAACCACAGATACCACCAACCGCTACTTCACGGAGTCGGGCCGGATCGAACAGCCTGCCGAATACCTCCGCGATTACCGCAAACGAGCGGCCGAGTCGGAAGGCTGGCAGCTCAAGACGCACCCGCCCGGCCCCGTCATTTTTTTCTATTGCATCAGGCGCATGGTGGAAACGGTGCCGCCGTTGAAACGGGCGATGCTTGGCATGGGGCGGACGCTCGTTGACGAGGAAAACTATTGGCGGAAGCAGGAATCGCTCGCATTTCTCGATGCCCGGTTGGACGACAGTGCGGAGGCGTCCGGCTGGCTGGCGGTGGTGCTGCTGCGGTTGGCCGCCGCCGTCAGTTGCGTGCCGCTGTACCTGCTCGGGCGCAAGTTATACGATCGGCGTGCTGCGTTTCTTGCCGCCGCGCTGGGAGGGCTGCTCCCCAGCCTGCTGCTGTTCAATACGATCATAGATCAGTTGTATCCGGTCGTCGGCCTTGTTGCATTGCTGCTGGCGCTGATCGCCGTCGAGCGGCGTTCGCTCGGCCTGAACGTGGTCGCGGGCCTGGTGATGTTCGCCGGATTGTGGTTCTCGCTGTCGTTCGTCGTGTTCATCGGCGTTGCGGTTCTGATGCAGGCGTGGCTGGTTCTGACGGATGCAGAAACCCCCGAATTCGTGAAGCGGTTGCGCAGGCTGATGCTGCTGTTCGAAACGCTGCTGATTGGCGTGCTGATCGGCTCGGCCGGTGTGTATCTTGCCACTGGTTTGAACCTGGTGGGCGTGTGGGCCATGTGTGTGAACGCCAACGCTGCTTTCAACAGCGATACAGGGCGGACGTATCTTGCATGGCTGGCGGCAAACCCGGTGATGTTCGCGGTTTTCCTGGGTGTGCCCGCCGCAGTTATGTTTGCCAGTCGGGCCGCATCCGACGCCGCGCGGCTTGTCAGACAGCGCGAAGCTGCGGCAGTTCAACTGCTGGCGATAGTCACAGCAGCCATGCTGGGGCTGTTGTGGCTGTATGGCGCGAACCTCGGCGAGGTCGAGCGGCTGTGGATGCCGCTGATGCCGTTGTGCGTGCTGGCGGGTGCGGATGCGATGGGGGCCGGCAGGATTACGCCGCTGATCCTGATCGGCATGCAGGGGTTGCAGGCGCTGATTTTCAGGATGAGCCTCGATCCGCTCGGGCTGAGCAGGATCGTGCAGGATATTTCAACACACCAGTGAAGTGTGTCATGCAGATGATAGACTATCGGCCGAGAACCGTGCGTCGAACGCAGTCTGTGCCCGGGAGGGAGCACTGGCATCAGACCCGCGCTGGCTTGGATCAAACGCACCAAAGGTGCGTCGTACGATAGCCTATGGCAAGCGAACGCCTGAAGGGCGGAGCGCAGCCATAGGGAAGCGGGGAAAAAAGTAAGAAGCCCTGAAGGGGCTTCGTAAGGGCCGGATTCCATATGCTGCAGCTCATACACATGAGCTTGAGCTCGATGGCCCCCGAGGGTTTCCTGAGCCGTCAAACGCGTACGTTACGTCTGGGATTGAATTTTCTTACGACGCTCCTACAGAGCGTCATGTCTTGTTTTGTGCCGGTACCTATGGCATCGCTCGGCGAAGCGCCTCGCTTAGCCATAGGCTATCGTACGACGCACCGTTGGTGCGTAACGGCTGGAACGCGGAGATCGCAAAACGCACGTCTCGGCCGGCGGCTATCATCAACGGCGTATGTCAGCCGAGTGAATGGTGCAGTCATTGATCGCCTTGGCTGGTATGCCGGAAGCGTGATGCTGATATTTGCCTGCAACTGCGGCGCATTACAAGAGCTGAAGTCCCACTGGAGAACATGCGAATGCAGAAGCCGATCTATTTCGAAAACGAAGGACAATTCATCTCCGGCACGTTGCACATACCTGAGGGCGGCGGCCCGGCGCCCGGGGTGGTATTTTGTCACGGGTTCACCGGCACCAAGGTGGAATCGCATTTCATTTTTGTTGCAGCGGCACGCGAGCTTGAGCGGCGGGGCATAGTTTCGCTGCGGTTCGATTTTCGCGGCTCGGGCGAAAGCGAAGGCGAATTCGTCGATATGACGCCATCGGGCGAAATCTCGGACGCGCTGCGGGCCGTCCATGTTGTTGCCGGCCTGCCTGAGGTGGATGCCGGCCGGATCGGCGTGGTGGGCTTGAGCCTGGGCGGAATGGTGGCCGCCTGCCTGGCCGGCCGCGACGCGCGCGTGAAATCCGTGGTTCTGTGGTCGGCATTGGCCGAAATACACAGGGGAGTCGACACCGAACGCTCCGCAACGTGGTCCGACCAGATGGAGACGCAGGGTTGGGCCGACGCCGGCGGCTTGAAGGTGGGCAAGATCGGCTTTGAAGACCGCCACGCGCTCCGGCCCGCCCGCGAGCTGGCCGATTCCGACGCGCCCGTGTTGATCGTCCACGGCAGCAACGATACGGTGGTACCGCCGGAGCACGCTCAGTTTTTCCTCGAGAAAGCCAGCCGCCCGGGTCGTAAGGTCCACAAGCAGATAATCGACGGGGCAGACCACACGTTCAACCGCGTGGACTGGACCGACGAGGTGATCCAAGCTACCGCCGACTGGCTTGCCGGCACGCTTTGACAGCCTTCGCTCGGGGGTGCGCGGCGCGCAGAAGAACGGCCGCCGCGTGTTTAGCATGCAAGCAGGAGGGGGAGCACCATGGAGACAGGCAGCAGCGACAATCCTCTCATATCAGTTGTCATGCCGGTATACAACGCCGGTACCTACCTTGCGGCGGCGCTGGATAGCATTCTGGCGCAGACCTGCGGAGGTTTCGAGCTGATCGTGGTGGACGACGGCTCAAGCGACGGCTCGCAACAGATTCTGCGCTGCTACGCGCGGCTGGACACACGTTTCCGGCTGGTAGTCCGGCCTAGAAAAGGCATTGTGAGTGCGCTCAATGAAGGCATAGCCCTCGCCAAGGGGGAATTCCTGGCCCGCATGGACGCCGACGACATCTCGCTGCCGCGGCGCTTCGAACGCCAGGTGAGCTGGCTGCGCGAGCATCCCGAGTGTGTGGCGGTGGGTTGCAGGGTGCTGCTGATCGACCCTGACGGCGAGCCGATATGCGAGGGCAACAGGGAAACTTCGCACGATGAGATCGACTCGGCCCACATGGCCCGGCGCGGCGGCGCCATCTGCCATCCTTCGGTGATGATGCGCCGCGACGCCGTGTTGGCCGTGGGCGGATACCGGCAGAAATGCGAATGGGCGGAAGACTACGACCTGTTCCTGCGGCTCGCCGAGAAGGGGCGGCTGTCGAACCTGCCTGAAACGCTGCTGAAGTACAGGCAGCACCTGCGGATGACATCGCACGCTCACCACGCGGATATGCTCCACGCGGTGACGCTGGCGCTCACCGATGCCTGCCACCGGCGCGGCGAGCGGATCACTATGGACCACTTGGCGTTGCGCGTCAAGGAGAATCCGTCGCCTGCGGATCAGCATCTCGAGTGGGCGCGTTCGGCGCTGTTTGCGGGCAATGTTGCCACGGCGCGCAAGCATGCGCTGTGCGCGGTTCGGCGGGCGCCTTTCTCGCCCCGCCCGCTGCGCGCGCTGCTGCGTACGCTGTGCCCCGCGACTCCGGCGGGCGTCAGTCGCGCACGACCAGGATCATCAGCACCATGCCGTTGAGCATCGCCGCCCACAGGCAGATGCCGACCAGCCCGATCGCCGGGATCAGAATCGGCCCCGCGACCAGCGCCGCGAAGCACGAGCCGAGCAGGTCCAGCCCATACAGGGCGCCCGCCGAACGGCCGACGCCGCAGCGTGTTTCGCGCACCATACGCACCGCCAGGGGAAGCTGAGCGCCGCCGATCGCACCGGCTATCGCCGGCAGCAGCATGAAAGAAAATGCCGGCGGCCTGATGCTCAGCATCAGCGGCAAGACCAGCGGATACAGGCAGATCAGCCCCTGAACCAGGAGGAAATAGCGTTTGGCGTGGTAGCGCGACATCTCGCCCCGGCTCCAGACCAGCAGGCTCCCGAGCGCCAGGCCGGCCATGAAAAGACCCACCATTATCCCGATGCGATAGAACAGGTATCCGTATAGCACCTGAAAGCCGATCAGCACCACGAGCTGGAAGATCATCTCGGAAAGCCCGCCCACGGCCACCGCCAGCCCCACACCCTGCCGCCGGGTCACGAGTATCGCCAGCCCAATGAGAAACAGCGCAGCACAAGGCAGTGCGTAGAAGCGCCAGCGATCGGTCTGCAGCACCATTGCAAGGGCGCGCTGCAAAAATCCGCTGCGGAAATGGGCCGCCCACTGGCTCAGGTCGTACAGGTAACCGATAGGCAGGAGGTCGCGGTTGATGCGTGCCTTTCCGGCGGATTCATCGAGCAGGCCGCGCAGACCGGCAACCTTATATTCATCGAGCTGGTTTGCAAGTTTGTCCCATCGCACGAATTGCGTTTCTATACCGGCCGACTCGAGCTTGCCCATCACCAGCCCGGCGGTTGAATCGGGCAGGGGTGCATCCGAAAGCACGAAAACCATTCGGTCGCACGGCAGCACGCGCACGCTGTCGAAGGCCGTTGCGGCGGTCCGCAGCAACGAGCCAAGCAGCAGGCGCTCCTGGTCGGAAAGGTATGTTGCATCGGCGCCGATTGCAAACACCAGCACGCCGCCGGGCCGCAGCACGCGGTTGACCTCGCCGAAGAATTCGGCCGAATACATCCTGTTCAGGCGCGCGCTGCGCGGCCCGGGCAGGTGCATGATCACCGCGTCGAACGTGCCGTCTGTGTGTTTTACGAAATAGCGGGCGTCGGTGTGATGGATGGTTGTTTTCGGGCTGCGCAGCGGCTCGAGGTCTTCGGCGGGAAAATGCCTGCCGCCCAGCTCGATGATGGCGGGATCAAGCTCGACATACTGGACGTGCGCAACGGGGTGTTTGAGCAGTTCGGCCAGGCCGCCGCCCAGCCCGCCGCCGATCAGCAGCACCTCGCGCGCGCCTGGGTGGTGCGCCAGCCCTATGTGCACCAGCTCCTCGGCGTCGCGATGCTCCCGTCCAGTGGCTGTCAGAAGGCCGTCGGCGTACAGGCTGACGTCGCCGCCGATTTCCACGGCCGCAAGGCTGCCATGGAGCGAATTAAGCGCCTCCCGCAGCGGCTCGGGCGACTCCGCCGTACGCATCGGCTGCCAGATCATGCGCCAGCGGAGAGTGTCGGCGCGGCCGTCGATTGCAGCAGCAACGCACGCCGCCGCAATCAGCACGACGGCTGAGCGGAATACCAAACCGCGCACCAGCAGCGCGGCGCACAGCAGCATAATCGCGGCAGGCAGCAACGACAGCCCCACGGGCGGCAGCAGGTTGATCAGCAGCAACGACATCACCAGCCCGCCCACGGCCGACCCGAATGATTCCAGCAGGTAGGCCCGGCCTGTGGCTCCTTCGCCGTATTCGGCCGACAGCGCCTTGCTGCCGAGGGCGAAGAACCCGCCCTGTATGAAACACAGCGGGCCGAGCAGCACCGCCGAACTCCACAGGAAGGTGCCGAATCCGATCATTTCAATGGGCGACGCCCCGGCAAGCGGCCGCACGAGGGCGGTTGCCATCATTGTGAGCGGCAGCAGGATGCCAACCGCCGCCATCGCACACGCGAGGAGCGAACACGGGCGGCTTGAACGGTCGGCGAGCGTGCCGGCCGCCCAGCTTCCGGCGGCGCCCCATAGCAGCCACGCCGCCATGATGCCGCCCACCGACAGCTCGTTGCCCTGGAAGGCGGCCATCAGCTCGCGCAGCAACAGCACCTGCCCCCAGATTGTGCATCCGCCGGCAACCAGCATAGCCGCCGACATCCGCCGGCCCGATACACACGAACCTGCCACGCGCGATCCTCCGTTACAGGCGCAAGCCGCCGCTCGCACGAGGCGGCTGTACGCGGAATCTATGATGTACTTTACACTATTTCACACACAATTTCAAAGATTCTCGTTGACAGAACAGCACCGCGTCTGTAGAATCGCACCTGTCGTCAGTCCCGCGAGGCGGAAGGCGCCCACTTGCGCCTTCCGGGCCTCAGTTGCGGGGCACAGGCCGATTCACATGCTGAATTGCGAGGGATCACAAATGCTCGTAAAACTCGCCTGCGTTTTTCTTGCCCTGGCCGCAGCTCACTCCGCACACGCAGACCCGCCGGTTTCCGTGGTGACTGCCGAAACGCTCGATATGGCCAGTTGCGACGAATTCCCGGATAATCCCAAGCCGTTTTACTCGAAGTTCGAGGACGCGCTCCTCGGCGCGCTGCACGTAAGCGGGCCGATGCGGCCGCATTCACACTGGACCACCGGCCCGACCGCCGACGCAACAGTCCACCTGCGCATCGCATTCACCGAAGCGCTGCCGGTAGGCTCGATCATTGGAGCGAACGGTTGGGACATCTCGACATTGCGGCCGGGCACCGCCGCGCCGGGCGACGTCTACGACGATGCACAATGGCAAGCCGTGCCCGACGTGGCAGGCCGGGCCGGCCTGCGCGTGCTTCCACTGCCCGAGGTGCGGACCACACAGGCGGTCAGGCTTTCAATGACGCGCCGTCTGCGGCCGGGTGAACAGCGCGCGGAGCGGATGGACGGAATCATCCTCGAGCAGCGGCTGTTCGATTTCGCGCCCGAGGCCGCCGCGTATGCCTCGAGCGAAGCCGCGAGCAACGAGCTGGAGCGCGAACGCAACGGCGTGCAGAATGTTACGGGCGACGGCCGGTGGCTGGCGCAGCGGCAGGAGCCGATAACGCCGGAATCGCCCGAGCGGGTCGTTCTCGCGTGGGAGCAGCCGCGGACGTTTCGATACGTGGGGCTGCTCAACGCCTGGGCCAAACGTGTGGAAATGGACGTCTATTCCGGCGATGCGGCAATTCATCCGCTGACCGCGCCCGAGACCGCCTGGAAGCACTGCGGCGGAATCGACCCGCCCGTGTGGTGGCGGCCCGCCTATACCGACTGCTATCACGACCTGGGCGAGACAGTTACCACCACGGCCCTGCGGGTGCGCATCACGCAACCGCTGACAACCGAGAACCCCGACATAGCGCGTTCCACCGGCCGTGGAAGCAGCTATACGTCGCTGGAAGGCGTGATGGCAATGGCCGACCTGGGCCGCGGCGCGATTCCTCAGCGGCCCCGAGCCGAGGAGGCGCCGGCCCCGATCGCCATAGAATATCAGATGCCGGCCGACGGCCGAGTGGCGATTGCCATAAATGATTCCGCCGGCCGCCGCGTCCGCAACCTGATCGCCGACGCTCCGCGAAGCAGCGGGCGAAACGTCATCTACTGGGATGGCCTGACCGACGCAGGCGACGAATTGGTGGCGCCCGGCAGCTATACGGTTAAGACCATCAGCCATGGGCCGCTGTCGGTGAAATGGCAGATGACGCCGCACAACGCCCGCGACCTGCCCTGGTGGAGCAGCCCGAGCTGGGGCGGCCAGCACGGGCCGGGCAGCTTCCTGTCTGACCACGCCACGCCGAATGCCGTGTGCACGCTGGGCGACCGTGTTTTCATCGGCGCGAGCATTGCGGAATCCGGGCACTGCATAGCCGTGCTCGACCTCGACGGCGCGAAGCTGTGGGGCACCAAGTGGCTGGACACCGCCGGTGCTTCTCAGCTTGCCACCGACGGCTCGCAGATTTACGTGGGCGCCGAGGGCGGCTGGATACGCAACGCGGTGATGATTTTCAGCCTGAATCCCGAAACCTTCCAGCACAAGCGGCTCGTGCAATTCGCCATCGACGCTCCGAAGGGGATCACAGGCGGCCTGAGCGGCCTGGCGGCGCGCAATGGCAGAATCTATGCCGCGTTCAACAAGCCGCCGCGTTCGTGGCTGGCCGGCGCGCTTTCCGCCAATGATATAGACTTGGAAAACTGCCTGCTGCCGAAGCTGCGCAACGACGCGCAGCAAGATGCGAGCGTCCTGGGTGCGCTGCTGCGGTGCGGCGGCACGCCGGGGTCACACCTGTCGATACCTGCAACGGGAGAGGGCGACGTGCGGCACATCCGGTTCGCCTTCAAGGGCCCGCAGCCGATCGGCACCATCATAACCCCGCCCACCGGTGCGCGATTTTCGGTGCTCAAACCTGCTGCGCCGTTCCCCGGAGACGTGACCGACGACGCGCAATGGATGCCGATGGAAGACCAGGTATACGGGGCCGTG
>Ga0307378_10006420_pt1 | contig 16090 bp, 11 predicted proteins | sample UN1MG_FD_202238 | JGI IMG/M metagenome (GOLD analysis project Ga0307378, IMG submission 202238) | Soil microbial communities from Risofladan, Vaasa, Finland - UN-1 | ecosystem: Environmental > Terrestrial > Soil > Coastal area > Acid sulfate soil | place: Finland: Risofladan, Vaasa | collected... | reverse complement strand
CCGGCCCTCGAATGGGCGTTAGGTTATTACAATTACTACGCGCTCAGAGATTTCGAACAAGCGGAGAAGCACTTTAAAATCGCGGAACAGAATTTCAGCGACAAGAAAGACGTGTACGTCGCCTTGGGATACATGTATCGAACGGTCGAGAGATACGACGACGCGTTGCGATATTTCCACAAGGCTTATGAGCTTTCTCCAAGGGAATCAAAGAGACTCTGGGATATAGGCCATTGCTATCACCTGCTGAGGCGTTATCCGGAGGCTGAAGAAGCATTTCTGAAGGCGAAAGCGATAGCTCCGGACGCAATCAGGCCGTATCAGTGGCTGTACAAACTCTACATCGCCTGGCAGGGCGATATCGGTAAAGCGAGAGAGGTTTATTTCCTGGCTCGGCAGAACTTACATTCCTTCACTGCCGGATATAAAGTGGATGTTGATGCGGCCTTTAAAGAATATCAATTATATCTCTTTGAACGTCGTTACCAGGAAGCGCTGGCCGCACTGGATGAGTTGGTCAAGGATTACTGGAGGGGAGCATACCATGTCTTCCCCTTGAGTCTGTTGCGAGCGAAGGTTTACCGCTCATCAGGGCAAGTTGAAGCAGCACGGGAAGCATACGAGCAGTCAAGGCGATTTCTGGAGCCCTTGATGGTCGAGAAGGGGCATGACGATCGCTATCATGCTGCTCTAGGAATAACATTGGCCGGACTTGGAATGAGGGAGGAAGCGATCGCTGCCGGACGCCACGCGGTCGAGATGCATCTGAAGGCCGGAACTTACCGCTACGGCCGCATCCGTTTGGAAGACCTCGCCGAGATCTATGCCTTACTGGGAGAGCCTGACAAGGCGATAGATATTCTGGACGAATTGTTGAGCGCTCCGGGAGAACTCTCCGTCTGGTGGCTGAAGCTGGATCCGAAGTGGGATCCCCTGCGCGATAACCCACGCTTCAAGGCATTGCTTGCAAAGGGTGACGTACAGATCGATGCCGAGAAATGGCGCGTGGGAAGTTAATAAGTGATGAGGAATGGTGCCCAAGGCCGGATTCGAACCGGCACGGGTCGCCCCACCGCCCCCTCAAGACGGCGCGTCTGCCAATTCCGCCACTTGGGCACGCGGGTCAGCGGGAATCAGTTGTTCCCGCCGGACGAGGACTCTTCCGTGTCCCCGGAGGGTGTATTGCCGGCTTCGGGATCCTCAACGTCACCGGTCGCGTCGGTGGCGTCCTGGCCCGAAGCGTCATCCTGCGTCTGCTCCTCTTCCTGCGCGGGCGTGGTCGTTTTCTCCTCGCCGGCAGGCTGAGTGCTCTGCGTACGCTCGGCTTCGCGTTGGACAGCCTGAACAAGTCCGCCGCCACCGCTGCCGAGTAATCCGAGCGTGTAGGATGTAATCATAAAAAACACGGCCGCGGCAATCGTCAGCCTGTGAATCATCTGCGTGGCAGAGCGAACGCCCATTGTCGTCTGGCTTCCGCCGCCGCCGAAAGCGCCGGCAAGATCGGCTCCCTTGCCTTTCTGTAACAGCACGATCACGATCAGGATGAAGCATGCCGCCAGATGAATGATCGTCAACAGGATTTCCATGCGAAACTCCGTTTACTCACAAAGGCCAAAGTATAGGTACGGGAAATCCGTTTGTCCAGTCCTTACTTAGTCGTGAATGACGATGGCCGCGAAGCTATCCGGCTCGAGGCTTGCGCCGCCGACGAGCACTCCGTCGACATCCGGCTGATCCATCAATTCGGAGATGTTGGAGGGCTTGACGCTGCCGCCGTAAAGGATTCTCGTAGCGTTTGACAGATCGTTGCTGTAGAGCGTACTGAGCAGGCTGCGGATGTAGAGATGGGCCTCCTGCGCCTGGTCGGGAGTGGCTGTCCGGCCTGTGCCGATCGCCCAGACTGGTTCATAGGCGATCACCAGTTCCGCAAGATCTTTCTCTGGGATGCCCTTAAGTCCTTCGGAGACCTGAGTCTCCAGGATTTCCTGAGTCTTGCCCAGCTCGCGCTGCCCCAGCTTTTCGCCAACACAAAACAAAGGCATCAATCCGGCGTCGATGGCAGTGACAATCTTCTTGTTGATCATCACGTCATTCTCGCCGAAGACGTGCCTGCGCTCGGAATGGCCGAGGATGACCGCCGAGCAGCCAAGTTCATTCAGCATCCTTGCGGAAATCTCCCCGGTGAACGCTCCCGCGGCCTCGAAGTGCATGTTTTGCGCGGCTATGATAATCCTCTCGCTCTCATCGGAATCGATGGCGTCGATGATGCTGGTAAAGGGCGGGGCGATCATAATGTCAGCGTCACTGCTAGGCTGGACCTGCGAGAGAAACTTTTCGAAGAACATGCGTGTTTCCGCGCCGGTTTTGTTCATCTTCCAGTTGGCAGCGTAAAGAGGTTTTCTCACTGTTCACCTCTGGTATGAAAGGTTAATAAATTTCATTATAACGACGTAACCGCTCATTTATCATCAAGTACCTCGATGGCCGGCAGGGTTTTCCCGGCAAGGAAGTCCAGCGAAGCCCCGCCGCCTGTCGAGACATGCGAGATACCTTCGCGTACGCCGGCGACATCGAGAGCGGCAACAGAGTCGCCGCCGCCGACGATCGACACCGCCCCGCTCTCGGCCACGGCACGCGCGATTTCCACGGTTCCTCTGCTGAAGGACGGCATCTCGAATGCTCCCATCGGCCCGTTCCAGACGATGGTCCCGGCTCCGCCGATCACTCCCTTCCAGTTCTCGATAGTCTGCGGCCCGATATCGAGCCCCATCCAGCCGGCTGGGATGCCGTCGGCACTGACGATTCTGCTCTCTGCGTCGTTGTCGAACTCGCGGGCGATGACGAGATCCTGGGGTAGAAGAATCTCTTTGCCGGAACCGCCGGACCGGCGCAAATAGCCTTCCGCCAGCTCGACCATCTCCTTCTCGAGCAGCGAGTTTCCCGTTTCAAGCCCCCCGGCCTTGAGAAATGTGAAGGCCATTCCGCCACCGATCAACAGTTTGTCGACCTTGGACATAAGATTCTCGATGACCGGTATTTTTGTGGATATTTTTGCGCCGCCGAGCAAGGCGATAAACGGGCGCTCTGGAGCCGCAAGCGCGCCGTCGAAATATTCAATCTCCTTTTGAAGCAGAAAACCCGCGGCCCGGGGTGAGAGGAATTGCGTTATCCCGACGGTCGAGGCGTGAGCCCTGTGCGCTGTGCCGAAGGCATCGTTTACGTAGACTTCCGCAGGCCCGGCCAGAGCCTTGGCGAAAGCCTCGTCATTACTCGTTTCGCCCCCGTGGAACCGCAAATTCTCGAGCAGCATGACTTCGCCTGCGCGGAGCTCTGAGGCCATTTCCAGGACTTTCTCGCCGATACAGTCCGGAGCCATCAGAACCTGCCTGCCTAACAATTCCGAAAGCCTCTCAGCCACTGGCCTGAGGCTCATCTCGGGAACCACTTTGCCCTTGGGCCGTCCCAGGTGGCTGGCCAGGATGAGCTTCGCGCCACGATCCACCGCGTGATCGATAGTCGGCAGCGAGGCGCGGATTCGCGTGTCGTCGGTGATATTCTGGGAACCGTCGAGCGGGACGTTGAAATCGACACGTATGAAAGCGCATTTCTCCCTGAGCTTGATATCCATGATCGACAATTTATTGAGCATATTTCGCCTCTAGATTCGTTCTTGTTCCAATGGCTATATCTTACCGATTACTCAGGGCAGCGCAAGTTGATAGCAGCACATGCGGGTGCTATACTTCCCGCCCCTTCGGAAGAGGGGCTGATATATAGATATTACTGGAGCAAAAAGCAATGACGACTATAAAGGAAATCCAGCAGCTCTGCGAGAAAGAGGGAGTGCGGTTCATCGATTTGAAATCGCTGGATCTGCCCGGCAGACTTCATCATCTGACACTGCCTGTAGATCAATTCAATGAGAGCGTTCTGGCGGAAGGCGTCGGTTTCGATGGCTCCAGCTATGGGTTTGCCAAGACGGAAAACAGCGATATGGTGCTGATCCCCGATGCCTCGACCGCAAGCTTCGATCCCTTTCGCGAATCCACTACCCTCTCAATGTTCTGCGGAATTCATTTGGCGGATGAGCACCGCACGAGGTTTCATCAAGACGTCCGCTATATTGCGCAAAAGGCCGAATCGCTCCTCAGCTCGCTTGGGATAGCGGATGAGAGCATGTGGGCACCCGAATTCGAATTCAACCTTTTCGAGGAAGTCCAGTATCGTGTGACTCCCGAGGAATCCAGTTTTGCCGTCTATAGCGCCGAGTTTTCAGCCGGGAACGCATACCATGCGTGCAATCCGCAGGACCAGTTCGTTGACTTCCGTGACCGCGTGACAGAGTTGCTTAAGGGCCAGGGAATCGGGGTCCGCTATCATCATCACGAGGTCGGCGGATACGGCCAGCAAGAGATCGAGATGACCTTCGCCTCGCTGATGAAAACCTGCGACGATGCGATCCTGACGCGTTATCTCATGCGTAATCAAGCGATTGCCGACGGCCTGGCCATCACTTTCATGCCAAAACCGGTATACGGCCAGGCAGGCAATGGCTGGCACGTTCACCAATACCTCGTACGCAATGGTGTGAACGTGTTTTATCAACCGGGGGAATACGCCAACATCAGCAAAGTCGCGCGTCATTACATCGGGGGTATTTTGTCACACGGCAAAGCGCTCTGCGCGATAACCAATCCCAGCACCAACAGCTTTAAGAGATTGGTGCCCGGTTACGAAGCGCCGACTGCGCTGACCTACGGCAAGGCTAATAGAGCCGGCGCGATGCGCATACCGGCCTATGTCAGTGATCCCGCTCAGGTGAGGGTCGAATACAGACCGCCTGATGCTACCTCAAATCCCTATCTCTGCCTGGCATCCGTCCTGCTGGCCGGAATTGACGGTATCGTCAACAAGATCGATCCAGTAAAAGCGGGCTTCGGGCCGTTTGATAGCATTGATGTTGAAAAGGGGAGGGAGATCAAAAGGTTGCCGGATAATCTGACTTCAGCGCTTAATGCCCTGGAGGAGGATCACGAATTCCTCTTGCGCGACAGCGTGTTCGACGAAGAACTGGTCGGGCGATGGATAAAGTTGAAACGCGAAGAGGTCAAGCAGTATCTTCAGCGTCCGCATCCGTACGAGTACGAGCAGTACTTCGAGTTCTGACCTCATTCTTGAGACCAAGAGGTTAACGGCCATGGCGGAGACCGGATATGAGCGGCTTCTAGGGATTCTGACGGGACCCGAGAAGGAGTACGAGCTCTTGCTCGGCAAGGCGGGAAAAGAGGAAGCAGACGCCGCCGCCGATGTAATCCTGGCTGTAAATTCGGGCGAGTTGAAATCCAACGAGAAATTGCTGCAGAGGCTGCTGGGTTTGGCCTCTGCCTGCAAGAGCGGCAAGCTCCGCACAGTGGCTATCGGCACTCTCTGGCGCGAGGACCTGAAATGGCTGTCGACGCGCGTCGAGGGTGAAGAGACCGCCAGGGAAAAGATGCTGGAAATAGTGGCCGCCGATGAGCCGAAGGCGTTGGCACCGGTGTTCTGGCGGGCGGTCGCGGAGCAAGGCCCCAGATTCGCCCTGATTGCGTTCAAGGCGGCGATGTCGACGCATCCTCACGAGGCGGCCAGGCTGCTGGTGACCATCTGCCGCGCAGCCCTAGCCGGGCAGCTTGAGTTGAGTATCCGCGATGCTGTCGATGCCTTCCTTGCTTCGCAGGATTCCTCCGTCCGGACTACGTTTCTCGCAACGGTGAAGCGGATGCCCGAAGCTGAGAAGCGCAAGCTGATTACGCATCTCGATATGTCGCTGATGGCCGAGCTCGACAAGAGCGCGATCGAGCATCGCGGTTCGGACTTCTTCTACGACGAGGATGCGGAGAGGCGCAAGCGCGACGACAAGAGCAAGGATATTTTCGACGAGGTACGCCGCCGTCTGGAGCGGGGAGAAAAACCGCAGCTCTGAAGTTGCCTCCGGCTTCGCCGTTGATTAACGGACATCAACAACGGATTTAATTGAAGAGAGAACATGGCCGAAAACAGCGATAATTGCGATAAGAGTGAAGATTACAAGGGATACAAGGGAAGTGCGCTGGAGGCGTTGAAGAATCTCGGAGGCCGTGTTTGGGCAGACGTGGAGGTTGATACCGAGAAAGGAGTTTTCGCCGGGATCATCCTACCGCGAGCCGAAACCGCCGACGACAAGCATATAGTCCTGAAGCTTCACAATGGCTACAATCTTGGCTTGGCGGTCGCAGGTATCAGGGCGATCAACGAAGTCGGCTACAAGAAAGCCGTCTACAAGATACCCGAGAAGGAATTTCCTTACGATCCGGTCAAACCGAATGTCACGCTGCTGGGGACGGGTGGCACTATCGCCAGCAGGCTCGACTATCGCACCGGCGCCGTCATCCCCGCGTTCACTCCGGGCGAGCTCTACGGCGCTGTTCCCGAGCTGGCAGACATCTGCAACCTCCACACGCGCAAGCTCTTCGGCATCTTCAGCGAGAACATGGACATGCACGCCTACATCCCGCTGGCAGAAGCTATTGGTGAAGAAATCCGCAACGGCGCCGACGGCATCATCATCGGCCACGGCACCGACACGATGCACCACACCGCCGCCGTGCTGAGCTTCATGGTGCCTAACCCGCCGGTGCCGATCGTCATGGTCGGCAGCCAGCGCAGCAGTGACCGGCCCAGCTCCGACGCGGCGCTCAATCTTCGCTGCGCGGCCTTCACTGCTGCCCATGTCGACATCGCCGAGGTGATGGTCTGCATGTTCGGTCCCACCAGCGATTCCTACAATCTGCTGCACCGCGGCACGCGTGTCCGCAAGATGCACAGCTCAATCAGGGACACCTTCAGAACCATCGGTGACATCCCGTTGGGGATAGTGACGCCTGACAAATTCAAGCCCATCCGCAACGACTACCGTCGCCGCAGGAACGACCGGGATGTGACAATCAAGGCGACGTTCGACGACCGTGTTGCCATCCTCTACTACTATCCAGGCATGCGCCCGGACATGGTCACCGGGCTGGTCGACGCCGGTTATAGAGGCATCGTGATCGCCGGCACCGGCCTCGGGCACGTAAACAAGCCGCTCTACGAGCCGTTGCGCAAAGCGATCGAGTCGGGCGTGCACGTTTTCATGACTGTCCAAACGCTCTGGGGTTACACCCAGATGTACGTCTACGACACCGGCCGCGACCTGATGCACCTCGGAATAGTACAGCTCGACAACATGTTACCGGAAGTCGCCTACATGAAACTCTGCTGGGCGCTCGGCCAGAGCGACGATCAGGCGGAGATAATAAAGCTGATGCGGACGTCGGTAGCGGGAGAGATCACGCCGCGCGAGCAGCCTAACGCCTATCTTATCTTCCAGGGCGGCCTGCCCGAGATAGACGACTTCATTCGCCACACCGTCATGTAAGTTCCACTGGGCGTTACTTTGCCCAGGCAAGCCTTCGCAGGGCGGTTGTCTTGCCGCGAAGGCATGAGGTTGCCATAATTTAAGAGCATTTTGCGGAGAAACTGATGAAATCGAAGTCGCATGAGTTTGCCGATCGCCTGGCATCGGATTACGTCTATGTCGCTGACGGCGCGATGGGCACGATGCTCTACGCCAAGGGCATCTTCATCAACCGGTGTTTCGATGAGTTGAACCTCTCGGCTCCTGATCTGGTCAAGGAAATCCACCAGGAATACGTGGCGGCGGGCGCGGAGATCATCGAGACCAACACCTACGGGGCAAATCGCTTCAAGCTGCGTCCCCACGGATTCGAGGAAAAACTGCGGGATATCAACATCGCAGCAGCCAGGCTTGCCCGCGAAGTTGCCACCGACAGAGCGCTGGTAGCCGGATCTATGGGACCTCTGGCCCCTTCGCCGCTGAAAGCGATGGCTCAGAGGCGGGCCGAGGATGTTTACGATGCGTTCCATGAGCAGGTTGAGGCTCTGGCGGAAGGCGGTGTAGATCTGCTGATCATTGAGACAATCAGCGATCTCGATGAGCTGCGGCTCGCGATCAAGGCGTGCAAGGATGTCTGCGACCTGCCCATCATCGCCAGCGTGACGCACAACGAGGATAACAAGACCGTATTCGGCGATACCCCTGAGGAGTGCGCCGCGGGAATTGAGCAGTGGGGGGCGGATGTCGCCGGGGTGAACTGCAGCACGGGTCCCCGCGCGATGCTGGCAAGCCTGCAAAGAATGGGCGCGGTGACGAAACTGCCGTTTTCGGCGATGCCCAATGCCGGCTCGCCGCAACTGGTGGATGGGCGCTATATCTATCTATCCAGTCCTGAGTACATGGCGGAGTACGCCAAGCGATTCATTCAGCGCGCCGGAGTGAGCATTATCGGCGGGTGCTGCGGCACCACTCCGGCTCATATAAAAGCAATACGGTCGGCTGTGAGGGCGCTCAGGCCCTCGAGGATCGCAATCTCAATTGAGGCTCCGTCACTTGATGATCGTCCGCCCGCCGAGGAACCCGTTGAAACCTCTTTAAAATCCCCATTGGCGAGGAAACTGCGCAGGAAATTCGTAACCAGCATAGAGCTGACCCCGCCGCGCAGTCCCGATCCGGCGAAAGCCCTGAAGTCCGCTGCGATGCTGAAAGAGTACGGTGTGGACTGTGTCAACATCCCCGACGGACCGCGGGCATCGGCGCGCATCAGTCCGATGGTGCTCGCCTGGCTGGTTGAGCACGAGGTCGGGATGGAAACGATCCTTCACTACACCTGCCGCGACAGGAACATTCTCGGGATGCAGAGCGATCTGCAGGGTGCGCATGCCCTGGGTCTTCGCAATGTCCTTGCCGTGACCGGAGACCCGCCGAAAATCGGCGATTATCCCGACGCAACAGCGGTGTTCGACATCGATGCCATCGGCCTGGTGAGGATGATTTACCGCCTCAATTGCGGCCAGGACCTGGTCGGCAATCCGATTGGTTCGCAGACAGCGTTTCATGTCGGCGTAGGCGCGAATCCCGGAGCTATCAATATCGAAAAGGAACTCGAACGCTATGGACGCAAGGTAGAGGCTGGAGCGGAGTACGTGCTGACCCAGCCGGTATTCGATGTGCGCTTGCTGGAGAGTTTCCTCGCGAACACACGGGAGTCCCGCCTGCCGACGATGGTCGGAATTCTCCCCCTGCTCAGCCACCGCAATGCCGAGTTCCTCCACAACGAGGTCCCGGGAATGCAGATCCCGGACGTGGTGATGAAACGGATGGCAAAGATCAGTGGGGACGAGGCGGCACGCCGCGAGGGCATTCTGATCGCGCGCGAAGCAATTGCCGAAGCCCGCACGCTCGAGGGTGTCAGCGGAGTCTACATCATGCCCCCTTTCGGGCGCTATCCGATGGCCCTCGAAGTGCTCGAGGCAATCTGATCAGGCAAACTGCGAAGTCTACGTCGCCAATTCTTCCCGAAGTTCTTTAGCGGCGTCGACAACGTTCTTCAGAGATTCGATGACTTCTGGCCAGCCGCGCGTCTTCAGGCCGCAGTCGGGATTAACCCAGAGTTGATCGGGCCTAAGAACCCTCAGCGCTTTGCTCAGGCGATCCTTGATTTCTTTTTTCGGAGGAACCCGCGGGCTGTGGATGTCGTAGACGCCGGGGCCGATTTCGTTGGGATAGTCGAATCTTACGAAGGCGTCCAACAACTCCATGTTCGAGCGGGACGCCTCGATTGAGATGACGTCGGCGTCAAGCGCTGCGATGGGCTCGATGAACTCATTGAACTCCGAATAGCACATGTGCGTGTGGATCTGCGTCTTGTCCTCGACCACAGAAGAAGACAGTCGGAAGGCATCTACGGCCCACTCAAGATATTCGTCCCACTCTGAGCGGCGCAGAGGCAGGCCTTCGCGGAACGCGGGCTCATCGATCTGGATGATCTTTATGCCGGCTTTTTCGAGGTCGGCGACCTCATCGCGAATCGCCAGAGCGATCTGGTAGGCGGTATCGCGCCGCGGCTGATCGTCTCGCACAAACGACCACTGCAGGATTGTCACCGGCCCGGTGAGCATACCCTTCATCGTTTTCTCTGTGAGCGACTGCGCATAGCTGATCCAATCGACAGTCATCGCTTTCGGCCGATGCACGTCGCCATAGATCACCGGCGGCTTGACATAGCGCGAGCCGTAACTCTGGACCCAGCCGTACTTCGTGAATGCGATGCCCTCCATCTGCTCGCCGAAATACTCGACCATGTCCTTGCGCTCGAATTCGCCGTGCACAAGGACGTCGAGCCCCGTTGCTTCCTGGAATCTGATCGTTTGTTCGATCTGCTTTTTGAGGAAGGTTTCATACTCGGCTTTGCTGAGCTTTCCCTTGCGGACATCAGCGCGCGCTTGCCGCACTTCGGCGGTCTGCGGGTACGAACCGATGGTGGTGGTGGGCAGCAACGGCAGATGGATATTCTGCTTTTGCGCCTTGCTGCGCACCATGAAGGGGCTCTTGCGGCGCATCATTTCTTCACTGATCGAAGCCATGCGACGCCTGACTTGCTCGTTGTGGGTTCGGCGCGAGGTAGCCCTGTTTTCCAGCCAGTTGCGATTCTCTTTGAGTTGATCGGAGATAAAAGGACGACCCTTGTTAATCGCCTTGGCAAGGGTGGCAATTTCATTCAGCTTTTGCTTGGAGAACGCCATCCAGCCTTTTAACTCGGCATCCAAGTCGGTTTCCATGTCGAGGTCCAGCGGGCAGTGCAACAACGAGCAGGACGGCGCGATCATCACCCGCTCCTTACCGAGAGCGCCTGCGGCCTCCTCGATGATTCCCAGGGTTGCTTCCAGGTCGGCCCGCCAGACGTTCCTGCCATCGATCACTCCCAGCGAGAGGCTCATCTCTTGAGGGACACGATCTATTATTTCGGTAAACTGGTTGGGGCCGCGAACCAGATCGAGATGCAAGGCGTCGACGGGCAAGGAAAGGGCGAGTGCGGTATTGGGTCTAAGATCAGCAAAGTAGGCAGTCAGCAGAATCCTGGTGTCGCCTGCTGCGGAGCGCAAACGATCGAAGGCGAGACGGTAGGCGTTGCCGGCCTCTCGGGGCAGGTCGAGGGCAAGCATCGGCTCGTCGATCTGTACCCATTCGGCACCGGCCTCGGCAATGCTGTTGAGTACGGCTTCGTACGCGGGGAGGAGTCTTTCGAGAAGTTTCAGCGGGGATTCAGTCGCGTCGGTTGATTTTCCGAGCAGCAGGAAGGACACGGGGCCGAGAAGAACAGGCCGCGTGTTGATTCCCAATTCGCGCGCCTCGCGGAATTCGTCGATCGGTTTTGAGGAGGAGACGCGGAATTCCTTGGCCGGGTCGAATTCGGGCACGATGTAGTGGTAGTTGGTATCGAACCACTTTGTCATCTCCATAGCAGGGATCTCGGCGGTGCCTCGGGCCATGGCGAAATAGGTGTCGGTGTCGACATCGCCGCCGGTCCAGCCGTACCTTGCCGGGATTGCGCCGACCATGGCGATGGTATCGAGAACGTGATCGTAGAGAGAAAAGTCGTTGCTCGGGATGTGGGTTATGCCGCTCTGTTTTTGCAGGAGCCAATTGTTGCGACGAATTTCCGCCGCGGCGGCGGTCAACTGGTCATGATCGATCTTACCCGACCAGTAGCGCTCGACAGCGCGCTTGAGTTCTCGCTTGAGCCCAATCCTGGGGAACCCAAGGTTTGAGGCAATTGCCATGTTTGTCAGCCCTCCCGCTTGCAGTGAGGTAGTGATTTATCATAAACCCCAAAGCGATGAAAGAGAAAATACACCACAGAATCAGACACTTACAGAATTTATGTACTGCTCAGAGAATCCCGGCAAACACCAATGTTTAGACGCTGAACTTCAAAGGCCTGCGATATTTAAGGCTTGGGCTAAATTGCCCTTCGAATCATTATGGCTCGTGGTTCTTTCGACTAAGAATTGGCTATTGAGCAATTTGATAAATTTTTTTACTTTCGTTGAGCATGGCTGCTTCTGCGGCATATTAAAGGACTGGTCCATCACGAATGTAAGGTTATTTAAAAAGTTATCCTGAACAACGTCCGTATATTGATGTCATTCGTTGTAGTTACGGGGATTATCCTTGAGTGACGGAGTTCCTGCGACTCGCCTTGACGCTTTCGCCGGGCCGCCTCTATACTCCGCTGCATGCTTAAAACGGCCAATTTTCGCTTGAAAATTCAATATGATGGGCGTCTTTTCTGCGGTTGGCAGCGCCAGCCCAACGGCCTGACCGTACAGCAATGCATCGAGGATGCTTGCGAGCGGATATCCGGCGCGCAGTGTAATGTTCACGGGGCCGGGAGGACTGACGCGGGCGTGCACGCCTTGGGGCAGGTAGCCAACGTGGTGCTAACGACCTCAATGACCGAAGGAAAGATAAAAAGGGCTCTGAACTCCATCTTGCCCGAAGAAATCAGGATAACATCGCTGCGAAGAGCCTCTGAGACATTCCATGCTCGCAAAAGCGCGATAGAGAAGACGTATAGGTATCTTCTGCTTACAAGCTCCGACCGAAGCCCCTTCGCTGCGTGGTATGCTTCGTGGTTGCCGCATCGCCTGGAAGCGGATAGGATGCGTGAGGCCGCCGTTGCCTTCGTCGGGAGACACGATTTTCGCTCTTTCCAGGCTGCCGGTAGCTCAGTAAAATCGACCGTGCGGGAGATCCGGAGATTCGAAATCAGGACGGGTGGGGCAATGATCAGCTTCACCGTGTCGGCAGACGGCTTTCTCCGGCATATGGTACGCATCATGGTCGGGACATTGATCGAAGTCGGCCGCGGTAAGGTCGAACCATCCGCTGTCGCAGGCATTCTGAGCGGGAGAGACCGCAAATTGGCTGGGCCGACGGCCCCACCTGATGGCTTGACGCTGATGCGAGTGGACTATTGAGAAATCAGTAATGGGATTTAATTTTTCCGAATTCAAGGTAAAACAGGGTAGTTACGAAGCCGGCCTGCTCGAGCGCCTCGAGCCCGAAAAGCTGCCTAAACATCTCGCTGTCATCATGGACGGCAACGGCCGTTGGGCGGCCCGACGGGGCCTGCCGAGAATCGAGGGGCACAGGCGCGGCGCCACATCAGTGCGCAGGCTTGTCGAGGATTGTCGTAGGCTGGGTATCGGTGTTCTTACCATCTATGCCTTTTCTGTGGAGAACTGGAAGCGCCCGCAGAAGGAAATCGATGCGCTGATGGCTATGCTCAGCGATTTCGTCAGGAAAGAGATTAACAACCTTCTGAAGAACGAGATTCGTTTCCTTCCATATGGGCGTTGGCGCGAATTGCCGACGCGAACTGTAGCCGATCTCGAGTGGGCGATGGAAGAAACCTCAGACTGCGACAAGATGCTCTTCCAGGTGGCTCTCAACTACGGCGGCAGGACCGAGCTCGTCGATGCATGCCGCAGGGTGGCGGAAGATTGCCTCCAGGGGCAACTGAATGCGGAAGAGATCGATGAGGGGACGATAAGCGAGCGGCTCTACAGCCCGGATGTTCCCGATCCCGACCTGTTGATCCGGACATCGGGTGAGATGCGGGTGAGCAATTTCCTTTTGTGGGAAATAGCCTATACAGAGCTTCACATAACCGAGCTTCACTGGCCTGATTTTCGGTTGAGGCACCTTCTCGAAGCCCTGATCGATTTCCAGATGCGGGAGCGCCGGTTTGGCGGCCTCAGTGGGGAGGGGAAATGATAAGGATAATCACTTCGCTGGTTCTGGCCGCCTTGGTAATTGCGGCTCTGTTCTTCGATCCCTTCTGGTGGCTTGTTTTTGTGACCTTTTTCTCCGTGGGCGCCGGAATAGAATTCTCGAATGTACTCTACAAAGGGAAATTAGTCGCCCTGAGAATGCTCGTTGTGGGGGCCTGCTTCGCGTTTCCGATCAATGCCTATCTCGGGCTCAATGATTTTCCCGCGCTACCCGATACGCTGCTGGTTGCCTTCCTTTTCGTCTTTGCGCCGATTCTGTTCATCTTCAACAAGGGGACGATAGAGGATTTCCACACGAGCGTGCCAATGGCTGTTTTCGGCTCATTGTGGATCGGATATCTGCTGAGTTTTCTGATCCATGTCAGGTACCTGAGGCTCGATGGCTATCTCTACGGCATCAGAGCAATCCTATTCTTCGTCATCGTGGTCACCTGCTCCGATATTTTCGCTTACTACCTCGGCCAGGCCTTTGGGAAGCGCAAGATGTCGCCACTTTACTCGCCCAACAAGACTTGGGAGGGTGCGATCGGGGGATTCCTTGGGGGGCTGGCGGGGGCGTATTTGTGCCTCTTCAGTTTCGCAGGGCTGATAACTCCGCTCCACGCCGGACTCGTTGCCGTAATCATCGTGTTCTTCGGTATGCTGGGTGACCTGACTGAGTCGGTTTTCAAACGCAGCTGCAAAGTCAAGGATGCAGGCGGCTTCCTGCCGGGTCATGGTGGAATCCTCGACAGGATGGATAGTGTCCTGCTGGCCGCGCCGGCGTTTTATTGGTATATCTACTTCGTTCTTGCCAAGTGAAAAAGATCGCCATTCTTGGTTCTACAGGCTCGATAGGGCGTTCGACCCTTGCCGTAGCGGACCGCTTTGCCGACAGAATAGAAGTATTCGGGCTTGCAGGCGGCAGAAACTTTGAGGCTCTCAGCAAGCAGGTTCGGAGCTTTCGACCCAAGGTGGTTGTGGTCGGTGATGGAGAACCGAGCGGCGAATTAGTGCAGGCGTGCAAGGAATCGGGGAGCACTCTGGCTAAAGGCGTCGAAGGGCTTGCGGGGCTCGCATCTGATTCCAATGTCGATACAGTTGTTTCTGCGATCGTAGGTGCTACGGGGCTCGAGCCGACTTTAAGAGCCGTCCAAGCAGGGAAACGCGTGGCTCTGGCCAACAAGGAAGTCCTCGTGATGGCCGGCGAACTTGTGATGAAGACCGCCCGGAGGTATGGGGCGGAAATTCTCCCTGTTGACAGCGAGCATAACGCAATTTTCCAGTGCCTTGAGGGCAACTCGAGGGGCAGCCTGAGGCAAATTCTCCTTTGCGCAACAGGCGGGCCGTTGCGCAACAGAAATCGCGGAGAATTAGGAACTGTTACCGTCGAGGAGGCCCTGAATCATCCGCGCTGGAACATGGGCCGCAAGGTCAGCGTGGATTCGGCCACGATGATGAATAAAGGCCTGGAGATGATCGAGGCGCGCCACCTGTTCGATTTGAAATCGGAACAGATCCGCGTCGTGGTGCATCCGCAGGCTATCGTGCACTCCCTGGTCGAGTATGTCGACGGCTCGGTAATAGCTCAATTGAGCCGGGCCGACATGGAAATCCCGATACAGTATTGTCTCAGCTATCCGGAACGCTGGGCCGACGAAAACAAACATCTTGATCTCACGGCGGTTTCGCCATTGGAGTTCTATGAGCCCGATGCCGGGAAATTCCCTGCTTTGGGTCTGGCGCGTGCGGCTCTGGAGTCCGGCGGTGAGGTGCCAATCGTGCTAAACGCTGCAGACGAGGTTGCTGTGGAGGCATTCCTTTCGGGAGAGATAGGCTTCGTTGATATAATGGAAGTGGTATCAGAGGTGCTTCAGAAGGAGATGCCTGAATTCAGCAATAATCTGGAGAGTATAATTGGAATTGATCACCAGGCGCGAGCTGTTGCTGCCGATGTTGTGATGAAATTAAGAGAGAGGTGAATCAAATCGAGCCTGGTATCGTATTAAATACGACTGGAAGAGGTGGTTAGAGCTTTGGAAATTTTGTCATCCATTATTGCATTTCTCTTCGTGATCTTCGTCATGATACTCGTCCATGAATTCGGGCATTTCATCGCCGCCAGGATCGTGGGCGTGAAGGTAGAATCGTTTTCCATCGGTTTCGGCCCCATTTTGCTCAGATGGCGCGGTAAGGAAACCGAATACCGCTTGAGCGCTCTGCCGTTCGGCGGTTACGTCAAGATGCTTTCAGAGAATCCTGATGAGGGAGTGACAGGCGATCCCGGGGAATTCATGTCGCGAACCCGACCGGAACGCATCTTCATCCTGCTGATGGGACCGGCTCTGAACATTCTGCTGGCATATCTTATGTGGACCGGCATCATGATGATCGGTGA
>Ga0307378_10006419_pt1 | contig 16090 bp, 10 predicted proteins | sample UN1MG_FD_202238 | JGI IMG/M metagenome (GOLD analysis project Ga0307378, IMG submission 202238) | Soil microbial communities from Risofladan, Vaasa, Finland - UN-1 | ecosystem: Environmental > Terrestrial > Soil > Coastal area > Acid sulfate soil | place: Finland: Risofladan, Vaasa | collected... | reverse complement strand
CTTCATGCTGATGTCCAGCTCCGCGGCGATCTGCTTGTTGAGTCTGCCGGCGACAACCAGGTCCATGACCTCTCGCTCGCGAGGGGTCAGGGCCGACAGCCGGCGGCGGATCGCTTCGACCTGCTGCTTGTCGCGGCGCAGGTCTCCTGCGTGAGCAAGGGCCTTGTGGACCCGGGCCAACAGATCCGCGCTCTCGAACGGTTTCTCGATGAAGTCGAACGCCCCCGCTTTGACGGCCTGAACGGCCATCGCCGCTTTAGCCCGCCCAAGGTTCCTCAAGCACGCAATGACAGTTAGGATGTCTGTCGTGTCATCATCATCTAGCACGCCGGGACCCTGGGACTCATCGAGAGAAGCGACAGCCTGGGCTGCGCGGCCTGCGATCTCCTGCAGTTGGCGCCATTGGCTACCAGGCATGGCTCACCTGTCTTCGGGTCGCCCCGGCGGGCCTGCCGCGACAGGTGAGACAGACGGCAAGCCCACCGGGACCGTTCGCCCGCGCGTCCGCAGGCTGCCCGTTGTGTTCGCAGTGATTCTACCGCGCCGGTCAGGCGCTGCCAAACCGCAGAGCGACCTGCTCCCTGCGCGGCATTGCATCTTGCGGCGGGCCGGGAGGCGCTGCATAAGGGGTCCAACATACGATGCCTGGCCGACGGGCACCGATCGTGCAAGGTGTGCCGACCGTGAACAAGAGGAAACTGACCATGACGACCGACGAGCGATTGAAGAACCTGGAGAAGGAAGTGGCCCGTGGAAAATGGCGAATCCGCCTATTGCTGGCGGTCCTGGGGCTATCCCTTGGGGCCTGGGTCGCGGCCGGGGCCTTTGCGCCGAAGGGTGCCGCAGCGCAGCCCGATGGGGCCGCCCCGAAGGAAGTCCGCGCCAACCGCTTCGTCCTTGACGACGGGAAGGGCAAGATGCGCGCCGTACTGGGCCTGAGCGAGCGCGGGCCGGCGCTGTCCCTGTGGGACGACAAGGGCAGTCCCCGCGTGGAGATGTGCATGACAAACGAAGGGCCCTTGTTGACCTTGTACGACAAGAAGGGCAAGGGCCGCGTCGCAATGTCCCTGATCGAGAACGTGCCGTCGATGATCCTGCACGCCGAGAAGGGCAAGACACGCGCCAAGCTGGACCTGGACAAGAACGGGCCGGGACTAACCCTGTGCGACGAGAAGGGCACGATGCGCGCCAAGGTGGACCTGGACAAGAACGGGCCGGGGCTAACCCTGTGCGACGAGAGAGGCACGATGCGCGCTGGGCTGAGGTCTTTCAGTTACGGGCCGTCGCTGGGCCTGTTCGACGAGAGGGGCAGGGACCGTGCTATGCTGGCCGTGGTCGAGGGAGGGCCGATTATGGGCCTGCGGGACGCCACTGGAAGCGTGATCTGGAAAGCGCCATCACCGCAGCCCGACCCGACGCCAGGGACACCCTAGTTCGCCGCAGGCTGGCCCCCAATGGGCTTTTGTGCCCTGGCCTGGCCCAAAGGCCTGGCTAAGGCGGAGGCGAAGGTAGGGTCTTCACCCGATTGACAAATCGGGATTCCATGATACAATGCCCAATGCTCTGGCCCGCTCGTGGGAGCGGGGGAGCCATCGACCTGAGCCGGTCGATTTCAACGTGAGGGCAGGGGCGAAGATTCGTTCCCGCTCCTTCATTTCCTGCCTGAGGCCATTCTGCGGCCAAGTTCCCATGGTCCGGCCGTTGACGACAGCAGAGAGGGTGGCCAATGTGCACTCCTTTCCTATCCGCACCAGGTAAGTGGGGTCGGGTTCCTGTACTTCCCCTCGTGCTGGGAAGCGTTGTCCCGTTGTGCGCGGCCGCTTCTTCGCTGGCGCAGCAGGTGTCCTTCAATCCGCTTGGCGGAGCGAGTATCTCTAGCTGGTCCCACCACAGCAGCTGGTCAATCGGGGCAGCGGTATCCCCGGACGGCACCACCGCGGCCGCCAAGCAGCACGGCGTGTACTCGGGGGACGGCGTGCATCCGTTTCTGTGGGATTCACAGAACCTCTACCAACCTCTGGGGCTGATGCCGGATCAGCAAGAGGGGCACCCCATGCGGTTCTCCAGCGACGGTTCCGCCCTGTATGCCCTTCAGCAGGACAGCGTCAATACCTCCTCCAACGTGAAGATCACCCGGTGGGACCTGAGCGCCGGGACTTGGAGCACCGTGAGTGATGTTGGGTACATGCGTGCGGACTGGGAGGCGACCGGCATGACGGCTGACGGCTCGGCGCTGCTGTTCAACCAAGGCACTGCGCCGGAATTCGACGCCTACTTCTGGACGCCCGCGGACGGCCCCCAACGGATTGACTCGGCCTTGACCAACGTCGACTACAGCCGCGGTTACGACATAACCTCAGACGGCAGCGTAATCGTCGGCTCCGTAACCTTCCATGGCAGCGGCATGAGCAATGCTTTCTACTGGACGCGCGCCACGGGGATGAGGCTTCTGGACTCCGTCTACGGAAGCGACTGGAGCGTGATCGCCACCGCTGTCAGCGCAGATGGTTCGGTGGTAGTCGGGGCGGCCCGGAAATCCGGTGTCGTGGATGTCTTTCGCTGGACCGAGGGTACGGGCATGGTCTCTTTGGGGAGCCCTTCGGCCACCCTGACGAGCTACAAGAAACTGTTGGTGTCAGGCGACGGCAGCACGATCGCGGTCTCCCTTGATTGGCACCCGGCGTTTTTCTGGACGCAGCACTCCGGTTTCCGCGGCATCAAGGACATCTTGAGCGACGGCGGGGTTGACATGAGTACCTGGCTGCTGGACGAGGTAGACGCCATTTCCTACGACGGCCTGTCCATCGTGGGCACCGGGTGGATGCCCGAAGGCAACCGCGAGGCCTGGATGGCCACAATCCCCGAGCCTGCCACGCTGTGCCTGCTGGCCCTCGGCCTGCCGCTGCTGAAGCGCAGGCGGAAGTGCTGATCGGCAGGGCCGTGTATGACGGCACCTCCCTATTGGGCGCATGCGTTTTTCGGCGCACCTCCCCGACCGAGAGCAAAGCACCTTGGCCTGACTACTCATGCTCCACGGGCCGGGGTCCGACCCCGTACCCCTCCTGGGGGTCAAGTCGCCGGATCTCCACCCGCGTTCTCAGTCGCAACGATTTGCCAGCCCGCAAATCCATCGTCACTTCCCGCCGGCTCTCCTCTCGACCTCTCCCGCCAGGGCGTAGAAGGCCTGCGTGCGGTCCTGCCAGCCGGAGCTGAGGAACCAGTAGTGGCCGGCATCTGCGCGGCCGTAGGCCTCGCCGCTGGTGATCGGGCAGGTCGCATACAGGTACGCCTGGCCCGTCAGTCTCAGAGGGCTGCCGGCTCGCCACAGGTACCGCAGCCGTTGGTCCAGGACCTCCTGTGCCCGCCGGGCCAGGTCGGGCGGGAGCTTGGCCTTCAGTGCGTCATCCGTCAACACGCGCTCGATGGCGATGCGGGCCTCGCACTCCTGAAGCCCTTCGCGGAGGACCTCGTAGCGCGCCAGGGCCACCGGTCCCCGGGGACCGGGCACCAGCATGTGGCTGCTCAGGTTGAGGCTGTGCCAGAAGCTCTGCGGGTAGCGGTCCACGGCGTAGCCCCGCCTCGCGCCTTTCTTGTCCTTGATCGCCGGCCAGAAGTCCGCCCCGACCCGCCCCAGCCCGCGCTGCTGCCCGGTGATATTGAGTTCCGCCGCATGCAGGATCCCCGACAGCGACTGGATGTTAAGCGCATTGAAACGCAGATACTCAGTCGTCAGGTCCGGCCGCTTCCAGCCGTAGGTCCGGCCCTTGTCCGGCTCCTTCGGCAGGACGTTGTTCCAGACGAACGCGACGTAGCCAATCGGGGAGTTGTAGACCTTCTGCCCGCTGTGCGACCCGCCGTGCGTGTGGTTCACCCACGGCAGGTTGCCGGAGACCTCCGCCAACACATCGACTTCCTGCTTTGTCGGCCAGATGTCCGAGAGCATCCCCAGCATCATCGAGCCTTCCAGCCCGCGCTTCGCCATCCGCTTGTGCAGCTCGTCGAAGAGCGGCTTCCAGATGGCCTTGGCTGAGGGGTCCTCGTACCGCGGCAGGCGAATCATCTCCGTCTTGCGCGTGGCGCGGTCCAGCACGGTGACGGCCGGGCCTTTCTCGCGCAGCTCCCACCGGGTCGCGACGGCCGCCTTATGCGAGTACATGTACGGGTCTTTCTTGTCGGCCTCGGTGACCGTGGCCGCCTCCTTCGGCGCGTTGAGATACACCTCCCAGGCGCCAAAGCAGACGATCTTCAGCTTGCCCATGTGCTTCTGCGCCAGGTCCAGGTACTTGTCCATGATCGAGAAGTCCCATTCGTACTGGTTGGCGTCCTTCCTGATCCAGCGGACCATGCTCTCGTCGTTTCCGAAGTTCGTGTGGCAGATGAGGGGGACGTAGACCGTGCGGGCCCCCATCTCGCCGATGTACCGCATGGACTGGGCGATCAATTCCCAGTGCCGGTCTGACCAGAGCGGCACGTTGTACTCCAGGGCCAGCGTGTCGGGGGACTGGATGAGCTCGATCCAGGTCCGCCAGTCGTCCTGGTCGGGCAGCGTCCAGTCGGCCACCTCCAGCGTCACAGGCACCTCGATCGTCTGTTCGCCCTTGGCGGAAACGGTCAACTGGCCCACGTAGGTGCCAGTCTTGGCGTCGGTGGGGACCCTGAGCGTCAGCCAGATTGGCACCGTGACGCCGAACCGCCCCGGGGCGTTGGCCTCCGGGGGGGACTCCAGCAGCGCATCCGTCTGGTACGACCAGTAGGGCGTGGTGTAGCTGCCGTCGCCCGGCCCGCCGGGCCAGGAGGCGCCGTAGCGGATGCGGACGGCCGAGGCCGGTATCGTCGAATCGCCCTGCTTCAGGTCGGTCACGGTCACACGCAGGCCCTCGATCAGCCCGGTCGAGCCGACGGCCAACTTGCCCGAGAACCACCCGTTGCGGACGCCCTTGATCGCGACCGGTCGCACCGGCTCGCAGCGGTCGCCATGATCCGAATCGAAGTCGGCAGCCAGGAAGTCGGAGTTCCATGCCTGCCACCCCTTGGGCCGCCCGGCATTGGGCAGCACCCCTTCCGTGCCTACAGCGATCAGCTTCACCAGCCGTACTTGGCACGTGGACCAGGTGAGGTTGAAGGCGGTGCCGCGGGCCTTGATCTCCTTCTTGTTCTTGTCGGTCGCCTTCTCCTCCAGGACCGCGGGGTAGGGCGCCGGGACGACCTCGACGGCCAGCACGTTGACGCCCTTGCGGAGGAGCTTCCGGGGGATCGGCACGTCGGTCAGGTCCCGCTGGCGGCCCTTGACAGGCTCGCCCGCCGCCCCCCCGCCGCCCAAGACCTTGCCGCCCGGCCCAACGAAGACGTCCGTCGGATATGGCTCGGCCAGTTCCACAGGCCCGTCCTTGGCCACGTTGCCCCGCGCGAGCTCCTGGCCGTTCACGTAGACGATCACGCCGCCGTAGTAGCCCAGCGAGAGCCTCAGGTCCTGGACCTTCGCCGGATCCGTGACCTCGAACCTCGCCCGGCGGTACAGCCGCGCCGCGTAGGGCGTGCGCGCGAAGGCCAGCGCCCCGCCTCGCAGCCAGGTTGAGTCATCGAACTCCGGCTTGGTCCAGTCGGCCGGCGCGGGGGCCGTCGAGCGGTTGGACCAGTCCACCTGCGTCGCCAGCAGGGGCCTGGGGCCGTCGTCGAACCGGATGACCGGCGGCCTCAGCAGGTGGAAGGTTCGCCAGATGCTGTACTGGTTGAGGATGACGACCTGCTCGCCGGACCTTACCGCGACTCTGGGAGCGGGCTTTCGGGCCTCCTTCGCCGCGGCGTTCCCGTCTGCCGCCGGACAATGCCACGCACACGCGAACAACACCGCCGCCGCAATGAACTTCCTCACACCGCTCTCCTCATGTTGCCTGCCGGGATTTCCCAGATGGCCTTGGCCTGCTACCACTGCAGGCTGCCCTCTAGCCATTATCGCTTGCGTCGAGGCTCCTGCAAGCATCGTCCGCCCGGCTTGCCGGGCCAGAGCCGTTCGCCCCGACTTCTCATCAACTCACTAGCGCATGGAGTTTTCGGGAGGCACAAAGGCCAGATGGCCGTTCTTGGCCTGGGAAAGGTCTTGTTGAAGCCCAGAGCGGAGGTACGATCATGGTCAAAGGTCCACGACGGTCACGGACGAAGGTTCATCCGGGGAATGTCGGATGGCATCCGGAACTCTATGTTCGCCCGTGAAGGACTATGCTGTGCGGTGGACGACCAGGTCCGCGTCTTTCGGCCGCTGGAGTGTCGGCCGCCAGAGGAGATTGCGATGTCTTGGCAGGCGATTGCGGGACTGGTTCTGATTGTCATGGCATGGATGGTCAGCGAGGCTGGCGTGGCCTTGGCGCAGTCCGACGGCCCCGCGCCGGCTTCGGCGCCGGCGGAAGGATGGACCCGGCCGATGCCGCTGAGCCAGGCCGGCGCCACCGATTCGCCGGGAGGCACGCATCCCCTGGTGATGGAAGGCAACACGGTGCACGCCGTCTGGACTAAGGGCGGCGTCATCTACTACCGGTGTTCTCAGGACGCGGGCGCCACCTGGGGCCACACCATGCCGCTGACGACGGGCGGGACGGCGCTGTATCCCTGTTCGCTCGAGGTCTCCGGCCCCGTCATGCACCTGATCTGGCCCGACACCCGCAACGACGGGAAGTGGGAGCCTTACTATAGGCGCTCCGGGGACGGCGGGAAGACCTGGGGGGCGGAGGTGCGGCTGAGCCCTGGCGCGAACCTGTTTCGGCTCGGCACGGGGGCAAGCGGGTCGGCCGTCCACATGGTGTGGGGCACCAATACCCTGCTGGAAAAGGTCTCCGCGGGCGAGGGCACCTACACGTGGACCTGGGGCGAAATCTACTACAATCGCTCGACCGACGGCGGCCTGACGTGGGAGAAGGACACCCGCCTGACGGCTCCCGACTCGACGGCGATGCGGCCGGCGGTGGCAGCCTCCGGCAAGTACGTGCACGTTGTGTGGTTTGATCGGCGCGACACGAAGCAGAAGCCCGGCTGGGACTGGGAGGCGTACTACAAGCGTTCCACCGACGGCGGGGCCACCTGGGGACCGGATGTCCGCATGAGCCACACGCCCGAGCACTCGCGGCACCCGCAAGTTCTGACCAGCGAACCCAACCGCGTCTGCTGCATCTGGGAGGACGGGACGAAGTGGAAGCCGGGGACTGATAACTGGTCGGGCGACGGGTGCCTGATGGCATCGGTCTCGCTCGACAACGGCGCGACGTGGCAGCCGGCGCGGCGGATCACGTCGGTCAACACGCCCAATGGCCGGGCGACGCACCCCAAGAGCTTCGCATCCGGCTCGACGATTCATCTCTCCTGGATGGACGCGGAGGAAGGCGCCGCCACCGCACCCATTCGTGCGACGGCCGCCTATTACATGTCGTCACCGGACGGCGGCCTGACTTGGACGAGGCCGGAGCGACTCATGGGGGGCCTCAGCGGCGAGCCGGCCGGTGTGGCGGGCACCGACCGCCGCGCGGTGGAGCTTCTCAATCTCTCCGGCGTCCTGCACTTCATGCTCCGCCCGCCTTCCGGCGAGGCGCCGCCGAACAAGGCGCAGCCCGCAGGCGCGGCGACCGCGCCCTCCGCGGCGCCCGGGCAGGCCCCGGCGAGCGGCCCGATTCGCTTCCAGGTGCTGAATCGCCCCGTGTGCAAGATCGACCGCCGGCTCTTCGGGCAGTTCATGGAGCGGCCGAGCTGGGGGGAGATCGGCCCCGAAGCGGCCGTGGTGGCGGGCACCCGCGACCTCCAGCCGGCGGTGCTCAAGGCCCTGGAGGAGATGCGCATTCCCATCGTCCGCTTCCCCGGCGGCACGGATGTGGACCACATGGACTGGCGGGACATGGTGGACGGCGTCCCCGGCCGCGACCCCAACCGCCCCGTCAGCACCGGGCACCTCGGGCACAAGGTGACCAATCGCTTCGGCTACGACGAGTTCCTCCGCCTAGCCGAGAAGATGGGCTGGGAGACCATCCTCGTGGTCAATCTCCGCGATGCCCAGTTGGGGCTTCGCCCGCTGAAGGAGGCGGCGGCCCACGCGGCGGGGCTGGTGGCGTACTGCAACGCGGCCATCGGGGCCAGGCTGCCGGAGGGGATGCCGGACTGGCCAGCGCTGCGGGCGAAGAACGGGCGCGAGAAACCCTACGGCGCGAAGTACGTCCAGCTCGGAAACGAGACGTGGGCGTGGGAAGCGAACATGAAGGCGACCCACGGCGCGCGGTATGAGGAGGTGTACCTGGAGTCCATCGCCGCCTACGAGGAGGCGATCCACGCGGTGGACCCGGGCGTGAAGCTCATCACGGACTACAACGGCCCGCTGGCCGTCAGGGTCCGGCAGAAGCTCGGGGACAAGATCACTTACCTGTGTGGGCACTACTACTGGCCCTGGGGGATCAAGAAGGTCGAGAGGGATGGAAACGAGGTGCCGCGGGAAAGCCTCTCGGCGGAGGAAATCTGGTATGCCTGGGTCTGCACGCAGAGGTTTGACGCCGAGGGCCTCTCGATCGTCGAGTCCAACGTGCTGAAGGAGGCGCCGACGCTGGGCTACAAGGTGGCGGTCACGGAATGGAACTGGAACGGCGGCTGGGGCCACGACCCCAAGCCGGTGGCGCTGAACTCCAGCCTAGCCAAAGGGCTGGGGGCGGCGGGGTTCCTCCATGCCCTGATGCGACGGGGGGACGTGGTGGAGATAGCGACCCAGTCCATGCTCGTGGGCAGGGGCTGGGGGATCGCCGCGATCCTGGTGGATGACAAGGGCGCCAAACCCCCGCGGCGGAGGCCCAGCGGGATGGCGACCACGCTGTACGGCCTGCATCACGGGGACCGGCGGATGGAGATGAAGTCCTCCGGCGTGCCGACGTACCGCCAGCCTCTTCGGCTGGAGGGCATCCGGCCGGCGGAGAAGGTGGCAATGATCGACGCTTTGGCGACCGCGAGCGACAAAGCGGCGTACTGGCACGCGATCAATCGCAGCTTTGACAAGCCGCTGGCGGTGACGGTGGACCTCTCCGCGCTGGGGCCGCTGGCCGATTCGGCGCGGCTGTTTGTGATGGAGGGCCGGCTAGAAGATGCCCCTCCGGCCGAGGGGCCGGCGGATGTGGCGAAGATTCGCGAGGAGGCCGTGAAGGTCAGGGCGGGCCTCGCCAAGCTGAATCTGCCGGCCCGGTGCGTCGCGGTCCTGGAGGCCTCGCGGAAGTAAGCTGTGGCGCCCGGCGGAGAAACAGGCCGGCTAACGCCGATCCGCAATCTCCTGAGCCAGCCTACGCTCGCGGTCCAGGCGCCACAAGCCCCCCACCGCCCTGGGTGTCTATCGATGCCACACCGCCCCCCTCGGTGTACACAGTGGAACGGCATCCAGGCAGCGTTCTGGCTGATTTGGGGGCAATCCGAGGAAGCAGCATGATGGCAGGCTTCCGGCCACGGGGAATCCTGGCAGCAGCCTTCCGGAGCCGGGTTCGCCAGGCGGCTTGAGCCGCATCTCCTTGGCTATGCGAACTCGATCCTAGCAAACTCGCATCCCACATGGATCAGGATCCGGGGCGCAAATCACCTCACCAACCTTGCGGGCAACGGGGTGTCTTCTTGTGTGTGATGACGACCCATGCAAGAGCCGGCAGGAACCAAGAAAGGATACCAGCCATGAACGCGACAAAGACCAAGTTGGGACTGCTCGGAGCCATGGTGTTCTCCATGATCGCCCTGCCGGCCTATGCGGCGCCTCCGGCTGGCCGGAACAACAACCCCCGCGGACGCCAAGGGCAGATCGACAGTCGCGGCTACAATCAGAGGCACGATTCCCGCGAGGATGTGAGCGTCCAGATCCACACCGGCTCCGGCCCAATTCTTCCCCGTCGCCCCCAGCCGGTCCGCTACGAGACCCGGACCGAGACCGTCCTTGTAGAGCCGGCCCACTATGAAATCCGCACTGAGAGTGTGCTGGTGCAGGAAGGGCATTGGGAAGATCGCGTGATCCCCGGCAGACGGGAGCTTCTGCGTGATTCCCGCGGCAACCTGCACGAGGTCCAGGTCACGCCCGACCGCGTGGAGCGAACGTGGTGTCCGCCGGTCTACGAGACCCGGACCGTGAAGGTCCTGGTCCCCGCCCGGTACGAAACGCGAACCGTTCGCCTGCCGGTGACCGACCGCTGGGACGACCGTTACGACGACCGCACCAGCGCCGCCGGGGCCGCCATCGGCATCGGCCTACAGATCCTCGGACAGGTCCTGAATCGGTAGCCCGTAGCCGGTAGCTCAGCCCAACAACGCCGGAGGCGCCCACCACGGGCACCTCCGGCGTTGTTCGTCAACTGCGGGAGGGCAAGACGCCGCGACCTCCGCGTTATGAGGAGGCTTCCCGCATCATGATGTGTATAACAGAGTGCGGAGAATACTGTACTTGTGGAATCGCTGCTGACCTCGACCGCCCCCCTGCTCGCCCCTCATTCGACCCGATCTCTCATCAACTCACTGGCGGACGGAGTTTTCGGGAGGGACAGGGAGCTTGGGCACAGATGTGGACACCTCAGCCAGCTCTCGTTCACCGAGACTCACAAAGTACGCCTTCGAGTCGCCGACGTTCTCAGCTTTGCGTTTCATCAATACCTCCGTGCTCAGACGTGACCTCCAGACGGCGCTCAGGGCAGCGGTAGGACGCGGACTTGGATCGCCTTCTCGTCCGCCAGAAGCTTCTTCACCTCCTCCGGGTCGGATTTGCCCTGATGGTAGGGATACAGGATCTTGGGCTTGAAGGCCCGCGTCGCCTTGGCGGCCTCGGGGGGGGGCATCGTGTACGGCAGGTTGATCGGCAGGAAGGCGATGGCGATGTCCTTCAGCGCCTTCATCTCGGGCGTACCTTCGGTGTCGCCGGCCACATACACACGCTTGTCGCCGAAGGTCAGCACGTAGCCGTTGTCCTTCCGCTTCTTGGGGTGGTATCTCCGCCGCTCGGGGTTGATGTTGTAGGCGGGTACGGCCTCGACCGTGATGTCCGCCAGCTTCTTCTTCCTGCCGACCTCGATCACTTGCCCGAAGCCCGCCCTCTTCACCGTCGAGGCGTTGGCGTAGATGAGGGTCCCGTCCTTCTTGATCCGATCGATCACCTTGGGATCGAGGTGGTCCCGATGCTCGTGAGTAATGAGGATGACGTCGGCCTTGGGCATCTTGTCCCACTCGGTCTTCCCGGACGGGTCCACGTAATACTGCTTGCCCTTGAACGCGAAGCGAATCGCGGAGTGGTTGATCGGCTGGACAGTCAGGTCCCCTTCGGACGTCTTTTCCACGGCGACATTCCTTTCGGCCGGGGCGGTGGTCGGCTGAGAGGACGGCGCTGAAGCCGTCTGCCCGGCCGGCGCCGCTATCGCCAGCGCCAGTGCCGCGAGGCTGCACACGCAGACATTCATTGGGCGTCTCCCAGTTGTTCGCCGGCCCGCGACCCTCGCGGGCTAGTCTCTGGCCGTCCTACCACGCCGGCAGGCTTCATCAAGGCCGCGTCCAAGCACGTAGCCGTGAGACGTCGCCGACATCAGGTGTCCACTGTCCAGTCCCTGTCCCTCCCGAAAACCTCGTCCGTGTTGAATGGTAAGGACTTGCGTTGCTTGGCCGCAAGGCGGTTCTCTGGAGGGATCTCCCGCTACTGACCTCGACCGCCCCCCCACTTGCCCCTCCTTCGACCCGACTTCTCATCAACTCAGTGGCGGACGGAGTTTTCGGGAGGGACAGGTTCCGGGGGTGCTGCTGTTTGATGAGGCTGATACTGCACGGCCAACGTGACTGATGCTTAAGCTTGCAGCCCGGCGACGAACTCGCGGATGGCCGCAGCTGCGCGCGACAGACGCTCCTTAGCATCGGTGAACTCGTCCCAGACGGTCTTCTCCGCGCGGCCGCCTCGCCGCTATCCGTTGCCAGTCTTGACGGATTCCTTGGACCGCGTCTCCTGCAGGTCCACCCGGGCCTCACGGCCTTCGAGGACACTCAGGGAAAGCTCGATGCACTCGGCGGCTTCCTGCGGGCTCATCGTGCCGACGGTGACCATGTCCTGGGGTCGCAGGGTGCTCCAGACAAAGTGCAGCGCCTGGAACGGGGGCATGCGTCCGGCGGCCATCGGCTTGATGGTCATGACCGGTTTGGCGGCCTCGGCCACAACGCGGGCCACCCAGTCGACCTCGAGCTGCATCATGAAGCCCAGGGCGTTGTAGATCGAGATGTAGGTCTCCACGTCGAGCCCCGACTCGTCGGCATAGACGATCGTTTCGGGCATGTGAGTGCTCAGCCCAGGGATCATGCCCCGCTCGCGGATCAGGCGACAGACCGGCGCCATGTGGCGAATCTCCCGGGTACAGCGGTCGACCATGGCGTCGGTGGTCGCCTGGTGCGGCATGACGAACCTCGAGCCGAAACCAGCCTCCTCGTCGAACATCCGGGCTACCTCGTCAAGATCGAAGCCCTTGGCGGCCGTCTCGGGGCTGAGAGGCAGCAAGGGGGTGGAGACCTTGATGGCTCCGACCCCGGTACGGTTCTCGGCCTCCTGGATGGCCTCCTGCAGCACGGGCGTGCTCATCTGGGCCATGATCGTGTCGACGCCGGCCTGGAAGAAGACCTCCAGGACATCGGCGATTGTCTTACGATCGGCGATATGCCCCTTGATGTAGTTGTCCTTGGCCCTGCTCGTGTGGCTCCAGCCCAGGAACCAGTTGGTGCCGATAATCATCCGCGACACAGACAGCCCGCCGACGGTCGTTCTCGGAAACACGTCACTCACAACATGAGTCCTTTCTCGGTTTGAGGTGCGCTCACTATGCGAAGTGTAGCTTCTCAGGGAGGCAAGTTAACCGGCGTGTGTCACTTGCCGATCAGGTTCACCTGTCCTCCCGGAAACCTCGTCCTTGTTGAATCGTAAGCACTTACGCCGCTTGGCCGCAAGTCGATTCTCCGGCAGGATCGTCCCGCGACTGATCTCGACCGTCCTCCTACTCGACCCTCGTTCGACCCGACTTTTCATCAACTCACTGGCGGACGGAGTTTTCGGAGGGACAGCACGTGGGCACGGCCTTGCCCGACCGTCTCATCCCGAAGGCGAATGGGTCACTTTTCAGTCCGGGGAGACGACAACCCGGAATCCGTAGTTGAAGCCCCGGATGACGGGCGAGTACCTGAAGCGGGCGGCTGACCGGCAGAGCCTCGGATTGTAGCCCCAACGACCGCCGCGATAAACACGGAGCGTGCCGGAAGACGGCCCTTGTGGGTCCTGACCCTTAGCATTTGCGTAGGAATCCGCGTACCAATCCGCGCACCATTCAAAGACGTTCCCGTGCATGTCGTAGAGGCCCCATGCATTCGGCTTGAAGCTGCCGACGGAAACACTCTTCTGGCGGTCCACACCCTTGCGCCCGCTCCCATAGACGTAGTCTCCATCATAATTCGCCTGGTCCGTGCTGATTGTCTCGCCCGTGCTAAAGGGCGTCGTGGTACCCGCCCGGCAGGCGTACTCCCATTCGGCCTCCGTGGGCAGGCGAACTGTCCGCCCCGTTCGCTGCGAGAGCTTGCGGCAGAATTCCACGGCGTCATTCCAGGAAGTCCTTCCCACCGGGAGCTTCGCGCCTTCAACCCGGTCAGGATTATTGCCCATCACCTGTTCGTACTGCTCCTGCGTGACCTCATGGACACCCATGTAGAATGGCTTGCTGATCGTCACCTGGTGCTGCGGGCCTTCGTCGCCGCCGCGGCCGTTCTCGCCTACGGGGCTGCCCATCAGGAACGTCCCGGGAGGGATCAAAGCCAACTTCATGGCAACGCCACCGCCGAGATCCAGTGTCAAGTCCTTACCAGGCTCAGACGAGGGCGATGTGTTGTCGGAAGCTCTACGGGCCACAGGATCTTCGGTGCTGTACTCCTTCGAGCAACTTGCCAGTGTGATCAGGAGGCAGCTGGCGATGGCCGTAAGCGACATCAGCTTTTTCATCATATGCCTTTCCCTGTCCCTCCCGAAAACCTCGTCCTTGTTGAATGGTAAGCACTTACGCCGCTTGGCCGCAAGGCCGGTTCTCTGGTAGGATCTCCCGCTCCATCACAGCACGGAGGAGAAGGGATGGGTCCTCCCCACACCGAAGCCGGGCCGAGGGGTGACTAACGAAATCCCGCGTGAACAAGGTCATTCTACGCACACGGAAGGGAACGGGGCAAGCCGCACCGAAGCCGGGCCGAAGGGGGCCATCCCGCACACAGAACCCGCCACGCTGAGCCTGCTGGCCCTCGGCCTGATCCTGCTGAAGCGGAGACGGAAGTGCTGAGCGCAGAGCTGGATGTGATGCCACCTCCCTGTTGGCGCAAAGCGTTTTCTCGGCGCACCTCCCTGACGGAAGAGACGTTACCATGCGGGCTATCCACGTTGAACTAGGCGGGGGGCCAACCCCCCACCGGGGGGCCTGGCGTCACCGCTAACCGTTTTCCCCCGCTTTCTTACGGCCCCGAGGCCCCGGTGAGCCTTTTTTCGCCCTTAGTTTATGGTTGGAGGCCGGACGGTTTTCTGACGGTTCTTCTAACCGGCGGGAGGTAGCTCTACCCTTTTTCACCCTTTTGTTTATTGGCTGGCGCGCCCGTGAGACCCTCCCGAGGGCGGTCCGGACGCTTTGCTGTCGCTGTACTAGCGTCTCAGCCCTAGATCAGCCTTCGATGGCCGCCGGTGTTTCAAGACACCTGTGGGAGATCGGCGACATTCTCGCGCTTCGCGGTTAGACTGACGGCAACCCCAGAGCAAGAGGCGTGTGCCCTTCAGAGGCAACAACTGCCAAATTGCTCCGGGGCCGCTGCCGCCGGGCCAGCCTAGGTTGTATGTTGTCGGGAAAGCCCGGCTAAGGAGTCTTGTCATGCAGATCATGACGGACCCCAAAGTGGCTTGCGCCATCATCTGGTTGATGGTTGCAGTTGCCAATCTGGTGACTGCGATTATCTCCAGGAGCCGGCGCTAAGCTGCGCACCCCAGCAAGGTGACAACCGCCGAACTGGGGTCTTTTTCTTTTCTTGTCAAACTGACCCACTACCCGCTTTTCTGGCGCACCTCCCCTTGACCGAGAGCAAAGCACCTTGGCCTGACTACTCATGCTCCACGGGCCGGGGGTCCGACCCCCCACCGGTGGGCCTGCCGTGCAGATTCGGGCGGTTCATCGGGGGTAACGCCGCACGAGCCTGAGGATTCGCCTGCGCGCTTCGCCCGGAATCTCGTTGCCCTCGGGGTCTGTGACTCTGAGAACACGCCCGCCGGGGTACTCACGGACCACGCTGAAGACATACTCGCCGTATTGGTCGCGGAAGGTGTACTCCGTCCCGCCGAAGAGAAGGAATCGCAGGTCCCGGCTGATCGTGGACGGACTCACCCCAAGCTGCGCGGCGAAGGAAGTCCGCAGGCCCCTGGCAAGCAGCGCAAACTCCTCATGTCCCGCCAGGGCCTCAGCTATCGCGGCTCGCCGCGCCTCAACCCGCCTGCGCCGTTGGGCGTTGTAGCGACGCCTTCCGCCAGCCCGACGCTTGGCCGTCACGGGGTCTGTTGGCATTCGCCATTCAAAAATCTTCAAGGTCGCCCCCTTGCACACTTATACACCCATAAAAACAGGCCGATCAGCCGCGTCTCTCCCGCTTGGTGGCGGCTCTTGTTGTGCCCCTTGCCTAGCATTGCATCCCTAGCACTATGATGTTTTTGTCGTGCGGCAAGCCGTCTCACTTGCTCCCCTCTGCTGCTTTGACCATCGCCACGATACCGGCCTTGACCGGTTCGGGCAGGCTCGGCCAAGCCTTCACCACAAGCCTTAGCTCAGGGTCAATGGGGGGCGTTTCGGGCCGATCTGCACCGGATTCTGCACCGCCTCCGGCGCAATCCTCTCGGCAAGCCTTTTCTTGACAAGGCTTTACCTCAGAGCGTTCAAGTCTAGTACGGCCCAGTGCAGACCTCGACGGCCCATCAGTTCCCCGCCATCATCGCCATGCGCACCAGCTCGGCGAGGCTTTCGGCCCGCATCTTCCTCATTACGTTGGCGCGATGGTTCTCGACAGTCTTCATGCTGATGTC
>Ga0307378_10006417_pt1 | contig 16093 bp, 14 predicted proteins | sample UN1MG_FD_202238 | JGI IMG/M metagenome (GOLD analysis project Ga0307378, IMG submission 202238) | Soil microbial communities from Risofladan, Vaasa, Finland - UN-1 | ecosystem: Environmental > Terrestrial > Soil > Coastal area > Acid sulfate soil | place: Finland: Risofladan, Vaasa | collected... | reverse complement strand
TGGGCGGTATCCAAATATAGCGAGCGTATCTACCATTACGACGGCACTACGTGGACGAGGGTGCACGAAGGGACCTACCCGAGCGTAGAATTATACGCGATAAGTTTCTCTTCTCCCGAACACGGCTGGGCCGGAGGGATGGGTTGTATTTCGGGGACGCAAAGTAACTTAATGGAATATCGAAACGGGGACTGGCGTTATTTCTTGGAGTTACCTGGTGGAGAAGGTATACGAACCAACATCGACGATATACATTTCTCGGCGGCCGATTGCGGCTGGGCCGTAGGGTATAGCACGTTCTTTTGGGACGGTACGAAGTGGCGCGAAGTGGAAAGGCCACCCGACGGCTATCCGAACGCGGTGTTTACTTTAAGCGAGGAAGACGCGTGGGCCGTAGGTGAAGGGCGTTACCGTATAATGCACTACGAACCTGAGGTATAAGTATCGGTATGTTATAATGATATAAAGGTAAGGTGCGATATGAAAAAGCTGTTCCGATATTTCTGCTTGACAGCATTGCTCGCCGGGGCCGCATTGTATTTTTCGAGCTGCGACGACGACGACGACCCGACGGGCCCGGAACCGTACGACGGGCCGTGGAAGATAGCGCCGTGCCCGGAGGGACCGTCGTATTTAAACGGAGTATTTTTCTTAAATCCAAATTCGGGTTACGCGGTGGGTTGCGATTATATATTAAAGTACGACGGAACGGCGTGGAAGGTAAATTATAAATACCCGGAAAAGGAGGGTAAAAAGATAGGCCATTTTTACGACGTTACGTTCACGGCGGTTGATGACGGATGGGTCGCCGGAGGTTGGTATGACGAAGAAAATAATATTCGAAAAAGCTTAATAATGCACTACGACGGTGCTAAATGGGATGAGTGCGAAAGTATACCGGGTAGTATTTCTTGGGAATGCGTTTTCTTCTTAGACGAAAATAACGGTTGGGTCGGCGGTTACGGCATCGCGCGGTGGGACGGGAAAGAATGGCATTACGAAACGAACGTAGGTTTTATCACCGATATGTATTTCAACTCCCCTACGGACGGCTGGGCGGTATCTAAATATAGCGAGCGCATCTACCATTACGACGGCACGACGTGGATGCGGGTCCACGACGACCCGTGGGGGATAGAGTTGTATAGCATATGGTTCACGAGTCCCGACCACGGTTGGGCGGGGGGGATGGATTGTATTTCGGGTACGCAAAGCAATTTAATGGAATATCGAAACGGGAAGTGGCGTTATTTCTTGGATTTGCCCGGCGGCGAAGGCATAAGAACCAATATCGACGATATACATTTCTCGGCGGCCGATTGCGGCTGGGCCGTAGGGTATAGCACTTTCTTCTGGGACGGTACGAAGTGGCGCGAAGTAAAAAGGCCACCCGACGGGTATCCGAACGCGGTGTTTACTTTAAGCGAGGAAGACGCCTGGGCCGTAGGCGACGGGCGTTATCGTATAATGCACTACGAACCTTAAGAGGAGGATGAAATGCCAAGGGAGAATAAGCAGGCCATCGTGGTCGCGGGGTTAGTCTTGATAGCCGTGTCGGGAGTTTACGCGGGGTTGTTAGAAGTGGAAATCCCGGCAGGGGTAACGGCCGAAGACGCGTTGAATCCTACGGATTCGGTAAAGGCCTAACTTGATAACCTTTTGCGGGAGGAGATCGCTAAGCACCTCGGCGGCCGTTAACAACGCCGCGGTCGTCTTCACGAAGAACGGCAAGTTTATATACCGGGAGGTTGAACGTACCGAAACCGACGATTGGTCCGATAACCGCTTGGGGTTCCACGCCGCCGGCGAGCACGCGGCTTACTGGCGGGCCGACGTGCCGACCGGCGTATACATCTACCGCCTCCGGGCCGGCGATAAGGTCGCCGTGAAGAAGGTCGTCGTCGCCAAATAACGCCCCGTTACATTGCCGCAATAAAGCCGCCCCCGGGCGGCTTTTTCTTTTGTATTAAGGCAAATTAGCTTGCCGGGCCCTAAGCCGTGTGATATTATTGACTTAGGTTATGTTCGGCACAACCCCGCGGAATTTATGGCGTTCGGGGTCGGCGGTGCTGTTCGCGGCCGTGCTTTTTTTTATGGCCGGGGCCGCGGCGGCCCCGGAGGGCCAGGGCGCCGATGAAGGCCAGAGCGTCGAGGCTTTCCCCATCCCGGAAGGGCACCTGACGGCGGTGTACGCCGACGTCGCGCCCCGGGTCGACGGCGTCCTCGACGACCGCTGTTGGCGCGAGGCCGCGCGGCGGCCTACCGCCACCGCCTCCGGCTTCACCTACCGCGGCCTGCCCTACCTGCTGTGGGCCGACGAGCAGACCACCGTCTACGTCGCGTACGACGAAGATTACCTCTATCTCGGCGCCAGGTGCGAGGTAGACAACGCCGACGATATCGTCGCCCGCATCCTGACGCGCGACGCCAATTTATGGTACGACGATATGTTCGAGGTCTTTCTCGACACCTTCCACGACCGCAAGTCGTCGTACTACTTCGCCGTCAATCCCCTCAACACGCAGATGGACGGGTACTTTTCCGAGGAGGGCGAGGTCGAGAACCGGAATTGGGACGGCATATGGTACTCCGCGGCCAAGATAAACTACGACTCTTGGACGGTGGAGATGAAGGTCCCGTTCCGGACGCTCCGCTTCGGCGTGTTCAACGACGAGTGGGGCGTAAACTTCGTGCGGTTCCACAAACACGACAACGACCAGACGGTTTGGCGCGACCCGGGCGAGAACCTCTTCCGCGTTTCGCGCTTCGGCACCATAGACGCGCCGCCGCGGCGCCAGAAGCGGCCCGTCGTCGACGTTCAACCGTACGTCTCCGGTTCCTACCGCGACCTGGCCAAGAACGAGAAGTACGAACTCAGGCACAAGGAGGGTCTGGACGTCGCCGCGCGCCTGCTGCCCAGCATGACGGTCGCCGGCACGTTCCGGCCCGATTTCGCACAGGTGGAGGCGGACCCCTACCGCATCAACCTCACCGACGAGGAGTTGTTCTACCCCGAGAAGAGGCCTTTCTTCCTGGAGGGGCAGGAGTACTTCGAGACGCCCATACTGGCGTTCTACAGCCGGCGCGTGGGCGACATCGAGTACGGCGGGAAGTTCATAGGCCGCGTCGGCCCCACCCACCTCTACGCCCTCGGCCTCGACGCCGAGGAATACCTGGAAGACCCGGAGAACCCCGGCGGGCCCCACCGCTATACCTTCGCCGTCGCCCGGGTGAAGCAAGACATAACGAAGTACGCGTCGGCGGGCTTTCTGGGCGTCCGGCGGACGGGCGCGAGCTGGCCCCATAACGACGCCCTCAGCGGCGACGCCACGATATCGTTCAACGACGAAGCCATATTCTCGGGCCAATACCTATACGCCAGCGACGGCCGAACCGGCATTTCCGACCGCGGCCTGGACCTCTCGCTCACGCGCTACACGTCCGGGTTATCGCTGGGCGCCGGGTACACCGACCTCGGGCCGCGCCTCGACGTCCTGAAGACGGCCTACATCCCCTACGACGACGTCAAGGGCTATTGGGGTTGGGCCGACTACGACCTGTGGCTCTACCGCTGGGGCATAAAGAAGCTGAACGCCAACGTCGAACACGAGCATTACCGGAATCACGGCGTTATCTTCAAGACGCCGCCCACCAAGCGCGACCCCACGCCGGAGGACGTCCACCGGCTGCAGCGCGAGGGGGTAGCGGGCGAAGTGGGCGTCTATTTCGAAAACCGCATCACGGCGCGCTTCCTGGCCGAGCACAACTATCGCCAGGAGACGCTGCGGCTTCTAGCCCTTAACCCGTTCCACCCCTTCCTGCCGCCGGTACGCGTCTTCCCGACACGCGAACGCTTTGAGAACCGGTACTACGCCGGCACCGTCGGTTACAACCTCGAGGAGTGGTCGTCGGTGTACGCGTTCTACGAGTGGGGGGAGCACTTCGAGTACGGCTTGGATTACTGGGGCGGCGGCTTCTCGTTCAACCCCTTCTCCCGCCTGACGCTGGCCTACGACCTGGATTACGAGGTTTTGACCCATCCCGAGGAGCGATACGAATTTATTATAAATCGGCTCCACGGCGAGTTGAACATAACGGACGAGCTGGCGGCGCGGGTCTTCGTACAGTCCTCCAGCGACCTGGGACACTACGCGACGAACGCGCTGCTGTCGTACGAGTTCGCCAAAGGCAGCCACGTCTATTTAGTCTATAACGAGAAGCGTTTGTACAAGAAGCACCTGCGCGAAGAGATCGGCCGACGGCTGCTGGACCAGATGATATTCTTAAAGGTCAATTATCTCCTCGGATTATAAAGGAGGGCGCCGTGACGGACGAAACGATATTGGACCAACCCGCGCGGTACGCCGAGGTCGACGCCGGCGACGCGGCCTCGCTCGTGCGCGACCTCCCGGAGCAGTTGGAAGAGGGCGAAGCGCTGGGCGAGGCGGCGGCCGAGCCGGCTCGAGGCGACCTGGGACGGGTCGCCTTTTTGGGCGTGGGCGGCTCGGGCATCGTGGGTCGCGTGCTCGCGGCCTATTCGGACCCGCGGAGTCGACTTCCGGTAGCGGCGGTGCGGGAATTCCACGCGCCGGCGTGGGTGGACGCGACGACCCTCGCGGTCGCGATCTCGTACTCCGGCAATACCCTGGAGACGCTGACGGCGGCGGAGGAGGCGCTGACCCGCGGCGCGTCGCTGGTGGCGGTGACGAGCGGCGGCCGGCTGGAGGAGCTGGCGCGGGCGTCGTCTTTTCCGTGCGTGAGGATACCGGCGGACAGGCCGCCGCGGTGCTCGCTCGGCTATATGGCCGGCGGCCTGATGGGCTACTTCCGCGCGTCGGGGCCGCTCGAGTTCCCGGCCGCGGCGGCGGTCGCGTCCCACCTGCGGGAGTGCTGGGGGCGGTGGGGCTTCGACGTTCCCGCCGCCGAGAACGCGGCCAAGGCGCTCGCCCGCGCGCTGCGCGCGGCCGGCGGCGCGGCGGTTTACGGCGCCGGGCCGCTCGCGGCCGTGGCGGCGGAGCGCTGCCGGGCCGAACTCGCCGAGAACGCCAAGTACTACGCCTCCGGCCACTCCTTCCCCGAGCTCAGCCATAATGAGCTCGTCGCTTTCGAGGCGCCCAACGACGTCGCGACGCGGCTGCACGTCATCGTCTTCCGCCCCGCGCGCGAGGCCGACGCCGAAGGCCGCCAGGTGGACGCCGCGCTCGAGCTTATAGCCCCCGTCGTCCACGGCGTAACCGAGGTGCGCGCCGCCGCCGAAGAGGATATGGCCGCGCTCTTCGAGCTCATCTACTTCGGCGACCTGGCCTCGTACTACCTGTCGCTGCTGCGCGGCGTCGACCCGAAGCCCGTGGCGAGCATCGCGAAGTTAAAGGAAAAGCTCGGGTCGTAAAGGCCGCCGGGCGCGCCGTCGTTCGTAGCCGCGCAGGCGGCTTAGCGGCGCCGCGTTCGGTTTTTACTATCAAGGCGTTTTAACCGTCCGCAGCTATGGCTCGGGAGACAGAAAAGCAGGCCGGCGCGTACTCGCCGCGGGCCGCCGCCGTCGCGGCCTTGGCCGCGGTCCGGCGCGGGGCCAGGTTGGACCTCGCGCTCGAGCGCGCCGTGCGAAGCGAGTTCGGCCGGCGCGACGCCTCCTTCGCCGAGGAGCTGGTCAAGACCGTCGTCCGGCACCGGCGCCTCCTCGACTACCAGCTCGAGCGCGCGGCGACCAAATCCCTTCGAAAGGTCCCGGCCGTGGTCGTAGATATAATGCGCGTCGGCGCCGCGGAGTTGTTCTTTTTAAACACGCCGGCGTACGCCGCGGTGGACCAGGCCGTCGCCGCGGTTAAGGCGTCGCGCTACGCCGGCCTCGCCCCCTTCGTCAACGGCGTGCTCCGCCGCGTCGCCTCGCGGGACGCGCCGGCGTTCCCCGAGGGCGACGACGTCGCGCGGTTGGCGGTCGCGTATTCGCATCCCGAGTGGCTCGTCCGGCGTTGGCTCGAGCGGTTGGGCCCGGCCGAGGCCGAGGCGTTGTTGAAGGCCGATAACGAACCCGCGCCGCTGAACGTCTACGCCAATCCGGCGCGCGCCGGCCGCGACGAGCTGGCCGCGCGTTTGTCGGCCGAGGGCTGCGGCATAACCGACGGGCCGTTCGGTTCGCTGGCGGTGGCGTTGGGGGATAAGGGGCTCGTCGAACTCGACGCCTTCCGCGAGGGGTTGTTCGCCGTGCTCGACCCGGCGTCGTCGCTCGGGCCGCGCGCGCTCGCGCCGCCGGCGGGCGCTACCGTGTGGGACCTGTGCGCGGGCGCGGGCGGCAAGGCGGTCCAGCTCGCCTGGGCCGTGGGCCCGGGCGGCAAGGTCGTAGCCGTCGACGGTAACGGCCGTAAGTTGAAGGCGTGCGCCGCGGCGGCCGTTCGGCTCGGCTTAGGGAATATCGAGATAAGGAAGGCGGACGTATTGAAGGACGAGTTGCCGCGGGCCGACTACGTTTTTTTGGACGTGCCGTGCACGAACCTCGGCGTAATAAGGCGCAAGCCGGACGTGAAGTGGCGCGTGCGGGAGGAGGACGTCGCCGCCGCGGCCGCGACGCAAGAGGCCCTGCTCGCCCGGGCCGTCGACATGCTGGCGCCGGGCGGCGCGGTCGTCTACAACGTTTGCTCGCTCGAGCCGGAGGAAAACGAGCAGGTCGTGGAGAACGTGACGGCGCGTACTTCCGTGGAGCTCGTACCGTGCGGTAGCGACGAGTTCGGCGACGTTTGCGACGGGTCGTTTCTTCGGACCTGGCCGCACCGCCACCGCAGCAACGGCGGCTTCGCCGCGACGCTTCGGAGGCCGCGTTGACGGTAAGAGAAGAGGGTACCGAAAGCAGAGCGCTCTTGGCGGCGGACGCGGCCAAGTTGTGGGGCGCGGCCATCGTCGAGCAACTCCTCGCTATGGTCAGGGGCGTAATCGTCCCGCGGTACCTGGGCCCGGCCCTTTACGGCGTCCTGGGCGCGCTGGGCCTCATCACGAAATACGGCGCGTACCTACAGCTCGGCGTAACGACCGCGGTGGGGCGCGAGGTCCCGTACGCTTTAAAACAAGGGTCTTCCGACCATGCGGACCGGCTCGCCAAGGTAGGGTATTCGTTCAACCTGTTGACGTCGGCGGTGCCGGCGGCCGTCGTCGTAATCTACGCGCTGGCGACGTGGGGCCGGTACGTCGACGTTATCTCCTGGGGGCTTTTAGCGTTCGCGTTTCTTTTGATAACGACCCGACTCGAGACGTACTTCACGACGGTCTTTCGCGCGCGCCGCCAGTTCGGCGCGGCCTTCTTGTTCACGGCGTTGAAGGCGGTCGTCCTCTTCGGGCTGGTAGTGGGTTTCCTGTTAATATACGGCCTGTACGGCGTCTTCATCGGGTTGGTTATCGGCGGCGCCGTCGTCGCGGTAATGGGGACGATTTGGACTCGGGCCGGGGCGGGGCCCTGGCCGGACTGGTCGTTGATGCGGAAACTCCTGCCGATAGGGCTGCCGCTGGCCGGCATCGGCGCGTTGGGGTTCCTTCTACAGTCGATCGACCGCCTGATGGTCATCCACTTCTTTACGCCGCGCGACGTGGGGCATTACATTTTGGGCGTCACGGTGGTAACGTTCGTGTATTTCCTCCCGATGAACGTGGGTCAGGCGATGGCGCCGCGCATCTACGGCCTGGCGCGCGACGGCGACCGGCGCGCCTTCGAGGAGTACCTGCTCGAGCCGTCGCTGTTCGTGACGTACCTGGTCGCGTCGCTCGGCGGCCTGGTATTAATTTGTATGGTCCCGTTTATCCGGTACGTTTTGCCGGCGTACGGGCCCTCGGTGCCGGTGGTCGCGGCGCTGTTGGTGGGTATAACTTGCCAGGGCGGCGTACAGGGGGCGGCATACGTCTTGATCGCGCTGGGCCGGTTCCGGACCATCGCCGTGGCGCAGGGCGTCTCGCTCCTCCTCGCCTTCGCGCTCATCTGGTTAGCGGTTCGCTCCGGGTGGGGTTTGGTGGGCGTGGCGGCGGGGGCGTCGACGGGATTGGTTACGTTCGCGTGCGTGGTGCAATTCTCGGCGTGGCGGCTAATGTCGCAGCCGCTCCGAACGGTCCCGCGGGCTTTCGGGTATTTACTCTTGCCGCCGGCGGCGGTGGCGGCCGGCCTGTTCTTCGCCTTCTACGGCGGCTCGCTCGTCGTCGCGCGCCTGGCGCCCGACGCGGCGCGTACGACCGCGGACGCTTTGAATTTCGTCTTCCGCGTAACGTTGTTCTTGCCGACCGTCGCGGCCTTCGGCTACTACGTGGAGCGCGAGACGGGTTTCGTAACTAAGATGTGGTCGCTCGTAAAGGAGAGGTTATCGGCGCGGGCGAAATAGCGCTGGTGTGGAGCGACGCCACGTTGGCGCGGGCGCGGCGGGAGCTTCCCGCTACGCCGAAAGTTTCCTTCGGCTGGCGGGAGTACCTGGGCGACGAGGCCGACGTGGCGTTGGGCGAGGACGGGCTGGATTACGCCGTCGCGTACGAGAGCTACCGCCTAGCGTCCGATATGACGCAGCGCTGGTACGTGGCGGGCGGCCGGGCCTTCCTGGAGTGGGACGGCGTGCCGGTGGGTGCCGCGGCGCAGGCCGACCTCTTCAGCTTTTTCGAGCCGTGGCTGCGGCTTAGCGCCGTGTTGGACCATATACTCGCGACCCACCGACCCGCGAAGGTGATATTTATCGACGACGGCTCGCCGCGGCCTTCTTTCCTAGCGGCGACGCTGGCGGCGCGCGGCGTCCCGTACGAGTCGCCGGGGGGCCGCCGGGGCGCGCGGCTCGGCCGGCGCGTGGGGCTGGCGGTGCGGCGGCTCTGGCCCGCGATGTTCCTCGCGGCGCGGCGGAAGGCGTACCGCGGCTTGCAGCCGGGCCGCCTCGAGCGCCGCATGACGCGCCCGGGCGCCGTCGTCTTTTGGGGGCAATTCGGCCGCTTCGAGCTCGACGTGTACGAGGAATTCCGCCGGGCGTACGGCGGCGACGTGCCGTACGTCGCGGCTACGATGGCGGCGGCGCGGGCCGCGGGGCGGGCCGGTATTATATGCGACACCTTGCTCGAGGGTTTGCCGCCGCTGCGTCGTACGGGACGCCTGCTGCGGGCCCTCTCGTCGGATTACGCCGCGCTCGAGCGGCGCGGTATGTTCGAGGAGTTCGGCCTCGCGCCCGGCCTCGCGGCTTTCTTCCGCGAGCACTTCCCGTTCCGGCCCGGCGCGTACCTCTCGACGCTCGCCTCGTTCGCGACGGCTACGGAGCGCTTCCTGGCGCGGTGGCGGCCGGCGCTGGTCGTCCACTTAAGCGACGTCCACATGACGGGCCGGCTCGTCGCCGCGTTGGCCGCCCGGGACGGCGTCCCGGCGCTGGTTGTCCAGAACCACATCACCGGCGGCCCGACGTTCGGATACCTGCCGCTCAGCTCGACGAAGATGGCGGTATGGGGTCAGGTGAGCTACGACTGGATGGTGGAGGGGGGCGCGCCCCCCGAGAAACTGGCCGTCGTCGGCTCGCCCTACGCCGCGGTAGCGGCGCGCCGGTCGGAGAGTATCGAGGTGGGAGAGGACGAACGCCGCGCCGTCGTCGTCGCGACGAACAATTACGACGCCGACGTCAACCGCGTTCTGGCGTTGGCCGGCGCGGCGTATGCGAAAGAGCGAGGGGTACCGCTCGTCTTCCGGCCACACCCGGCGGAGTCGGAGGCGCCGTATCGCGCCGTTATCCGAAATAAGCGTTTGGCCGACGCCGCCGTCGTCCGCGACGCGCCGTTGTCGGAGGTATTGGCCCGGGCGGCCGTCGTCGTCGCGAGCCACTCCGGGATAGGCGTGGACGCGGTCGCGGCGGGCGTCCCGCTGGTCCACGTGAACTTGTTGGCGGGCGTGCCGGACTACATACCGTACGTGGAGTACGGCGCCGCGGTCGGCGTACGCGACGCCCGGGACCTCCCGGCCGCGCTCGACGACGTCCTCGCGTCGCCACCGGGCCGCTTCGACGCCGGCCGCGAGGCCTTCGCCCGGGCGTACCTCGGCTCGGAAGCCGGCGACCCGTTCGTGAACATAGCCGCCCTCGCCCGCGAACTGGAGGGCTCGATGTGACCGCGCCCGCGGTATCGGCCGTGGTCGTCAGCTACAACTGCGCGGACCTTCTACGCGCGGCGCTTGCATCGCTGCTCGCCCAGGAGGTCGCCGGCGGCCTGGAAGTCGTCGTCGTGGACAACGCCTCTACCGACGGCAGCGCGGCGGCGGCAAGGGAGGCCGGCGCGGAGGTCGTCGCGCTGGAGCGCAACGTCGGCTTCGCCGCGGCCAACAACGTCGGCGCGCGCCGCGCCCGGGGCGAGCTGCTGCTCTTCGCCAATCCCGACGTGGAAGCGCCGCCCGGCGTCGTGGCCGCGCTCGGCGATTTCTTGGCGAAGAATCCCGGGGCCGTGGCGGCCGGGCCCAGCCTCGTAGGCCGCGACGGCCGCCTGCAGCGGTTCTGCGCGCGGAAAGCCCCCGCGGCCTTGAACTTATTATTCCTCGTCTCCGGCCTGGAGGAATCGCGGTGGGCCGGCTCGCCGCTGGCGCACCGCTACTACCCGGCGCGATATTACGAGCGGGGGCCGGCGCCGGCGGAGGCGTTGGCGGGCGCGTTTATGCTCGTGCGGCGGGCCGCCTTCGACGGAGTAGGGGGATTCGACGAGGGTTACTTCTTATACGGCGAGGACGTAGACCTCTGCCGCCGGCTGCGCGAGGCGGGCGGCGAGATATGGTACGTGCCGGCGGGGCCGGTGCGCCATTACACCGGCGGCAGCCGGCGGACGCCGGACCCGGTCGTCGTGGTCGAGTCGCACCGGAGCGCGGTTCGCTACGCGCGGCGCTGGCACGGCGGCCTAGCCGCTGCGGCGGTGCGCGCCGTTTCCAAGGTGTCGTTGTGGGGAAGGCGTTTGTTGTTCGCGGCCGCGAGGCCGCTGGGGGAATGGGCGCGCCGCCGCGCGCGCTTCTACGCGGCCGTGCTGGCGGAATATCGCCGGCGGGAGAGGGCCGCCCCCGGGCCTTAACGCAGGAAGAGGACGAGCTTACCCATTCGAGACCACCGGATGCGACGGTCGAAGCGCCACGGCGACACCGGTTCGAAGTCCCATCCGAGGCGCATCTCCTCGCCGCCGCCGCTGCACCGCCAGTCGTCGTCTACGCGGGCGATGGGGGTTCCGTGTTTGGGGCACGTCGTCGGCGTGAGCGAAAAGTAAATAACTTCGGCTTTGGCGGTAACGTACTTACGCGGCACCGGCCCGATGAAGCGGCTGTCGGCCGAGTCGTAGCGGTTGTCGCCCATTACGAAGTAACGGTCGGGCGGGACGGTGTACGGCCCCCAGTCGCCGCCGGCGTCCGTTTTGACGAACGGCTCGTCGACCGCCTCGTCGTTCCGATGCAGCACGCCGTCCTTTATCTGCAGCGTGTCGCCCGGGCGCCCCACCACCCTCTTGATGAGCAGGCGGGGGCCGGTGCGGCTCTCTCCTAAAATATTACGCAAGAAGAAGCGGACCGCCTGCCCCGGCGTCATGTCGCGGTAGGGGAATATAAACGTGATTATCTCGCCCGGGCGCGGGTCGCGGAAGTGGTACGTGACCTTCTCCGCCAGGATGTAGTCGCCGACGAGGAGGGTGTCCTTGTCCGAGCCGGACGGGATGACGTTGGCCTCGACCACCCACAACCGAATGACGACGAACGCCACGACGATGATTATAATGTCGCGTATCGTCCTGTAAACCGGGCCGCGTTTCTTCTTCTCCGTGCGCGGGGCGCTTAACTTTTTCTTGGCCATAATAATTTGGGTAGTTTGGTAATAATTAATTTGTGTTACGCCGCGGCGAGAGGTGCATTCCGGCGGCGAGGTCCTTTTCCATAAAAGGTCGGGGGCCTACGCTCTTGACGCCGTGGCGGCGTTCGAAGTAGGCGAGCAGGGCTTCTACGTCGTCGCGGTAGGCGGGGGCGGCCCAGGCCGCGAACGAGCCGGCGCGGCCGTCCGTCTTGGAACGCAACAGCAGCCTGCCCTCGTAGCCGTCGCAGACGGCGACCACCGCGCCCTCCGCCGCGGCCGGTATTTCCAGCTCCCAGACGAGGATGTCGCCCGGGGGCGCGGCCGGCGGTTTATAGCGTTCCCGGAAGCTCACTTTTTCCCCGACTTCTTATTTTTTTCGGCGCGCGCCGCCAGGTGGCCTCGCAGCGTTTTGCTGAACGTGTGGCTGCCGTCGCCGTTGGATACGAAGAACAGGTAGTCGGTCTCGGCGGGGTCGAGCGCCGCCATAAGCGACGCGCGGCCCGGCGAGCATATGGGCCCGGGTGGCAGGCCGGCGTGGACGTACGTGTTGTAGGGCGAGTCCACTTTCAAATCCTGTATCGTCAAACGGTCCACGTCGCCGCCCAGGGCGTATATCACGGTGGCGCAGGACTCGAGCCTCATTCCCCGGGCGAGGCGGTTGGAGAATACCGACGCCACCAGCGGCCTTTCCTCGTCCAGCAGCGCCTCGCGTTCCACGATGGAGGCGAGCGTGACCATATCTTGTAATGACCGGCCCGACCCCTCGGCGCGCGCGAGGCCTTCCGGGCCCAGGACCTCGAAGAAGCGGTCGACCATCATCGTGACCGCGTCGTCCGCGCCGGCGTCGGCCGAGACCTTATACGTATCGCCGAAGAGGTAGCCCTCCAGGTCGTCGCTCGAGACGCGGCCCCGCGGGTCGCCCCGGCGGCAGGTTTTCAGGAACTCCTCGGCCGAGCATATCCCCGCCGCCTCGACGACGCGGGCTGTCTTCTTCTTGTCGTAACCCTCCGGAACCGTAAATTTCGCGACGTGTACGCGGCCCGCGGCCAGCGTCGCGGCGACGGCCGGAATGCCGTCCTCACTCGATAATACGTACTCGCCGGCCTGGAGTTTCCCGTCGAGGCCGTTCACGCGGCAATACCACACGAAGGGTTTCGCCTCGGCGATCACGCCCTCTTCGACAAGAAGGGCCGCGATTTCGGCCGTAGTGTAACCCGGCGGGACGACCACCGTTTCGGTGACGGCCTCCGCCGGCTTGCGGGAAACAGCCGCTTCGTAATATTTGTAGAGGGCGACGAGGGCGACGACGACGGCCGCGACGAGCGCCAGAACGAATAAGCCTTTCTTCATCGGTCGCCCTCGGGTCCTTCATTATAAAAAGGCCGCCGCGACGCGCGCCGCGGCAGGACAGTGGATTTCCCGTGGTTCACGCCGCGCTCCCCTAGCCGCGCTCGCCGGCGTTGGTCGCGTAGTACGAGAGCCACTCGAGCTCCATCGCGAGGTCGACCCGCTTCACCGTTACGTCGGGAGGCGCCATAACGCGGCCCGGCGCGAAGGATAGTATCGACTTCAAGCCGCCCGCGATGAGCGCGTCGCAAGCCTCCTGCGCGCGCGTCGCCGGGACCGCCAATATGCCGATCTCGGCGCCGCTCTCCGGCAGGACCGACGGCGCCTCCGCGATATCGTATATCTTTACGCCCTCCCACGTCTGGCCTATCTTCGCCGGGTCCTTGTCGAACGCGATCACGACGTCGAAGCCCTGCTTTTTAAAACCGTTGTATGCCAGCAGCGCGTAGCCCAGGTGGCCCACGCCGGCGAGCGCAACCTCCCACCGGCGGTTTATGCCCAGGATGGTCGCGAGCTCGTTGTACAGGTTTTCGACGTAGTACCCGCGCCCGGGTACGCCGAATTGGCCGAAGTACGCGAGGTCTTTTCGTATTTGGGCCGCGGTCAAACCTATCTGCTCGGCCAATTTTTCGGAGGAAGTCGTGACGACGCCCTCGTGGCGCAACTTCTGTAACGCCCGGACGTATACCGACAGGCGGGAGACGGTAGTGCCGGGTATCTTTTTGGGCTTCGTCATTACGGCTCGAGAATATGTGAAAAAGTTATCAAACTACCCTAAAAAATAAAGCCGCTTCGGAAGCGCGTTTCCTTAATCGATTATAGACGGTAAAGTTGCCCTTGTCAATATTTTTCGGCGAGCGCCGTCCTTGACCCGGTAGTGCTATTATGATAACCTCGACCGCTCAAGCATGCGCGTAATAGATATTTCCGTTCCGCTGCGCGAGCGGATGCCGATTTACCCCGGCGACCCGCCCTTCGAGAAGGCCGCAGCTAAAAGCAGGAAGAGGGGCGACGCCGCGGAGGTTTCGCGCCTGACGCTCGGCAGCCACGCCGGCACCCACGTCGACGTCCCGTACCATTTCGTCGAGGGTGGCGCGGACGTCTTGGCCGTCGGCCCGGCGCCGTTCGTGGGGCCGTGCCGGGTCGTCGAGCTGGCCGGCGTGCCGCGCGTCGACGCCGCCGACGTTGAAAGGCTGGCGCCCGTCGCCGGCGAGAGGGTTTTATTCAAAACCGATAACTCCGCGCTCTGGGCCCGGGACGATTTCGCGACCGATTACGTCTACTTGACGGCGGCGGCGGCGCGGGTTCTGGCCGCGCGCGGCGTTGCGCTCGTCGGCTGGGATTATCTGTCCGTCGAGGAGTACGACGCGGCCGACGCGCCGGCGCACAAAACGCTGCTGGCGGCCGACGTGATGGTCCTGGAAGGTTTGAATCTGGCCGACGTTCGGGCCGGGGAATATTTCTTGGCGGCGCTGCCGCTCGCGCTCGCGGAAGGGGACGGCGCGCCGGCTCGAGCCGTTCTCTTGGAGGGTTTCGATGCCTAAGAAACGCCGTAGCGAAACGATGGCCGAACTCGGCGCCGAAGTGGCGGCGCTCAGGTTCGGGTGCGGTTTTACCCGGGAAGATTTCGACAAGCCTTTGGTGGTGGTCGAGGCCGCGGCGGGGGAGAGCCACCCCGGCAGCTATCACCTCGGCGCCGTCGCCGCGGTGGCGCGGGAGGAGCTGCTGGCCGCGGGCGTACGCCCCCTCGACTACCGCTGCACCGACGTCTGCGACGGCATAACCCAGGGGACGCCGGCGATGGCGCTTTCGCTCGCTTCCCGCGACATCCTGGCGCTCGCCGCGGAGCTGCACGCCGCGTCCGCCCACGCCGACGGCGTGCTGTTCGTGTCCTCCTGCGACAAGGCTATCCCGGCGCACCTTCTGGCCGGGGCGCGCTTGAATTTACCGACGGTTTTAATCCCCGGCGGCGTTATGCCGGCCAGCGACGACTGCCGGACGTTGGAGTACGTCGCGACGTTGGCGCAGGAGGCGGCGCGCGGGCCGGTGCCGGAAGCGGAGCGTCGGCACTTCGACGAGGTCGCGGCGCCGGGGGCCGGTTGCTGCGCCTTTATGGGGACCGCGGCCACGATGCAGATTATGGCCGAGGCGCTGGGGGTGGCGGCGCCGGCGTCGGCGTTGGTACCGGCCGCGGACTTCGCGCTCATCCGCTCGGCCCGGTACGCCGCGTCGCTGCTCGCGCAGGCGCTGCCGCGCGGCCTCCGGTTCGCGGACGTCGTCGACGAGCGCGCGCTGCATAACGCCCTCGCGGTCCACGCCGCCGTCGGCGGCTCGACTAATGCGCTGCTGCACCTGGCGGCGCTGGCGGCCGAGCTCGAGCTGCCGTTCGATTTGGCGGCGTATAACGAGATCCAGGGGGAGGTCCCGTTTATAGCAAACGTTCGCCCCAGCGGCGCGCACCCCTCGGCGTTTCTTTGGTACGCGGGCGGCGCGGCGGCGGTGATGGCCGAGATACGCGACCACCTCCGCCTCGACGCCTTAACCATTACGGGACATAGCGTCCGTAAGAACCTCGACGACCTCGCGAAGACGGGCTTCTTCGAACGCAACCCGCGGCGCCTCGCCTGCTACGGCCTGTCGCGCGAGGAAGTGATAAGGCCGGCGACCAAACCCCTCTCGCGGTGCGGCGGCGTCAAAGTACTCTTTGGGAATATAGCGCCGGCGGGCGCGGCGGTGAAGGTGGCCGCGGCCGCGGCCGCCAAGTTCAAGGGGCGGGCGCGGATATTCTTCGACGAGCGGGAGGCGCGGGCCGCGGTGAACGGCGGCCGCGTGCGCGCCGGGACCGTTATGGTCCTGCCGTTCCAGGGGCCGCGGGCCGCCGGTATGCCGGAGCTGTTCTACCTGACGGAGGCGCTCGCCGGCCACCCGCGGCTGGGCTCGAGCGTCGCGCT
>Ga0307378_10006415_pt1 | contig 16096 bp, 16 predicted proteins | sample UN1MG_FD_202238 | JGI IMG/M metagenome (GOLD analysis project Ga0307378, IMG submission 202238) | Soil microbial communities from Risofladan, Vaasa, Finland - UN-1 | ecosystem: Environmental > Terrestrial > Soil > Coastal area > Acid sulfate soil | place: Finland: Risofladan, Vaasa | collected... | reverse complement strand
CTCATCAGTAGGGGGGTCGAGTCATGAGGGCGAAGATCGGGATGGCGGCGGTTGGTGTTATTTGTTTTGCTGTGCTGGTGGGCATTGCCTGGGCGCAGTCGGTCCCGCAGCTCATCAATTACCAGGGACGGCTGACGGACTCGGCGGGCCAGCCGCTGGCGGACGGTTGGATATATTATATTTGGCTAAGATGTTTGCAGCCCCCATACAGGTTTTTTTGAAAGCGGAGTGAGAGCGATGAGCACCATATCAATCAAGTCAATCGTGGGGATGCTTTTCTTGTCATTACTTCTTGCTCTTACAAACAACTGCGGAGGTTCCGGAGGAGGCGGAAGTAGTAGTGGAGGAGGCGCGACTTGCACCGATTCCGACGTGGATGGCCACTTCGCCCAGGATGGTTGCGGGGCCACGGTTGACTGCGACGACAGCGATCCCAACAACTGGATAAGCTGCGACACCTGTCTTGACGACGACCTCGACGGCTTCTATACAGGCTGCGACGACTACACCGGTCTCGGCGAAACCGAAGACTGCAACGACGGCGACGCCTCGATCCATCCCGGCGCCATCGAGCTTTGCGACGGAATAGACAACCAGTGCCCGGGCGACCCATTTTATGGAAGCGTTGATGTGGCATGCATGGCCCTGATCCCGGCTGGCTGCTTCAACATGGGCGACGCCTTCAGCGAGGGGAACAGCTCTGAGCTTCCGGTCCACAATGTCTGCATCACCTCTGACTTTTACATGGACGCGCACGGGGTGACCAACGCGGAGTACGCGGCCTGCGTGAGTGGAGGCGGGTGCATCGCGCCTAATAACTCAAGTAGCTCCACCCGCGGCTCTTATTACGGCAACCCGACCTACGACAACTTCCCGGTGATCTACGTGAATTGGAACCAGGCGACGGCCTATTGCGCCGGGGCGGGCAAGCGCCTTCCGACGGAGGCGGAGTGGGAGTACGCGGCCCGGGGCGGGCTGTCGGGGAAGCGGTATCCGTGGGGCGACAGTATTTCATACTCCGACGCAAATTATGATTGGTTCATTGATGACACAAGCGCGGTGGAAAGTTATGCGGGGAACGGCTACGGCCTCTACGACATGGCGGGGAATGTGTTGGAATGGGTGAACGACTGGTATCTGTCAACTTACTACAGTGTGAGCCCCACTAACGACCCACCCGGCCCCGATACTGGTTCGTCTCGCGTTTTTCGCGGCGGCAGTTACGACAGCATCGCGTGGTCTCTGCGCGTGGCGTGCCGGGGCGACATCGGCCCGGCGTCCCAGACCTGCGACCACGGGTTTCGTTGCGCGGGGGACTGATACTCCTCCGCGCTATGCGCTTCGGCGGACAGGTTACCCTTTAGTTCTTTTACTCTTTGATGGGGGAGAAGCCCCATTGATTTTTTTAAAAAATGAAGAAAGAACTCCCGGCGGTCCAGAAGGCTTATGATCTTTGCAAGGAGGTTTTGCCGAGGGTTCCCCTCGATTCATCCACTATGGAGGATTACGACAGCTTATGCTATGATAATTTTCAGGGAGGCTGAGATGAAAGCTTTTACCGCGGTCGTGGAGAAGTGTCCGGACACCGGTTTGTACATCGGTTACGTGCCTGGGTTCCCCGGCGCCCACACCCAGGCCGAGACCCTTGATGAACTCCAAATCAATTTGCGCGAGGTTATCGAGATGTTGCTGGAGGACGGCCCGCCGCCCCTGGAGACTGAATTTGTCGGCACCCAGATGGTAATGGTCTCCTGACGATGTCGAAATACCCGGTATTGAAGCCCCTGGAGATCGCCCGGATTCTGGAAAAACTTGGTTTCGAGGAAGTCCGTCAAAGAGGCTCGCACCAGCAATTTCGCCATCCCGATGGCCGCTGCACCACCGTGCCTTTCCATGCCGGCAGGGACATCTCTCCCATCCTCCTGCGACAGATCGCTAAAGATATCGGCCTCACCATTGACGATCTTCTTGAAAACAGATAATCACCAAACGGGGCTAAAATCCGAATTCCCTTCGCTGTTCTTCCGACAGCAGGGGGATTCCCCGGTGCAGCTTGGCCATGGACAGGCCCGATGGTTCGATTGGAGATCGGTTTCCTCCACCAACAAAATCCCACCACTTCCGGCGGCCGCCCGCGGAGGCGGGGCCGAAGCGCGATGAGCGCACGCCTGCCCGTCCGCGCCACTCTTATTTGCTGAACTCGATCAGCTTGTTGATGGGGTCGTCCTTGAAGAGGCCGCAGTGGAGCAGGCGGAAGCAGAGCTCGGGGGAGAGGCGCTTCATGAGCCAGAGCGCGACGCCGATGCGGTGGGGCACGAGGTAGAGCCGGTTCTTTTCCATGGCGCGGAGCGTTTTTTCGGCGATCTGGTCGGCGCTGAGCTTGCCGATGTCGAGCAGGGTCTGGGCCGCGTCTTTGAGGTCGGCGGGCCCGCGGTAGTTCGAGATGAGGTTGGTCTTGAAAAAGGACGGGCAGACCACGGTGACGCCGATGTTATCGGGGTGGAGCTCGCCCTTCAGGGTCTCGGACAGGGAGATGACCGCGGCCTTGGTGGCGTTGTACGGGCTCATGTACTGGAGGCTGGCGATGCCGGCCAGGGATGCCACGTTGATGATGTGGCCGCCGCCCTGGGCCCTCATGCGGGGGATGAAGGCGCGCGAGCCGTGGACCACGGACCAGAAATTGATGCCCATGATCCAGTGCCAGTCCTCGAGCGTGACCTCCTCCATCCGCCCCGCCGCGGCCACGCCGGCGTTGTTGATGAGCAGGTCCACGCCGCCCCACTCGGAGAAGAAGCGCTCGGCCGCGGACTCGAGCTCCTCCGCCCGCGTCACGTCCACCCGGGCCACCGATGCCTTGCCCCCGGCCTCTCCCACCAGGCCCGCCGTCTCCTCGGCGGCCGGCACGTTGATGTCCGTGACCGCCACCGTGTAGCCCCGCCGCGCCAGCCCGAGACAGAGCGCCCGGCCCAACCCGCTGCCCGCGCCCGTCACCAACGCCCGCTTCTGGTTCTTTCCATACATTTTCCGCTCCAAGCCCTCGTAAAAATTTTGCCGGCACGCCGGCCCCGGCCATAACTAATAACATTTCCCGCGGGGCGGGGCAACTATTATGCGGGAGACTATTTTGCGGGAGAGCGGGAAGAAAAATTATTTCCCGCCTTGAATTATGGTTCTTCACACTGGAGAATGGATAGTATTTGCGTCACTGATCGCGGAGAGCGAAGGGCGAATGGCGTAAATCACATCAGCGCCAAAGCAGCCATCTTTCACGCCCTACGCCCTGCGCTCTACGCTCTACTCGCCTCCGGTTCCCATTCAACGTTACCTTGCAGATCCACTCTCTAAGGTGAAGAACCTGAATTATAAGGGGGTGCCAAGGCCGGCGCTCCGCGCGGGGCTTGCCCCCTCCATGGCCATCACGTTGGTGGAGATGGGTCTCTCCCTCTCGGGAGTGAACCCGGCGCTCAATCTCGAATCGGCCCTGGCGATGCTGGAGCGACAGCGGCTGGCGGATGAGGTCCGGGACGAGGACGGGGGAGAGGAAGACGTCGCCCCGGAGTCGCTGGAAGAACTCCTGACAAATCTTGGGCTGCTTCCTCATAGCTTGTTTTTCAAGACGGCGCCTCATACTTCTTCGGCGCCTCAATCATTGCTTTTACGTTCTCGGGTTTGGCGTTGGGGGGGACCTCGCAACCGGCGGCGAGGATGAAGCCTCCTCCCTTGCCCACTTCCTCGATGAGGCGGTGACAGTACTCGTCAATCCGGGCCGGGCTGCCCATTACCAGGTCGTAGGCGTTGACGTCGCCGAAGATGCAGTGCATGTCGCCGATTTCCTCCTTGGCTCTGAAGATGTTGGTGGGACCGTCGAACTGAATGATGCATTTTTTCGGGGGCAGCTTGCGCAGGAGCTTGAGGTTCTTGTCCCAGTTCCCGTCGCAATGGAGGATGGGAGTGATCCCCTTTCCGATCAGGGTGTCGCAAATGGTCTGGAGCGACGGCAGGGAGATCTCCTCGAAGATCTTGGGCGAAATGAAGTCCGTGCTGGAGCGATGCACGTAGATGAGCATCCGGGGAACTCCGGAGATCCGGGTCAGCAGCGCGTGGGTCTGGGCAAAAGGCCTGGCCAAGCGTTCGGACGCGGCCTTCACCTTGTCCGGCCGGTCGTAGAGGTCGTAGGTGAACGGCTGCATGGACCGTGACATGGAGAACTGATCAAAGGGCGTCTCGGACTGGGTGCCCGACAAAACCGCCACGTCCCGCTCTTTCCACCAGCGGTTGTGGATGCGCCATTTGACGAAATTCTCGATCATCTTGTAGCCGAGCCGGGCCTGTTTCAAACGGCCCATGTTTTCATAGCCGGGCATGAATTTGCCGAGGATGCGGGACGCATGCTCCATAAAAAGGCTGAACTCGATACCCTTGAAGTTAATCACCCAATCGTAGTCTTCGGGCAGCATCATCTCGTACTCTTCGAACTGGCAGATGTTGTCAGGTTCGAGGTCTACTCCGGGGTATTTCACCTTCATCAGCAGGCATGCCTGGTAGGCCTCGGGCGAGACCGGACAGATGTTGTAGTAAATGTCCCACGGCCCCAGTTCGTGAAAGCACTTCCGGATGGCCATCTCGTACTTGCTCCAGTCCGACCAGAGCTCGTGGACTGAAATCCCGGCGTAGAAAGCGGCAAAGTAATAGATCATGGGACATACCGGCACGCGGTCCGGTTTTTCGAGCCTGATCACTGTTTGCAGACGTCCCTCCGCGGTCATCGTCTTTTCCGCCAGCATCATTCCCTCCTGATGAATAGAGTTCCTGTCAAGTATATTATTACTTTGAGACCGCGGCAAATTAATCGCCAGCCCTGATGATTAATGGCTCCATGTGCAAATTGTCCTTGAAAATCGCTCGCGAAAACCCCGGTTCAGGCCGGATTGTCCGGATTGCAGACGCCGACGGGCGTGCTTCGCCCGCCCTTGCGGCAAAAAGGGCCTGGGCTTCAACAACTTCCACCGGATCAACTCCAAGCCCCTCCAAGCCCTAGCAAAAATTGTGCCGGCACGCCGGCCCCGGCCATAACTAATGGCATTTCCCTCGGGGCGGGGCAACTATTTCAGGAGCGGGGCGGGAAGAAAAGTCAATTCCCGCCGTATATTATGAAGGGGCGCCAAGCCGGTGCGCTCGGATTGCGCCGCGCCTTGAGATCATGCGCCGGCTTGTGATAAAGTAAAGCATCGAATAATTACGCACCGCGGTCCCACGGGCCGCCCCGTCAGAGGGACACAGGGAACCTTTAACCAAGGAGATTGAAATGGACAGATCCAAACCGCTGATGGTGTTGATGGGCCTGCTCGCGCTGGCGCTGTTGGGGCCGGGGCCGTGCGAGGCCCCGAAGCTTGACGACTCGATCGAGCCGGTCAACAGCTACCTCGGACAATTCGTGGGCAACGGCGCGGCCTTTCTCCAGATCTACGACTCGCCGGCGCACTACTTCGGGCTGGCCCTGGACCCGGCCAGCATTGACAACACCACGGTCATGTTGCAGCGGGCCTCCGACGGAGCGGCCGTGAATGGTCTGCCTGAAGGCTTCGAGGCCTCGTGCGTTGAGGGTACCACTGTCGGCTGTTATCTGGGGATTGACTTCCGGCCCGGCGGGCTCACGCCCTGCGCCCTTGATGGCGACACCACCTATGAGCTGATCATTGACGGTGTGCTGCTGATGGACGGCTCATCGCTGCCGGCCGTCACCTTCACCTTCCGCACCGCGCCGGTCCCGGCGGGCCATACTCCGAACTTCTGCTCGGAGGGGGTGACGTGGTGGAGCATAACCGATGTTCATGCGACGCTTGGGCTCAACGACGGAATTGCCGGGACGATCAACGTGTATCTGTGGGGAGTTGAGGACCGCGACCCGTGGAACAATTATGATGCCATAGAGGACACATTTTTCATATTTTGCAGTTGGGAGGTCGCGGGAAGCTATAATGTTCCTCCAAATTTCTTGAATAATCCTCCCTACATTCCGGTTCTCAAGATTTTAAACTTCACTGCTGGCGATTATGATTTGGCGGCCTCCGCCGGTTGGATTCAGATCGTGGACAGTCTTGATAACGCCATGGACGTCAAGCTTCCCGGCATCGTGATCCCGCCATGGGAAACCCTGCTGCTTTACGTCGCCGACAATGGGTCCTCATTCTACATGTATGATGACGGGGTTGGGGGCCATACTTTAGATCTCACATTATTCCCGGAATGCGGGTTTGCGGGATTAGACTGCCCGACCATGGACCCGCCCACGGCGTTCGCGGAGCCGCCGGCGGCGACGTGGTAAGGCGGAGCCGGGACCGGGGCGGGCGGAATCATACTGAGTTGCAGCCAGGACATGGAGTGATAAAGATGACAAGAAAAAGTGCGATCGTGGCGGGGCTGGCGGCTTTTTTCATCGGTTCGGGCGCGTGGGCGCAATATCAGCAGGCGAAGTTCGGGTCCACCGCGAACCCGGTGGGCTCGGGCGGCCGGGCCATGGCGTGGGGCAGCGCCTTCATCGCGGTGGCGGACGACGCCACGGCGGCGTCGTGGAACCCGGGCGGACTGACCCAGCTCGTTTTGCCGGAGGCCTCGGTGGCGCTTTCGTACCATACGCGGATGGAGGGCCTGGATTTTGCGGGGCTGAGCGTGGATTCGCAGAGCCAGTCGCGCTCGGCGGCGAACCTCAATTACGCCTCGGTGGTGTATCCGTTCCACGTGGGCGAGGTGAACATGGTGGCGAGCCTGAACTTTCAGCGGCTCTATGAGTTTGACCGGGACTTAAGCTACACGGCGCGGTACGTTAATTCCTCGACGCTGGAGAACTACGTGGAGAGCTGGCGGCTGGAGCAGCTCGGGGCGCTGACCACGGTGACGCCGGCGTACTGCATCCAGATCTTGCCGCAGTGGTCGGTGGGGCTGGCGGTGAATTTCTGGGGCGTGGAGGATTCGGGCAACGGGTGGGACCAGCAGTGGCAAAAGAAAACGGTGATCACGCGCCCGGCGGACGGCGTGGTCACGGGCCGGAACTGGTCGGAGACGCGGGAGAAGTATGAATTAAGCGGCGTGAATTTCGTGGTGGGGACCCATTACAAGCTCCAGAACTGGACCTTCGCGGCGGTGTACAAGTCGGGGTGGGAGGCTGACCTTGACTACACCGCGGATTACGAATACGCGATGATAGACACGTTCAACCCCGCCACCAACTCGCACAACGTTCTGCGCCGGACGGAGAGCCAGAAGCTGGTCTGGCCGGAGTCGTACGGGGTCGGCGTGGCCTACCGTTACTCCGACCGCCTCTCCCTGGCCGTTGACACCTACATGACGCGCTGGTCCAATTACGTGCTCCGGACCGATGGCCGCGAGATTAACCTGGTGGCCGGATTTGATAACCGCCATGCCGCGGTCAAGGACTCATGGCAGGTTCACGCCGGGGCCGAATACCTCTGGGTCCTGCCCAAGTACGTGTTGGCGCTGCGGGGAGGGGCCTTCCTTGATCCCGAGCCCGTGGCCGACGGCCAGAACGATTTTTACGGGCTGGCCCTGGGCGGCGGGATCGTCTACCGCAACTTCATCGTGGACGCGGCCGTGCAGTACCGCTGGGCCAACAACGTGAAGAGCGAGCGGGTGGAGAACGTGGTGGCCGAGGCCGACGTGCAGGAGTACATGGGGATGGTGTCGCTGATCTACCATTTTGAATGAGCCTCGGGGACCTGGGCGTCTTCAGGCGGACTCGAACGCCAAGACGCCAAGCACGCCAAGGATTCTTATGATAAGATTGATCCGACTTGGCGGTCTTGGCGTCTTGGCGTTATTCTTATTCGTAATTATGGTCATGCCATGAGCGGAATTTGCGGGACATACGGCAAGGGCGACATCGAGGAGATGACGCGGGTGCTGGTGCATCGCGGGCCGGACGACATGGGCTTTTATCTGCAAGGGCCGCTGGCGCTGGGCGTGCGGCGGCTGGCCATCGTGGACATCCCCGGCGGCCACCAGCCGGTGTGCAACGAAAAGCAGGACGTCTGGGCCATGCTCGACGGCGACGTCTTCAATTACGAGGAATTGCGGGACGAGCTCAAGAAGGCGGGCCACGAGTTCAAGACCGGCACGGACACCGAGGTGATCGTGCACGCCTGGGAGCAGTGGGGCGAAGAGTGCCTGCCCCGGTTCAACGGCCAGTTCGCCATCGCGCTGTGGGACGGCAAAAAGCTGCACCTCATCCGCGACCGCATCGGCGAGAAGCCGCTCTATTATTATCACCGGGGCGGGCGGCTGCTCTTCGCCTCCGAGATCAAGAGCCTGCTCACCCAGGTGAGGCCGGTGCCCAATTTCACCGACGAGTTCCGCGACTTCGAGGCCCCGGTGTTCGGCGACACGCTGTTCGCCAACATCCGGGAGCTTCCGCCCGCTCACCATATCACCTTTGACGGCAAGGAGCTTAGGCTGGACATCTGGTGGGAGGTCCCGTCCTTTGACGGGCCGTACGCGCCGGAAAAGGAGTACGTGGACGAGCTCCGCTGGCTGCTCGCGGACGCGGTGCGGCTCCGGCTCAGGGGCGACGTGCCGGTCGGCGTGCTCCTCTCCGGCGGCATTGATTCCTCCGCCATCGCCTGCCTGGCCAAGCAGGAGCACGCTTATACGGTGGCGTTCCCGGAGGCCGGAGAGCATTACGATGAGCTGGCCTCGGCCCGGCTGGTGGCCAGGCACGTCAAGTCGCGGCTGCACGTGGTGCGGCCGAAGCCCAGCGACCTGCGCGAGCTGCTGCCCTCAATCATCTGGCACCTGGACCAGCCGGTGGCCAGCGCGTCCAGCTTGGCCGTGTTCATGGCGGCGCGCAAGGCCTCCGGGAAAGTGAAGGCGCTGCTGGTAGGGCAGGGTTCGGACGAGCTGTTCGGCGGCCACATCCGCTACCTGATGATGCTGGCGGAGGACCGGCTGGCGCGCGAGCCGGCGTTGCGCGATTACCTGCCGCTGGCCCGCTATTTCTGGAGCCCGGAGATGTTCAACGACCCGGCCGACCGCTACTACACCATCATGAGCCGGGGCCCGGGGGTGGACCCCAGGAGCCGCGCCAAGATCCGAGAGCTGTTCAACTCGCACGCCAGCCTGATTGACAAAATGGGCTACACCGACCTCTTCATCGCGCTCCCCACGGTCCTCGCCATGGACGACCGCGCCTTTGCCGCCTTCGGCCTCCAAAACAGAAACCCCTTCCTCGACCACCGCATCGTCGAGTTCGCCTTCCGCCTCCCGCCCGAGCTCAAGGTGCAAGGGTTCGTGTACAAAGCCATCCTGAGAAAGGCCATGCGCGGCATCGTGCCCGACCCGATCCTGGACCGAAGCGACAAGATGGGCATGGCCGTGCCCGTGGGCAAGTGGTTCAAAAAGGAGCTCAAGAAGTGGGCCGAGGTCAGGCTCAACCGCTTCCGCAACCGCTACGAGGCCAATTTCCTGAACGCCGCCTGGGACGCCGGCGGCCACCGCGGCGAGTTCGACCGCCGCGGCTACATGCGCACCTGCCTCGAGATCTGGTTCGACGTCATGATCAATTACGACGCGGAAAAGTGGGAGCAGTTGCGGTTGTCCAGGGGGGAATGAAAAAGGAATCGTGGCCTGCCGCCTGTTGGTTTAGCTTGTTACATTTTTTACTTGATCGAGGGTACTCCCAAGTCCTTGCAAATTTTCCTGGCCAGGGAATCGTTGATCTCCACGTGTCTGGGTACGGCGGATCTCTGATTTAATTCAGGATTCCACCACCACGAATGGCGGGAGCCCTCCCTTAAAAGCTCACAACCATTAGTCGTGAGGTGGCTAAGGAGTTCCTTCCTTTTCATACCCGCAATGTAACTTCCGAATAATCCGCGCCCGCGGAGGAGAGCGCGTCATTTTTATTCATTTCCAGGGCTTCGGTAAGAGTGATCTTCAGGGTTTCCAAGAGCTCCTCCCTCGTCGGTTCTTGGCAATTCACTCCGGGGATTTCCTCGATCCAGCCGATCCACCAATCGTCCTCGTTTTTGACCACCGCGGTGTAAATCTTATTCATGAAATTAATTGCCTCCCGTGTCGCGGCCAGGATTGCGGCGCTGGCCCCATGTGGTTACAATTATATAACCCGATAATTGATGTTAACTCAATAAGCGGAAGGAGTGCAAGCGAAGAATGAAGCTGGCGGTGACCGGCAAGGGCGGGGTGGGGAAGACGACGCTGGCGGCGCTGATCGGGCGGGAGCTCCGGGACCGGAATTACTCGGTGCTGATGGTGGACGCTGACCCGGACGCGAACCTGGCGGGGGCGCTGGGGGTCGCGGACGCGGCGTCCATCGTGCCCATCGCCCAGATGAAGGAGCTGATCGAGGAACGGACCGGGGCCAAGGCCGGGACCATCGGCGGGTTCTTCAAGCTGAACCCGACGGTTGACGACCTCCCGGCCAAGCTGGCGCGCGCGCATGAGGGGATCAAGCTCATGGTGCTGGGCACGGTCAAGTCCGGCGGGTCCGGCTGCATCTGCCCGGAGTCCACGCTGTTGAAGGCGCTGCTCACCCACCTCTTCCTTAACGAGAAGGACGCCGTGATCCTGGACATGGAGGCCGGGCTCGAGCACCTGGGCCGCGGCACGGCCATGGGCGTGGACATGATGATCGTGGTGGTCGAGCCGGGCAAGCGCTCCCTGGAGACGGCGGCGGCCATCAAGAAGCTGGCCCGCGACCTGGGCATCAAGAAGCTCGGGGTGGTAGGCTCCAAGGTCAGGGGCGAAGATGACCGGGCGTTCCTGGAAAACGAGCTTCAGGGCTATCTTCTGCTCGGGCACGTGCCCTTTGCCGAATCCATTCGGGGGGCGGACATGAGGGGAGAGTCCCTGCTCCAGATCCCGCCGCAAGACATCGGATCCGTCCGGGCGATCGTGGACCGGCTGGAAAAGGAAATGAAAGGCGAGTGACGCCGCGTGCCGGGCCCGGCCCCGGGAAAGCAGCGCGAAGATTATGGACGGCTCCTCATGCCGCGAGGCCTCGCTCAGAAATCATGATAATTTATCAGTGCTGTCCAAAATAAACGGACCGGAGAACCGCCAAGACGCCAAGAGCGCCAAGGATTATTTTTTAACACGATTTTAAGAAGGCTTGAGTGCGAATGTTTCTTGCTTGGCGCTCCCGTCGGCCGGTTCGCCAAGCCGGTTGGAGCCAACGCTCCGGAGCTGTTCTTTGCCGGGCCGCCAAGAAACATCAGGTTTTACTTGGCGATCCTTGGCGCTCTTGGCGTCTTGGCGGTTTTCTTACGGCCTATTTTGGACAAGAGTGTTTCCTTTTTACTTTTTAGCCATGCCCGTGTATTCATATAAAGGCGTCAACGCCAAGGAGAAGAAGGTCTCGGGCCTGATTGAGGCCGACTCCGCCAAGGCCGCCCGCCAGAAGCTCCGCAAGATGGAAATCTATGCCATGGAGCTAAACGAGACCGTCGAGCGCAAGGAAGGCGGCCGTATCGGCAAGCTGCTGCGCATCGGCGGCACCGTCCCCCCGCAGGAGCTCGCCGCCATGACCCGCCAGCTCTCCACCCTGGTCGGCGCCAACCTCCCCCTGGTCCAATGTCTCAACGCGCTGTCCGAGCAGGTCGAGCACGCCAGGCTCCGCACCGTCCTTGCCGAGATCCGCGAGGCCGTGAACGAGGGCAAGGCCCTGGCCGACGCCATGAGCGATTACCCCCGCATCTTCTCCGACCTCTACATCAACATGATCCGCGCCGGCGAGCAGTCCGGCGCCCTCGAAATCGTGCTCCAACGCCTCGCCGACTTCACCGAGAAGCAGGCCGACCTTAAAAACAAGGTCATGTACGCCATGCTCTACCCCGTCATCATTCTCGTCCTCATGTCCGCCGTGATCGTGGTCATGTTCACCTTCGTCATCCCCAAGATCACCATGCTCTTCGAGCAGACCAAGCAGACCCTGCCGCCGCTCACCCAGGCCATGATCGCCATCTCCGACTTCGCCAAGGGATGGGGAGGGCTCATCACCCTGATCGCCTTTATCGCCGCCGTCTTCGGGGTCCGCTACTACATCCGCACCCCCGCCGGAACCGAGCTGTGGGACCGAAACATCCTCAAGCTCCCCGTCATCGGACGCATCACCCGGAACATCGCCGTGTCCCGATTCTCCAAGACCCTCTCCACCCTCCTCATGTCCGGCATCCCGCTGCTCAAGGCCCTCGACATCGTCGAGAAGGTCGTCGGAAACACCATCCTCGGAAACGCCATCAAGAACGCCCGCGAGAACATCACCGAGGGAGCGTCCATCGCCGACCCCCTGCGCGTCTCCGGCGTCTTCCCCCCGTTCGTCATCCAGATGATCGCATCCGGCGAGCAGTCCGGCGAGCTCGAGTTCATGCTCCAGAAGGCCTCCGAAAGCTTCGACCGCGAGGTCGAGAACTCCATCAACGGACTGACCGCCCTGATCGAGCCCGTCATGATCCTCGTCCTCGCCGGAATGGTCGTCGTCGTCATCCTCTCCTTCCTCATGCCCATCCTCGACCTCACCGCCGGAATCGGGTGAGGAAGGGACATGAAATGCTCTATCATGCGAGTTCTGCTAAAATAATAGATGAGGCCCCCGCGTCCAACCCGGTTTCCCCGGAGGGGAAAAATGTGAGTAGCCGGGGCGTGCAACCCCCGGAAGTGCGTCCCTCGCCGGTTCGACCCTGAAGGGGTCGCACTATAACGCCGATAGGGGAACCGGAGACATGACCAGCAGGTCTTAATGCCAGGGCCGTTGACTTGAATGCGCCTTGAGCTGATTTTAAGCCCAATGCCGGCGGAGGCGTGCCGCCGCACTTTTAAAACGACCGCTGAGATGAGGAGGACGATTTCATGGACCAGGCCGAAAAACGCGACTTAAGGGAAAAGAAAAAACCCCTGGCCGGTTTCACCCTGATCGAGATCATGGTGGTGGTCATGATCATCGGCATGCTGTCCGCCCTGGTCGGGGTGGCCGTGATTGACCGCTTCGAGAAGGCCAAGCGCCAGGCGGCCAAGGCCCAGATCAGCAACTTCATGAGCGCCCTCGATAACTATTACCTGGACAACAGCCGCTACCCGACCACCGAGCAGGGACTAAAGGCCCTGGTCCAGAAGCCCGGCAGCAGCCCCCAGCCCCCGAACTATCCCCTCAACGGATACCTCAACTCCCAGTCCATTCCCCTCGACAAGTGGGGCGGTGAGTACATCTATTTCTGCCCCGGCGCCAATAACCAGCCCTTCACCATCGAGAGCTACGGCGCCGACGGCATGGCCGGCGGAGAGGACAAGAACGCCGACATCCAGAGCTGGAACCTGGGTGGTAATTAATAAGCTCTCGCTCATGCCGCGGGGCGCCGCCCTGGAATAATGAAAAAAGCGGTAGGACAGACATTCTTGTCTGTCCGGCGCTGGACAGGCAGGAATGCCTGTCCTACCATGTATTTTCTAAGCAGGATTAACAGGATTTACAGGATGAAGAAGAAAAAGCAAATGGTGTCTTCGGAAAATCCTGTAAATCCTGTTAATCCTGTCCCTGAATTCTCCGAGCGGATCACGGGCTTCACCTTGATCGAGATGATGATCGTGGTCATGGTGATCGGCATCATCGCCGCCATCGTGGTGCCGCGTCTCGGGGTCCTCGACATGGTCCAGCTCCGCTCCAGTGCCCGCACCCTGGCCGGCACCATCCGCTTGACCTACGCCACGGCCGTGGTCAACCGCCAGCCCTACCGCATCTGCTTTGACCTCGAAGGGCAGAGCTACCGCATCCAGCAAAAGTCCGGCGACGAATACGTGGACGCCCCGGACCCGCTGCTCACCCCCCGCGTGCTGCCCGAGCCCGTCGTCATCAAGCGCGTCCAGGTGATGGACCGGTTGTGCGAGGGCTATTGCCAGGAATGCCTCTACTTCACCCCGGGCGGCTACGTCGAGGACGCCGCCATTTACCTGGGCCTCGAGAACGACGACCCTGTTTTCACCGTGTTCACCAGGCCCATGACCGGACGCGCCGTGATCGTCCCGGAGGAGATGTCGCGTGAAGACTGGGAAAAATCCGACAGCAACTGAGAAAACGCGGTCCCGCGCGGGCTCGGACGGCTTCACCCTGCTCGAAGTCGTGGCCGCCCTCGCCATCCTGGCCGTTTTCCTGGTCCCCATCCTGGGCGCCGTGAGCCAGGGACTCACCGCCGTGGCCGCCGCCAAGAACCGCACCCTGGCCCTCCAGCTCGCCCAGGACAAGATGACCGAGTTCGAGCTCATGAAGATGCCGGACGCCGAGGGCGCGGACGATGGCGATTTTCCCCTTCATCCCGGCTTTACCTGGCAGACGGAAGCAGTCAAGACCCCCGAGATCCAGTTGATGGAAAACTACATCCTCGGACTCCAGGGAATGGAGATCCACCTCCGCGTGTTCTGGAACGAGGGCGGGACCGAAAAGACGATCCAGCTCAACACCCTCTTCATGGAGTAATGCATGCGCCGGTCAGCCCCAGCCTTCACCCTGCTCGAAGTCCTGGTCGCCCTCGTCATCACCGGGATCATCCTGGCCCTGGTCGCCGCCAGTTTCGGCAGTATCTTCCGGGCCCACGGCAACGCCCTGCGTCACATGGAGCTCGAGCAAACCCTGAATGAGTCCATGGAGCGGATCCGCGTTCTGCTCCAGTCCGCCTATCTTTCCGGAAAGTATCCCAACTACTTCCTGACCAGGTTCGAGACCATGGACACCGACAACATCTCCGACCCCTACGACTCGCTCACCTTCACCACCCTGGCCAACACCTCGCACCGCATCAATGCCAAGGAATCCGACCTGATCGAGGTCACGCTGTTCACGGTGGACGCGCCGCCGCTCATGGGGCCCAACGGCCCGATAAACGTCCGCCGCCTCCGCGTCCGCGCCGGCGGAGACATCAACTCCCAGTTCGAGGTCGAGGGAGGACAGGTGTACACCCTGGCCGACAACGTCACCGGCTTCCATCTCGAATACCTTAACCAGTTCGGCGAGTGGAAGCCCGAGTGGATACCAGGCGACAACATCGTGAACAACTTCCCCAGCCTCCCCTGCGCCGTCCGCGTAACCGTCGCGCTCCGCTCCCAGACCCTCGAAGAGCGCGAGGCATCCATCATGGTCCCCCTCGAAATGGCGCGAACCCAGTGCCGCTTCGACGACCCCAAGGTGTTCGAGCCATGAAACGCCCCGCAAATATCGGTGGGCCCGACACTCCTGTCGGGCCGGCGCATTCCCGGCAGAGCGCGACAGGAGTGTCGCGCCCACCAAATCACGCTCCCGCGGCCGAACGAGGCGCCGCCCTCGTCATCGTCCTCCTCCTCCTCGCCATCCTGAGCGTGCTCTTGGCCGAGTTCGTCTATGAGCAGCGCATCCAGACCGCGCTCCTCAAGAACCACGAGGCCAAGATCCAGGCCCTCTACGTGGCCCGCGCCGGACAGAACGCCGCCCGCGGACTGATCACCAGGAGCGCCCCCGACAATGAGAACACCTTCAACAACGAATTCATCCAGCTCTTCCGCTACAATTGCATCTCCGCCCCCGCCACCACCGGGCTCGGCCTCACCACGGACCAGGAGCAACAGCAGCAGGAAGAGCTCACCGACATGTCCACCATGGACGGCTGCGGCCGGTGGAGCCTCTCCATTCCCTATGCCCTCCTGGACACCCCCCTCGACCTGGAAATCTACGACGAGCAGGCCCGCCTCAACTTGAACGCCCTCTTCATCAAGCTCTCGCCCGACCCCAAAGACCCGGCCGCCGCCGCCGAGGACCGCCTCAAGACCAATACCATGTTCAGATACGTCGTATTCGAGCTTTTCCGCTACCAGGCCATCAAGCGCCACATCCAGATCTCCGACTCCGAGCTCTGGGACATGATCCAAAACGACCTCATGGACTACATTGACCACGACACCGTGGACGGGTCGCTGGACAAGGACCGCTACTCCTATTTCGAATACCGCGACAGCGACGCCATCGTCCCCCTCAAAAACGGCTGGCTCGACACCGTGGACGAGCTCAGACTCATGCCCGGCATGACCGACGAGCTCTTCGACGCGGTCA